>Ga0206130_10001320_pt1 | contig 36578 bp, 38 predicted proteins | sample Helgoland_Spring_9_FD_148637 | JGI IMG/M metagenome (GOLD analysis project Ga0206130, IMG submission 148637) | Pelagic subsurface seawater microbial communities from Kabeltonne, Helgoland, North Sea - Helgoland_Spring_Bloom_20160512_1 | ecosystem: Environmental > Aquatic > Marine > Epipelagic ...
TGTAGAACCCGTAGGGCCTATAGGACCAATAGGACCAATAGGACCAATAGCACCTTGTGGACCAATAGGACCTTGAGCACCTTGTGGTCCGATAGGACCAATAGCACCTTGTGGACCAATAGGACCTTGAGCTCCTTGTGGACCAATAGGACCAATAGGACCTTGAGCTCCTGTAGAACCCGTAGGGCCTATAGGACCAATAGGACCAATAGGACCAATAGCACCTTGTGGGCCAATAGGACCTTGAGCACCTTGTGGCCCGATAGGACCGATAGCACCTTGTGGTCCGATAGGACCGATAGCACCTTGTGGACCAATAGGACCAATAGGACCTTGAGCTCCTGTAGAACCCGTAGGGCCTATAGGACCAATAGGACCAATAGGACCGATAGCGCCTTGTGGGCCAATAGGACCTTGAGCACCTTGTGGCCCGATAGGACCGATAGCACCTTGTGGTCCGATAGGACCGATAGCACCTTGTGGTCCGATAGGACCGATAGCACCTTGTGGACCAATAGGACCAATAGGACCTTGAGCTCCTGTAGAACCCGTAGGACCAATAGGACCGATTGGGCCAATAGGACCAATAGCACCTTGAGGACCGATAGGACCTTGAGCACCTTGTGGACCAATAGGACCGATAGGACCTTGAGCTCCTGTAGAACCCGTAGGGCCTATAGGACCAATAGGACCAATAGGACCGATAGCACCTTGTGGGCCAATAGGACCTTGAGCACCTTGTGGACCAATAGGACCAATAGCACCTTGAGGACCGATAGGACCTTGAGCTCCTTGTGGACCAATAGGACCAAGAGGACCGATAGCACCTTGTGGGCCAATAGGACCTTGAGCACCTTGTGGACCAATAGGACCAATAGCACCTTGAGGACCGATAGGACCTTGAGCTCCTTGTGGACCAATAGGACCAATAGGACCTTGAGCTCCTGTAGAACCCGTAGGACCAATAGGACCAATAGGACCAATAGGACCAATAGCACCTTGTGGTCCAATAGGACCGATAGCACCTTGAGGACCGATAGCACCTTGAGGACCGATAGCACCTTGAGGACCGATAGGACCTATAGGACCAATAGCACCTTGTGGTCCGATAGGACCTTGAGCACCTTGTGGACCAATAGGACCTTGAGCTCCTGTAGGACCTGTAGGACCGATAGGACCAATAGGACCTGCGCTTTGTTCTTTAGTACCTACTATACCACTGGAGTTTATGGTAAGAATAGTATTTTCAGATGTTTGGGCGGGGAGGGAACCTAGAGTTAGACCCCCTGTAGCTTCAATACTGTTAAGTGTTGCATCGCTTCCGGAGACGATGACTTTTTTCCAATTTGGCATAATTTCTTTTACTATGGTTGGTTACAGGATTGCCTGCCCACTTCCCCTATTGGGGCCTATAATACAAGCATAAATACACAAAAAAGAACCAATATATGAGTCTTTTTAAATATTTTTTGAATGTTTTTAAACTATTCTTTTGGGGGTCCTTGTTGGAGATTTTTTATATGGTTATCCGTTTTTTCTTGTAGTTTAACCATCTTTGGAGCGCTTTGGCCCTGTATCGTTAAGACATCTAGGGCTGCCCTAATAACTGTTAATTCTTCTAAATTATACATTATCTAAGTTATTTTTTAGTTTCATAGCCAATGTATAAACGGATTCTACCATCTCCCCTTTAAAAGTTGAGTTCTTTAAAGATTCTAAAAGAATTAAAGTCTCTACTTCGTTTAACACCACAGATGGGGGTGTTTTTGATTTAGGGGATTTTTTTGTTAAGGAGGAAGGTGTAGCCTCCCCAGAAGGGGAAGCTACTTTTTTATTTCCTGCTTTTACATTATTTGCTTTAAAGCTCATAAGTATAAAATTTAAAAACCTTTTAAACATTAGTATTAAGAGTAAATCCAAATACCTTCATCATCACCTACGAATAAGTTACCTTTAGATTCGTATCTATCATCTACTAAAGCGTTAATAGCAGTATTGCTACTAGCGTTACCAGTTGATACGTTTGCCATAAAGGCATCTGGAGTGAATACGTTTTGTGAAGCATCGAATGCATCAGCGATTGCCCATCTTTCAGTAGCAGCGTCGAATGCGAATACCTCACCTACATCTTGACCAGTTTGTTGTACTACGATACCACCGTCTCCAGCAGAAGTAGAACCAGAAGCTAATAAGATAAATCTATCAGCAATAGCTAAATCTTCTGTGTGTTGGAACGATGCAGTACCTTGTACTACTAAGTTTCTAGATACAGTTAAGTCTTGAGTGATTGTTACATCATCAGGTAAACCTACAGTAATAGTACCAGCTCCTTCAACAACAGTTGCTTCGTTAGCAGTACCAGCGAAAGTGATTGATTGACCTAAAGCGATCTCTGTTGCGTTTGAACCATCAGTAACTTCAATAACACTATTTGCTAACTTAGCGTTAGTTACGTTAGCGTCAAGAATCTTAGAAGTAATAACTGAATCAGAAGCTAACTCTACAGCAGTAACACCACCAGCGTTAACAGCAAGACCAGCAGCACCTACAGTTAAAGTAGAACCTGAAACCTCAGCAGCAATAGCTACACCAGCTGAACCATCATAGGTAAAGTCAGCGATACCATTTCCGTCTGTTAAAGCGTTTTCAATAGTACCAACAACATCAGTTAAAAGTGAACCATCACCTTGGAACGAACCAGAGAATGAACCTGAACCTACAGCACCTGTTAAGGTTAAACCAGCTATTGAAGCTGCTGTAGTACCTAAATCTACTTCAGTAGAACCAAGAGTTACAGAATCATTTACTAACTTATCGTTAGCGATTGCACCTTGTAACATTGCGTTAGTTACACCAGAAGCAGAAATGTCTAAGGTAATAACTTGTCCTGAAGCAGCTGAAAGTAAACCTGAACCACCAGCAACTGTTAGTGACTGAGAATCTAAATCAACAGCACCAGTACCTGAATCACCAGCGATATCTAAATCTTGAGCTGTTACGTTGTTATCAACGTAGTCCTTAACTGCTTTAGTTGTAGCTAAGTTATCATCAGATCCTGTAGTAGCAGGTGAAATACCTTCTACAGATGTTACAACAGCAGCAGGGCTTAACTTAACAAATGTTACAGCTTCATCAACTAGTTCAGCTGTATCAACACTACCATCAGCTAAAGAAATACTTACTGCAACATCATCAGCACCGATATCTGCAGTACCAGCAGCATCACCACTAACAGTAACAGAGAATGCAGCATCAGCAATCTTACCTAAAGTTACTGAGTCAGCAGCTAACTTAGCATCTGTAACAGCTAAATCATTGATTTTTGCAGTTTCAACAGCTGAAGCAGCTAAGTGCTCAGTGTCTACTGCTAAATCAGCAATTTTAGTTCCATCTACTGCATCAGCAGCTAATTGAGCGGTATCAACACCTAACTCGTTTACTGCAACACCTGATGCTCCTACTTTTAAAGTAGTACCATCTAGATTTACGGTAGCAGTTACAGCGGTGTTACCATCAAAGGAACCACCATTTAAACCGTCACCGAGGGTTAATGATTCATTTAGGGATGCAGAAACACCCGTTAAAAGCGAACCATCACCTACGAACGAACCCGTGAAAGATCCGGACAATACTTGTCCGTCTACTAACTGACGGGCATAATTAAGATCATTGTTTAACTGAGAGACATCACTCCCGGAGACAATGACTTTTTTCCATGTAGCCATAATTAATTACGTTTTTTTTAATTTATTAAATATTAGTTAACTAACAGAACCTTTAAATATTATTATTATTTGATATAAATATGTATCAATTTAATCCCCAATCCAAAAATCTGACTGAGAGTACATAAGTCCTCCTGATACAGCTGTTGGTGTAGAATCGAACTGAGCAAACGTTACTACTCCTTCAGAGTTAACGCTAAAAGCCTTTTCACCCCCGTTAGGAGCTACAGATAAAGCATCTTCACCTGACGTTCCTTCAATAAATAAAGAACCTGTAAGATTAGTAAATCCTATAACTTCTAAACTACCAGTAATCTTTGCTGAACCTGTGTATGGGAATAAATCTCCACCTCCACCTCCAGGGATGTCTATAATAACACCTCTTGAACCTGTAGAAGTTATTGTTACACCTGAACCTGTAAAGAATAAATCTTCAGCATTACCTCTAACACTTGAGCCTGTATAATATACATCAACACCCGCTACTATATCATCTAAGAAATCTTGGATTTCTATTTGGAAAGCAGCTGTTTCTTGACCTGTATTTAACTCTTGAATACCTGCAAGGTTTCTAGTAAATATTGGGGCTAAAGATTCTGAAGGTGTTAGTGCTACAATAGCAAGACTTTGGTTAGAACTAACAGACATTTCATCCCCAGATTCTGATTCCGTTCCTTTTTCACCCCATTTAATATAAATAGAACCCTCAGTACCACCTGGATTTCTATAAAATACTTCTGAAATAGTATATTTATGGAATCTACCTGGGATTGATGATTGGTCTGGGGTTACAGCATCTCCTAAAATAGAGTAAACTGTACCATCAGAAGTAAAATCAGTATCATTACTACCCGTAATATCACGGAAGTCTACAATACCTTGTGGGTCAGTTAAAGAAGCTGAAGGGATAAAGTAATCACCTTGTGGGGGTGAGATTCTACCTAAACCTTGTGACTCAGCTGTTAAGGGATTATCTTCAACAGTAATAGTATTACTTGCTGTATCAACGGCTGTAATTACAGTTCCTGATGGGAAAGCTGATGACTCAACTAATATCTGCCCTACTCTAATCTTATCTTGACCAAAGTAACCACTTTCATCTGTTACGTTAGTAAGTGTAGTAGATGAGGTAGTAGCATCAAAGCGTACTCTAATATATGAGTTAGAACCATTTCCTATAGGGGTAGCGTTACCAAGCTTACCGTAAAAAAGTTGTCTTGCCATTGTCTATTACTTAATATTGATTAGTTATAAATACTAAAAAAAGAGCCCCAAAACGGGGCTCTAAAGTATTTTTTTTTACATCTTTAGAAATGTAAAGTGTATAATACATCCCCAAACACATCTAAACCACCTGATAATGAGTAAATATTATGGTTAGTAGTTGTACTAAAAGTTAGGGATGCTGCGTTTACTTGACTTGAGCTAGAACCCCCAACATTATAATAGTTAAATGCGGCTGGTACTCTAGAGTTTAAAGTATTCTGCTTACCAGCACCATTTGTTATAGCGTTATTAGGAACAGTTACTGTAATAGTAGCATCTTCCATTTGGTCTAAGAACGTAGTTACTGAAATAAGTTGTACGTTCCCTGATGATGGAGATTCTAGAGTTAAAGCTGTGTTTGTTAAAGCTGAAACATCAAATGCTGGGATATAAGCACCTTCATCACCACTAGTATCACCTGAACTAGCTACTGTAGCTGTAAAAGTATCAGTCCCAGTTGAAGTAATAGAAACATATGTATAATCTTCACTCATATTTCTGATTATAACGTAGTCTCCAGTTGATAAGCCGTGAGAGACTTTAGTAACTGTTAAGGTAGCACCTGAACGAGTCCAACTTAAACCACCTTCTACGTTACCTGATGATAACAGTTGTGCTACGTTATTACCTGAAGTTACTTCATATCTAATAACTGGGTTATATGAGGCTCCACCTCCACCAGTACCACTAGTTACTTCAACTTCAATACCTTGTGATCCCGAAGCTACAACTTTAACTCCTGTTCCTTTGAAGTTAATAGTATCATAATCAGCTACAACTAAAGAACCTGTATAATAAGCATCTGCTGTTCCTGCAGGACCAGTAGGACCTGTAGGACCTTGAATACCTGTTGAACCTGCAGCACCTGTAGCACCAATAGGACCAATAGGACCGCTAGGACCTGTAGCACCTTGAGCACCTGTAGTACCTGTAGGACCAATAGGACCAATAGGACCAATAGGACCGCTAGGACCAGTAGGACCAGTAGGACCTGCTACTGTTGAATCTGCTCCTGTAGGACCAATAGGACCAATAGGACCAATAGGACCACTAGGACCTGTAGCACCTTGGGCACCTGTAGCACCAATAGGACCACTAGGACCCGTAGGACCAGTAGGACCTGCTACTGTTGAATCTGCTCCTGTAGGACCAATAGGACCAATAGGACCGCTAGGACCTGTAGCACCTGTAGCACCTTGGGCACCTGTAGCACCTTGGGCACCTGTAGCACCAATAGGACCGCTAGGACCAGTAGGACCAGTAGGACCTGCTACTGTTGAATCTGCTCCTGTAGGACCAATAGGACCAATAGGACCAATAGGACCACTAGGACCTGTAGCACCTTGAGCACCTGTAGCACCTTGAGCACCTGTAGCACCTTGAGCACCTTGAGCACCTGTTGGACCTGCTACTGTTGAAGCTGCTCCTGTAGGACCTGTAGGACCTTGAGCACCTGTAGCACCACTAGGACCTTGAGCACCTGTTGCACCTGCTACACCACTAGGACCTGCTACACCACTAGGACCACTAGGACCTTGAGCACCTGTTGAACCTGCAGCACCTGTAGCACCAATAGGACCAATAGGACCTTGAGCACCTGTAGCACCACTAGGACCTTGAGCACCTGTTGCACCTGCTGCACCACTAGGACCTGCTACACCACTAGGACCACTAGGACCTTGAGCACCTGTTGAACCTGCAGCACCTGTAGCACCAATAGGACCAATAGGACCAATAGGACCTTGAGCACCTGTAGCACCACTAGGACCTTGAGCACCTGTTGAACCTGCAGCACCTGTAGCACCAATAGGACCTTGAGCACCTGTAGCACCACTAGGACCTTGAGCTCCTGTTGCACCTGCTACACCACTAGGACCTGCTACACCACTAGGACCACTAGGACCTGTAGGACCTGTAGGGCCTGCTACTGTTGAAGCTGCTCCTGTAGGACCAATAGGACCTTGGGCACCTGTAGCACCACTAGGACCTTGAGCACCTGTTGCACCTGTTGCACCTACAGAACCTGCAGGACCACTTGGACCCTGAGGACCAGTTGGACCCTGAGGACCACCACCGCCGCCACTACCACTTCCTACAGTGATAATATTACCATCAGATTCTTTTAAAAATAGTGAAGAGTTACCTAAGGAGCCTGAGGTAAATATCGCTATTTGTCCAGTTCCAGGATTATCTACAGCGCTACCAGAGGTATATTGAATATTAATTTGAGCCATTACAGGTGTATTTTGTTATAAATATTATTTCTTCTATTAAAGTTATTGAACTCTATCAGGAACTGTAAATATTCCGTTAGTCACTACTGTTCCTAAAATCATAGGGGCAGATGTGACAGATAAAACACCGTGGGAATAAACAGGATTTGGGCCTGGGATTACTAAATCCCCACCTTCTATTGTTAAGACTGCTCCTTCAGCTACTATTAACTCTGATACCTCAATGTTAGTATTTTTACTTACAGTAAAAGTAGTCCCTGGGAGTACGACTCTGGGGATAACGGTATCATTACCTGTAGCAGGTGTTGTGTCCTTTGAGAAGGAGGAGATTGAAACTTGATCTAAAAATCTAACTTGGCTCATTCTTCGTTGTTTATTCTTTTACGTGTGTTCACATTTGTGTTTACACGAGTTCTACCATCATCTGTAACCTGTGGATTTGGTTGGAATACATCTGGTTTTGATGTAGTTTCCATCGAAAATATAATCTTTGATTTTTCATTATATTTTTTAATGGAGGATAAATCCTTTTGTATAATATCAGGTATTATATACCCATACATATTAATACTAAATGTACTCCTTACTACTCTTTCTTGTCCATCGTTTAGTTCTTGGATAGTGTTAAACTGATCGATTGAAGTATTAAACTTAAATCTTTCAGGATCACCCCAATATGAATCTGAAGCGTAGTTAACTGCTTCGATTATTTTGTTTAACTGGTCAATATAGTAAGTTTGGATAATAACACTATATTGTAAAGTAACGTAATCTGGGACTACGTTTGCTATGAACTGTTTTGTTTGAACTCTGTTATTTAACGCATCAAAGTTAGAGTAGAAGTTTTTACTATTATATTGTTTTTGCCAAGAAGTATATAAGTTAGGAAAGTTAGCATCCAACTTATTAGTAAGATTTCTTTTTTTAGTTATACTATTACGTTGGAACATAATGATTGGGTTCATTATCTTACCACTTCTATCTCTATAATATCCATCTTTTTGAAATGATTTCCACCTTTCAGGAGCACCATAGACAATAGGTACAGCTATTCTTTCACCATTTTGGTAAACTGTAGGACGTATTACATTTTGAAAATAATACATTAGTGCTTCGTCAATATCTTGGATACCAACAGTAAACTCCTTATAGTTATCTTCCTTTTGAGACATTTTCTCAGAACGATTAAAACTAATCCCAGATTGGTTAACATCGGGATTAGAGGAATATTCTGTAGCTGTATTAGGGTTTACACCAGTATAAGGTTCTACCCCAGCTTCACTAATCTCTCTTTGAGTTTTTGGTCTTGGTTTTCTGTTCTTAGCCATTAGAATCTTTCTTTATAGGGTGAAATAGCTAACTTATCAGCAGGCACATAATGGGTATTACAGATAATAGAAACACTATATCCAAACTGGTCTAAATCCATATTCCCTAATGGGTTATCTCCGTTATCATCTTTATAATCATAATCTGGGTTTTTACCTACGAAGTATTGATTAGCATTTGTACCATCAACCTCGTAGTATCCGTTTTTCCACATTATAATATCTCCTACCTCAGGTACTAAGTTAGCACCATAAACTGAATTGGAGTTAAATTCTTCTAGTTTGTTTAGGAGATCATCTCTTAGGAACTTAAAAGTAATACCCCATTGGAAGTCTACACCAATTTCACTATCAGGGTATGATTGATCACTTCTTTCGATAATAGAGTTTAATAACACAGGTTCGTTCCAATATTTTTCTTTGGATGCTTCACCATACATGTTAACTACTGTTTCTTGGATATCTGGTTTATAATACACTACTTGTTGGGATATAACGTTCCCCATCAACTCTCGGTTGACGTGTCTAAACATGCTTATATCTCGTGCTTCCCCAAATAATGCCATTAGCCTACAAATATAGTCATTGGTATATAAGTCATCTCTTCATTTCTGAACTGAGATTCGTCTCTTCGTCTCTCTAACATAGCTCTTTTTGAAGTTTCATCAAAGTATGTTCTTAGTTTTTCAACCAGTTTATCTCTATCTTTTTCTCCACCTGCCAATAAGTCACTACCATTTAAAGTAACATCTGAACCTGGGATTGGGATGTTTTGATATTTGTTTCTAACGTAAGCTAACATTTCTTTAGCAATAGCTAATGTCATTTCAAAAATCCAACTTCTACCTACTGAGTTGATTTTTAGGTATTGAGGGTTTTCATAAGGGACATTTGATACATCTGATATTTTGTCTGTAGCATCAATGATAGAATCAGCTAACCTTTCATCTTTTTTAAGATATTGGAACCAAAGTTTTGTACCTGTATCACCATCACTAGGGATTGGGAATATTCTAAGTTGGTTATTTATTAACTCGAATGAATAGTTAGATCTTCTGATTTGTTCACTCATCTCGATTGATTGCATTCTGGCTAAATCGAAATTAAGTGGCATTAGTAAGAAGTTTACAGCAGGTGAATAACCACCCCAACCGAAGCTATCGGTTAAACCCATCATACCGGTTCCTGTACCCCCAAATGGATCATAAAATCTATCAATAGCAGGGGGTGCTTCATAAAATACTCTTCTTATTTCAACATTTTCCCCCTCTAATCCGTTTTCAGAAGCCCAAGTATCCAAGTTATAATCTTGTACTGACCCTGTTAACGAGATAGAACCACTATACCAATTTGTATTACCTCCAACACCAGCTTCAGTACCATATTGTCCTGAATACTTGATGATAGTGGCTAAGTTAGGTTGGATTATTTTGTCATTTAAGGGAAATCTAGCATCACCACCTTCTAAAGAAAGATAGTTTTCTCTAATCTTATAAGCGTATAGCTCATTAGCATAAATAGTTGTTGCCTCCTCAAAAGCTGTATAGAAATTTATATCCTGTAATTCAACATTTTGAATTGGATATCCTAACCTTTGAGCACAAAACTTAGCTACCTTATCTGCATCCCCCATAAATTCACTATCATAATCATAAAACCCAAAAGGAGTTTTACCAGGAGCGAAGGAAGATGAACCAGGCCAAATCGCGATATCTGCCATATTGTTATTTTGGTTATAAATATTAAAAAAAAGTCCCTAAATAAGGGACTTTCTATATCAGTTTAAACTAAGTAAAGATTAACTAAGGGTAGGAGTATACCAAGCACTTCCAGATCTAAAATAAAATGAATTATCGTAAAAAGCTATAGACCCATTAGCTGAAGATGTAGGTAGTGTATCTAAAGGTAATAGTGTGATAAGTTCTGTAGAAGTTATTGAACCGCTTACTACTAAAGATCCACTAACAACTAAAGAACCAGTTACAGCTTGTGACCCTGTAAAATATCTAAAGTTATTGTCTAACTCATCTGTAGTTAGAGGAGATCCTTTATCTGATCTATAAGTTAAAGCCATCGGTTATATTATTTTATATGTATAAATATACTAAAGATTTAGAAAAATCAATAAGTACGGAATAGTTATTATGGGGCAGCATTTTTATAAGGGTGGTTTGATGGTAAGTTTCCTTGTAATCCCCATTTCCAAGCTAAATATCCTTCTGCTTTTCGATCATGTACGTGGCTATTCATAAACTCACTAGGATCACCATTAAATAATAATAGTTCCCCAAAACGTCCTGTTAGTTTTTTATTACCATTTCTGTTAGCCATTATACGTAATCTTTGATAAACATCTAAGTTATTACCGGTCATATAACTCATTCTATGAGTAGACTGACTACTAAGATTACTACCATTTATAAAATGTCTTATATATCGCCATCCCATCTCGTAGGAAAATGCTACAGTGTATATAATCCAATTATTCTCTCTATTTACAGTACTAAAGGGTCCTAATACTCCACTACTCCCTACCCCATTTCCTAAATCTACTTCTCCCCAAAATCGGGATGTACTATTAGCAGAAACAGCATAATCTCGATTAGCATCTAAACTCCATAAAGAATCTTTAGAATCATTAACAACCATAGGTCGAAATACTCCTACAGCAAAGTGGTAACCACTACTACCAACTAAAGGATCTGTGTTGCTGTTTTCAAAAGCAGTACTACCTCCAAAATATAAACAATCTAAACCATTTTGTTGAACCCCTGTTACTGGGTTACTATTGCCTATTACACCTAAATTATCACCATAATTACCTTGTGATCTAATTCCAGTTGTTGTTGTTCCGCTTTTTATATAACTAGTAGTATCACTAGCATCATACCATCCTGCTAAATTAGGAATACTAGTAGGGGAAAAAGGTGGAGGGGAGGGGGGAGAGGTTTCCCCCCAATACATAGTTGGTGTGAATAAAGCCATATTATGGGGCTGAGTTTCTATAAGGGTGGTTTGATGGTAATTTTGCTTGTAATCCCCACTTCCAAGCTAGATATCCTTCTGCTTGGTATCTGTAGAAAAGGTTATCATCAACCGTACCAGGAACACCACATTCACCATTATATATTAGTAATTCTCCAAACCTACCTTCTTGTTTTTTACCACCACTTCTATTAGCCATTATACGTAGCTTTTGGTTAGTATCTAGATTAGTCAAATAAGTTGTTCTCCAACCATTACTACTACTACCTACATGAGCATTTATCCAAAACTGGACCATATTAGGACTTGGGAGTTTAGTAAATGCTACGGATACTATAATCCATTGATTTTCATAGTTGGTGGATGAAAAAGGTCCTATTCTAATATTTGAACCCACACCATTCCCCATATCTACTTCCCCCCACCATGCAAAATTTTGGTTCGAAGAAACAGCATAATTATAGCTGGTAGATTCCAGACTCCATAATGAGTCTTTTGTAGCGTTAACATTTTGGGGATAAAATACCCCAACAGCAAAATGTAAACCATTGGTAGCTAAAGGGTCGTTATAAGGATTTACAAATAGTCCTGATCCATTGAAATATAAAGTATTTAAACCATTTTGTGTAGATCCTGCTACGGGGTAGGTGTTTCCGGCTGAATCTAAGTCATCTCCATATCCATTTCTTCCCTGAATACCTGCTATTTGAGTTCCACTCATTCTATAAGTACTAGTATCACTAGCATCATACCATGCTGCTAAATTAGGGATGTCAGAAGGAGCGAATGGAGCAGGAGGGGATGAATCCTCTCCCCAATATGCAGTTGGGGTAAATAAAGCCATATTAAGAGAAGTTCTTTAATCCAGTAGCATACCAAGTAGTACCATCAAAAGTAACAAAAGACCAAACATCTATATCTCCTGCCCCTGTAGAAGCAGCAGAATCAAATCCATCAGCAAACTTAATATTACTACTCCAAGTGATAGTACCTGGAGTTCCAGAATTTTGAGTTACTTTTAAATTAATAGTTTGTCCAGGACCTCCACCTGAACCAAATGAAATTTGATTAGCAGCTGATTGTAAAGTGGTTTCAAAGAAGTTACCTGTAGAAGCAGGTATTATAATAGTCCAGAAATTAGATTGAAAAGTAGGATTTACTGTTTGAACTGAAGTTATTAGACTACCAGTTACATTTAAATCTCCTTGTACTTCTAAGTTAGAACTACTACCACTAATTACTACATTATTACTAAATGTAGTGGAACTACCACTTGCTACAGAGACTCCTAAAGATTCTAATTGGGCTGAGGAAGATATAATTCCAGCTCCGGAAGAATCAATATCACCATATTCAATAGTTCTGTTTCTCCAAATACCGGCATCATACTCTAAGTATTGTCTTGTAGAAGGAGCATTGATATCAACATCTGTAATTTCTCCTAAATTACTAATAGTTGAAGTTGCACCTCCTGAACCCCCTACTGTGTTTCTAAATAGACCTGAGTTGATAAGGTTTGCTTGTGAAGTATTACTTAAATCAGTTGCATCCGCTCTAACTACTAAATAACCAACAAACGTTAAGGATTTAGAAGTTGTAAGTGATTCTACAAATTGTTCTGTAGCTAATTGACTTACAGCGGTAGCTAAACTATCATAAGTTTTTTGACCATAGTATACATAAAATCTTTCACTAGTAGGTCCTACGAATACTCTTTGTATTGTAGTTGTTGAACCACTAATATTAACTAATGTACCTGTTCCATCATCATATTTTGTAGGATCGATGGTATTATAAAAGTTACCACTATTAATATCTCCTACAAAATCACTACCTGACCTGTATACTCTAACAGTTGCATCTGTTGTAGATAAAGATGGTGTATCATATACACTAGGGTTATTAGGATCTTTAGAATAAAAACCACCTAGTTTGAAAGTAATACCTGTTGAAGTATTAAATCCTAAAGATGAACCACTAGCAGATAAATCATATCCTTGTTGTTTTAGAGGACCAAATGCTCTAATAAACTGATTAGCTTGAGCTGGACCAGCATATGTAGTTTGTTTTTCCTCACCAAAGGCATCAATATAGGTATTAGTTAAGTGACCTAAAGTACCTAATGGGATTTTTTCTAAATACTGTTGAGTAGTAAAATCTTCTACTTGTTGTTGAAGATCTCCATTTTCATCTATATAAAGGTGAGAATATTGGGAAGAAGTTAAGTAAGTAGCACTTGCAGTAATAGCACCCCATTTAACCTGAGTAGGAACTACTGCGTTAGCTGAACCTGTTTCTGCATTATAGTTTACTACTATACCACCACCAGGGCTTACATATAAATCTGTACCACTAAATGTTACAACACCACCATAAATAAGTCCTGATCCTACACCATATTCGATCCATTCTTGATCCCATAATGTACCTTTGTTTCTGTAATAGAAATCACACTGATCAGCACTAAAGTTGGAAGCAGAAGTAAATAAATAAGTAGCATTTATGTTACTAGTTCCTGGATCTGCTGAAGGTGCTATTACAACTGAACCCGTTATATATTGAGATGCTTTGAAATCATTTGATCCTGTAGTTGCGAATGTAGCTGAATCTTTACCTTCTAATAATAGTGAGTCTAAAGATACAGAAGATGTACCTTGAAGTGAACCTGTGATTCCTTCTGTAACTGTTAAACTACCAGTAATATCAACATCACCTCCAAATGATGATGTAGTACTGACTGAAAAACTATCTCCTGTTACTATAGTAACACCTTGGAAAAGATTACTACCAGTTAAAACTGTATTACCCTCTACTCTAAACCCTTGGTTATCTATTACTGTTAATGAACCTGATACTTCTGTAGATCCCGTAAATGAAGTTGAACCTGAGAACGATGTAACTCCACCTGATGAAGAGATAAATCCTAAAGATTCTATCTGTTGTGAGCTACTGATTATACTCTCAGCATCTAGCTTAGTTTTTACTCTTTCGTCTGTATAGTAAAGGTTAGTACCTTCTAATAAGTCACCTGTGTTTGATGAACTTTCATCTATAAGTTTTATCCAGTTACCACTATGAGCAAAATATCCTTTACCCGTTGCATGTACATGAGCAAACATCCCATGGTAAGTTGTGGCACTTGGTAAATCTGCTTCGGTATTATATACGTTAGCAAATAAAACTCTATTACCATCCATGTCTAAATCACTAGCGGTAACAAAATCTAATACCTGTTGTGAACCACTAACGGTTCCTGGAGAGGATGATGTTATAAATCCTAAACTTTCTAGTTGAGTTGAACCACTAAGAATCCCCGAGTTTGAAGAAGTAAGGAATCCTAAACTTTCTAGTTGAGTTGAACCACTTACGATTCCAGAGTTTGAAGAAGTAAGGAATCCTAAATCTTCTATCTGTTGTGAACCACTAATAGTCCCTGAAGTTGAAGATGTTATAAATCCTAAACCTTCTATTTGTTGTGAACCACTAACGGTTCCAGCTGGGATAGAACCTGTTTCCATACCAATAAAGGTAAGGTTACCGTTACCATCTGTAGCTATTACTTGATTTAAAGTTCCGTCAGTTGATGGGAAAATTAATCCACTAGTAATAAAATCACCCCCACTTACAATAAGTGAACCTGTGATAGAAGTATCACCACCACTAGATAATATAGCTCCTAAATCTTCTAGTTGGGTTGAACCTGAAACAATACCTGAGGGTAGTTGAGAAGATCCTGATATTACACCACTAGGTAAAGAACCAGTGTCTACCGTTAAAGAAATAACGTCACCACTACCATATATTAAATCAATAGTATTACCATCTACTGAACCTGAAACGATTAAAGAGCCTGTGTCTGTAAAAGATGCAGAAACTGGAGTGCTTCCTGAATAAGAAACTTCAGCTACTGTACTAATAACATCTCCATCATTATTTACAAAAGCCAGAGATGCGGTGGTAATCAATACATTACCTACTCTAATAGCATTTGGTTCACCTGTCATCACAGATACTACCTCACCATCAGTAATAAACTTAAGGGAAGCAGTTGTTAGATATAAATCTCTCCATGGGTTTGTTTGACTACCTAAATCGTAAATACCATTATTGATTCCAGTAGCTTCTGGGATTAGAGATCCTGAGAAGAACTGAGAGCCTGTAAAATGGTTAGATGAAGTTACAGCAAACGATCCTGTATCTATTGATGAAGCTGAACCTGTAGGTACAACTAAACTTTCTGTAGTTCCATCACCTTGAGTAAACGTGATAGTACTGTCAAGTATTGAAGATGACACGTAAAACGAGCCAGTATCTATAGAACCACCACCTCCGCCACCTGAACCAGTAGCTACGGTTATATCAAAGTTACTACCATCACCCTTAGTAAATGTAATAGTATTATCTACAGCTGAAGCTGTAATAAGTGATCCAGTTGCTGAGATACCTGAGGTTGCTGAGATAGATCCTGAGATAACTAAAGAACCACTAACAACTAAAGAACCAGTTACAGCATGTGATCCTGTAAAGTGTCTGAAGTTATCATCTAGTTCTTTAATAGTTAAAGCTGAACCTTTATCTGATCTAAGAGTTATTGCCATTGGGGAGTTTTTTAAAATTTTTAAGTAGAAGCTACAAAGTATTCAAGTTGGATGTTAGAACCACTTGCTTTAGCTTTGATAACATCTAACGCTGTAAAATCGCTATAATAAGTTTCGTCAACATAACTTTCATCAACATAATCTATAGTAGATGAAGCATTCATTTCAGCATCATTAAATACTAAACTTTTACCTGGGGATAAGTGGAATAGGGTACTTTCTAAATCTGATTTGATTAGGTAAATAGTTCCTTCGCCACTACCTGAGATATGGGTGATTCTAATATATTTTACATCTGTTTTAACAAAAGATCCAGCTAAGGATTGTTCTTCACTATCTACAAACCTTAAAATCTCAATACCACTACCACTAAACTTAGTAGTAATAGTATCTACTCTTCTTTCAATCTGGTTAATACCAGGAATAGTTTTTTGGTTTTTGGTGCTTTCAACATTACCATTGGGTAATACAATCCTTTCAGTAATAGTTGTTATTAAATCAGCCATGTCGTTATTTATAAATACTTAGTTATAGTAATAAATATGTTATTTCTTCTGCCTCTTAGCTGTTTCGTTGGGAGAGTTAACAATACCTTTTTCTGTAGCTTCTTCATATAAATCTAAAAGACTATCTACTATAGGATCTCTATGGTTTTGTAGTAAAGTAATACCAATCATATTTTTTACTCTACGAGCAGCTGTATATAAGAACTTAAAACCAGAATCTCGTTTTGATTTTAAGTCTACTTGGTAGTCGTCACCACAAACAATCATTTTACTACGTAATCCAATACGAGTAACAATCATTTCCATTTGTTCGTGTGTAACGTTTTGTGCTTCATCTACTATAATAACACTATCAAGGAAAGTTCTACCACGCATAAACGATACGGGTACAATCTCTATTTTACCTTCTTCAATAAGTTTTTCGATTTTAACTTTATCGTATAAGGCAAACATATTTTGATAAATAGGCTGTACCCACGGGTCCATTTTCTCTCTTAAATCACCTGGTAGGAAACCAATGTCTTCTTTAGATACAGTAGGACGTGTAATAATGATTTTCCCAACATCCTTCATAAATAAACGCTCGAGAGCTATTTGACAAGCTAATAGAGTTTTTCCAGAACCTGCTTTACCAGCTAATAGGGTTAATGTACTATTTAAGATTTTGGATTTGGCTTCTTTTTGCTCTTCGTTGAGGGTTATTTTAAACTTAATTGGATTTTTAGGCTTTCGCTTTTCACGGAAAACCTCATCGCTGTGATGGTTAGATGCCATAAATAATAACGTTTGTTTGTTTATTATACATACAAAAAAGAGCCCCGCTAACGCGGGGCTCAATTAAGTATCTGACTTAACTCTTGATTATAGAGAGTTCAATCCGTTTACAAAGATACGACCATAGAATTCTGGACGTAACATTTTCTTCGCGTAACGAGTCAATAGACCTTTACGTGGAGTGAATGTATCTGGATCGTATACTAAAGGAGTCATGATTAATGGAATGTATGGAGCGAATACCGCACCAGCTTCCAAGAACTGAGATCCTCTAAAGCCCATCAAGATAGTGTTTTCTTTCATGTATGGGTTTTTGTATACAGTGTAACGACTGTTCATCTGACCAGCTTTCTGTACGCCGAAAGCGTAAGAAGCTTTAGATACGTCACCATCAGAGTTAGCAGCAAATCCTGGGATTGACTCTAAGATAGTAGCTACAGTTGGAGAAACAACAACGAAGTTAGCACCACCTCTAAGAGTTCTTTGGTGAATCTTGTTGCTTAGTTTCTGCATTTTAGTACCTAAAGTTTGGAACCACTGACCTTGTGTGTTGAAGAATCCAGCATCACCGAAATCACCAGCGCTATCACCAGCAGAAATAGTTACGTTGTTTTTAGCAGACCAGTACTCATCACCAGCAGCAGCATCTTTAATCAACATGTCTAAGATCTCTAAGTCAATCTCTAAAGAAATGTACTCAGAAAGCATGTTAGTTACTTCAGCTTCAGCATCGATTGATTGGTAAGCGTTCAAATCTTGAGCGAACTCAGGAGTCCAAACTGCTTTCAACTTACGAGTCTTAGCAACGATTGCTTCCGACTTCATTTGGATGTTGATTTCTGGAATAGAGATATCAGCAGTTGAGCCGTCCCAATCAGAATCAGTAGCCATTGCGTTTCCATCTTCGAAATCACCTCTTGATACAGCAGATGTTTTCAATGAGTAACCTAACTCAACAGATTGAGGTTGAGCGATAGCAGCAGAGTTTACGATGAATATTAACTCATCATTAACTGCATCATAAGCAGTAAACTGAGATAATACATTAGCGTTAGTTACAGCACCACCTACGATAGTGAATGATCTAACAGCTAAAGAATCCATATCGCTACTTACACCTGAAGCATCTAAAGTTACTTTAGATAAAGAACCAGTTACTACGTAATCTGAATCATAGTTTACATCAGTAAATGCTACTGAAGAAGTTACAGCTGCAATAGAAGCAGTGTGAGTATTGATAGAGTAAGAATATCTTCCAGCACCGTAAAGACCACCTTCTGCTTCGTTACCGAAGTTAGCTGAAGCATCACCGTAAAGTGAACCGTTAGCAGCGAAAGGAGCTTTTGAATCACCGTATTGGAAATCTAGATAAAATACTAGACCAGAAGGCAAGTTCATAGGCTGTACAGAAACGAATTCTTGAGCAGCGATGTTACCGAATACTTTTCTTACCAATGGTAAAGCAACACCTGCCCACTGAGCACCTGTTCCTGAGAAGTTATCAGTATCTGAGATAGCAGCACCTGCAGTACTTGAAGCCTCTACTACCAATTGTTTTGCTTGGTTTTCAAGCAACATTGACATGTTGTTAGACGATTGTCCTTCCATTCCTTCGAGAAGTCCAGTCTGTCCCCACTTGCTAGATAATCTAGCTGCGTCAGACTGTAAGTTCTTCCAAGAACCAGCTGCGCTTTCTAAAAGTGTGTTTAATTGTGACATTTTTAAATTTACAATTTAAGTTATTAATTATTTAATACCAGCAAGTTTTTGCCATCTAGCTACTTGTGGATTTACATCCACGATAGGAGCTTTACTTTCAGCAATCATACCTGAGGCTTTAGAAGCTCTACCTAAGTTTTCTTTAACTACAGTTTTAGTTGCTTTAACTTCTTCTGTTAGTGTTTCGAATACTAGTTTTACTTCTTTTACATTTGATGCTTTATCAAATGCTTCTAAGACTTTAACCTTTTGAGACTCTTTCAAGTTTTTGGCTCTAAAGATTTTGTTTGAATAAAGAAGTTTAGCGTTAAGTAAGTTAACTTCTTGAAGTTCAGTTCTTAAAGCTTCGATTTCAGCCATGATTTCACTCACGTCTTCTTCTTTAGCTTCTTCAACTTCTTCTTCGTTAACTACTAGTTCTTCAACTTCTTCTTTTTCACCTTCCATAGTTACTTCTACTTCGTCTTCGATGTCGATTTCTTCTTCACCTTCAGAATCATCCATGTCTTCCATGTCTTCTTCTTCAGCTTCCATTTCATCTCCAGCTTCTAACTCACCAGCTTCAACCATGTCAGCAATTACATCTTCGATAAAAGATTTTAGATCTTCTTCAGACATTTCTTCAAGGTCGATTTCTTCGTCTTCGTCTTCGTCTTCAACGTCTTCAACGTCTTCAACTTCAACTTCTTCGTCTTCTTCTTCCTTGATTTCTTCAGCTTCAGTTACTTCTTCTTCTGAAATAACTTCTTCAGTTACTTCTTCCGCTTCTGCTACTTCTTCTGATTCTTTCACGTCTTCTTTGTCTTCACCTTCTTCGAGTTCAGCTAAGATTTCATCAAGGTCTACTTCTTCATCCATTTCTTCAGCTTTCGCTTCGTCCATGTCTGATTTGTATCCTTCTTCCATTTCGTCTTTAGCTTCGTCCATTTTCTCGTCGTAACCTTCTTCCATATCTTCTTTTTCCATTTCTTCCAGTTTGGCTGAAAGCATAGAGCGAAGTTGTGGGGCGAAAGTTTCTTCAAGAGCTACTTTTGCATTTGCGATTGCTGTTTCTTTAATAGTTTTAGCATCAGCAATTGCTTCTTTTAGCAAATCTCTGTTTGACATAATACCACAAAATTGTTTTGAGGAGTACGGTTATTAGGAACCGTAATAAGAATTAATATAAATGAAACGCCATATAAGAGGATGGCGTATTACAGCAATACATATATAAGAGGACATAAAAAACGCCCTCCTTTCGGAGAGCGTTCTTCGGGTAGCGCCTCAATACAGAGGTATTAGTCTAAATAACATGTGCATGTATTAGCACATAATATTTCGTTAATCAAGCTGTTTAGATCTTTATATGGGTCTATGTGGACTTCTTTTCCCTCTTTAATCACAGACATATAAGAACCTGGGTTTGATGGGGTTGATACAAAATCCCAACATAATAGTTCGAAATCATCTTGTACCTCTAATACACCATCTCTATCTTCTAAAGAACCCATACCACGAGATGAAACACCTACTGTGATATTGCTTTCGATTAGTGCTTTTAGAATATTACCTGATGGGGTAGGTAGAATCTCTATTTTACCCATTACTTTATCTCCGTCCCACCACATATCTTTAATATTATGTGAAACGTTTTTGAGATTGATTACTGATGATTCTGGGTGGTCTAACTCACCTAATGCTCTGTTTTCATCTACAGATAACATATACTTATCAATTTCTCTATCCCAAAGTTCTTTAGGATAATAACGACCATTACCGTTTTTAACTTCAGCAGTCGCTAGTATACCCTCAACCATAGGGTTACCTCTATCAGACATTTTACCTTCTGATAGCATTAAACCCTTAGGTTTAAATAATTGAGTTTCTACTAGTACTTTTCTCATTAGTCTTCGTATTGTTCAGATACTTCTGATTCGTCAACAATCTCTTGTTTAACGTATTTCATACCACACATTTTTTCATACACTTTTTCCATCTTGGCTCTACGTTTTTCTAGATCCTTGATTTCTTTTTGCATGGCTTTAATTTTCTTCTTATCTGCTAACTCTGCTAAGTCATCATCTTCGTTAACCATTTCTACTCTTTGTGTCTTAGAAGCAATTAGTTCTTCTAAAGCATCCATTTGAGCTTCCATAGTAACAGCTTTACCTTCTTTTTCGATTTCAGATAATTTAGATTCTATAGATTCTTTTTTAACTTTTTTCTTAGCTTTAGCTTTTTCGATTTTTTCACCTTTTTCAACTCCAGCTCCAAATGCATCTTCTTCACCTTTGTCTTTAGCGTCTACATCTTTTGAACCTTTATCGTCGCGTTGGAATTCAGAATATGCCTCTATTAAAGATTCAGATATCATATCAACTAGTGAGATGTTACTTTCCTTTAATTTTACTTCTTCCATTTCATCTGATTTAGATGCTTTTAAAGCAACTGCTTCATCTGTATAGCCAATATCTTTAACACCGAACGCAGCATTTTTTACGTAGTAACTTCTATCTTTAGCTAAGTTTTTAGCTACGATTTCTTTTAACTCATCTACGTCCTTGTCTGCATTCTTAGGATCTTTCATTTCCGCGTAGTATCCTCTAAGGAACTGCTCGCCGAATAAATTGTCAATATTCTTATCGTCTTTATAATCGAAAGAACTTTCTTGAGTTTCTTCAACATCTTTAGATACTTTTTTTTCTTCAACTTTTGCTTCTTCAGCTAAGAAATTAGCAAATGCTGTCTCATATGAAGTTTTGGTGGATTCAATCTTAGTGATTGGTTCAAATCCTACAAAGTTTTCTGTAATGATTTGTTTTTGTTTTAAAATAGTAGTCGCTTCTTCCTTAGTAGCATGGTTTGTAACATGTTCTGGGAATAGTCTACGGGCAGATTTTAAAAACACATCAGCGTTTCCTTTACCTTCCTTTAATAAATTGTATTGTTCTTGTAGTGTTTTCATGATAATAAATATTATGAATTATTTGCTCCTGTTCCTCTTAGTCTAAGAGTAGTAGCTGTTATTGCGTTTGTTGGTACAAAAGTTAAGTTTCCACCACCTGGGGATACAACTACTCCTGTTTTATAATTACCCTGTACTAAAGAAGATAAACCACTTCCTAAAGTGTATACACCTTCACAGTTTTTAGGGGATGAAGAATCATAGGCACCATCACTATTAGGTACTGTCTCTAATACAAAATATGATGAACCTGATAAAGGATTATCAATAATGTAGGTAGTAGGATCACCAGCTGTTATGTTTGAAGGCTGTAATTCAATACTTTGGGTTACTGATACATTATAGTTTGCCATTACTCTTCTTCTTGGTTAAACATCTTAATCATATCCTCAATATAATCTTCAGCTAAATCTGTTGAATATACTACTTCATATGAAGTTGGATTTTCTTTATAAAATTGTTCAGTTTCAACCCTAGCATCATCTACTAATGCTTTAAATTGAGCTAATTTATCCGATATAGTATCAAAAGCACGAAGGCGTTCCTGTTGGAACGCTTTATTGCTAGGATTGTCTTGTTCTTTTAATTTAAATCGGTACATTATTTTTCAAACAATTGTTTTACTTCTATACCCTTAGCTTTTTTACGTAATTCCTTTTTATTAACAGGTTTGTAACCTAGTTTATAGTAGTAATTAACTGGTTTTTTACCAAAAGCAAATGGTGTATCATACGCACCAGCAGCACCAGAGGTAGATATTTCATCTACACCCTTTATCTTAGCATACTCATCTGGGTGGTTATTACGTAAGTAAGTTCTTAAACTATTTCTTAGTTTAGATACATCTTTATAATAGTCTTGAAAGAAGGGTTCGTCTTTAGATTTTAAAGCTACTTGTTTAGCATCATCTAATAACTCAGATACTTCTTTAAAAAGTTCACCATAGTTGGCCGTATATTCTACAGACCAAGTCATCTGCCCAGTTTCAGGGTCAGTACCTTTTAAATCAGTTCTAAATCCTCCTTGATCAGCCATTTACTTTTTTAATTTCTTCAATTAAAGAAACGTATTGCATTAAATTAATAATATCATCACTTTTTACAGGTGATTTTTTGTCTAACTCAACTAACAACGAGGTAACTTCAGTTAACTTGATTTGGGTTACTTGATTGGAAACAGATTTATTTAGTTCCGTTATTATAGACTTGAATTCGTTAATCTTTGTATTGTAGAAATTCTTAAGTGTAGCTGTTGAGTCAACTGAGTTGATGAATTCTTTTAAGATTTCTTTTTGAGATGGAAGTAGTGACTCATACTTACCATTAAATTTTTCTAGTAGTACCTTATAAGTAAGAATTCTGGTGTCTTTATCGTAAGTTTTAAATTCTTCAACTACACTCTGTTTGATTTGAGATTCGTTAACTTGTGAAGCACATAAGTGTTCTAATAGAGTAACTTTATTAGAGACAATTTGGGATGTGTTTGTTATCTCTTGTGTGTTTTCTGCTTCAACTAGTGTATAAAAAGCAGCATATGCTTTATAGTGAGGAATCTTATGAGAAAAGAACCCCTGTGTGTCGTATGATTCTTTAATTTCTTTAATTAAATTGTATCTTTCTCTTTTAAGAGTAGTTCTATTTAATTTTTTAGAAGATTCTAAAAGTGTTTGTAATAATAAACTAGCTCTAGACTCTATTAAGTGAGTATTCTTAGTAAGAGATTCATAAAGTTTTAATTCTTTATTTAGTTCTCCCTTGCTAAAATACTTTTTAATAATACCGAGTGCAGATGACTCAGTTGAATTAAGGGTATCAGCGGTTACTTGGCGAACAAGCAACTCAAAGAGGATACCAGTATTTTTAAATTTTGAATGTTTAATCTCCATTCTCAAATTGTTTAATTATAAATATATGAGGATATATTACTCTTTAATCTTTGACTCATCAAGTAGTGACTCCTTGCGTTTATCCGCTGTATACACTAAATCCTTACTTAGAGATTCGATTAATTTTTTATTTTTTGCATATACCGTTTTAGCATTCTCTAAAGTTGGTTGGGTATTACGTGTTGGGTTGTTGTAATCATCCTTCATACCAGCAGCTCCCAGTCTATCTTTACCGAAGTTATCAGCTTGAGTATTGCGGTTTGTAGCCTTTTCTTTTGGTCTACCTAAATCAGATTTTTCGTTATACCCATCAGGTACATTTCCTGGATCTGATTCCATTCTACCTTGACCATATAGTGAAGCTAAATCGTGTGGTGTGCCGTATGATTTACCTGTCTCTAACGGATCATTACCCTCAGCCTCGATTTGTGCTCTTCTAAACTTACGTTTTTGGTCCTGGATGATTAGTTCTCTGTATTCATCATATTGATCTTCACTCAAGTGGAAGATATTATCATAAACCCAATCAGAAGGTAGTAAGTTATTCTCAGCGATAGAATTAGCTAGTGTAACTTTTTCAGTTAACAATGCTATTCTCTCTTGATCATAGATGATTGATGGGGTAGTTAGTGATAAATCAAAGTTTACTAACTGTTCATCTGTAAATCCTTGAGAGTATAGATGAACTAAAGCGATTTTATATAGTTCAGATACTACGATACGTTGGATTCTTTCTACTGTACGAGCAAAACGAATATCTTGAGCAGCTAATGTAGCTTTACCATCTGTATTCTCATCGTAACCCATAAACGCTTTTGGCACTTTGAGAGCAGCAAATAGTTTATCTCTTAAATACTCAACATCGGTGATACCATCATATTGTAATCCTGGTGTTGTATCTATTTTAGTAGCGCTATCGTTACCTCTAACTGGTATGTAGAAGTCTTCAAGCATGTTTTGTACGTTATATTTTAAGTTGTACTCACCTGTTTTTTCATCCATGTGGGGAGTACGCTTCATTGTAGAAATTGTTTTCTGCATGAAGTTTTCTACTTCTTGTGGTGGGATACCACCTACATTCATATAGAAAATACGTTTTTCAGGAGCACGAACTATTCTATGAATCAACATCGCATCTTCCATCAATGTGTACTGTTTGAATAGTTTACGACCTGGTTCGATATAAGAACGTCCGTAAGGTAAGTAGTTTAGATCTGACAATAATCTAAAGTGTGCTACCTCATAGTTATCAAACGTTACTTGGTTTTGATTTTCTTGGTTTGGTGAGTAATAATAACCTGAACTACCACCAAAGTACCCTTCAGGGTTATAGTTAAATATTACTTTAGTTGGGTGTTCGGGATCAAAGTTTTCCTTACGCTCGATATGATAGGCAGAATAAGGGATTACGTTATAAACACCAAACTTTTCTGAAATCTCTAGTTTGAGGAAGAAATCACCATATTTACACATCTGACGAATCCAACTCCATAAGTTAAACTCAATATTTAATACATCGTAGAATAAGTTATATAGGATTTTTTGAATATCATCATCCGAAGAACGGATAGATAATACTTCACCCATATCGTTTTTTAATGTAGATTCATCAGCTAGGATATCTAAAGCCGAAGCAACAATAGCATCTGTATCCATTGCATCGTAATCCGAATATAATTGAGTTCTTAAGTACTGGTAGTTAAGGTTAAAGTTAGCTCCGTGAAGTGAGGTAGAAGATGGGTTTTGGTAAATCCCCTTAAAGCGATTTACTAACGCATTTGTCTCGTACTCACCCGAGGTTTGTATACGGTCAGCGTCAATTATCTTTAATTGGTTACCCCCTTGATTTCTAATGACTACGTCAGTAGAAAATAGACGTTGTAGTCTTGTAAATAGTGATTTATCTGCCATGATATCTACTTATATCGTATAAATATGTTAAAGAAGCCAACTAATATCCTCCTGCTTTCCACCACCAATATCTTGTTTATACGGGTTTTGGGCATTCGAACTATTAACGTTGTATACTCCTTGATAATTTGTTTTTATTGCTGTTATATTATTAAGTGCTGCCTTTGTTAAGTCAACTCCCTGCTGTCTAAACTTAAAAGCGGTATCACGCATAAACATAGCAATAGAGAATGACATAACCAAATCGTCATTGTACCCTTGCTGTGCTTCTGCTCTACCATTTCTCCAAATAAACACTTTCATTTCACTTACTAATCTCTTGGATTGTATTGTAACTCCTTTATCACTAATATATTCTTGGAACTTACCTATAGCCATAGGTCTTGTTCTTGAAGACATTGTAAATCCAGCAGTCATTTTACTTGTATCCATATATTGGTCAAAATACGAATCAGCTGTTATATTTCCACTTTTAGGTGAGTAGTAGAGGTTAGGATAGTTACTATCAATCAATACTTGTAAAGTAGCCCAACCAATATTAGCGTTTTCTACTACCATTAAGGCATTATTATACTCTATTCCTATACGATAAAGTAACTGACCATACTCCTTAGTACCTATTTGACCTTTATATTCAGCTATCTGAACGTTATTTTCAACATCTATAATGTGGAACGCTGAGTAATCCTTACCATCACCACGAGCAACATCAGCTACAACCATATATGATCTAGAATAATCAGCTGGTTCCCAAATCCATAAGTTTTGGTCTACACCTCTTCTCTCTAGTGGTTCTTTAACATAAGTGTTCTCGTAAAAGTCTATGTATTCAGGGTAAAAGACAATATCACCAGAGGTACTAAAATCACAATCACACTCCTGTGCTGCCATCCTAGGATCACCTAGTAGTTCATCTTGTCTATCTCTCCAGGTTTGATCACGCTCAGGATGGACAAACCAAGGTAGTTTAATAGGTAAAAAGTCGTTTGTTCCTTCTTCTGCTCTAACCCACGTTTGGTGGAACCAGTTACCAGTACCATAGGGAGTAGATAATGCTATACACCCACCACCAGTAGCTAGTGTTTGTTGGGCTGAAGCCCATATCTCACCAATCTGATCAATGAAAGCTGCTTCATCAATCAACAGCAAGGAAACGGCTTCTGATCTACCAGCATCACTTGAGGCTGATGTTGCTTTGATTTGAGAACCATTTAATAATCGAAGGGTTAGTTTATTATCTTCAGCAGCATCTATTTTAAGCCAACTAGGAAGATTATGGTACATAAACTTTACCTTTGTAACCATGTTTTTAGCTGTATCCTGCTTTGTTGCAATACAAAGGATGTTTTTGTCTTTATGAAATAACATTAACCATAAAGAATACCCAGCTGCCAGAGTGGATATACCTAACTGTCTGGATTTTAGGATAACAGAATATGGGTTGTCTTGTACTAATCTAAGTACTTTTTCTTGAAATGGGTATAAGTGAAACTGAATACGTCCACGTTGTGGATGTTGGATAAAACAATACTTTTTCATAAAGTGAACCGGATCTTGGGCACACTTTAAATATTCTTGTCTTATTACTTTTTTTAAGTCTTGACTCATTTACCTATTTTCCAGTATAGGCGGCCTGATATTATTGGGAAGAAATCTTTATCTACCCCTAAACCAAAACCGTATACATTTCTTTTTTTATTAACGTACATTAACTCACCACTAACATAGTTTATTGGTGATTCATTTTGTACAGGATTTATCATCCCTCCTACCGCAACGCCCCAAAATAACTCGCGTTTGTAGAGGTAAGTAGTATTAGTAACTGTAGTTGTTGGGATGAGTAAGTTGGATTGAACATTTCTACCTGTAATTTGGTTTTGGGTAATAGTATCAATAACCATTACATAACCTAAACTATCAAAATTAATGGTATCTATATAAGAATATTTTGAGAAATAATCGTTAATAACATTAATGGTATCAATAGATAGAGGGAGGGGAATAGTATCCCATCTATATTCAATTTTGGTTTTCCATTTAGGGACGTATTTAGTTTCAGTTATTTTAACTGTATCCCATTTAGTTTCAACTTTAGTAATTACTTTAGGTTCAACCTTAGGGGTAGAAGAGCAACCCCTCTGTAATAATAGAAGGATTGCTAATACTACTATAAGTAGAGATTGTATATTTTTAAAGTAATTTTTCAAGTCTATTTTTTTCAGCTGTTAACTTTTTAAGCATATTTAAAGCGGCTTGCTTTGCTTGCTCACCTTCAGCACTTTTATACATTTCTAAATGTGTCTTCATATGTTTTTTAACTCGTTGAAGTTCACCAGCAATTTTAGAAATAGAATCTTTACCACTAGCTGCTTTAGATGCTGCTTTATCAGCTTCATCTTCGTCATCAATATCTTCAGAAAGTTCTTTAGATAATTCAACTGTTTTTTCTAATTCTTTATTTAGGTCTTTTTGAGCTTCTACCTCTTCAGGTGATGCTTCAGAAAGCAATTCTACGATTGTTTCTTTAATATATTCTGCTAATTCTGAACGTCTCATTATATGTATGTTTTATTATAAATATTACAGAGAAAGCGCTTCTAACATTTGTTCAATGCGTTTTTCAGTACTACCCTCAAGTACACCGTAGTTTTTAATGCGGTGTTTTTGTTGGCTTAAAATATGACGAATAATAACATCAATCTCATCTCTATATTCTGCATTGGTTTCTCTAATGCCATTATCTTCAATTTCTACTCCTTCTGGGGAAACGTAGAAAATATAATCATATTCTCTAATCAAACGAATAGCATAAGCATAAAATGCTTCTTTATCAGTCCAATCCATTGATTTAGAGGCTTGAGCAAAAGACATTACATCAATAATAGTTCTATCTGTAATGATATTATCTATTAATAGTTCACTTGCTCGTTCAGCCATAAAAACTGTTTGACCTAAGAACGTAGAATCAGTATTCAATGGGATACCCATTGCCATTAACTCCTTAGAACGTTCTGTTCTAGTTATATAATCCTTAAATTCAGGTAATTCTTTTAAAGCATTAACAAGTGTTGTTTTACCCACACTCATTGTACCACATAATCCTATTTTCATATTAGTTTCTATAATCTGAAAGTAATGCTTTCATTGATTGGTTTTTATACCAAGGTAAACCTTCACGTTCTTGCATGATAATACTATAAGTTTCCTCATCATATTGGATACCGTTTAGGTAATATGATTTTACCATCTCACTATCACTACTATGTGGTTCGATTGCTGGTCCATCCCATCTGTGGAATTTCCAATTTTCGTCACCTACATATCTTGCTAAATGAATTTGAGCACCTCTGGAGTTAATTTCCTTGTACTCATACAACTTTTTCTTCTTAGCCATAACTTATTATTTATTATTTATTATTAACCTTCCGTAAGTATACGAAAGAAAGGTTGGGTATCCTAGTAGTTTTCAATAAACTCTGGAAATTCTTCTGATTCGGATTGTAATGCTGATAGTAAAGCATCGGCAACATATATTCCTTGTGCCCCTGATACTGTGATACCACGAGCTGATAGAGCATCACCTACAAAGTGAACGTTATCATAATCAACTAATGATAGTGTTTCATAGTTAACCAATGGTTCAGGTGATAGATACTTAACTTCAGGAATATAAACACCCCAATCATCCCCAAGTGTTGGGAATACTTTTTTCATATCATCAATAAAATCATCAATGTACGTATAGTAACCTTGGAATGCTTCTCTTACTTCATCCATTTCACTAATAGTGACAGCGCTTACATTCTCACCTTCAGATGTTGTAGATGGAGTACGTGTTGGGCTATAATATAAACCAGTACCATCTTTATTTACTTTAGATACTAACTCTCTAGACCAAGTAAATGGTTCATCAATACCTTGAACTTCCATCAAGATACCAAAGTTGGTCATGTTATTTCTGAATGATTCGTCTTTTTTGGCGTGTCCATTGTACGAATGATCTCCATACGTTTCTTCAACGGCAACATAAGCTGCGTTGTTGTTAGTACAGAAGGAACGTAGTGATACTCCTTTGTCTTCGAATTTACGATACAATTTGAAATCATAACTTACATCAATAAGTTTTTGAAAGTGTTTCTGTGGTGCTTCAAATCGAACACCTATTTGTACTGGTTTTGGTTCAGTAGGTAATGTATAATCTGTAGCTAATTGTTTACCAAAGTCAATACCTGATTTACCAACAGCAAACATTAGTTTATTGTATTTTCGACCTATGATTGTTGGGTCTTCTGGATCTGAAAAATGTGCTATTTGTCTTTCAAAATCGATAGCTGTTACTTTAGTTTCCCAAATAAACTCAACACCTTTATCAACTAAAAAGTCATACCAATTTTTACCTATTTCGTGTAGATAATCCGTACCAACGTGCCATACAGGGAATAAACGTAAACCAAAATATGGTTTAATAAAATCTGGTTCCGCTACTGGGTTGGAACATTGTACTTCCTCTGGTTTAGGATGAAAACGTTTAAAATTGTTGATTACCTCATCAAACAATTCCATTGCTTTATCCTCACCACAATACTTAGACATATGTCCTCCAATTGCTGTGTGGTAAGTTAATTTACCATCACTCCAACCCCCAGCACCTAAAAATCCAGTCATTACTTCTGAATATGGTCTGCGATATGGATCTTTACCCATATCAATGATTGTAATGTTTTTTCCGGGGAATCCGTTGTCTACTAGCTTAGTTGCAGCATTAACACCTGCTACACCAGCACCTACGATTACTAGTTTTTCTGCCATTTGTTTTTCTTTTTAACCCCTAAATATACGAAAGATATTTTGGGAATCCAAATTGTGAGGCCACAGCTCTCATAAAAAATTGAATTAGAATCGACTGGCTATGAATCAGTCTAAATGTATCTTGAGTGTAAGATTACCAGTGCCTTTTATAACACGATGCCACTCATGACGTTTGATAAATATACGATCGTTTAGTGAGGTAGGCAAGCTATCCTCTAATTGAATTGCCCAGTCTGTTTCTCCTAAAATCTCGATTGTTCTGTATTCATCATCCCTATGCCACATTAGTTCTATAGGGTCAATGTCTTGAGAAAATTCTCGAATAATATAACTGTCTGTTCTCTCCAGATCTTTATAAGGTTGCATTATCCAGCTTTTGTTTGAATTCTATACCATTCAACTCCATCAGACCAAACCATAATACCTTCATATGCTTTGTTAATAGTATAAGAACCAGCATCTCCATCTAAGGTTTGACCTGGGAGAGGGGTTAATTCAGCTCTTGTTGAGGTAGAAAAAGTATTATCACTAATAAATCTAATTGATCTGTTAACATTAACAGCAGCAGTAGCATCAGGAAGATATAAATCCATAGTACCCGTTGAACCCGTCCAATCTAAATGAATCATAGATGTATTAGCATAAGCCGAACCTGTAAGCCATTGATTTACCTCCTCTTGAACTGTTATATCAACCGGTACTAAATAACTATTATTAGTGTTATTTTGGTTATAAGTTTCAATAGAACTAGTTACATAATTAGTAACATCATCTAAGGTAGTGTATTTAGTTACACCACCTTGAACATCTGCAAATAATTCATCCCCTTGTAAAGTAGATGAAGATGGTAATCCGGATATTGGTAAATTAGGCATAAGCTGTTATAAAAATATTATTCCCGTCTTCTTGTTGTAAATTAAATAAATCTTCTTGGAGAAGAAAACCTACATTTTGAAGTGTTAGTTGTTTTTGTCCTTTATTTTGGTAAGTAATCCAATTAATACGAGCTTCGTTTAACTCATACAAATATTGATTGTATTGTTTTACTTGCTCGGTAAGTGGGAGTTTATAAATATGGTTTAACTCCTTAAACTGGGGCCAAAGTATTTCGTTAAATATATCCATTACCAGAACCCACCAAAGTTTGATTTGAGTCCGAGTAATTTTGCATAACGTGGTAAGCGGCAAGACCAATACCCTGCTTTAGTTTTATCCTTCTTTTGAGCACATTTGTGACGTTTAGCAAACGCATTACGTGCTTTTTTATCGTTGATTTTTGCTCTTAAACCACCTGAACCAAAACGTACTGTTTTGATATTTCCGGTTTTAGGGTCTTTAACATAAACCTTATATGCTTTACCCCCTGAAGAGTCACGCATTGGTTTATTTAATTTTTTAGTATTTTTCTTAGCTTTCTTCTTTTTAGCCTCATCGATTTCACCTTCTGTTAATTCGATAGGGAAATCTAATGGTACTTTTTGACCTTCAACTATACCGAAATGACCTAAATCTGTTTCAGTTAATACCTGTAGATCATCACCTTGCACCTCTAATATACCACGTGTGTATAAAGCGCGGGCTTCAGCCCATAATTCAAAATATTTTTGTGACCCCGCGCGATACACGTGCTCGGTAAGAGGTCGTGCGTTATCCATGTGATACTTAAGTCCCTCAGATAAAATTTCTTTGGGAGCTAAGTTTTCATTTATCAATACTGGTTTAGTTGGTGAACAACCTCCACATCCACAATCACACATATTATTCTTCGTCTTCAGCTATTAATTTTGAACCAAAACCAATTCTTGGTCTTAAGTTATTGGGGGTTAATTTTTCAAATTTAGCACCTGCTGATTTTAATTGTTGTGCCATTGCTTCAGGTGAACCCTTAACATAAATATACTCACCAGTATTTGGACCCTTAGCTCCAAAATCATGAGCTAAAAAATGAGTAAATCCTTCTTTACCAGAATAACGAATAAAGTTCATTAAAGCTACGTTGGTTTGAATAGACTCAGGAGAATCAAAATTTATATCATTTAATAAAACATTAACACTATCTCCTAAACCATTATCATTAGCTAAGATATCACCAAATGCTTGTTTAAATCCAGTTTTATCGTCTGTGGCTTTATAAGCATCAGATATAACTGAAGTAAATTGGTTCATTGGGTATTTTTTATCTTCAAATTCAACCCCTTGACGACCACCTTTTACTTCAATACCAAAAGGTCCTAATTTATTATTTATCACACCTGATAGATTTGATGGTTTATCACCTAAAGTAGCACCTTCACCTTTAATCTCAAATTCTTCACCATCTATGGATAAATCACCTTTACCTGAAGTTGAAGAACCTATATTATTAAATAAAAGAGACATACCAACTTCTCCCATACCAACACCTCTTTTACCTTCATCCTGGGAAGTGTGGTAGATAATTTTATCTACTACTTCGTTAGGTACACCTGTTTTAGATAAGGCGGTAAATAAATTACCTTTAGTATTAGTAGGGAAATTTATTTTTTCGTCAGGGTTATTTAAATAAGCAATAAAATCGTCTACTTCTTTTTTAGGAATATCTTCAATTAAATCTTGAATTTCTTTTGAAAATTTCTTTAAGATAATAGGATTGTATTGTTTTTTATCTAAAGTTTGTTTGATTGGACGGTAGGTAGTAAAGTTTTTAGTACGATTAAATAGTTTAGAGATTTGATTATCGTCTAAATCTAAATCCTTGATTAAAGAAATTAAATCATTTTTTGTGATTTTTGGTTTTTCTTCCTCAGCTTCAACTATAGAACTAACCATCTCCATTAACATTTCCATGTCTTTGGGGTCATTGACGTCAGGGTAACCTTTATCAAATTTATAAGCTACTCTATTTAAATATCTTTCTAATGCGTCCATTTAACTTATTCTGTTTCTTCTGAATCTGAAGCATCTACTGAAATGTCTTCGCTTCCTTCTACATCAACTGACTCAGTATCTTCATCAGCAGCTCCATATCTTAAAATACGAGCAATAGCATTTGTAGCATTTTGCTCTTCATTTAGATTAAGTAAGTAATATTTTTTACCTTCTACCTCAGCAATCCAACTTCTATCAGTATAAACTAAATAAAAGGATTGACCATTCAAAAGGTTAATTCTAAATGTTGTAGGTTTAGGAGCTACCCAATCAATAGCATCTATAAACTTAGCATAATCGTGACCTAATAGATCTACGATTACAGCTTTAAGTTCAGGGAACTTGGTTAGTTCATCATACTCAACGGCTGTTACTTCTGCTTTTTTAACAGCAGAATAAGCAGTTGGAGCAAGTGATTTGATTTTAGCAATAAGTTCCTCTCTAGTCATTATTTAGACTTTAATTGTTTAGCTAGTTTTTCAGCAACCCCATAAGCTTTTTTAACAGCATCTCCATAGGCCTTCATAGATTTATCATCAAACTCATCAATAGCTTCAACATCTTGAGCTACATCTACCATAGCATCGATTTGTGGTTCGTTAACCTCAAAATCTAAGTAGTGTTTTGCACCTACTAAAGCATCTTTTGATTTAACAATCTTTGATTGCCACCAGTGTGGGAAATCTACTTCACCTTCACCTTCAAAACCATCTACCATTTGATAAAGTTCCATAGCATATTTTCCAATACGATATAGATCAGCTTTTAACATATGTGGCTCGTTGTCCTGATGTCCAAGATCTAGATCCTCTTCTAATGGGGATTGATTAATTAAATGTAATGTACCTTCGATGTAATCGCTAAATTCTTGAGCTTTCTCAGGAGGTAAAGCGTTCATGATGGTATTAAGTACATCCATTCCATATTTTTGGATGCCTAAAGTTCCTAACACCCCTACAAAGGCTCCCTTAAGTTTGTCTTTCAACCCTTCTTCAAGATCTTCGTCATCCCCTTCGTATGAATCTTCGTCGCCTTCGATATCTTCTACCATAGAGACTAATGTGTTATCGTATGGGTTAGAACTTTCTACAAAGTTAAACACACCATAAGCTTCACCTTGAGCTAAATATGATGGGAAGTAGGCTGCAATAATATTTCTTGCTTCTTCACCTAAAACTGATGCTTGGTCTATAATACTTCTTAGTTCATCTAAACCCGCTTCTTTACTTTCAGTAACTACGGATTTTTCTTCATCTAAAGGTTCCATAAGTCTAGCAGCGTTAGCCATAAAATCAGGAAACATCTTTCTAGCATAACTACGAGCGTTATTTAGTATCAAATCTTCTCTATCAGTTTCATACTCTGGGAAATCGTCCATGTAGAACTCTGTAGCATCTTCAGCAGCAAGCATGATTTTAGATAAACCTGGGAATTCTGTTGGTTCACCTAAGGTTCTATGCATTGATTGGTGTAAAGCAAACTGGTCTGAACTACCCCATTCGTTAATATCGTTTTTGATTTTAACAGGGTGAATTTTACCACTACCTTCAGGAAATTCGAATTCTTTTTTACCTGCGTCTCTAGCAGCATCTGCAGCTACGATGAAGGCATTTCCTTCTTCTACTTGATCTTCCTTCATAGGACCCATCAATGCAGTTTTAACCATTTCTTTTAGTCTATCTTGATCCATTGCTTCTGTTTTCTTTTTAGCTAGGTTAGTGGCACGACCATACATTACCTTTTCCGCATCCTTACCATAACGCTTAACAAGTCCACGCTTGTTTTTTTTCATATCTTGAATGATATCTTCGCGTCTGTCAAGTTCTGACTTGGTAAGTTTACGTTCGTTGAGCATGTTTATTTTTTATCTTCAGCAACTGATGCTTTGCGATATTCAGAAATCAATTTTTTGATTCCACCTAATGCTTTACGAGCACGTCCGTGTGCTGCTTTTGAAGTACCTGCGTGCTCCATAGTAAATGATTCGTATAACGCGTCTAGTTGTTCTTTTAATTCTTGAGTGTTCATAAATTTAATTTTTATTGTTTATTATTTGATTTTATTCCAAATAGGGAATTCTGATTTGTCTGATGATTCTTTAACAACGTGTTGTCTTGTAAAGAAAGTTAAGGTATTACCGATTTGGTCTTCTAGTTTTTCGTCTCCTAACTCACGGGCAGCCATTAAAGCAGCTTCTAAGTTATCTTGTACGTCACCTACAGTACCACCTAACTCAGCTTCAGCATCTTGTTTTACGTCGATACCTTCTGGGTCAGAATCCATGTCCATATCAACATCAACGTCTACTTCTTCTTCAGTATCGATTTCTACGTCTTCAACATCTTCTTCTTCTTCCTCTCTAATAGATAAAGCATCTAAAGCATCCATTGTACCTTCAAATCCTGGGATATCGCTTACAGGACCCATTTCGATATCGTGGTCTCTCATAATAGCACCTAGGTAAGTTTGGGCGTCATCTGTTGACATTGCTCTAACTACAGCTTCAAATGCTGCTTCACCACCTAAAGCGTTTAGGATAGCTTCGGCCATATCTTGATCAGCATCTACTAATGTTTCCTCAACTGAAGTTTCAGCTAACATAGCTGCTTTGATCATTTCTTTTAATTCTGATTTTTTCATTTTATTTGATTTTGGGGCTTCACCTTCTTCCATGTAATCGCTCATTTCTTTTCTACGTTCCATGTAGTCAGTATCTCCACCCATTTCAGCTTTTGATTGTTCAGCATCTAACATTGTAAAACCTGAACCATCCATAGTAGCTACTAAGCCACCTTTTTCGCTGTTTCTAATTTCATACCCGTTATCTGTTGGTTTAACTCTAAACATACCACCCCAACCTTCACCAGTACCATATTTGGCATCGTCTTCTGGGGTTTGTTCTGTTGCTTCTGTATCTAGTTCGAATGACATTCCATCTACATTACCTACTTTGTAAATCATGTAAGTTGAGAATCTATCACCTT
>Ga0206130_10001321_pt1 | contig 36578 bp, 20 predicted proteins | sample Helgoland_Spring_9_FD_148637 | JGI IMG/M metagenome (GOLD analysis project Ga0206130, IMG submission 148637) | Pelagic subsurface seawater microbial communities from Kabeltonne, Helgoland, North Sea - Helgoland_Spring_Bloom_20160512_1 | ecosystem: Environmental > Aquatic > Marine > Epipelagic ...
ATTAAGTTCCCAAAAATACAAAAAGTTATTGACAGTGATGACATCATATTTGGGCAATCCTTTCATATTGTAGACAGAGCCTTGAATATATCTAATGTCTTTTTGTTTGCTCTTATTTTCTAGATCAAGTTCATGAATGTCAAGGCCGTGTCTAAGAACTTTTTTAGTAGGATAAGAAGCCAAAGAACTCAATAAAGAACCTTCATACACATGATTCATCCCACACGCTAAATCAAGATAATCTTTGTTTTTCATAAATGCGTTTATTTGTTTTTGTTTTTGTTTTAAATCGGGGAATAGTTGCATTTCATAATTATTTTTCGTTCTGCCGGTGATTGGAATATCGCTGTCTTTAAATTGTCCAGAAACATTAAACATCGTTAAGGAACTCTTTTTGATCGTTTCAGATTGAGTGGATTCTTTAGGGAAATAAACTTTACTCATTATAATAATTAAAATAAAATAATTATCTACGAGTTTTCCGAATTCTTCTAGTTCTTCTAATTCTTCTACGATTTGTCTTTTTCTTAGTTCTTCTAATTCTTCTCTTAGATCTTCTATTAGATTTTCTGATTCTTCTTTTATTAGTTCTTCTTCTCTTAGTTCTACGATTATTCTTTCTCTTAGATTTTCTTGTAATTGATCCCCCCTTTAACATATCCCAATCCTGATCGGTAGCACCATCATGGCTTGGGAAAAAAAGCTTAAATATCTCCTTCTTGTCTTCACCATCTTCTAAGTTGGGATTGAAAGAATGCCACGCTGGTATCAGTGCCTGTCCCCATTCTCTTTTCCCGCGGACGGGTGGCTTTGCGACGTTTCCCATATAATCGGGTATTCTTTCTGTTAATGGGCGGGTATCTTCTGCGCTCACCCACCCGTGATATTTCTCCCACGCCCGTATAATGATATCCCACCACTGTTCCAGCTTCTGCGTTTGCATACGATGCTCCTCGCGCTCAGCCTCCTCAGTCTCTTTGGCGGCCTTTTTAGCCGCCTTGGCTGCCTTTTTAGCCGCCTTGGCTGCCTTTTTAGCCGACTCGGGATCCATATCGGGTTGCGGCTCAGGGGCAGGCACCACCTCCACGGAATCGTCGACTGCCGGCTCCTGAGCCGCCATTTTGCCCCTTGCCGCCACAACCGCGCCGCGAAAAGCCCCCGACTGCCCACTGTTAACGTTCTCAGGAAAATTACGAGGCATATCTATTTTATAAATTAACATAGAAAATAATATTTCAACCATCATTTAGCCCATCACTTAACTAAAGGAACATAAACAACATTCATTAACTCTTTTTTTATAACATTACCATTCATATCTTTTTCTACTAATGTAAAGATTTCACTGCCATCAAATCTTTTCAGAGGAATCACCATTTGACCGCCTTTTTTAAGAAGTCTCACTAAATTTAGAGGGAGTTCTAAAGCTGTAGCCCCAACATTAATTGCATCAAAGTATTCTTCTAAATGATCCTCATAAAAATCATACGCAGATCCAACTTGAAAGGTAACAATTGGTTTTTCTAAAGGATACTTTTCATCTAAAATCTTTTGAGAATATTCAATGAGTTCAGGATGAACATCAATCCCTATTACTTTCCCCTGACTCCCATCATCAAAAAGAATTCTTTTATCATGAACCATTTTTGCGAAGCAGACAGTTAAATATCCGGATCCTGAACCAACATCTAATACTTTTGCTCCTTTTCTTAAAGAATTCTTTAAATACTCAATTGCGTTAGCGTGCATTGTTGGCGCACTAATTGTTTGGTTTTCTAATGTAGTTCTGTCTAAATCAGTTTTAACCATCTCTTTAAGAATTCTTTGTGGTTTATCAATTAAATAATGAGACCAATCATTGATAAAATTCCTGCGATTCACTTGTTTCATAACATCTTTGGTTACATCACTTACATCACTTACATCACTTACATCACTTACTTCACTAACATTTAATGATTGTACTAATTCATCGTTTGTAGCGAATTTAGTCAACGTATTAAACATCTTTCCTATTTAAAGTAAGATAGAAAAGATTTAAAAATAAGTTGACTTAGTTAACTAAGTAATAAATGAAAATAACTCTAGAAATAGATAACCCAATCATACTTAAAGAGTTGGAGGGATCGGACGATGATAAGAAAGAAGATTATCTAAGGACTATTATGGATATAGGTTCAAGTATTCTGGACAATTCAACGGAGATAGTGGCAAATTGTAAGTTAATGGGTCCTCTAAAGGAATTGTTGCAGCAATCAGAAGATAAGATCAATGGTAATATTGATGATAAATTGGGATCATTGATAGGAAAGAATTCCTCTATGCTGGGAAAATTCGCCGAGAACATCTATGAAAAGTTGTTGAAGAAAAGCTTTCCTCAATTCACGATCATAAATACAGCAACAAGTGGAGATAAATGCGGTGATATCGTTGTAGACACAAATTCATCAATGGGTGAGATCTCAATCGAATCTAAGAACTACGAAACAGCCATTCCTAAGGATCAGATTGATAAATTCAAGCGCGATTTAAAAAACAGTGGGATCCCCTATGGCATCATGATATCAACGGATTCTCAAATAACGGGAAAGAAGGATTTTGAGATTGAGTTTTATGAAGACAAGGTTATCATCTACATTCAGAATGCGGGTTACGAACCGGTTCATTTAAATTTGGCGATACAATATCTACTTATGTTTCATAAAGTGGGAGTTCTGAAGCACAATCCTATGAAAGACCCGAACACAAATAAAGAATATCTAGATAAGCTGGACAAGATAGCTTGTTCTCTTCAGAAACACATTCAGTTAGAGAGAAGTTTGGTCACGGATGTAGATGAAGCACAAACAAAAGTAGACCATATCATGTTAAAAGTGAAGAGTTCTCTGTATAAAATGACCGCGGAAAAAGAAGTGCTTCTTGAACGAATTAATGAAGAATTAGATGATGTTAAAATGGAATATTCTTCTGATCTAAACTACTCTTCATTTGATGATTTAAATTATTATGTTAATGAAGAATGTTTGAATAAAACAAGACCAAAAAGAATTCTTTTAATGAGGGCATTCACAATAATCCATGAAAACGATTTTAAATTCGTGATAGATAAAGGAATAGTTTCATTCTATAAAGAAGATAGATATTGTGGGAAGGTAGATTGTAATAAGGGGAAACAGGAAATAATGATCAAAGAATATGGAGATGAAATTAAACCCTACAAGAAGAATTTAGTTATTTACAAGAATGATCATTATATTTTTGAGATTAAAGATCATAAAGAAGTATGGTCATTTTTAGAAGAAAAATTAAAAATGTAAGGTAATATATAAATGTCTGAGACAGAAACAGATAAAGCAGCAAAAGAGAAAGCCGCAACAGATAAAGCAGCAACAGATAAAGCAGCCAAATCGGGTGTCGCTGGAAAACTGGGGGAGTTTGATGACGTAAGTAAACAAATTAGAACATTAGAAGCTAACAAAAAGAGTAACAATGACAAAATAACTAAAACTGAAGGTAAAATGGAGACCATTATAAGTGGGGAGTGCTTTCCTTTCACTCTAAAGCCAGGAACTATTACTGTTAAGGAAGAAGGTGAAAATGGAAAAATGTTATGTTTCCTCGATTCAGATAATCCAACTGAACCGATAGTAGTAGCGGTGAATCATTCGGATTTATTTAAAGGAAAGACTAACAGAATATCATTGACGGGTATAACAGATTATCCGACATCTTTTTTACATCAGATAATACGGAAGGCACAAGAATACCCAAGTGATAAAGATACTACTACAAAAAAAATAGGAGTATTAAAACATGTTCAAGACAAAATAAAAGAACAAGAAAAAATTAGATCAGAACTCAAATTGAAGGACAGTCTCCTGAAGCAACTTGAACAGGAAAAGGAAAGTTTCGTAAAAAAATTAATGGAGAATGAAATGGACAAATTTGAGATTCTTTTAGGTGTAACAGACTTTGACACTGTTATTGCCCCAGCTGATCTGGGTGGTGAAGGTAGATCAGCTTCGGAAATAGTAACTAAGATTGCTAATATAAATATCGTCGAAGATGGGAGTAAGTGCTTAAATATTGCTAAAATTTCCGCTTGGAATATGGTGAAATCATCAGCAATGAGAAGTGTGCCAGATGTAGACGTGATAAAAGCCATAGAAGCCACAATTACATTGGGTGTATTAGAATGTTTGCCTCAGTTGTTAATAAAGAAAGAACCCGCTGAGCGAGATGCATTATTAGGGAAATTTGATGGTAATTCTGGTGATAAAATTTTCATTGGCATAACGCATGTGCGTGTCATCGGAGTTATGGCTGATGCTAATGCTGCTCCTGCTAGTAATCCTTTTTACAAAAGAATAGTAACACTATTGGCCGCCGCCGTTACTCCAGCAGCAGCTAAAAAAGCACTTGATGAGTTCAGTGTTGTTACTGAAGAAATGTTAGTATTTCCAGTACTAAAGGAACAAAACGGTGAATTCAGTGGTGAATTAAAAGTAAATGGAGAAGATGGAGGGGTATATACACAAACATTTGTTAAAAAGAAAACAGGATCAGGATCAGACGAATTAATAATCGTTGTAAATGGAAAAGACCCGGCTTCTGATTACACCAACCGCGAAATGACTGTAACTGATAAGACAGATTTAGCTCTAGAAACATTAAAAACCCGATTAAATACAGTAACGACTAACTATAATGAACAGAGTGGATCAGACAGTTCAACAGAAGTGGGATTAGAAACAGCTCTCGAAGAACAAAATATATTCTCAAATGTGATTGCTACGGCAATAGCAATGGGACTATCTGTGGAAAAACTAGCTCCTATGATTTACGATGGCTTTGAAAAACTCCCTGGGGAAAAGGGGAAACAACCGGATAGTGCAAGATTAGCTGAGATATTGGGGAAAAAACTTACAATGAACTATACTAGCGATGAATTAGATCAGAAATCGTTAAAGGCATTAAAGGAATTGTTGGATGATGAAGACCCGAGTATAATTAAGGGGATGAGAATAAAAAAAATAGAGGAAACATTAAAAGCAAATGAAGATTTCAAAGCTGTCTTAGAAAATGATGCAAAAAATTTTAAAATTATAGCTGGCGGGACGGCTGCAGCGGGCGGGATGAACTCTCAAGCTGTTAAGGCGATGCTAAAAGGTATATTTAAATGTCCAGGGGAAAATCCAGATGGCAATGAAATGCGGAAAGAATTTCCATCAGATGAACAGGGTGAAAGGCAAATGTATGTTTTTTTAGAAGATCTTGTAGGGGATTTCAACGATGAAATATTAATGACGGACGATTATAAAGATCATATTAGACAAAACCTACAAAAAACAGTCAAAGACCCAAGATTATTAGAAGTAAGAACCTTAATAGCAAGTAAAGAAAGTGAAATATCTATAAAAAATGCAGAATATGAACTAAAGTCACAAGAGCATGACGCTGCGGCAGGAGCTGATAAGCCGCCCCTCCGTAAACAAATGGCGACGATTTCAAAAGGAATAGAAGAAATAAAAAAACAAAAAAGCAAACTAGATGAAGAAATAAAGACCATCACTAAAAAAAGTGATACAGATTTAGCTAAGAGTGAAACAGATATGGTAAAAAGATTAGGTGCTGCCTTTGAATCATATGGAAAATGGGTAAAAAATCAATCTGTTGGACAACAGAGTTCAGGTAAAGAAATAAGAGAACAAATAAAAACGGGAATAGATACCGCTTTATCCAAAATAGGTATTGTTCATGGAGAGACAGCAGCGGCAGAGGCAGCAGGAGGAGGAAGATATTTATCAGGTAAAAGGTTTTATTTGGGTGGGTTAGGTGAAGAAAAAATCAAAGAGTTAACAGAAGCATCAACGACATACTGTGTTACAAAAATACACAAAACAGAAGAAGAGAAAAAATTAACAAAACTTGGAGAAAAAAGAAGTAAATTAGAGGGGGAAATGACTCAAGAGGGACCTAAAGGATTCTTTGATAGTAATATACTTCGTATTAAGTCAATCGCAATGTCATCCATTAAAGGAGAATTAGAAAGATTGGGAATAGGATATGTATTTGGTATTATGGAATCACCACAAATTAAAGGTGCGCGCTCTACAGAGGATAATATTGCTACACTTGGTCCACCGGATAGATCCGAAGATTTAGAAAAAATATTTGCAGCAATGAAAATGAAAAAACCCCCCTATGAAAAGGGTCACGAAATAATATTTAATTCTTGGTTACAAGGGAAACAAAAAGGAATAGAGGAAAAGAAAGCAAAAAAAACAAAAGAAAAAGATGATAAAAATACAAGTTCTCCATCGGCGACAACGACAGCATCGGGTACATCTGTGGATTCGGGGACATCAACCGGAGATATTGATTTATCGGGAGTTTCTGGATTCGCAAGTTCAGCATTTGATAAATTATCGGGTCTTATATCATCGGTAGACACATCAAACACTAGTGGCGAAGTATTAAAACAAACAGGTAAAGATTTAAACTTCCCAGATGCAAAAAAAGAACCCGATGCTTACAAACCTAAAGATCACAAACCATCCGATTTAACCACCGTTACACGCCAAGAATTAGATGATTTAAGGACAGCTGAGGAAACACTGAAGAAACAAATAGAAATGGATCGTGGAATCATGAAACAATACAAACAAAGCATCGAAGAAGATATAACCAAACACTATGATGTATTAAAAAGAAAAGAAGAAGAACTATTATCAACGAAAACACACGTAATGAGAGAACAAGAAAAACTAACCGCTCATTACATAGGTATGTTGGAGAATAGAGAAAGAATTATTTTGGAACAAGAAAGAGTATTGGAGAAAAAGAGACAGAAAGATTTAGATGAAATACAAGAATTACAGGTAGAAATACAGAAGGAGTTTGTCAAGGAATTAGAAAAAGAAAGAAAATATCAAACAAAACATCGTAAGAAACAAATGAGAGAACAGAGAAAAATACTCCATGAAAAATTAAAAGATTATAAAGGAGATAATTTACATCTAAGGAAATTATTGAAAAAATACCAAGATGAATATCCCGAATTAGAAAGAGGGGGTGTAAGAACACATAGAAAGAAAAGAATAACTGAAAAAAATAAAGAGAAAGTAATTAATAAATCATTTATGAATGCTTTTGTTCATTAACAATAAAGAATTCTTTTAACTTTTAACTTTAAATTTCTAAAATAATATCTAACAATCTATTAGATATTATGACTAACGATTTAGATATAACAACAGGTGGTTACAAAAGATTAAATGGGGGGGCACCATCTGATCCCTTGCTAGATTCTTCAGATCCCTTACTAGATTCTGGAAATGAACCCGGAAATGAACCTATATATAAACATACTGATCTAGAAGCTAACGCCATCTACAATTTTTTTGTTCTGGGATCCACATCTGGATCTAAAATAACGGAAATACAGGAATTCCTTGATAAATTAATAAAAGATCAACAGGGGATACTGGATGAACTAAAGGAAAAAGAAGATTTGGACAAAGAGAAGGTAGCGAAAACTATGATAGCATTTATTAAGCAGTTAAAAATATATTACAAGTCTAAGAATGATTTAGATGAAGCATACGATGGAATTCAAGAGATAGTTAATGGGATGGTTGGCGGGTTAGAAACAGATTCTGAAAAAGAACTATCAAAATTATACAGAAATATTTATAACTTTATAAGTGAATTACGCAAATTAGAGGAATTGTTTGAATATTTGGTAGATATTGATGGCGATCAATACATGGAACAGATACAAAAAATATTAAAGAGATGGGACATTATAGAAGGTTCTGATCAAGGGACGGGTTTAGGAACGGACTTAGGAACGGACCAAGGACTGGGTTTGATGGAACGTAATGCATTGGCTGAATTAAATATAGATGGGCGTGATGGGCGTGATAGTATAACGTGGGCTTACAAACAGACAAAAATTGATCGGTTAAAATCATTAGTCTCGGGAGGATTAGATAAGTTTAGTGATAAGTTTAGTGATATGGCGGTTAAAATGATTGACACTATAAAAGATGTCCCATTAGAAGATTTATGGGGAAAGTTGAACACTTTCGGAGATGAAAGTTTTAGATTATTGGGGGGGGTCTTTGAGTCGATATTATTGGGTTTTGGATTCGTTATAATCGCTGCTTCTTCTTTAGATTTATTAGCGGAAAACGCTTCTAAAATTTCCACGCGGGTTATAGGGGCTATCCCCAATGATGAATTTATGGAATTTCTCAATGGGGTTAGAGGGGCTATCCGCGGTATAGATTTTCCTGATTTTCCCGATATTCCTGATATTCCTGATTTTGATTTTAACAATTTATTACGCGTTATTAAATTACCAAGTATAAATACTAGTCGCATTATAGACATTTTTAAGGGGGAAGACATATGTAAGCATTTAAAACAAATAGAGGAATATCTAGGAGTTTACAATGATGACGTTGGAATGATTAAAAGATATACGAGTAAGGAGCCTGATCCAGAGCAGGAGCCAGGGCAGGAGCCGATACCACAGCCTCTCCGTGATTATAAAATGGTAGATTATACAACCGGTTTAGAAGAAGCAGAGAAAGAAATTTATAATAAATTTTTAAAAGATATTGATGGTAACTATGATAATTATTTTGCATTTATATTCCAGATGCCAAAACCACAATTAAAGTGGGGGGAAGAATCCCTTAGTAAATCAATCAATAGTTTAATCAAATTAAGAATTATGGTTTATAATTGTAGTGTTAGTGATGATGGAGGTGATGGTGATGAAGATTCTGAACTTAATCCACTAGCAGGAAATAGTGATGAAGATGATGAAGATGGTGATGAAGGTGAAGATGATCGTAAACCAAAAGTGCTGGAACTAATAGATCAAATCCTTGAAGCTAAAAGGGAGACACATAGAAATTTTATTGTAAGAGAATTGGCTGAAATTAATGATAAACTTAGAGAGGTCATTAATAAAGCGGGGGGCGAAGAATATGGTTCAGATGAAATAACAGATTTAATAAATAGCTTTAATGGAGAGGATCCCAATAGAGAGGATTCCGATGAGGAGGATTCCGATGAGGAGGATTCAGATAATGGAATAATCCAATTCTTAAGCAATAAGTATGAACTCGATATAAGTCCAATAAGTAAACGATACTTGTTAACTGATTACATATTGGAATTATTAACATTACTAGACAAGATAAATAAATTTAATAAGAAATATCTGAAATATTTGAAAGGTAAAACAAGTGATAGTAAACTGGCTAAGGCATTGAAGGTAGAACGTGATAATATTAATATTATTAATTCTAGTTTGGTTACACCATGGGGAATATTAAAACTAGAAGATGATGCTGAAGGAGCAGAAGGAATAGACCCAAGAATAACAATAAGGGACAGTATAGCTGCTTATTTAGACAAATTTATTTTTGACTGCTTTCTTAGTATCGAGGCGAAAGAAAAATTATTCAGATTAATTACATTAATTCATGAATCAATGTCTAAATGTAAGTCCGATGAACCAACAGAATTCGTATTATTATTTACGACCTTTATTAATTATTTTTCAAAGGGACGCGTTTCTACACTATCCGATATAGTTGATAAAACGATACTAGATTGGATTTTTGATAATGCTACATTAAACCCCGATGAAGATCATGAATTATTAGTACAAGGTTGTGTTGAAATATTAGGAGAAACAAAAGAAGCAATACAAGATTTAGTTGTGAGTCGTGCACAGAATGAGTTAACTATTAATGGGATCATGAAAGCCAAAATAGATGAATTTATTGAATGTTTCGTAAAAAATGCTGAAACTGAACTAAAAAAGATAAATGAAAGTAAAAAGGGGGAAAAACTAAATAAAATACTGAAAAAATTAACCACTATCAGTATTAATGTTTTAAATCAAGTGGCAGATTCAGGGGAAGAAGATGAAGAAGAGACATCTCAAAAACTTTATACTGATTCGCTAAACAAAAAAAGAAACAAATATGAAACAAAAGAGATTAGACTATTCGAAGTGGAGTGGCAAACTGATTTCGCGTTGTATGATGAGCACCGATCGGTATTGCATTATACTTTAAATATATTATTAGGCGAAGATAAAACTGAAGATATTTTAAAGTATGATGGAGGAGAGATTAGAATAACTGGTGCAACCGGTGATGTTGATGGAATAAAGGTGAAAGCAACCGATTTAAATGATGATAACACTCCAAAAAATTCTTCTATTCTAGGAATCACACTTTCGGGTCAAAGAATAAATATAGATATAACAGATTTAATGAAACAAATAATAAATTATCACGCATACAAAGAGAAATGTCGGCTATATCAAATGTATTTGAAAAAAATAGATGATCAATTAGAAGAACAGTATTTGTGGTGGCATTACAAGAATATAAAACCGATAGAAAATGGGACAATTAATACTACAGGGATGAATGAAGCATCATTGACGGATCTTATACAAACCCTTAAAGAGAGTGTAACAGTTGTGAGTGACGCAAATACTACAGATAGACCGTATATAAATAAATATATCGGTGAAATTCAGAATATATTAGATGCACTGATAGAGCCGATCAATGGTTCTCCAAAAGAATGGGCATTGATAAATAATAACAGAATATACCGGGGTTTAGAGAGTATCAAAAAATCGCATAATACAGATAAATGTAACCTGGAACAATATAAGCGTTTTAAATACAATATTAACCATCTTTATGAATTAAAATTAACTGTGGAAAATACTCAGGGGATATTAATGGATAAAATTAGAGGTCTAACTATTAAAGACTTCAGTGACAAATTAAACGAATATAAAGAAGAATATATATATTGGATTTCGGGAGAAGGAAAGATAAATACACCTTTTCTGAAAGGTCCTGATATAACAGGTAAGGTATCAAAGGACAGCTTTAAACTAAGGACACTATTTAGAGAAAACACTTCATACGGTTATCTCATCAATGAGATACACGATATATTAAATATGATTAATGACATAAAAACTAAAAATTTAGAAGAAGAAGAGGGAGTGTATAAATATAAAAAAGATGGTGACTATCTCGCTATGACGGCATTGAGAAATAAGATAGACGAATTAAAGGATCATATGGATGAAAATGAACCAAATAATATTAATACGCTTATATTACATGATTTCGAGTCAACAGATGAAAACTTTATGGATATGGTATTAGAAGAGTTGAATAAAATATATGATGAAATACTGAATACATTACAGTGTGAAATTAAAGACGATGAGATAGAACATCTGGTAAATATATCTAAAATTCCTACAGAATGTGCTAGTAAAAATGATCAGTTTCATCTATTTGATTATTCAACAGTATGTATGAAAGTAAAAGCACTGGAAGCAGCAGAAGGAGCAATGGAAGCAGCAGAAGAAGCAGTAGTAGCAGCGAAAGCAGCAGCGAAAGCAGCAGCATTAGACGCAGCGACAGAAGTGGGAGCAGCAGCAGTGGCAGAAGCAGCAGTGAATGAACAAAAAACAAAAGCAACATTAGATGATAAAATAAACGAATACGTAGATACAGTAATAAAAATTCTGGATATGGAAATAGACACAAAAATACAGTATCAATTAGAAAGACAAATAACAGAGACATTACATCCTCAATTAAATATAGATTATATCAATGAACAGATTAAGAAAATACATGAAGAATTGGATTCAAGATGTAATACATATCTAGGATCACAGTATCTTGAATTATTTAATGGTGGAAAAGTAAATAAAGCATATTATGAGTGCTTGGATTCGAAATATAGCGGTATGGGCAGAGCAGGGAATTATTATAATGCCTGCTATGCATTATATTTTGCGAAAATAATTGGGATATACTATAGAGAATTAATAAAATACAAAGAATATTACTATTATAGTTATTACTTAAATGATATAATTGAAGGGTTAAATGAGTATCAAGGACATATGGATGATGACGATGATTTTGATGAAGATAAAACTAAATTAAACGATTACTGTGATATACTCATTCAAAACATAGAATATCACGAAAAATTCAATAAATACTTTAATGAAAAATCGTCCCGATACCACCTGCGCAACAGGGGGTCCCGCGTGGGCGCCACCCCCCTCACCATAATCACGGTAAAGGAAGACGAAAAATCTCAAAAAGAAATGCTATTACATTATCAATATTTATATAAATATGAATCAAGAGATACAGGTGATGGGGTAGAATTTACTGTAAATAGAGAATTTTACAGGAAATATATAACATCAAAAGAAGTAATACAATTTAAGAAAGATATAGTAGGCGAGTTATTAACTGTATTAAAAAACTTTCTTAAAAATCTAAAAAAATGTAAGGTTTCACCCGAAGATTTAGAATTCTTTAAAAATATGAGATTAAATTTTTTTAATCAATACTTAGATATTGATGATTTTGATGATAAATATAATACCCCCGTAAACCGCCTATATAATGTAAAACTGAAACCATATGTTAATATACCAAAAATAACGCGGACATCGCAGACGGAGCAGGAGGAGGGTGGACAATTTGTTAATCCACTAGGATCTGATAGTGATGGAAGTGATGATGATGATGATGGAGGTGATGATAGTGGCGATGAGGAAGCGGCAGAAATGGTAGCGGCAGAAACGGCTAAACATCATCCAAATTACGCTCCCGAATTAAAATTAGTAACAGAAGTGAAGGAAAAAACTATTTTAGATTCGGGGCGACAGATTTTTAATATATTTGATTTAATTGATGAGGATAAGATTCGTAAAACTCTATCAGATAAGATAAAAAAAGAATTTACCAGTGAATTTAAACAAATAAAAAATAATCTAAATAAAAAAAGAAAAGAATACAGGAATGCACGCTGGGTGCCCAACTTATTGCGGAACACCATAGGGACAGATCCTGTTGGTTCCATCGTGGGTGGGTCCCCTTCAATAGACACATTTATAGACTCGGGTAAAGAAAAATATAATAAACTGATTGACAGCTCTAATGAACTTCAGCGTAAAATAGAAGATAAATATAAAGGCGAAAAACCAGAAGACCTGATATTATCCGAAAATAAAATGATAAATATAATCAGTTTGGTTGGTGAATGTATACAAAAAATTAATGATGCGACCGTAGATGAAATATTAGGAAAAGAGTTAATACATACTATAACCGATGATTTAGCAATAAAAACAAAAGAGGAACCCGAAATAGATATAAAAGATTATACTGATCACGACGGAGATTATATCACTAAACAGGAATTTTACAGCAATTTAGTAAGTCTACTGTATAATGATTTAATTTTTAATGATTTTTATTATTATGATAAATTTAATGAATTTAGTAAATTATGTTCGCCGGTGTTAAAATTAGATGATGAATTAGATGATGGATTGGTTATAATCGCTGCCGAGATAAAACAAATGAATGAAACTGAAAAACGGAAAAATAAAGCAACTCTAATGAAGTTAGATGATAATTTTGATCCAACTATGCCTGAATATGTTAAATTATCGGCTGAAATAAAACAATTAGAAGAAGAGACAATAGAAAAACCAGAAAAGGTATTGCCAAAAATAGATTATGGGGACGAGTCAGAAGAAAAGAAAGTAGAAGAAGAAGTAGTAGAGAAAGAAAAAGAGAAAGAAACAGAAGATTTAGAAAAACCTATGGATGAAGAAAAAAGAAAGCCACCGATCAGTGAAAAGATAGATGATATAGATGAGATTAAACCCGTCGAAGAAATAGAAAAACCAAAGCAACCTAGGTCGTATAGTCCTCAAAGGAGATCTCGTAAATATTATCCCGAATCAACAATTCATAAAATAGATAAACCCAAGAAATATGAAGTAAAGAGTAAGATAGAATTTACAGATAAAACATTAATGAGAGATAGAGAAGATGATGGAGATGAAGATTTAGAAGATGATGAAGATCCGTTTAAAATAGATGATGAATTAGATGCGAGATTAAGACTAGAAGAAAAGATATATTTAGAGAAAGCGAAAGAGAGAAACATGAAATTAAAAATATTATTAAATGAAAAATTAAAACAAGAAATGAAAAAGAAAGAGAAAGAATTAGTAACGATGAATCAATATTTGAGTTATTCAAATCTAACATTTGACGAAGTGAAACATAAGTTTGAACTACCTAATTATGAAACAAGACAACATATATTCCTAATAAGTGATTATTTCAGAGGATATACGAAAGAAAAAATTAACAAAGAGTATGTTTTAGGATTCTTAAGAAAATTAGATAAAGAAATATCATATGAAGAAAAACAGATTCTCATTAAGATCTCTAATTATTATAACAAAACATATCCAGAAAAAATGCTGAAACATGATTTATCACAACATACTACCAGTTTCAATGGCGTCTACAGTGTCCTACATACATTGATAAGAGTTCACAAAGATTTACCCAAGATATTATGTAAAACATTAAGATAATGTTTAATCTTTTAAATTATTTTTAATCACTTTGTATAGTGTTTATGGATCGCGACTTAAACAACATACCTCAAAATAAAATCTCCAATTTTGACATCTTTAATGATGTTGAGAGGGCTGCTTATAGTAAGCAAGGAGAATCTACGATTCTAGACAATCCAGTCAATGAGTTAAATAAGGGAAAACCAAATCGTTTTGAAACCGACATTATGTTAAACGGAAAAACCAAATTCCAGGATTCAAATACGATAATCAATTCATTACAGGATGAATTGCTTTCCTTAAAAGAAAAAATGAAATTGGTCTATGATAAAGATGAAGAAATCCAGAAACTTAAATATGAGATAGACAAAATGAGTAAAGAAGCATCAGAATTAGCTAGTAATCGTCAAGAACTATTCAGATTAAAAGAAGAAAATAGACAATTGAGAGATGAAACGGACAAAAATAGAGGAGATTTAATGAAAGTGTCGCGTCTAGAGAGTGAGAACACAATGTTAAAAGAAAGACTATCCGAATTAGATAATGAAGATAATCCTGAAGATAATCCTGAAGATAATCCTGAAGAAGAGATAGATAAAAGAATTCTTTTTGAAGAAGATGATAAACTCCAGATAGAAATCAAAGAAAAGAAAATAGAAGAAATCAAAGACGATCTAATCCAAGTAAATATATTTAATCTTAAAAATGTATTAGCAAATCGTTTAAAAACGACTCACGAAAGACATATTGATAATTTGATTCAGCAATACAATATAGAGAATAATAGTAAGATAAGTAAGGGTATTATGGAGAAAATGTTATTGGAGGCTATACATTTATAATGAATCTGCTTGTAATGATGTTAATTGGGGTGCGGTATAAAATGCATTAAACTTTGCTGGGGTTTCCCTCTCTGCAAAGTATTTTGTTGTTTGTGGTCCCGTAAATTGTCCCTTTGTTAGATGGTTTCTAAATTGTTCCCTTAAAACCATGAGTAATTCCCCTAGTAAATTTAACCCGGGTGAATTATTATTATCACTCCAAGTATTATCACGACGCGGATGTTCATTGCGTTCTATTAATATGTGATCATCGGTAAGTAACAAATGTTCTTTTAGAGACATATTTAAATAATGCGACTTATTATTCTCATTACTAAATTTATTGTAAAGTATAATATACATCGCTAAAATACTATTAAAAATAGGGAACTGATTTCCCACGATGGGATTCCGAGCGGGTTGGTCTAAACTCCACTGGAAACGATATATCTCATATACTGATAGTGGAACATTACCTATTTCGTTTACCCAAATACCCGAGTTCTGTTCAACGTACGCCTTAGCGGCTCCGGCAGTGATTTCTGGCGCGCCTCCGACGAGTGGCGCTGGTGGTATTCCATTGACCCAGCCGTTTCCCTCTGCTTCCCCCCTGCACGTATTGCCACAATAAACCCCCGCTTTGTTTTTTTTATCACCCTGGAACGCCTTTACCGGATATATTGATTTCGCCACCGGGCAATATGGACACATTTTTTTTTCGACCCAAGCCTCAGCATTATCCCGTGAGCCCGGGAGGTATCCATTGATCCAGCCTTTTTTCCCTGCTTCCTGCCCACACCCCTTGCCACAATAAGGTTGTCCTGCAGATTTTTGTTTATCTATGCCTTTCGAGTAGCAGTGCGGGCAGTTATCTGTCACCGCTGAGCCGGGTGGCACTGCTGCTGGTGGATTGCCTTGACCGTCGTAGCCTGCCGACTTCGCCTTCGCCTTACAGCCACGACCGCAGTACAGACTCCCGGCAAACCTCTTCCTACCGGAAGGACATTCCTTGTAGCAACACTTGTCGGGGGCAATAGGTACTGCCGCTGCTGAGCCTGGTGTCGCTGCTGCTGATACTATATTCCGCGAGTCTCCCCATTCCGCTTGTATCTGGAACACGTGGGCGAATCCATATTTGTGATGCTCGGAATTTATGGGTATTTGGTCTTTCAATTTAAATGCTTGTTCTCCGGATACTGTTAAGAAATGAGAATATGTTTTATTTAGTTTAGATTCCGGAACCGGTAGGGGTGGGGTTGGGGGCGGCGACCCTAGGTTACTAGCCCTCCATGCCTCGCCACAACTCCTACCACAGAAAGAATGTCTTTTTATACTATCTTCAAAAACCTTTCCAGTCTGACAATGTATACACTTGTAAGAGGTGATCACTTTATTTTGATCCTCCTTTGTAAACTTAATTGCTTGAAATGCGGATTCACTATTGGTAAATGAATATGGTGGACCCGTGCCTATATTATTTACTAGAGTTAATGATAAAGAGACTTCGAAAGGAGCACCGAAACGGTGTCCGTAAAAATTACCAAATATACCACCGTAATATTTAGCATCATAACTATTCCCATCATTTGGATATGAGATCGTATCATTATCACCATAATAAAACGGTATTACACTAACAGGACTCGTCCAACCCCCAACTGTGATAAATAGCGGGTCTGGGTGCTTTGTTGAGAATGGGGTCGTTTGGGATACAGCGTCAGGATGAATAACTACTTCAGTATCTGGGGGGGCTATATTTACCGTAGCTAATTTTCCCTCGGTTAATTGTCCCTCAATCTCTTCCTTACAAGTATCATAATCTATATCTTCTTTACAAGAGATATAAATATTTAGAGGAGCATCTATCTTTTCCCTAATATCTCTAGACAATTTTAATATTAGTTCAATATGTTTCTTATTAAAATCTCTGATTTTTTCCTCATAAGAACCCATATAACGTTCCCGGTAAAATAGATCTCGACTATCCGTATCATTTTTCAACGGGTTATTTTCTCCAAATAATCTCATTAGTCTTCCACCAAATATTAGTGGTAAACATATATGGATGGGATTTGATCCAAACTTATCTACCTGTGTCTGAGAAGTTAGTAAAGTTAATAAATTTTTATATATTCCATCTAACTTTTCTAAATAATCGCTATATATTGATTCTACTAAATTAACTAAAACTGGATATATAGCATCCATCATGTCATACGTATCCTCCCGAGATTCATCTGCAAGAGCTGTGGCCATTTCATGATGAACTCTTACTCTCACTGCTTCCACCCCACCTGCGTCATCGTGATCCTCGCCAACATCTAGAAAGCAAACGTCTGTTTTTAATTCTGGTAATGCGGCTCTGAAGTCCTGCCCTGTTATCACCGAACCCTTACCTTCAAATTCCACTAAGGTGTTAAGTAGCATATGTTCATTAAAACCTGTGTAGTATTTATCTAATAAAGAATGAACCAAAGTGCCTTCTACCATAGCTTCTTTATTATCAATGGGGATAACAACTAAATTATTGGGTTGTGTTTTATTGCCAAATTTAAAAATCATATCATTTTGCAATAAATGAAGATTAATTTCCTCGGATCCATCCTCGAAACCACCTATGTATTTGTATTTATCAGAGAAAACAGCAGGAGGACCAACTTCTTCTGTTTTCACCGGAAGCACACTGGGAGCCTCCGAAGATACAGCAGCGTCGTGCTCCTGGAGCGCCTTCTTCAGCGCCTCCTGCTCATCCGACTTGAACGCCACCATGTGGACCTCTTTCAGACCTGGATACGCGCCGGCCGCCACCGCATTCACCCCTAGATTCAGCACGTGATCCAGCGACACGACGGCTGACCCTACGCCATCATCGCCACGGAAGATCGCCGCGGACAGCAACGAGAACCCCAAGTACTCGATATTCGCTTCGGCGGCCACCGCCATCGTGGCTCGGTACGCGCTTGTGAGCAGGGCGTCGGCGGCTTCAGGAGTGAGTCCCCCGGCTGATCGGTAGTCTGGTCCGACGGCGTGAATCACGTTCCCGGCGTGCAGGGAGCCGTAGTCGCCCGGCCCCGTCAGCACCGCGCCGCCAACGGCGATGCGATCCTTCGTTCCATCCAAGATCGGCAGCGCTAACCGATCGGCGGCCAGGTTCGGCCCGCCAGCTGATGTGATGGCGCCGTCGACGCCTCCACCCCCGAGGCCGCCGCCGTTGGCGGCGTTGACGATGGCCACGGTGTCCGGCGCCCAGTCGGTGGCGCCACCGAAGTTGAGCACCGTGCCGGCGGAGGCGACGACCACGCCATGCGTCAGATCCAAGCGTTGCATCTCTCTGACTCCAGTGGCTTGTCGCTGTTTCACTGCTTTGGTCTCTGCTGTTTGTTCTTTTTCTTTTAGTGCTTTTTGTTCTTTTGCTTTTAGTCGCTGTTTTGCTTTTTCTTCTAGTGCTGCTTTTTGTTCTTTTGCTTTTAGTTCTTTTTGTTCTTTTGCTTTTAGTCGCTGTTTTGCTTTTTCTTCTTTTTCTTTTTTTTCTTTAGCTGCTTTTTCTTCTTTTTCTTTAGCTGCTTTTTCTGCTGCTGCTTTTTCTTCTTTTTCTTTTTTTTCTTTAGCTGCTTTTTCTTCTTTTTCTTTTGCTGCTTTTTGTTCTTTAGCTGCCGCTTGTCGTATAGCTATTGTATCAGTGCCTTGGAATACACGCTGACATAACCTAGTTATATAGGTATTTCTTGCAAAAACTATTTGTATATTGGGATTGTAATCTTCCAAGACACTTTTTAGTGCTTCAGCAACAATCAGCGCTAATATTGTATTTGGTTTAGCTGAATCTTCATTACCTAAGGTATCGCGAATTTTAATAAAATCACCCGGCATTACTGCGATTAATGTTGGTGTACCATCATTGTCAGTATGTTCATATGTTTCCATAGTAGCATAAATAGCTAATTTCCAATAATTTATCATATTCTGTCTATATTTATCTACTAGATCACGAATAGTATTACCACCATCACCACCAATACCCTTGATAATAGAGTTTTCTAATTGATCTGTGGTGAAATTCTCAAGGAGATCTTTCATATTTTGTGATGCGATACTTAATACAATTCTTTTAACTTCTGTACTTAATTCTTTAAAATTTTTTTTAGGTTCCTTTCTTTTTCTAGCAGCGAAACTCCCCTTTACCTTTATAAATTTAAATGTATTCTCAGTCACTAAACACTTTTGAATATTATGTGATTTATTACCAGCTATTCCTAAATACTTCTCTTGGGCTTCATTGTAATCTGGAGATGCTATAAAAGCATATGTTAATAGACTAGTTAATAAATCGGATTGCTGACACAAATTTTCTTCCATTGCGTTATGTTCATAAAAATCACAAGCCCCTCCTCCAATATATCTCTCATTGGCTGGATTTAAAATGATTCCCCCTTTTAACAAAGATTCATATATGGAATCACCTTGATTAGGATCGTCATTGGGTCTAAATATTGGTATTAGAAAGTTGGGGAGAGAGGATGGAGTATCTATACTCGCTACACCTGCATCTAACGTATAATCTCGAATTGGTAGTGCATATATTTTAGATTTATCTGTTATCGATCTGATAATACGCTTTTTATTCCCCTTCAAATGTTTATTCATGACAACTCCAAGTAATGGGTTTGATTCATTAAATGCCTGTGCGAATGTTTTTTTATCAGATTCAAACTCAACTATAGCAGGTTCAACTATAGCAGGTTCAACTATAGTAGGTATTAATGAATCTGAACTCATTATATTTAGATCTGCGATTCGCTCTTTCTCTAGTGCATCTGCCTTTACTTTAGCCGCTTTAGCTTTGTCTTCAGCCAATTTAGCTTTGTCTTCAGCCAATTTAGCTTCTTCTTCAGCCAATTTAGCTTCTTCTTTAGCTGCTTTAGCAGCTGCTTTATCTGCTGCTTTAGTTGCTTTAGCTGCTTTAGCCGTTGCTTTTTCTTCTGCTGCTGCTGCTTTAGCTGCTGCTTTAGCTGCTGCTTTAGCCGTTGCTTTTTCTTCTGCTAATGCTTTAGCTGCTGCTTTAGCTGCTGCTTTAGCTGCTGCAGCTTTTTCTGCTGCTAGTAGTTTATCTTGTTGTTGTTGTTGTTGTTGTTGTTGTTGTTGTTGTTGTTGTTGTTGTTGTTGTTGTTGTTGTTGTAGTAGTAGTTGTTGTTGTTGTAGTTGTTGTTGTTGTTTTTGTTGTTGTTGCTGTTGTAGTTCCTCTTGTTGTTGCTGTATCTCTGGTTCTTCTTCTACTTCAGCCACTTTAGTTGATGCTGTTAGTTGTTGTTGTTGTTGTTGCATTGGCGGTGGAGATGTATACATACCTTTCTCTATTAATTGTTGAGGATAGTAAAAAATTTTAATAGTATCCTTCATACTCTTTTTAACCTTCATCTCTATACATTTTGAGAATTTAGATATTACCTCAGGCACACTCCCTTCTCCCTCGCTCCCGCCTCCTTTTTGTAATGAATAATTAAATATAGATTGATACAAAGCAGGTAATACCTCATTATCTTCTTTCACAAGGTTTACGTTTTGATATTCGAATAGTTGAGGGTGCGTTACTTTATCTTGAGAAACGTGCAGATATCTATTTACACCACCTTCCTGACCTAAATTTACAGTGACTGTTTTTTCTGTAAATTGTTTAGATGAAAAATTTAGAACAGTAAATTTTGTCGTATCTTTTTTGTAAGAATATGATTTTAATATATCAATTTCATCACTTTCATCACTTTCATCACTTTCATCACTTCGATGCATCGGTTTGCATAGAATTCTATCATCACCTTGATATGAAAATTTAAATAATCTATGTCCAGCATCTATCTCACATAAATTTTGATTTGAAAGAGATTTGCGTTTCCAGTTACTTTTTTCTAGCACTACTTGGTATGTGTTGACTGTGTATTCTTCTACACGTGGAAATAGTTTTTCTAAGGTGATTTTATTCTCTTCATCGCTTACGAATCTATGTAGACTGGGATATATTTCAGAGTTTAAAGAGCTTAAAGTAGTATATAAATCCAATACTTTAAACCCTTTAAAACCCATACTTACTAAGTAATCCAGTCTCTCCAGTATGTATGGTATTTCATCTTGTTTTTTTCCAGGTGTTCCATCTTGTTTTTTTCCTTCATCGTTTGATTCCAACGCAGTATTGATTGTACTAAGGAATGCCCTTCTTTTTCCTTCAATGTTTGATTCCAGCGCAGTGTTGATTGTTCTAAGGAATGCCCTTCTTTTTCCTTCAATGTTTGATTCCAGCGCAGTGTTGATTGTTCTAAGGAATGCCCTAATAAATACTCCATTTGTGGACTTGGTCTTATCTAAAACTTCGCAATCCCTTAAACTTTCCTCTATTGATTCCATGAGAGAAACGTGCTCCATAAAGAGAGATATCATATGCTCGGGTGTTGGTAGTGATTGTGTTTTTATATATGGATGATTTGTATTAAACTGTTCATATTTTGTTGTAAGGTCATAATGTATCGTCTTAAATTCAGGGTTGTCATCTAGATTTTCCCTGAGTTTATTTAGTAATTTGGCTACTCTATGTATATTTGTTTTTATCTTTGCACGTGAACTATAGTATTCTAAAGTCAGTTCGGTGGTTATTTTTATTTCCTCGTGTAATTCTTGATATTCAGTTTGTATTGATTCAAGCTCCTCTGTTCTGTATGAACCCAACCTAAGATCTAGATTCTTTTTTCTAGTAACTAGTAAGGCTTGTTCCTTATCTCTATTTATTAAATCATCTGATGATAGACCCTTAATACGTTTTTCGAGTGTTTCTAATAAAGTCGTAATTTCTTTTTGGTCGACAATATTTTGATCTTTTTTATCTAATCTGGCCATAATTTCATCTCTGTATTTTAGTGCCTCAATATAAAGTTCGTTTATCTCATTAAAATCGTCTTTAAACTTTTGTATATCTATAAATGCTTGGTAATTGGGTAAAGAGGACAAATCTATAACGATTGGCATCAGAAAGCAGCTGGGTAAACTAGAAGAATCAAGACCTTGATTTACATACAAATTCAATTCCTCTAAATAATCCGCGCACTTACTTGAATATTCAGCATATTCAGCATATTCTCCCGTTAGATTGGTTTTTAATAGTTCATATTTTTCCTTAAAGCCATCTAGTCTTCTTTTATGGAGATCAATATGAACATCTTTGCTACCATTAAGGCGTTGAGAAACTAGTTTCAGTGCATCAACTAAATGTGTGGTTATTAGTTGTTCAATGCGTAAATTAGGGTAAGTAGTAAACATATCTTCATGTCTACTTAGTTTCTGGGATAATTCTACAATTTGTTTAATAGTAGTAATTACCTGCTGAACATCGTGGGGTTTTGATTCATCTCCTGTAGGTGGAAGGCATAAATATTGTCTGAATCTAATAATATCCTCTAAATCTTCTACAAAAGATTGAAAATACGATAAATTTTGTATCTCTTGGATATCTTGTTCTAATGATTCATGAACATCTTGTCCGTCGAGTTCATCTATATTCAAATTTTGTACCGCCCTTGCGCAAACTGGCATAGTTATTATAGAACTAGTCTCTTTACGAATCTTCTCCGCTGATTCAAAATTACTAGATTTTAATTCTCTCACTGCATTACTTATTTTTTCCACGACTGTAGCTGCTTCTTCTTTAGCATCATTTACGACCTGTAGTGCTTTTTCTGTAGCTATTTCTAATCTAGCAGCTTCTGCTTCTGCGTCCGCTTTAACTCTGGCTGCTTCAGCTACTGCAGCTGCTTCTGCTTCTGCTTCTGCTTTAACTCTGGCTGCTTCTGCTTCTGCTTCTGCTTCTGCTTCTGCTTTAACTCTGGCTGCTTCTTTTTCTTCATCTGTTTCAGAGTCGGAACCTTCATCTCCTGTTTTTAACTCCAGTGGTTCTGGTTCTGGTTCTGGCTGTGGCTGTGGCTGTGGCTGTGGCTGTGGCTGTGGCTGTGGCTGTGGCTGTGGCTGTGGCTGTGGCTGTTCTGGTTCTCGCTGTTCTGGCTGTTCTGGCTGTTGTCCTGTTTCTGTTACCGTTGTTTTTCCTGGTTCTACGCCAATTCTTTCTCTCGCAGCTTCTCGGAGTGCTTTTATCGGTCCAAGTTGGGCCAAATTCCGAGCGACTGGCCCAGTTGCAGCAGCCAACATAGACAAAGGGGGGGGAGAAGGCAAGGGAGGCAAAGGGGAACTCACGGGGCTGGTTATATCTCCAATTTTACTCCTCACAGCAGCACTCACATCATCAACCGCAGCACTAATTTTTCTCTGCTGAGCAAATCCCTCCAATCCTGCTTCGGCACCAACGGTATCACATACATCTGGATATCTATTTTGTTTGCATCTTTGAATGTAATCCGAGACGTCATCATTAGCAATACACGAAAACTTCATTTTTGATTTGAGATAATATACAACCGAATCCTCTATTAAAATTTTAAAATTTGTAACATTCTCATTATTATCAGTTAATAATTGTACGACTGCTTTATTCATAAGTTTAAAATCCCCTTCCTCAAATCGCATTAATTTATTCTTCATACAATATCTTATTAAATAATGGACCACTAACTTAATAATATTTCGGCGTATACTAATATATTCTAACTGAACACCATTTAAGTAATGAATTCCTATAACATTATTTGTTTTTTGAACATAGATAATTTCATTATCTCCTATGGATCCAATTTCTTCCGCTATACCACTGTCATCGAGTAATTTATCTAAATTTACTGTTTTAGAATTTGTATATGCATTATTTACTCGTAGACCTTTCGGAATTCTTTTACGACCATAATCCTCATCTCCTTCATACAGGGATTCTGCTAGTTTCCGATACATTAGTTGATGAAACTTTTCATTTCCATCCTCATTTCCATCCATATAATAATTAATTATATAATTAATCGCGAAATTAAATCTACTCTTTATTATTATGGTTAAGAAGAAGGATAAAAGAATTCTTTCATTAAAAGAATGGAAATCGCCAATTCCAAGAAAGATACATTTAATATGGATTGGTGGAGAACCACCCGATTATTTTAAACATTTCTTAAACAGTTTTCAGAAAAATCTCCCTGAATTTGAGATCCGAGTCTGGGGAAACAAAGAATTAAACAAAAAACATTTCCCAATTACGATGCCTTACATCAGAAAAGCACAAAAATTACAAGGTAAAAAGATAAAAGCAAGTAGTGATGCTACTCATGATGACAGAATGCATTCGATGTTGAATACAAAGGGAGAAAATTACACCTATTCTAAATGGGCTCAGATAACAGACTTAATGAGATTAGAAATTGTATTTAGAGAGGGTGGTTATTACTTTGATACAACATTTGAGATCTTAAAACCGATGTATAAATTATTCAATATGCCTAAAGTGAAGTTTGTTGGATGCAATGAAGTCCCGAGATTTAAGGACTTTCACATCTTAAGTAATTCTTTTTTCGGAGCGATAAAAGGCTCACCAATCTTAAAACGATTATTAAATAAAAGAACTCTTGATCGAATTGATTTTTATTCAACTGCGGTTGATTTTGAAACAGGTCCGGGATTCTTGAGAAGTGCGGTCAAAACAACCGATCCTATTAAGATCTTTCCATCGAAGTATTTCTATCCCTTTGTAGAGGAGTATACACCAGGTCAAGACCCTCCTTACAGAAAGAGTAGCAAAAATAAATGTCATAGTTTTAAAAAGAAAAAGGGGAAAAAACAAACGAAAAGAAAGACTAATCGTAATAAAAAGAATTCTTCTAGAGTAATACGTTTAAAAAATAAGAAAGGATATTTAGAAATCCCGTGTAAGAAATATCCCCAATCATACGCATTAAAACACTGGCAACTAGGTAAGAGTTGGTTAATCAGTAATTATTATTTGAGAGATTAACAGCATGAGGTAAAACATAACCCAGGAGATCTTTTAATCCAATTTGTTTATGCTTTTAATATCCTTTTCTCTAAACCACATATACCTTTAGAAATATTTATATATGGACAATTCTGAAAATAAGTTTAATCAGCTTTATTGTAAACAGAATTGGCACCACCACTCCACTTTTCCCGAAACCACAGCGGCTTCTTGTTGGACGAGAGGGGAATCTCCCTCATTTTCTGGGAGAGAGACGTCAATGTTGCAGTTGGAGCATTTATTTACCGGCGGTAGTTTTTGTTCCCGTGAAATTTCCTCTGCTATTTCCTCTGCCTCTGCTATTTCCTCCTCGGTCGCAGAGTCTTGCAACCCCAGCGCCCTTGCACGTTTAATGAGCGCCTTCTTTATCTCCCTCTCCTGTTTCTCCCTCTCTTTTTTCTCCCTCTCTTTTGTCTCCCTCTCTTTTTTCTCCCCCTCCTTTATCTCCCTCTCCTTTATCTCCCTCTCTTTTTTCTCCCTCTCTTTTTTCTCCCTCTCTTTTTTCTCCCTCTCCTTTATCTCCCTCTTCGTTTTCCACTCTTTTAATTCATCTTCGGGCAGTCGTGAGATTGCAAGCAAATCCGCCGCTTTCTTCTCCAATTCACTGATCTTGTCTTGCCTTATGCCCTGCTCAACCTCCAACCCTTCAGCCCGTTCTCGGCTTTTTTGTAGTTTTTGTTCCGGTGCGTCCCAGTCCCAGTCCCAATCTTCGTAATGATCCCCTTCACCCGTATAATTGGGCATATCACTAGTTATTTTTATTTGAGGGAAATTCTTTTTATTTAATGGATCTGCACTAAGATCTATAAACTTATATCCATTGACATCGTAGCTCAGCTTTGTCCAATCGATTTCCGGTGAAACGGAAAACCACGAAGATTTCATAGCTTCTTTAGCGGTTAAACGATTAGTGGATTGTTTGTTTAATAACCCATTAATTAATTCTTGGGTTTCCGTATCACTGCTTCTAAAAGGTGCGAACTTACCTTGTTTAATTAAAGTAAAAAATTTTTTCTCCTCCGCTAAGATTTTCCTAGCCAACTTTTGTTTTTTTTGCACACTAGTATATTCCCACCACTCAGCCGTCAAATTTTTTATTTCAGCTCCACCGGGAAATGGAAAACATCTCTCTACCATAGCATAGATTACGCAACCCATCGCCCAACAGTCTATCGCCCAACCATATTCCCTCTTCCCATCCTCAAATGCTTCGGGGGCTAAATAGTGGATTGTCCCTGTTTTATTCTTTCGGCAACAGCCACTGTCGTCTACTTTGGAAGCATGTCCGAAGTCTACAAGATAGGCGTCTCCATTATGTTTAAAACAAATATTTTCGGGTTTTATATCCCCGTGCAATATTTTTTTTCCGTGCATATGGTCTAGGGCACTGAAGATCTGTGCAGCACATATTTTCTGATTAATCGGCTGAAGAAGGTCTTCCATAATTGCTGACATTAATTCACCACCACTTAAAAAGTCCATTATCATGTAGAGTCCATTATCTTGCTGAAAAGTATAATGCAGATTTACCACAAATGGAGTCCCGTGCAATTCCTTAAGAATATTCGCCTCCTTTATTTGTTGTTCTTTGTCTCCCCTTTTTTTTTCCAACGACTTCATCACATAAACTTTTATTTCTCGGGGTCCTTGGAATGTAACCCTGTGTATTTCGCCGTTGTTGCCTGATGCCAAGAAGTGGGTAACTTGAAAGTCTTCTTTACTTACTCCACCAAATTGTTTAATCCCCGAACGCTTCTTCCGAGAATACCTCATTCTGGAACGCTTAACTTTTGTAGATTTTCTCTTATGAGATTTTCTCTTATGAGATTTTCTCTTATGAGATTTTCTCTTATGAGACTTTCTCTTCTTAGATTTTCTCTTCTTAGATTTTCTTCGCTTACGTCTTCCTCTTTGATAATGCTCTTGATCGTATTCCGCAAACCGGTCAGCAGCGTCGGGCACGCCTCCCCCGCTGCGGTTACACACGCATTTTAACAGGCCGCATTTCGCACATCGCACGTCAGGTGACGGATTGGCTTTGCATTTTGGGCAAGTCGGCGCAAGACCCATTTGTCCATGCAGAGCGGAGCTTTTATATGGGCAGTTTTTTATAAAATGCAACTCTTCGTTATAGTAGAGGGTGTCTCGTCCGAGGGAGTCCATTTATATATTTCGAATATATTTTAATTTCATTTCATTTTAATTTTCATTAAATTCCATTTCTTGTTCCTCGTCTAAACCTCCAGCGATCAATTGTAATAAATTCTTTATTGATAAAATTAATTATTATTTGAGAGATTAATTTATCTTCTCCTAACTCTCTTAGTTCCCCTAACTCTCTTAGTTCTCCTAACTCTCTTAGATCTTGTTCTCCTTCTTTTATTTCTAGTTCTATTCCTAACTCTTTTACTTCTTACTCTTTTACTTCTTACTCTTTTAGTTCTTACTCTTTTAGTTCTATTTCTTCTACGATTAGTCTGTTTTCTAGAAGATCTTCTTCTAACTCTTTTAGTTTTTCTAGCTCTTTTCTTACCTCTTTTCATAGCATATCCTTCTTTCATCTCTTCCCCTTGCCTACATTGTTCGGCGCCATTTTCACAATCAACTAATAATTTCTTAAGTTTAGAAATCTGAATAGAAGATAGCTTACCCTTAGAGGAACTCTTTGTTTTACTTTTGGATTTAGATTCTGAGCCAAAAAAAGAACTAAATAAAGACTTCTGTTTTGTCTTTTTTACAGATGTATTCTTTTTGATTAGATCTTTTAATTTATCGCCAACCAATTCCCAAGAAGTTTCATCCGGTTCTCTCCCAACAACACGACTATCCGACATTAACGATTCAACTTCTTTAACTAACGCACCGAACTCTTTCGCCATTTATAATATGAATTAGAAAATAATTAGGATTCGGTTTTAGAAAATACCAAATTAAACAACAAGGAATAGTCTTGGTTCAAAAACGCCTCAATACTTAACTTCCATGATTCTTTGACTCTATCTGTGAATTCAGCAAATTCATAGTATCCTTCAACAACACTGTAGTTGACACAGACAAATAAACTTACTACTAGAATACAAATAACAATTTTATCAGAATCTTTCATTATAATATTAAAATATATAATAATAATATAGTATGAAAAGAAGTAGAAATAGAAGAACTGGTCGAAATAGGAGTAAAAAATTAATGCGGGGAGGCGTGTGTCCAACGTGTGTAGCATCGGTGGGTTTCGGGGTAGGTAAATATATGATAGGAGCGGCAGGTGTCGCTAGTGTCGCTGGAGCAAGTGTGGTTTCTACTAGAAGTAATAGAAGTAAAAGAAGAAATAGAGGAGGGTATAATAAAAAGAATTCTTTTCAAAAGAAGAAAAAGAAAGGAGGGTCTAGAAAACGAAAAAGAAACATCCGAAGAAGCAAGAAAAGATAAATATATTTAAGAAATTTAACCTTTATTTTAGTAAAATGATTTTGTACACAGATGGTAACATTAAAAGTTATATTGTAACTAAAAACAGAAATGTTATAGTCTTAGAAGGAAAGAGAGATTCATTTAGGTGTAGGCAGAGAGATGAATCAAATAATCATGAATCGTTTAAATTCATCAGTTATAAAAAGATGTATAAAGAATTCTTGAAAAAGAGTTTCAAAGTATATGGTCCTTACACGTTATATAGTCAATGTAAATTATAAAAAGATCAAAAAGATAGCGTTCAAATCACTATCGTGACAAATTATTAATTTTTTATTTCCTCTACTATTTTTTAAGTCTTCCCACGATTCTTTAGTAATCATGTGTTGAATATTTTCTTCATTCAAAAACATAACATCCATTTTGTTTTCTTTTTGAGAACAAATCATTCTTAAAGCTCCTTCATCATTTTCTCTTAAACCTTCATCATAAATTTCTAAGAGTTTATCCATATTCTTACCGATAAAATCAGAAATGTAAGGGGGGGCTGAGGAAACATTTTGTACAGATGTAGAATTCTTTTCAGTAATTTCTTCAGTAATTTCTTCAGTCATATCATCAGCCATTTATAAGAAGATGGATAAAATTATTGAGGATCAGACGTATCATCATTTGTAGAACCGTTATTACCGTTCGGTTCACATAATGATTGATAGAGAACTTCTTGCATCATTCTCTCCTCTCTTTCTTCGAGGATAGTATTCATGGATTGTTGAATCATATCAGACAAATTAACATCAATCATTCTAGGTCTAAGTTCTCTCTGCATAATATTAGGTTCTAATGGATTCATACCCATCATAAATGGCCTTAAGATAAATGGATTGTTAATATCTTGGTTCATAATTTGTTCATTATTTTCAGTATATGTTCCTTCTAAACATACTTCGTCTCCTTTAGGAAATTCACACCGACAAATAGGACAACTATTCTTTATTTTTAACCAAGGTAAAATCCCATCACATTGTTCTTCTTTATCTAATTCTTCTCCCTCTAATGCTTCTTTATTTTCATCTTTAAAATGAAAATAATGAGGAGTGTCTTTACACGGTAATTTTAAAACAGTTTCACCGACTTTAAAATCGTCTAAGCAAATCCCACACGAGTATTCATCTCCTTCTTGTATTTGAACTGTTTCTAATCCTTTAATGAATTCGTCCGATGCGGCGAATTGTTGTAATTTTTGTTCTTGAAATGATTGATCCATAACATTATCAATCAATGAGGGATTTAACGTTGAAACACGCATCCCTGTAAATATCTGATTCAAAAATGATTCAATCGCATCAAAATCATCATTGATTCCTTGGCCCTCCATTTCACTGTATAAGTAATATGGATATTATTTTTATATTGTTATATTCATCATTTATTCATCATTTATTCATACTTAAAGCGAGAAGAAGATAACCGAAGAAGCCAACTGTTAGAGAATGCTTCCATTTACTCTTCATAATTGTGTAAATATCAGCCCACGCATCAGTTTGTTCTTTAGTAGTCAAATAATACAACATTAGAGGACTTTTAGGATACAAATAATAGAATCCCAATTTAGTGAGATAGATAATTGCTAGGAAAGAACATAGTTTGTATTTATGTTTATGACCATACCAGAAGTAGTAGTAGATGCCGAGAATTAAACCAAGAATCATACCGGTGACATAGATCATCACTCTTTCAAGAACGATTACAGAGTATATTAATTTTTGTTCTTCGTTTAGAGTATCATAAAATTTAACAAAGTGTTTGTCGTCATGTTTGATGAAAGACATATAAACACTCGCGAATAAAAGAGTAATACCGACAATACACGTATTACATTCTAAAAGAGAAGTCATTTTATAAAAATAGAATAGAAAATAAAGATGGTTAATCTACTTCATCGAGAGTCGGACCTTTATCTTGTTTGGGGTTATCCCCACTTGGATTATTCATACCCATACCCTTCATCACTTCAGCCATTTGCGCCGGATCCATTCCTCCAAAATCGGGCATCCCACCTTCTCCAGGCATTTGTCCAGGCATTTGTCCAGGCATTTGTCCAGGCATTTGACCAGATTCTTGACCCGGCCCCTGTAGCTTCATCATAATGGGATTAATCGTATCATTCAGTTCCTTCAACTTATTATTGTAATCATCTTTAGTCCGCGATCCAACATCGGAATAAAGCCACGATTCACCATCAGCAACCGCATTATTGACGGTTTCAATATCGGCTTCATCTAATTTAGACTTCACTTCATCCTTGCTCATAGTATTCTTCGCCTGATAGACAATAGATTCGAGAGTATTCTTTGCTTCAATGATTTCTTTTTGTTCTTCATCTTGTTCTTTGTACTTCTCGGCTTCATTCACCATATTCTCAATATCTTCGGCGGAGAGACGACCTTTATCGTTTTCAATTGTAATTTGTTTCTTATTACCGGAACTCTTTTCCGAAGCCTCAATATTCATGATACCATTTGCATCAATATCAAAAGATACCTCAATCTGAGGCACTCCTCTCGGCGCTGGAGGAATATCTTCAAGATGGAACTCACCTAGACTATTATTATCTTTTGTTAGTGTTCTCTCGCCTTCATAAACTTGGATCTGAACACCAACTTGATTATCTTCATAAGTAGAAAATGTTTGAGACTTCCTAGCAGGAATAGTTGTATTCCGTTCAATAATACGAGTCATAACCCCACCTGCCGTTTCAATGCCGAGTGACAGAGGAGCAACATCTAGAAGAAGAAGATCCTCTAGTTTTTTATCCTTTTTCCCATCACCAGATAGTAGCGCTGCTTGTGCCGCCGCCCCGTAAGCAACGGCTTCATCGGGGTTGATATTTTTACTTAATTCTTTCCCACCAAAGAACTGAGACAGAAGATCCTGAATTTTTGGAATTCTGGTAGAACCACCAACAAGAACAATATCATCAACGTTACTTTTACTGATACCCGAATCCTGAAGAACTTTCTGAACTGGATTCATACACTTCTGAAAGAGATGCATACAGATAGACTCAAACTTAGCTCTAGTCATACTTGAAAAAAAGTCAATTCCTTCAAAGAGAGATTCTATCTCTAGGTTGGCGGTTGATGCCGATGACAAATTCCTCTTAAGTCTTTCACAAGCTGTTTTCAATCTCCTCAAGGATCTCTTATTTGTTGTTAAATCGCCCTTATGCTTCCTCTTAAATTCTTGAATGAAATGTTGCATAATGAGTTGATCAAAATCTTCACCACCCAAATGAGTATCACCGGCGGTAGCCTTCACTTCAAAGATCCCCTCATCAATATTCAATAAAGAAACATCAAAGGTTCCGCCACCGAGATCAAAAATAAGAACATTCTTTTCGGATTTTTGGTTGTCGAGACCGTAGGCAATCGCTGCAGCGGTAGGCTCATTAATGATTCTAAGAATATTTAGACCCGCAATAAGACCAGCATCTTTGGTTGCTTGGCGTTGAGAATCATTAAAATAAGCCGGGACAGTAACAACGGCATCTTTGACTTCTTCACCGATGTAAGATTCAGCGATTTCTTTCATCTTAATTAGAACCATCGATGAAATCTCTTCTGGTTGGAAGATTTTTTCTTCCTTTTTGTATTGAACCTTGATAACGGGTTTATTCTCTTGCGAAACAACAGAATAAGAAAAAGTCTTAATATCATTTTGAACAGCGGCATCGTCAAATTTGCGACCGATCAATCTCTTCGCGTCATAAACCGTATTTTCGGGATTCATGGATGCTTGATTTTTAGCACTATCACCAATGAGCCGTTCTTCATCTGTAAACGCAACATATGAAGGGGTCGTTCTGTTTCCTTGATCATTAGCAATAATTTCACATCGGTTATCTTTCCACCAACCGACACAACTGTATGTAGTTCCCAAATCAATCCCAATAGCCACCATTATAATACAATTATTACATCAAGTTTATCTTAAGTGATTTTCCAAAACGATCACTAGATATTTCTTTTAAGGATTCTTTAATTCTTACTTTAATTTCTTCTTTCGCCTTTTCATATTGCGGTAAAAGGACTTTTTGAACGCTTTCTAAAGTTTCACTAGGAACATAAACATTTTCTTGTAAATATTCCATGGTTTAATTAAAGGGTATCAATAAAAGAATTCTTTTAGTAAAACATCAAATTTAATTTATTATCTACTTTATAAGAATTAAATGACAACAATAATGGAAAAATACGGACAATGTAAATATTTGGATATGGAAACACAATCGGCATCGGACATGTTAAAAAGATGTATTGGAGACCAATCATCAGAAAAAGTTGCTCCATGTAAGAAATACAATTACAGAATGAATCAAGATATTAATGAAATGATATTTGATCGGCCACAAAAAGATAATGTTTTTACAAGTGATGATATGTTAAAGAAACAAGGGTCTATAATTCAAGATAAAGGTTTGACAGGAGGTGTAGAGGGCTTCCAAAACTTCAATGATTACAGAACTGGTGAATTATATCACGGACCAGGTGAACACTTTGTTCCTTATGGCGAATGTCCTGCTGGATTTGAGGTATCCCCTGATACAGGAGAATGTGTTCAGAAATGTATGAATTGTAAGTTAAATGTTGATAATAAATCTAAAGAATTTAATGAAGCGGATCCGTGCTTTCCCGAAGGAGTATATGCTGGGATAGACAATTTAGGAAATACAAGATGTACCTGTGGTCAGAATGGTCAGTATTGTAGTGATTCATATATCCAAAAAAAATTGAATGATATTTTTACTGCAGATGGGACTATGATACTAAGTGATTCTAATGTGGGTGCTATTGTAATAGGTGATTACACAGATGTGATGTCTTTTGCTGCGATAGAAGATTAATAGATTAATGATTTTTTACCAACCACCATCACCGTCAAACTCTTCTTCGAGAGCTTCTTGATACATCTTCTCATTCAGTGTTTCTTCCTTTTCTTCATTTTCTTCAATCTTTTGAGATAGATCCTCATCAAAGGAATATGAGTTATGGAGGTTCTCTAGTCGGTTCCGGATGGCATTCTCAACATTGCGCATCGTGAAATACGAATTCCGTGTAAAGACAGTTGCCATAAAGATAACATATTCACCCGAACCATCATTGAGTTCCTTGAGATCAATACACATTCCCTTCTTGAACTCCTTTTCCTGTTCCCTGACAAAGATCTTGGTTTTCTTGGCATTCTCTTCATCGGCATCCTGATCAGCGACAAACTTCACCATCGTCTGATTGTGAATACCCTTCTTGCCGATGATCTTGCCGATGAAACGAGATTCCATTTCAACACGGAAGATCTGCATCGTCTTAGGCTGAAACTGAACCGGTTTCTTAGGACGATGAATGGGTCCTGGACCACCGGCAGGATGCCCACCATCGGGTGTGAGTCCGAGCTTCATTTGCTGACCGAGCTTGAGAGAGTGGTCATTGATCAATCGCTCACACGTGCTGATCATGAACTGATCGACCGATGAAAGAGAAACCTTGATAGCTGATTTTCCCGAAGGATCAGCCTTCTCACCCTGAAACTGAATCTTAACTTGTGGACACTTGCTGTCATTGTCAGAGTCCTGTTTACCATACCATTGCTTTGTGGAGAACTTGACAATGTTCCGAATGTGGAAACCACCGCGACCAACGAGAAGAGGGATGAATCGGGGATCCACCGTATCCTCTTGATATCCGGGAACGTTGAGAGTGAAGTCGTGGTTAATCGTGGACGGCGCTTCAGCCGGAGATTTCTTCGGAGAGTCGATGTTATCGGGAACGAGAGTGAGAGAGGAATCCGACTGTTCCGACTGTTCCGACTGTTCCGACTCATTGGTCATGACGACAGGTTGTTCAGTGGTGAGACTCATGTTCTGTGACTGTTCTTTCTGTGACTGTTCTTTCTGTGAATGTTCTTTCTTTTCTTTCTGTTCTGTTTTATTTGTAGTAGTTTAGTTGGAGAGATAAATCAAATTTAACCCACGCCGCGTAAAGACACTTAAAAATATATCTATATGTTCATATGTGAAGTGTTGGGTTCCTAAATGTTGGGTTCCTAAATGTATGGTTCATAAGTGTAGGGTTCATAAGTGTAGGGTTCCCTTATACGAGTTATAAACTACTTAAACATATTTCAGGTTATAGAATATGTAAGGTGTTCCATTAGCTCAGTTGGTTAGAGCACTAGTCTTATGAGCTAGAGGTCGCGGGTTCGAGCCCCGCATGGAACATCCTAGATCGATAGTGAAGATCAATTGATTGTATAGTGTAATGGATAATTAGCACGCCGGGATGTAACCGGAAATATGGGTACGAGACCCGTTGCAATCTCCTTTCCCTGTAGCTCAGCTGGCAGAGCACCCGGCTGTTAACCGGTAGGTCACAGGTTCGAGCCCTGTCGGGGGAGATAGATTAGTTACCATAAGTAACTCGGTTTTAAGTTTAAATCGTAATAGTAGACTAGGGTTCCCGAGTCTGGTCAAAGGGGAGCGACTTAAGATCGCTTGCAACATGCTTCGGGGGTTCAAATCCCCCCTCTAGTATAAGTCTTATCTTAGGAGGATAAGCAACACGCCTCATTAGCGCAATTGGATAGCGCGTCAGACTTCTAATCTGAAGGTTGTGGGTTCAAGTCCCACATGGGGTAACTTAAGATAGTTTCCCGAGCGAATTACTATCATTCGTCTGATTAGCTCAGTTGGTAGAGCGCAAGACTTTTAATCTTGTGGTCGTGGGTTCAAGTCCCACATCAGACATAGAGTAGTTACCATAAGTAACTCGGTTTAGTATAAAGTCTTATCTTAGGAGGATAAGCAAAACGCCTCATTAGCGCAATTGGATAGCGCGTCAGACTTCTAATCTGAAGGTTGTGGGTTCAAGTCCCACATGGGGTAACATATCTCTTAAGATTTTCTTCTAACTTCCTTTAAGTAGCAAATTTGATTTAATTCATCAAATGATATAAAAACAAAGACAACAAAGACAGCGATGGACAATAATTCGCGAACAACTGGAACGATGGGAGGATGGGGATGGGAAAAGAAATGGTCTTCTAGATCACAGAGGTTCTACTGGTACAATCGGTCAAAGAACATCTCGGTCTGGTCACTGGTTGAAGTCTTAAACCTCAAGTAGTCTAAATTTGATTCCAATCACCAATCCATCCAGTATATACAACCAGAACAGGAAACAATCAAAACAACAATGGTGAACTACACTTACGAATCCTACATTGTGATTTCCGTTGAATCCCGCAATGATTTTGCTCGGGAACGGCGCGACCAGCGTCTTTCATCGAGGCTCACAAACAAGAACTACAACAAGGACTACAACAAGAACTACAACAAGAACAACAGGAACAACAGGAAGAACGGTTCTCTGAAGCAACCGGGTGGAGCATCTTGCGATCAGCGTCGTTAATCGCAATCTAGTCTTCATCTAGTCCCCATTTAATCCCGTTCATAGCATAAGTCCTTCTCTATGAAGGCATTTTTTGTGTCTTTTTTAATAAATTTGATTCTTTTTTTATGATTACTTCTACTAAAGAAAGAAAAGAATGGCGACTTCTCACATGAACCATTCGTTGCACTCGAGTATCATTCAGACAATCCGACAGATTTCGGTGGACCGAGGGGGCAGGGGTTATTTCGTGAATACTCTCGAACAGGTAACCTCTGATTTCCAAGACCAGATCACGATTGACGATGTTCGGGACCCAGGTGCAAGTGCATCTAGGATAGGTCGGCGACCAGAAACACCTGTGCTAGATAGTTGGCGCTTATGGAACGCGGACGGAACTCGCGCCAGATGCTGGTGGATCAATTGCTCCTTCCATACGACCGTTGATTTAATTGAGAAGATCTTCGTCCATGAGATCA
>Ga0206130_10001322_pt1 | contig 36556 bp, 33 predicted proteins | sample Helgoland_Spring_9_FD_148637 | JGI IMG/M metagenome (GOLD analysis project Ga0206130, IMG submission 148637) | Pelagic subsurface seawater microbial communities from Kabeltonne, Helgoland, North Sea - Helgoland_Spring_Bloom_20160512_1 | ecosystem: Environmental > Aquatic > Marine > Epipelagic ...
GTGGTTATGAAATTCTCGATACTTTTACACCACAATACATTTGTGATTTAATTAGTTGGGGTGCAATTGGTGCACGAACTACGGAAAGTCAAGTTCACAGACAACTTGTGTCTGGTCTTTCAATGCCAGTTGGGTTTAAAAATAATAGCAGTGGTGATATGGATATTGCAGCAAATGCAATGATATCTGCAGATTACCAACATTGTTTTTATGGTATAAACGGTAATGGTAAAGCTGCGATAGTAAGAACGAAAGGAAATAAAGATACGCATGTTATTTTGCGTGGTTCAAAATATGGCACAAATTATGATTCTCGCTCTATTAAAGAGATGAAAAAAACATTGAAAAATAAAAATCTCCGAGAAAATGTTATGGTTGATTGTTCTCATGGAAACAGTAATAAAAACTATAAAAATCAAATGAATGTTATAGATTACATTGCCATTCTATTAAGTAAAAATAATGATGCCGTAATGGGATTTATGATGGAATCAAATTTGGTAGAAGGAAAACAGAAATTGGTATTTGGTGAAGCAGACAAGCTTGAATGGGGTAAAAGCATTACCGATAGTTGTGTAAATATGGAAGAAACTGAAGAAATGATAAAAAAAATATATAACAAACTTTTTTAAAAAAAGTTTAACAAAAATCAAACTTTTTTTTAAAGTAGTGTAATACTTTTCCCAAAAGTAAAGTAATACTTTTCCCAAAAGTATTATTCGATGGCAAACAACTTATTCATGTTAACAACCTCAATCTTATTTTCTTGTGGTAAGAATAATTTTTCAATAAGCGTGTTATCTCTAATTCGTAATGTATAATCCATTTGATTGTTTTTTCTACCGATGCGGCCAAATGCCTGAATTGTTTTTTCCTGTGTCATATTTGCCAAATCTTTACTCAAATATCCATGACAAAACTGATAATTTGTCCCATAAATATAATCACTGGATGCAATAATTAAATATAATTTTTGTTCTTCTGCCAATTTTTTCATAATTTCCATATATTTTATTTGCTCTTTGCTTTCTTCTCCTTTATCTTCTCGAATAAAACATCCAATCCCCATTAATAATAAAATTTTCCAAGCATTTGCAACATTTAATAACATAATTTCTTCAACTATTTCTTCACCTATTCTACATGTAAATTCATTTGTTAAATCTTCTTTTTCGGTCCATTTCCTAATATGTTGTTTTGTGTTTGGGACAAATGTTTTTTTTAATTCAACCGATTGAATTTTATTTCTAATAATTTCAACCTGTTTTTTATATTTTTCTAATAATTGATATTCTTTTGTATCCATTTTTAAATTTTTATCACGAAGAGTTTCGCTTTTCTTTTCTTGCCGTTGTCTTTCATTATCTTCTACCTTTTCCAAATCTTTTTTCCATTTCTCATTTTTATTGATAACTTGCATAATATTTTCAATCTCTTTACTTGAAATTTGTGATGATTTCAAATAAATACCGGCTAATTTCTTCACATCATTCGTTAAGAATATAGTTGGTCCATCTGTCAATGTATTGGCATCTGATGTTGTAATTTTAATAGTAGATTCGTATGTTTTTTTCCTTTTTATTTGAAAATGGTCATAAATTTCTTTCCAATTCTTTTTGCATTTTTTCAGCAATAACAAATAATACATTTTAATGTTTATAATATTAATTTCGCCAATTTCTTGAAAATATTCTTTAATTAAATATTTATCAGAAACAAAATCATTTTTGTTGATATACATTATAAATTTTGAAATTTCATCTACATCAAAATGTCTCAAAATTGTTTTATTCTTTTCTATATGTCGCAAACTACTTTTAATAGTATCGTAATCTTCAAACATATAATGCGGTAACATTTTATAACCTTCCACTGAAATAATTGGAATTGATTTTTTACATTCATAACTTAAAATCTCAACAATATTGCTATCTTTAAACTTATATCTATAACTCTGCAACATTTCGGTAATATCTTCCATATTTGGTAAAGTGGCTGATGATAATACCACATTTGGAATGACATTGTTATTCCAGTTTTTTTGTAAAATTTCATGAAACGGATGCGCGTCATAATCCAATGTTATTGTTGGTTCATCCCAATACCAAACCAAATCTTCCTCTTTATTAAAAGCTAACATATAATTCATCGATGGTAAATATGATTGAATATCGCTAATAATAACTTGAACCTTATCACCAACACTATTATCTACTCTAAAAATACTCCCTGTTTTGTAATTTTTTGTGAAATCTTTTGCGGCATAGTAATGTAGTCTAATATCACCAGGGTCAGTGCATCCAAAAGCAACCGCTATTGGGATTTCCATTGAAATACATGATTTTGCCAATTGCAATCCAATATGTTTTGCAGCGCAAACGAAAATGATTTTTTTTCCTTGTGATAAAGCAAGAGGTGTTAATGTTTTTCCTGTGCCAGTTGGTGCCTGATAAAGAACCATTTTATTTGTTTTATTTTTGAAGTTTTTAATAACATCTTTTTGATGTGGGTATAATGTAATATCGGCATATTTTAATAAGAATTTATTTTGTTCAACATATTCTTGTGAATTTTTAATAATATCTTTCATTTTTATTTTTGATTTATTTTCTTCTAAAATAAAAATCATGAATTCATTTACATAACTATTGATATTATTAATAGAATTCTTTATTAATTGGCTAATAATATAGTAGTAATATATTTTGTTGTCTTTTGAACCAAAGTATTTTTTAGCCATTTTTAATAGTAGATATTCATAAATTTCAGTTTTATCTAGGTCATCAACCCTTTTATCAAAATTTTGCATACGAATCATCTCTTTTTTTTTGATTTTTTTTTTTGATTTTTTTTCTTTTGTATCAAATTTTAATGAATATTTTTTTACCAATTTTTGAATTGACTCCTTGAAATATTTTGTATAAAAATAACTATGAAACATTTCCAAATTTTCTGTTATTCTCATCATTTTTAAGAGAGTATTGGCATCATTTATTGTAATTTCTGGGTCTTCCCAACCATCTTTAATTAATTTTAAGATACGCTTTTCATCCTTATTTACTGGAACTTCCAGAGCTTCCCATTCTTCTTTAGTTAGTTTTATTTGCGATAAATCCATTATTAATATAATTTATTTAACTTTTTTTAATAATATTTATTATTAAAAAATGTTATCAATTTAAACTTTTTATATTTTTGGAAAAAAAATATAAAAAGTTTAAAAACTTAATTAGTATCTTCATACCACCCTTGAATTCCAGCTGAAGAACGTTTTACATCTCCGATAGTAGCTGTCCCTGGTTCCATTTTATAATGTTTTTCATAATTAATAATAGCCAAATATTTTTGTGCGTCTGTAGTATTGTCAGTAGCTTCTTCTGTAGTTTCTACTGTAATTTCTTCTTTTGTATTAAATAATTCTATAAAATCTAGTATATTAATTGGGGGTTGTCTATCATTCCAAATTCGCAACATTTCACGTAAGGTTGCTGCACGTGGTTCATTACCATACTTTCCACTATCATGTGTTCCACTACGAATAGTATGTGTTCCACTACAAATAGTGCTACAAAAACCCATGATTGTTGTCATTTTATAATATTAATATAATATAAATACTCTCAAAAAAATTATCAATTTAAATTTTTTATAACTTGAATATATTATCAATAAATTTTTTTTTATATATTTCTTCATTATCTTTACACATACTATTAAATAATTCATTATTTATGATATTTGGAGATGATTTATCTTGGTATTCTATAATATTATTATATTTTTCATCATCAGGTATAATATCTTTTGTATATTCATATAATGGTGAATTATTCATCCTATAATAAGAAATAGGTCCATTCCCTCGACCTGAATTTTCTGTATCAATTACTGGTATTAAATTACCGGGCCGGTCCATATCTATTTCTCCTTCCCATGAACAACTATATGGACAAATATGTTCTATACTAAATTTATTTTTTAGAATGTTTGTTGGAATACTTTGTTTATAATAATAAAACATTAATGTCTTTTCATAAAATTTTAATACTCTTCTACGTTTTTGTTTTCCACTTTTTTTCATTTCTGGTTCATTTGCTTCCGAATATAATAAATCTAATAAAGAATTAAAAGATTTTCTTGTTATTTTATTACTAATTTCATTTGGTTCAAATAAAATTTTTTTTGCTTTGGAATCAATAAACGAACCACCCGCTCTATATGAAATACTGTCGCTATTTCTATAATACTCTTTTTCTTCTTTATTTTTTAAATCTCCTACAATAAAATGATATATTAAACATTTTTCTATATTATTAATAATAATAGATTTATCTATTTCATCATTATGATAACCAAATATACAAGATATAATAATATACATATTATTTTTTTTTAATGTTTTAATTTTTTCCCGACATTGCTTATTAAATAGTTTTTCATTAATATTATCTGTAAATATTAAATTTTCTAATTCTTTTAAAATTTCACACGCATATATAACTTTATCTATAAAATTATTTACATTTTTTGTAGTAAACGTGTCAATAAATCCATTGTATAAAGTGTTATATAATTTAAAATATAATGACATACCATCTGTATCGCTTTTTCTAATTAAATTATATTTTTCATTGCATAAATTTTGAAAGCCTACAATAAAATCAAATGCACTTGGTTCATCTTTATTTTCATTATATTCAAAACATTTTAATACTTCATTTTCTGCCTTTTCTTCATAATATTTTTTTATATGTTGTTCTATTTCTGTTTTAAAAACTTTATCATTTATTCTAAAATCAGTATAATTGAATAAACTAGATGACAATAATTCAGTTTCTGTTAATCTAGTACTATATTTGTTTATTGATTCAAATATGTTACATAATTCATCTGTTGTGTATTCTTCAAAAATATTTACATTAATTACAACTTCATCAAAACTACTATCATTCTTTAATTTTAATTTATTTTGCGTTTTCTCTATCACTGGTTCAAACTCATCTCGATATTGTTTTAATTTTTTTAAATATAAATCTTCATATCCATTATTTCTAAAATATTTATGATATTTAAAACTAATAATTTCATTATATGATAGTTCACGAAATATATCTTTTAATTTTGATTTTTCTTCCTTATCTAACTTATATTTTTCTTCTTGGTTTTGTATATCATTTATAAATATATCTAACTCTTTTAAATGGTCGGGAAATACTTCAAACGGTTTTCTCATAAAATGTTCAATGGCATTAATACGATTATTTCCATCTATATTTGAGTAAATATTTCCTGTTTTCCCAAATGTAATTGGATGGACACTATTTTCCGTCTTAAAAAGAAACTCTATATATTCTTTCTCATTTGGTGTGCGATTTTTCGATGGAAGCACACTCCATTTTTTTTTCCTTTGAAAACGTGGTTTAATTATTTTATCATTATGTAAATCACTCATAAAATTTTTTATAAACCATTGTTCATTTTTAACACGTTTACTCATTTAAATAAATAAAATAATTTTTTTTAATACTATTTTTTAATACTATTTTTTAATACTATTTAATAGTATTAAAAAAAGTTATCAATTTAAACTTTTTCCAGCATATCTAAAAGATTATTCAAATAATCAATAAACCAACCTTGTGTTATTGAGGCTGGTTTATATTTATTTGCATGTTTAAAAAACTCTTCGCTATTTCCAATTTCCACCAACTTTTCTACCAACTTTTCGATATCTATAATATTTTCTATATTGGAAATTCTAAAATACACATTGCTTTCAACTGCATAATCAAAGACTTTCCAACCGTTTTTATTTTTGCTTATTCCGCGCATATATTTTTTTCCATCTTTTTCAACAATTTCTGCCGTCTCTGTTATCTTTTCCCGTTTATAATACTGCTTCCAATATTCTCCCTTTTTATAAAACAAAGGAAAAAGAACAGGATTTCCAGTTTTTTTAATAATAAGAGATACATTATCAGCTATTCCCTTATAATGTTTTCTTTCGATTGTAAAATCATGTTTTGGAATTGACTTTTCTATTTTAATTTTGGAGAGAATTTTACACAGTCTTTCACCAATAAACAACATTACTGATTGTTTTATTGTTTTTTTATTATCAACGCTATTATCAATAAAAGCAATATTTGTATAACTAGATACATGTAATTCTTTGTATCTTTCCAATAAATATGGTTTAACGCTATTTGGAACCAACCATATACAATATTTATGTTTTTCTTCCCAAGCTTTTTGAATAAATTTCTTTGCCGTTTTATTGTTATAGCCGTATGGTGGATTGAAACCAATTAAAGTATTGGTTTTGTCATACTTTTTTAAAGTATTATAATTCTCTCCAATCCAATTTTTTAATTCTATTTCCCCAAAAGAATTTGAAAAAGAAATATCAAAAGATTTATAAGATGTAATTAAATTATTTTCTAATAATGTTTTCACTATTCTATTATCTCCTGCAGATGTATCGATGAAATGCAAGTTAGACATAGCCTTATTATTTTCTTTTAAGTTTTTGAATATATTTATAATATTTTTATTAATAAATTCTTGAGATGTATAATATTTTTCATGGATATTATTTTTTTTATGTTTTCCAGTGAATGTATATTTTTTCATTTAATGTAAATAATGAAAAAATATAAAAAATCCTAACTTAATTGCCAAGTAATAAAATACCATTAAATGCTGATTGAGCTTTAAATTTTAAAATATCTAACTCCTTCTTTGATGTAGGAAATTCATCATACCCATAAATATCTTGCAGACATAACCATTCAAATAGACCACCAGGATAAATATAAACATTTGGAAACCCTAAATTGGATAATTGTTCATATTTTTTAAAAAGGGTTGTTTCGTGTGAATTTTTGTCGTAAATAATTATTTTTACATTTTTTTGTTTTTTTAGACATTCATTTATGATTTTTTCTTCGTTCTCAATAGACGTAGTATGCTGTATAAGACAAGTTTGTTCAGTTTTTTTTAAAGTATTAATTAATAAATATTTTTGTTTGTTTTTTATACATTCTTGAATATCTTCAAAATTAACTTTTTTTAAATATGTTGAAGTATTTCCCATTTAATAGATATGTTATTGTCTTTTTTTTAATTTTTAAATATTTTAAATATTATTTCGATTTATTGTATTTAGCCAGTTTTTCGGGCGAAAGTGATAATTCGTATTGAGTTGTTGCATATGTGTTTTGTTTCGCTCTATTTTCTTCGTCTAATTCTCTTTGTTTCTTTTCGTCCTCCTGTACGTGAACTATATATTTACTTGTAATATAGTATTTTGTTTCATTTTTCCATAATCTCCAAAATGGAAAATATTTATGTTCATAGTTTTGCTTTGTAATATATGTTTGTCCACCCAAATCTGTAAGTTCCACCGGTACATTAAACCCTGTATTTTCATCTTTATAACTTAAAACTCTATGATAAAACTTTGAATCATCCATAATTAAATTAATAATTTTGGGATAGTTAGTTAAATTTATTTGACCCTTTTTGTTTATAAATGAAGGGTCGTCATTACCCCACATGGTTTTTAATTCTAGTCTAAAATCTTCCCAACACATTTTAACCCAAGACTTGCTCGTTCCACCATCATCATCTTGCCATAATTTTGCACCCAAAGCTTCAATAATATCCATCCCTGGTTGCTCTGTTCCACATAAATATTTAACAGCTACCAACGCTCTATCATACATTTCATTAACATTTCCGTTCGTTTTACAAGCCTGTTTTTTTCCAACCTCTTCCCATTTTTCAAGCAATTTTCTTTTATATTTGTCATTTGACCAATCAAAATGAATACCTTTTTTCCATTCTGGGTCGTTATAAACAGGCCAATAATATTGATAGGTTGAATCATCTCCTGGCCTGTATCTCGAGTCTGTTTTTAAAACTGTGTTATAAAAGTTTTCATTTAAACCTCCTCTTACGATATATATTATATTGTCTATGCATTTTTTTGGTCTAAAAAAATTATATTCCCGACTTCTATATTTATCATTGCATGGGTCAGGTTCTACATCATTACATGCTTTACTATTTAACAGTGCTGACCCCATGTTTTGCATGAACCACCCTTCACTATCCTGTTGTTTCATCATTCCATCTTCCCCCGGATAATTAGCGTCATATTGCTTACTTGTTTCCATGCGTTCGGGTATTTTTTGAACAGCTGATTCAACTGTTGGTATAAATGTTTTGTCCCATAATGTAAATGTTCTTGATGAAGGTAAATTAGAGTTAATTCTTTCTTTTATGTCACCATCGCATGTTATATTTATACTTCCATTTTTATATAAAGCATAATTGCGCCAAATATCATCATAACATTTCTTGGAATGTTCTATTTTTCCATATTCATTTACCGTTTTTCCAGTAAAATTGGGGAAACACGGAAATAATTGAGCAGACGCCGCACAATGTTTTAATCCATTCATTAATCTACCCGGGTTATCTAATACAATAGATGTTCCGCTCAAATCACCGATTGAAATGGGTATAGATTTTCCCGAATTATCTTTCCATATCTTTAATTCTTTGGTTTCCTTTTTATAAAACAAGTCGTTTTTTATACCATTTTGATTTATTTCCCTTGGCCAATGGCAAAAATCATCATCATATTTTGTTTCGTTTTGGTCTGCACCAACACCGCCTTTTCTAACCATTCCTTCACCTGTTCCATCGCCTTTTCTACCCGTGGCACACCAACCACACAATGCTGACCCATCTTTGCCGATGAGACTTTGGTCTCCGCAATTTTTCATTTGCTTACATAAGTCTTGTTCATACATTTTAACAGTATCTTTTACAACACCATTTCCAAATTGCAAGTTTACATCGGATGGGTTTTTATAAAGGTCATCTTCGAATGGATAATCCCCAAATATATTTTTTTTGTGCGCAGATCCACCACCTTTTGCTTTTCCACCAGGTTTTATCCAATTATTGCAGACTTTTGGTCCAACATCTTTAAATGGACCATTTTCATCACCATAATAAACATTTTTTGTATCATAACAAAAACCACAACCCTTTGTTTCATCGACTGTTGTCTCTGGTATTCTATTTGCCCTTAATCTCCAATCAGTTATACCATTTACAATGCTGCATTGTTCTGCTAATTTTTTATATTTATTTTTTGCCATGGGTTGATATCCTTCACAAATGGTTTTTCTATCTATATTTGTTTTATCACTGTTTAATTCACCACATTCAACCTCCTTGCCATCAGATTCTATTAATGTTAAATTTTTTAAATTATAGTTTACTAGGTCTTTTCTAAATGCTTTTTGTTCAATGATATTAAAATTATCTCTAAAAGATATTTGAACCAATAGCATTATTATTATTATTATAAATAACCCAATCAAAGTTAATTTCATTTTGCTATATTATATATATATTTTTATATATTATTTTTTATATAAAAAATTATATATAAAAAAATAATTTTTTATATATAATTATATATAAAAAATAATTTTTTATATATAATTATATATAAAAAATTATTTTTTATTAAATTTATAGTCCATCCACGATGGACTCCCAGCACCATTGCATGCAATTATACCACCACCCGGCATTAAAATATCTCGCCTATTAGTGCAAAATTTACCTGTTCCCAAATTTTTTATTTTATGATAACCTTTGGAAGATTTTGTTATTTTAAACTTACTTTTTGAAGAACTATTTGAACCTTCATCGTCACATTTTATATTATACCCAGCGCCTATTTGCTGATGCTTGCAATAATCTCCTTGTTTAATAGTATAAGTATATGGGTCATCCCTGTCTTCTTGTTCAATAGTAAATTTATCATTTTTTTTGGGACCATTACCTTTATAATTATCACATTGCCAGAAAACCTTCCCTGTTTTATCCCCCCAAAAATCTTTTTCATAATATGTATAACAGTTTTCTCCTGTTCTTTTGCTTGTAATTGTATAGTCACCCGGTTCAATAACTGGAGGAATTCTTTTAAATATATGTGCTGACAACGCTTTTTTATCTTTAACTTTATATGTTCTTGATACAATGTCGGGTTTTACATATTTATTTGATTGCGCTACAGGCCAATTATAAAAAGCAACTCTGCAAACGTCTTCTTTATTGTCAAAACCACCTGATTCTTTAAATTTGTAATTTTTTATAGGTCCAAGGCCTTTTGATACCAATTGCGCAGCGTTAAATTTTGTTCCACCGCCAAAACCGGTTTCTGTTGCTTCTTTATCATAAATAGCATCACCATCTTTATTATTTATAACCAATTTACAACCCTTTTCTTCTTTAAATAATGTTATAGCTGTTGAACCATTTGATGGGGCCATATTTGAAGAATACTTTTGCTTTATTTCGCCTGTGCTAAATTTTGCAAAACAATATTCTGGTCCATATAATTTTGTTGACATAATTGTTCCATTTTCTAAACCTAATTTTATTAAATCATCTGTAGTATAATTTTTTCCTTCTCCTATAATAGCTCTATTACCTTCTTCTTTCTTCCTATCACTTATTAATGCATAACAATCGCCACTGAAAATTTTTTTAGGACTGTTATACTCTTCCGTGTTTCCACTACCGCATTCTTTCAATGCAAATTTTCTACCAAAACTATCACCTTTTTCATCTCTAAAACACATAGTCTCTTCATCATAATATTGTGTTATCATTCCTTTTTTTGCCCCAGATTTACACATATATCCTGTTCCCAATGGTCGACCATTTCTTTCGTCACTCTCGCAATAATAAGTTATTGGGTATCTATTTAACATTTCTTTGGAACGATATGAACAATTTAAATTATCACAATTACTTTCTGGGACACATTCCGTTGTCTTATATACTATTTTAGAATCAACCTTACCCATGTCATTCATTTTAATCCAATCGTTAGTAGAAACAGATTTATCCATTTTTTTATTTGTATCGGGATGTCTATCCCATTTTTGATAAGGCCACCCAAACTCTGCGCTATCTTTCTTTATTCTTTCATCGTCAGTTTGAACAGGATAAGTATTTGTTTCGGTTCTTTTTGTATCTTTTTCCATTGTTCCTTCTTTTCCTTTCGCATCCCATAAAACTTCTAAAGGGCTTGCTTTTGTTTTATCGCCTTCTAAAACAATACCTGAATAATAATCGGTATCAGCCCCTTTCGTTTTTTTAATTTTTATTCTATCTCCCTCTTTTGGAAACCTATAGTTTGTATTGAAACTAGCATCATAACATCTATTATAAGCCATACCAATACCAACAGCATCTCTAGTTTCATATTTTAACTTTGTAACACCATCATCATTTTTCCCAACAAAATCATAATAGTTATGCTCTTTTTCATTTAAATCCGCTTCTGTTTTATATGCTTTTAATTCTTCTCGCCATTCTTCATGTTTCCATAAATTTATATTTTCTTCTGTTGGTTTATAAGAACCATCAGTACAACCTACATCTTTCCATATTCCCTGTGCTTGTCTTAAGTTGAAATCATATATTTCAAATTTTGGGTCAGGCTGCATATCACCAGTTATTTTTATTTCCATACCTTCTTTGTTAATTTTAAAATGATATATAAAAAATATTAATATAATTATTGATAATATAAATGATAATATAATTTGCATTGTATAAATTATATTATGAAAATAATTTACTAAATTATGAAAATATTTAATAAATTATTCATTTTTTCCAAAATTATCTTTTACGTTACCTTTTGAATTTTCACCAAAACATTTTTTCCACATTTCATCTACATGTATTTCACCATTTTTTGTATTATCTATATCATAGTCTCTTCTATATTTCCCACCTTTTAATTTCCAATGTTGTTCTCCATCCCCTCCTCCAAATCCTTTATTTAATTCATCGTGTTCTTTCATAAATTTTGCGATGGGTCGTTTTAATTTATTTTTCATTTCTGCAGCAATCACATAATATGGCTTGTTTCCAGTATTAGAATTTCCATAATGCCCTTCATTTGCACTCTCTGAATCATCATATTCTGTATCACATGTTACGTTATATATTCCACTTGGGTCAATATATGGCGCTGCCCACAATGATTGTAAGCATGGTTTAGAATGTAGACCTGTTGCTCCTTTAGCTATACCATCCGGGCCTGGTTCATCGCAAACAGAACATGAACCCGCTTGTGTTAATTCAGAAAATAATGGTAAGTTTTCGGGGTCACCCGGGTAAGGTAGTCCTAAATCCGGACATTTGTCACTCTTTATTTTACTATTTGCCTCTTTGTCACTAGCTCCATCATACAATAATAAAGCTTTTTTCCCACTAGTTTTTACCTTTGCTCTAGAATCTGATGGACACCAACCGCATATTTTCCCCATTTCCGTTCCAGTCATTTGTGTGCATGTTTTTACTTTATCACATATATTCTGTCTTTGAACTTTTAAACAATCATATTTTGTTTTAGCCCATTGGTTTCCTCTTTTTATGTCCGGTGAATGGGAAGAAGCTGTAACACCCGAATATCCATCACTATAAGCAGCAAATTCTTTACTTGGTAAGCATATACTAGGAGCAATGCCAGAATCATCATCATAATCAAATTTATTACTAGTTCCGCAATAACCGCATTTTGGAAATTCATCCAATTGTTCGCACTTGGTTAAACTTCTACATGTTTCAATTGCATTTTCAGTACTTCTTCTACTACTTTTACCATGAAATGTTTCAACTAAAACGTTATTTGAATCTAATGCTACAAAATTGTCAGAATATTCATTCTTTTCTATTTGTTCTATGGTATCTTGTAATCCTTTATCACCTAAAGAATTATAATATCTTATAGAATTTTCCCAATATTCTTCTTGATGTTTTTTTTTATTAACCATGTCAAACGCCTCACGTGATATTTTTTTTTTATCGTTAATTATTTTATATATTTGTCCTATTAATATTAATAATATTAATAAACTTAATAATAATATTTGCATTTATATACATATAAATCATATAATTATTTGAATTATATAATTATTAAAATCTATAAATTTTATTTAAATTCCACTACTATTTTAACTTTTTCTTTCTTTATACTTTTTGATGCAAAAATAGATAATTCTTCTCTTTTTTTTCTTGTCTTATTATTAGATAATTTTAATTTATTTTTTGATGTGCTATTTCTTTTAACTTGGTCATTATTAATTTCTTCAAAATGTCGTTCAATATATTCAACAATATTATTATTAATAACCCATTTAAAAAAATTTAATTGACCTATAGTTGTTTCCATTAAAGAGTTTTTCTTGTAAGGAATGGTTATTCTATCCCATCTACAAAATGGGTCAAACCTCTTTTTAGAATATGCTTTTAATTTTAATTTATAATCAATATATACTTTAAATCGTTTATCGCCGTTTTTTATCAATGTAAAATATTTTTTACTATAATTTGTTACAAACCAATCAATTAATCTTAATGAAATTTTACTTTCACCGTTAATTATCGGTAAAATCTTATCAATATTATTATTTTTATTATAAAAATTTGTTAATTTATCTAATAAAAGACTGTTTTGTGTTGTATAAGAAGCCATTTATATTATCTTTATCACCGTTATTTAAATACTTATATGGAATAATTGTATTTCTTTATTGTATTTTTTCTTTATTTATTTTATTTGTATTTTTCGGTCTTAAAAACTTATCTTCGTTTGAAATATCTTCTAAATATTGGTTTGTGGGTAAGAATGGGTTAACCCATCCATTTGACATTTTATCCCTATTGTTAAGCCTTTTTTCTAAAATTTCTCTATTATTATTTCTACTCTCAACGTTAACTTCGATGCTATCGCGAAAATTAATTAAATTCATATTGCTTTGATTACTTTCTTCGGTAAATTTTGTTTCTTCTGTGAATTTATTATAAAAATTATTTGGTATATTGGCATCTAAATTTCTCTCTATTTCTCTTTCCAAAATGTCGTTTTTCTTTTCTCTTTTGCTTTTTTTAATTTTTTCATCGTTTATTTTCCAGAATAGATGAACAAAACTCATTTACTATTAAATTGATATTATTTTATTTTTTAGATTTTTTAACATAATTAATGAAATTGGGTATTTATGTTAAATGGAATGAAGAATATGGTTATGATTTTTCAGATATTAAATTTTTAAATTATTTAAAAAAAAAAAATTTTGTTATTCATGCTTTAGATGATTTTGAAGAATTTACGGTTGAAGAATTAATTAAGATTCCCATGGTTATTAAAGATTACAAAATAAATATTTTTAAATTATACGAATACAAAGAAAGAACGTTTTGCAATATTAATTATTCATTTTTAAATTTTCAAAATAAATGTAAAAAATATTATAAAGATAAAATAAATTATTATAAGAATCCAAAAAATTTAATACATAGACAAATCTTTGGAATATAAATTTATAATTATTATAAATTTATAATTATAAATTTAGTATTTTTTTATGATATTCATTTGTTTTGCAAATTTGAAATGCTCTTCATTTCTTCTTCTTTTTTGCAAATTACAACCCAAACATGATATAACAACATTGCTATTATAATGTCCTATATCATTATTTTTTCGGTCAAGCGTCCATTGTAACATTTCTCTCTTATTTTCGTAAATTAAAAGACATTGTTTTTTACAATAATAACAAACTAATTTTGTAGTTACTAATTTTTCTATTAACTCTTCGAAAGTAATAAATTTTTCTTTTATAAATCGTTTTTTCTTTGTGTCTTGTTGTCTATAACTACTTAATTTGACTTTTAATGCACTTTTTACTATTTTATTATTACTAAAATCTTGTTCCAAATACAACATATTAACATATTTAGTATGATTTTGTTTTTTTAATAATTCTAAATCCCATTTTTTTCTATTTTTTTCTATTTTTTTTGATATATTTATATTTTTCATATTTTTCATATTTTTCATATTTTTCATATTTTTCATATTTATATTTTTCATATTTTTCATATTTATATTTTTCATATTTATATTTTTCATATTTTTCATATTTTTCATATTTATATTTTTCATATATTTTTATGTTATAATTTAAAATAATATAAACTTATCGCTAGTATATATATATTATCATATGAAAAATAAAAAAAATAAAGATGATTGCACCGAGTTAAAAAATATTAAGTACCAAAATATGTTATTAAGCAATTCAAAAATCGTCGATGAAAAAAAACAAAATGTTAATAATATTGATGAATTTTTGACAAAAGAAAAAAAAGAAAATAAACTTAAACCCTGGAATAAGTTGGGAAAATCATCTAAAATAAAATTAATTAAAGAATTTATAACAAAATATAAAAATAATAATAATTTAAATGAAGAAAGCGAAGAGAATTTGAAAGTATTTTTATATAAATGTATAGAACGGAAAAAATTACAAAAAATAAAAGATATAAAATATGATAAAATAAACACAACAATTATTGATATTCCAAATTTATTTTTTAATAAAAAAAACAATAAATTTGTTTTAAAAAAAAGCGAAAAAAGAATTTCTACTCTGAAATCATTAGCTCCAAAATCAAAAAAAAGAAAAAACAAAACAACAAATAAAACTGAAAAAAGAAAAACACCAAAAAAGAAACACCAAAAAAAGATAAAACAAAAAAAAGATAAACAATAAAATTAATAAAATTGATTTAAAAATTATATTAATTATTTGTAGTAGATAACTATATGACAAAATGGAATGATTTAAAATCATTAGAAAACATCATAGATACATTTACAGCAAAAAAAATAGATAATAAAAATATAGAAGATTTTAAAGAAACTGTAATATATTTTATTGAAGATTATATTAAAAGTAATTATAGAGTTTATGAAAATGAACATTTTCTAGAAATTGTTAAAGATAATGTTGAAAATATTATTTTTCAAACGTATAGTCCAGATATAATTGACCACTTATCGCTTAATTTTGATACAATTATTAATGAATGTATTGATTTGCACTTTTTAATAACTGATACACCAAGGTCTTTTCAAAAAACAATATTGATTGAAAAACCAAACCCAGAACACGTTGAACACATTTTAGAAAAAGTGAAAACAAAAGAACAACCAGAACAAAGAACAGATGCTTGGTTTGATTTCCGTCATAATTTATTAACAGCTAGTTCAATAGGTCACGCCATTGGCAGTGATTCTGAAATAAACAAGATTATTTATGATAAATGTAAACCGATTGATAAAAATAAATTTGCAGGAACAAACATAACAAGTGCTTTCCACAATGGGCATAAATATGAACCACTTTCGACAATGATATACGAAAAATGGTATGATACAATTATTGGGGAATTTGGATGTATAAGACACGATACTCATGATTTCATTGGTGCTTCGCCAGATGGTATAAATATTAAACCCGGAAATGACAGATATGGTCGTCTATTGGAAATAAAAAACCCATGTTCAGATAGAAAATTAAACGGTATTCCAAAAAAAATATATTGGATACAAATGCAAATACAAATGGAGGTTTGGGATTTGGATGAATGCGATTTCTTTGAAACAAGGTTTAAAGAATATTCATCAGAGGAAGAATTTAATGCTGACGGTTCTTTTACTCAAACAAAAGATGGTAAAATGAAAGGTATTCTTATTCATTTTCAGGGGAGTGAACCAGTTTATAAATATGCCCCCATTGGTTTAACGAAAGAAGAATTTGATATTTGGTATGATAAACAAATGGAAGAAAAACCGGCAGAATTAAATTGGATCAAGAATATTTACTGGTATATGGATAATTATTCTTGTTCTCTGGTTGTTAGAAATAAACCATGGTTCCAAACAGTCGTTCCTTTATTTCGGGGAGTATGGGATACAATTCTTAAAGAAAGGGTATCTGGTTATGAACACAGAAAACCTAAAAAAAGAGTAAAAAAAACAACTGTTGTAAAGATTGCCGGAGAAACAAAAGAAACAAAAGAAACAAAAGAAACAGGAGAAACAAAAGAAACAGGAGAAACAAAAGAAACAGGAGAAACAAAAGAAACAGGAGAAACAAAAGAAACAAAAGAAACAGGAGAAACAAAAGAAACAAAAAAAAAATATAAAAGAAAAATAACTGGAAAAATTATAAAGGTTGATATTTAATATTAATAAATGATTTTAAAGAACATTTATTGATATTTATTAGCAATGGCAATCGCAAATTTTTTAATTCCTTTATATTTTCCATATTTATATTTTACAGCAGGATATATAGATTATTGGAAAAACAAAGAAAATTATCATAATTATAAAAATATAAAAAAAAAAATTTGATTTATTATTTTTAAATATTTTTATTTACATACCGTTATCATTAGAAATGTTATTTTATTTAAACCCAGTATTATTTTATTATGAAACAGTAACAAAAGAAGTTTCAATGATGTTATTAAATATTATATTTGGCGAAATTTGGTTTTATACTTTACATAGAATTTGTCACCAACCATTATTATATAAATATATACACAAAATACATCATTCAGATAATGACCCCATTGGTATTTTATCTTTTCATTCTCATCCAATAGAAGTCATTTTTATAAATTTAGGTTCTATTTATATTATTCATTATTATTTTCATATGAGTTTATTACAACATTTTCTTGTTTTTTCTTATATAATTATAAATTCTATTATATATTCTCATTCAAAACAATATGGTGACGTAGAACATAGAATACATCATAAATTATTAAATTATAACTTTGGTTTGGTTTTTATGGATAAATTATGCGGAACTGAAAAAACATCATTAACCTAATTTTGAACAAAAGAACCCAACGCGTCTACAATCAAATCCCGGTAAACAATTTGCCGTATCTTTCTTTACTTTAACAGTTTCTTGATACAATGCTTTACATATACCTCCATCATATGCTTTACCATCACATGGTATTGACGGATATTTGTTGTTTGTATATTGTTTGAAAGAACTAATATTATCTATTTCACCATCTCTTGTAAAGTTTGTTCCAATTTTAGAAGGTTCTTTTAATGAAAGATGTTTTAACAATGGTGTTTGATATGCTTCATCTATAGATAAATGAACAGCATTACCAAACGCTTCTTTCTCTTTCAATAAAATGAACGTAATTCCTAAAAATATCAATATTAATAAAAATGTATTTAATCTATTCATTCTGGAACTGCTCATATTATACTATAAATACATATTTATTTTATTTTTTTTAATAATTTCATAAAATTATTAAAAAAAATATTTAAAAACTTAAAAAATATTAATTTCTACAACGATTTAAAAAATATATAGACTATATTTATCAAATGAACACTATGATAAAAAAAACGGAGGATTATGTTGTTAAACGTTCTGGAAAAAAAGAGGTTATTTCTTTCGACAAAATACTCAATAGAATTAAAAAATTAGGAAAAGAAGGCAATCTCGATGTCAATTATACTTCATTATCAGTTAAAATCATTGATAGATTGTATCCCAATATCCCAACCACACTTATTGATGAATTAACAGCGCAACAATGTGCTTCCCTGTCTACCATTAATCCAGATTATGGTATTTTAGCCAGTCGTGTTCTTATTTCAAATCATCATAAAAATACAGAAACCAATTTTTTTAAAATAACGAAACAACTTTATACTTTTAAAGATGTAAATGATGTAAATCATCCACTTATATCAAAGAAATATTTCGCAGTTATTAGAAATAATAAAAGTATTATCCAAGGGTGGTTTGACTACGAAAGAGACTATTTACTTGACTACTTTGGTTTTAAAACATTGGAAAGAGCTTATCTTATGAAAATAAATGGGACAATCGTTGAAAGGCCACAACATATGTGGATGCGTGTAGCAATTGGCATTCACGGAAATGATTTAAAAAAAGCTAAAGAAACATATGATTTTATGAGTCAAAAATATTTTACTCATGCAACACCCACATTATTTAATGCCGGAACACCCCGCTCTCAATTATCAAGTTGTTATTTGATTGGTATGGAATCCGATAGCATTACTGGTATTTATAATACTTTAGCTGATTGTGCAAATATTTCAAAGTGGGCCGGTGGTATTGGTTTGCATATTCACGATATAAGAGCTTCTGGGTCACATATTAGAGGAACAAATGGCACATCTAACGGAATTGTTCCCATGTTGCGCGTTTTTAATAGCACTGCTAGATATTGCGACCAGGGTGGTGGAAAAAGAAAAGGCTCGTTTGCTATTTATATGGAACCGTGGCATGGCGATATCGAATCATTTTTAGAGATGAAAAAAAACCATGGTGATGAAGAAATGAGAGCAAGAGACCTTTTCTATGCTTTGTGGATACCCGACCTTTTCATGGAACGTGTTATGGCAAATGAAGAGTGGACATTGATGTGTCCAGACCGTTGCCCGGGATTAAGTGACGTTTATGGTGACGAATTTAAACAATTATATGAAAAATATGAGACAGAAGGAAAAGGTATAAAAACAGTAAAAGCTAGAAAAATATGGTTAGAAATATTAGATAGTCAAATAGAAACAGGAACCCCTTATATGTTATATAAAGATCATGCTAACAAAAAAACAAATCAAAAAAATATTGGCACCATAAAGAGCAGTAATTTATGTGTTGCACCCGAAACATTGATTTTAACGGATGAAGGTCATATTGAAATAAAAAGTTTAGAAAATAAAAGAGTAAATGTTTGGAATGGGTTAGAATTTAGTGAAGTAATTGTAAAAAAAACATCAGATGAAAGTGAATTAATAGATGTTAATTTATCCGATGGAAGTAAATTAACTTGTACAAAATATCATAAATTTTATATTCAAAAAAAATTTAAGTCAGCAAGATATAAAAAAGATATTATTAAAAGTAGTATTGTTGAATTAGTTGAAGCACAAAATCTAAAAAAAGATATGAAATTAATAAAATGCGAATATCCTATTATTGATAATGATAAAGAATTAAAAGATGCTTATACTAATGGGTTTTTCTGTGCCGATGGAACATATGCAAATATTACAAATAATGAAGAAAGAAAATGTAATTTTAAATCACTTGAAGGAAAATCATATTGTAAAAGACATATTGATTATCAAATTAATAATGAAGATAGTGAATATTGTTGTGGTATTTCATATTTAAAAAAACCACACGTTACATTATATCACGAAAAAATAAAATTATTGCAACATCTCAACTATAAAAGTATTGGTGAAGAAAAAGATAATAAATTAAATGTAAAATTACCAGTTGATTTAAAAGAAAAGTTTTTTGTTCCAATTAATTATTCTATAAAAAGTAAATTAATTTGGTTTGCTGGATATTGCGATGGAGATGGTTGTATTGTTAGAAATGGTAAAAACCAATCGTTACAAATATCTTGCATACATAAAGACTTTTTAATAAATATTAAATTAATGTTGCAAACATTGGGTATTTCAAGTAAAGTAACATTAAATATGGATAAAAAAAAATCATTATTACCAAATGGAAAAGGTGGATATCAATATTATAATTCAAAAGAAATTTGGCGTATATTAATTGCTTCCAATGAGTTGCAAAAATTATGTGAATTGGGACTTAAAACGCACAGATTAATCATTGAAAAACATAAACCAAATAGAGGTGCAAGACATTTTATTAAAGTTATTGATATTAAAGACAATAATAGAATTGATGAAACATATTGTTTTACTGAAAAAAAAAGAAATGCTGGTATATTTAATGGTGTAATTACATCACAATGTTGTGAAATAATGGAATACTCTGACAGCAAAGAAACAGCTGTTTGTAATTTGGCCAGCATTGGATTAGCTAAATTTGTAAAAAAACCATCTCCCGACTTGTATCCCGATATTGAAAAAATAAAAATTTATTCTAAAACGAAATGCAATTGGTGTAAAAGAGCAAAAATATTTTTAGATAAACACAATTTCGAATACGAAGAAATTAATTTGGACGATGATGAAAAAAGAAAAGAATTTTATAAAAAGGTATGTGATGTAGAAAATTTAAAAGAAGAATCAAAAATTAATAGTGTCCCACAAATTTATATAAATGACAAAAGAATTGGTGGTTTTAATGAATTATTAAATAAAATAAAACCATCTTATGATTTTGAATTACTTCATAAAATTACAAAGATTGTTACACGTAATCTAAATAAAGTTATTGATATCAACTTTTACCCAACAAAAAAAACAGAAGTTTCAAATAAAAAACATAGACCAATCGGTATTGGCGTGCAGGGTTTGGCTGACACTTTTGCAATGATGAATTTACCATTTTCATGCGAAAAATCTAAACTATTAAATAAAGAAATATTTGAAACCATTTATCATGCTGCATTGGAATCTAGTGTTGATATTGCTATTGAAGATAATCCATATTCATCGTTTGAAGACTCACCCGCATCAAAGGGTATTCTACAATTTGATATGTGGGGTGTAAAACCAACCGATAGGTATAATTGGACTAAATTAAAAAGCAATATTAAGAAATATGGTTTGAGAAATTCATTATTGGTAGCACCGATGCCCACTGCGTCTACCTCGCAAATTCTAGGAAACAATGAATGCTTCGAACCTTTTACAAGTAATATATATGTAAGAAGAACATTGGCTGGAGAATTTATTGTTGTAAATAAACATTTGATTCGCGAATTGATAGAAAACTATAAATGGGATGAAGATGTTAAAAATAGTATAATTAAAAATGGTGGTTCAATACAACATTTAAAATTACCAAAATACATTTTAGAAAAATATAAAACTGTTTGGGAAATTTCAATGAAAGACATAATTGATATGTCTTCGGATAGAGGTGCATATATTTGCCAAAGTCAAAGTTTAAATTTATGGATGAAAGAACCATCATACGATAAACTTACATCAATGCATGTTTATGCTTGGAAAAAAGGATTAAAAACGGGATTGTATTATTTGAGAACAGAGGCTAAAGCAGCTCCACAGCAATTTACAATAGAACCAGAAAATATGAATAGTAAAGATTTAGAAGATGATGGTATTTGTGATATGTGTTCAGGATGATACCAAACATGATAATACATCCATTTTCGATTTTTCAACATCATTGAAATCATTATCTTCTAATTTAAATATATCTTTTATCTCTGTTACTGTATTATTTTTTAAAATTGTACTTATTTTCTTTTTTATTAATTTTAGAATAATCTCATTTTCTAAAAAATTAACACAATCCAACAGTTTGAAAAGATTTTTAATAGTAAAATCTTCTGTTAATTTTAAATAACCTGTTATAGAATTATCAATGTCTTCAAAATCTTCTGCCTCGTTTATTTTATCTTCCGTTATATTATTTTCAATTATTGCTATTGATAATCTTTTAATATAAAATAAATTATCAATGTCAACTTTTGGTAATTGGATGTTTTTTTTTTTTTCAAAATCATCATCGAAACACAATGTTTTTAATAATACCGAAAGTTTTATTTCATCTTCTGTAAAATCTATTGATTTATTATCTACTGATATTACCTTTATCATATAAAAAAATATATTAAACCATATTTAATATATTTTTTTTATATTCATGTTTTATTATTTTTTATAAAAAAATAATAAAACATATCAATAGCCTCTAAAACAACGATGGCAACAATTACAACAACATGATAAAGATGAAAAAAAAAATTGAAAACAAAAAAACTCTATTTCATTCATTATATTTTAATTACATAAGATATCATTATATATATTTTCAAAATCTTTATTTTTTTCCCAACTCTTATTTATAAATTTATCATTCAAAATAGGGTCATTATTATAGTATAATTTACAAAAACATCGAAAACAAACAAATACATCAATCAATGAATTATGTAAATTTTGCGGAACTGAATTAAATAAATACTCATGTAGGTCAACCAATTTCATCCATTTTCTTTTTATTTTTCTAGTCCTCTTCATTGTGCAATATCTCATATTATTATAATTATCAAATATATTATAGTCTAACCAACGCAAAGATTCCACACCAATGATATTTTCATCAAATTCCATATTATGGGCAACTATTACTTGCGATTCCAATAAGTCATTATTAAATTTTTTCAATACATTTATAATATTTTCACCTTTTTTCCTCATAATATCATTTGTTATACCATGTATCTTTGTTGATTCTTTCGGAATTGTTTTTCCTTCTTGTAATCTTATAATATGGTCATTTATTGAAATAATTTTTCCGTTTGTAACATTAAATATTAGCCAGCTTATTTGGACAATATTTGGCCAGTTATCAAAATCACACATTTTACCTTTGCGCTTTTTTGGTAAGCCTGTTGTTTCTACGTCAAAAATAAGAGCTAACATTTTTTTATAATTATAAAAAAATTATTAATTAATTTCAATTTAATATTTAAATATGTTTATCATAATTGTTTCCATATATTAAAATTTGGCAATGTCAAATAATATTTTTCTTTACATAAAATTATTTCCATGGAAAGCATATTATTACTCAAATCATATAAATTAATATATTCCTTATCACCATGTTTTTTTAATAATGTTGATGTTTTTTCTATTAAATCATGTTTTAAAACAAAATTTTTACATAATTTGCATGTATTTGTAGGGTTGTCATCTACACTTGGAAAATCATTACCCATCCTATTTATATCATCAGATATTGCACTTCGCTTTTCTTTGGAAAATAATAACATAAAATGTATATCGCCCATATCTTTTACTTGATAATTAAACCATAAATCTTTCAAAAACATACCATTAATATCAATGTCTGTATTTTTATTAATTACAAATGAATTATATAAAAGTGTCCAGGATTTATCTTTCTTTGTATCAAACATTGCCAAATAACTTCTCATTTTTGTATGATTCATATATGTTTTTTATATGTTTCATATGAAAATATGAAATCAATTTAATTATTCTTTGTTTTTAATTTTTTTTAATTTTTTTAATTTTTTTAATTTTTTAATTTTTTTAAATATTTTATTTATTTTTATGTTTTTACAGGGTCCAAAAGATTTTCGATGCCATGGTGAAATACCGTATTGTTTAATACCATCCATGTGTATCTTTGTTCCATATCCCATATTACTACTTAAACCATAAAATTCATCCAATGAACTATGTTTTTTACACATTTCTTCAATATATTTATCATGAGATACCTTTGCCAATATTGAGGCTGCAGCTATAGACGCATATAAACCATCACCTTTTACAAAACATCTATGTGGGACAATATCATCATTATTTGTATATAATTGAAATTCCGAACCATCCACCAATAAAAAATCTGGTTTAACAATTAGTTTGTCGAGAGAATTATGCATACAATCAAATGTTGCATTATAAATATTATTGTAATCTATTTCACTAGCTTCTTTGTAACTTACAGAATAATCAATTGCATTATTTACAATAAAGTCATAAGCCATATCTCTCTTCTTTTTGCTTAATTTTTTACTGTCTTTAATGAAAGGTTGTTTAAATGTTTCATCGTTTGGTATAATTACGGCTGCTGTATAAACTCTACCAAATAAAGGACCTCTACCTGCTTCGTCTATACCGGCTTCTAATAAATTTTTATTATAGAATGTTTTTAACATATATAATAAATTAGTAAGTAAATTTTAAATATTTTTTTAAATAATTTTTTAAATGATTTTAACTGGTATTCCCGGCGAATTATAGTTACTTCCCATACTACTACCATGAACACTGCATTTTATAAATACAGTTCCTGTTGTTTGTGGTGTAAAGATAACTTTTGCCCCAGCTGTTCCCACTGTCCCAACAGTTGATTGATTTTGGTATAATGTTGAACCATTCAGGGTGGTTACAAGTTGAAGAGGGTGACCACCATTGCTGGCATCTGATAAATCAAACGTATATATTGTATCTACTTCAAAATTTAATGATAAACTGGCATTTCCATTAATAATATACTTATTATTACCACCACTATTTACAACAGTAACCGTGTAATTAACACGTTTTACCTGATTTTTACATTTACAAATAGCCCTGTTTTTAATGGCTCTACGAACAGCTATACTCTTACCACCAATCCCACCAATTAGAGCCTTTTTCCTTGTTGCGTCTGCTTTAGTTGCACCAGACACCCGTGCATTTTTAACACCCATTCTAGCATTGTTTTTTCTAATACCACCATTAAAACCATTTTTTACACGATTATGAGTAAGTGCAGGCATTTTATAATATATAAAAATATTATTTTAAATATTTCTTTTAAAGAAATATTTAAAATAATATTTTTATAAATTTATTTTTATAAATTTATTTTTATAAATTTATTTTTATAAATTTATTTTTATAAATTTATTTTTTTCATTATATAATTTATATAATGAAACTTACAAAACTACATTTATTTCTTATTTTATTATTAGTATTATTATTTAGTTCTTTAGGTATTGGTATTTTAGAAGGATATGGTGTTATTGAAGGTAATCAAAATATAGACGATAGTAAATTTTCATTAAATACTAAAGATGCGAAAACGTCTAAAAAAACAACACATACACCAGATGTCAGGGTTGAATTTAAAAAATTAGGACATGAAAAAAAACCAATGGGTTATGGTTCTACTTCAGGTGTGACTAAAGATGCTATCCCCCCTGGTGATGAACATTTGTATGTTCTTAAGTCTGAAATGGTCCCACCAATCTGTCCAAAATGTCCAGAAATATCGGGTGGCAAAGGTGGCGGTGATTGTTGTAAAAAAACCAAATGCCCACCATGCCCACCACCTGAAAGATGTCCTGAACCAGCATTTACTTGTAAAAAAGTTCCTAATTATAGTGCTTCTTCGGTAGATAATGTATTACCCAGTCCAATGTTTCAATCTGGCGGCGGTTCTAGTGGCAGTGGCGCAGGCGGTTCTAATGGCAGTGGCGCAGGCGGTTCCGGTGGCGTGCAACCAATTTTAACATCGTTTGCTAAATTTAATTAAAAATATTATATTTTTTAAAATATTATATTTTTTTTTTTATACATTTTTTGTCTATTTTAAGTGTAACTTCTCGGTTTTCTTTAGGAACTATTCTGATTAAACATTTGGATTTTTTACCATATAAAGATTCAGTGCATCCTTTTTCTTTCTTATTTTTCTTTGTTTTATTATTTTTTTTATTTTTTTTTATTTCAATCTTCAAATCTTTTAAATCTAAAGTGCATCTAGACCTAAAATGTTCATATCTTTCCCTAATTTGACAATATTTTAATCCAGATTTCTTTTTCAACATTTTATTAATGTGTTCATGCAAACAAAACATCCACTTTGAAAAATTTGTTCTATTTTTTAAAGCCTTGCTATTAAGAGGAACTGTTTTTAAATTTTTCTTCATATTAATTCTACAATATTTACATGGTAAAACATGTCTCAAAGACATAATAAAATTCTTATAACACTTTTTTTCTTCATTACTAGGAGATATAGGATAATTAAAAGACATTGTGTGTAAATAATGCCATAGACTTGGCCCCCATACACTAGTTAACATTCCATCGCCACTTTTATAATCATTTTTATTATAAACGCGCTGCATTGTCTTTTTTCTTGAAATCTTTCTTTTTCTTGAAATCTTTCTTTTTCTTGAAATCTTTCTTTTTCTTGTTTGACCTTTCTTAATAACTTTTATACGTTTTGTTTTCATATAAATTATTTATATTTTTTTTTTCCAAAATTATTTAATGAATGTTTAATTGTTTCTTTTAACCTATTCTTATTTACTGAAATATTATATTTTTTTTTCCATAATTTAACATAAAATTCTTTATCAGTAGATAATAATTTTCTATCTAATTTTATTAACTCACCAGCTTTATTTCTTATCATTATTAATCATATATAAAAATATATTTTTATATTCGTTAAAAAAAATATCTTTCTTATATTTAGTTAATTTATATGGAAGCTATAAAATATAAATTTTCTTCAAAAAAATTTTTAATTATTATCATACTAATTTCATTATTTTTAGGAGCCGCCTTTTATGTTTATAATAATTATATCGCACCTAGATTAAACCCAACATTTGTTTCAAATAGAGAATTTACAAAACAAGAAGCTGTAAACAACACAGAACTTTATTTTATATTTGCAGAATGGTGTCCTTATTCAAAAAAAGTTATGCCTATATGGGATAGTTTAAAAGAAAAGTATAATAGAAAAAAAGTAAATAATTATGCTGTTATTTTTAAAGAGTTAGATGGGGATAAAAATGAAAAAGAAATCGATGATTTTTCAAAGAGATTTAACAAAAAAATTGACGGTTACCCAACAATAATTTTAATAAAGCAAAACGAAGTAATTGAATTTGACGCTGACCCAACTAAAGATAATTTAATCGCTTTTATTGAAAAAACATTATAAATTATAATATTTAATAAAATTTATAATTTATTCAAAATATTTCATAAATATTTCTGCATCTTTTTTCCCAGATTCTAAATATTCAATTCTTTTTTGTTTTATTCTTAAAACTTTATAAAAATCAATATATGACCCATCTCTAACTTGCAATATATATTTAATTTTTTTTTTATATCTTTTTTTTCTTATTTTTTTTACAAAATTATTTAATAATCCGATATTAAAAGTCATCATATTTTCATTGTTTATTTCATTTGATTTTTTACTATATAAATCAATTCCCAATATATCATCCAAATTACATCCAGAATTATCTTTTAAAAATTCATGCATTGGGAATCTACAAGAAAAAAAACCATCAATATAAAATATATTTTCATGCTTAATAGGAATAAATAATATAGGTATACTTGAAGACATATAGCAAGCTTTTAATACACACATATTTGGTGTTTTATCAAAAGAAAATTCTTTAGTTTCAAATGAATTACAACTAGTAGAGAAAAAAAAATGTTTTTTACCAGTATAGTCATACAAATCTTTAAATGTAAAATTATCCTTTAATTCTGTTAATTTTATTAAAGGTTTAAAACATTCTTTAAATAAATCATAATTAAAAATTCCGTTATTTGTATAAGACAAAAATAATTTTTCAGTATCTATATTGAATAATTTTTCCCATGGTCTTTCAATTATATAATTATAAACAATGTCAATATCTAGTTTTAATGATAATAACATTGATACTATCGAGCCTGCGGATGTCCCATACATTTTTTCAATATTTTCAACTTTAAAAAACCCATTTTTTATTAATGTATATAATGCCGCAAACTGTTTTAAAAAATCTTGCCCTCCTGAAGAAATTATTAAATATTTTATCATTGTATATATTTAATAATTAATTTTAATATTATATTTTTTTTTCTTCATTCTAATTAACTATGAATGAAAAAGTAAATTTAGATGACCTCTATAAAACAAAAAAATATACTTATGACCATAAAATTAAAATATATGATAAAATATTGGAAAGAATACATAAAAAAATTAAAACAACCGCTAGAAATAGAAATAGTGAATGTTTTTGTATGTATGTTATTCCGGAATTTATTTTGGGTTTGCCTAGATATAACATAAGTCTTTGCACATCACATATAATTGATAAATTAGAAATAAATGGGTTTCAAATTAAATATACACATCCAAATTTATTATTTATATCTTGGCAACATTATATTCCATTATATGAAAGACAAGCATATAAGAAAAAAACAGGTATAAATATTGATGGATTTGGAAATGTAATTACCAAAAAAAAATCCAAAAAAAATGATGCACCAGAAAATATAAACGAACTATTATTAAAAAACGGCGATAAATCAAAAGTAAAAAAAAATAAAACTAATTTCAAAGATATTTCATCATATAAACCTACCGGTAAATTTATTTATGATAAAGAGACCATAAAAACCATTCAAACTATTAACTTATAATATTTTTAGTATATAAATCATTTTTTAATATACTAAAAAAAAGGAACTTTTTGAAAAAAAAATCGACTAATTTTCGAGAGCATTTATTTTTTTCTTCACAATATCCACAACTTAAATTTAGTATAATAAATATAATTATATTATTTTTTTTGCAATTTTAAAAATACCGTTTTTTTCATTTTTTTTGAAAAAAAGTTTGAAAAAAAAAAACTGACCAAACTTATTTTGACGATTTTAAACCATAAGCAATCTAATTGCAAAAATAATAATTTTATCATTGTTACCAACGAAAAAGTTTGATCGATTTTTTTTCAAATTGATAATCCGAAAACGCATTTTGGACATTTTTAAAATGTCCAAAATGCGTTTTTGGGAAAAAGAATTTTCTAAAAATCGATCAAACTTTCTGAATACCTAGGTATATCGAATGACCAAAAAAAATTTGATTATGAAATGAGAGCATCCTTATGGTAAGGAAGATTTTTTTTGGGAAAGTTTGAAAAAAAAATTTTTGAAAAAATGAAAAAACGCAAAAAAAGACAAAAAAAACGCTACTTTCGCGAGTAAAGTGAGTAATTCAAATTTTACCAAACCTTTATGATTTTAAAGAAAATAAATACACACTGTTGAAATAAAGCATTATGGTAATAAAACTGATTGTTACCATAGCCTTACTGAACAACGAATATTGCAAAATACCACGAATACATAAATGCTTTCAAAAAAAGTGCTCGTTTTTGCTTTATTGCATAATTGAAATATTTTATTTTGGAAAAACATATTTGTATGAAATTTTATTTAAAAATGCGAATTATTATTTTTGCAACCTTACCATGTTTTTTTCAAAAAAAAAACGAGTCGAATTGCGAGTTTTTCGAGCTTTTTTCATTGGTAATTTTTGCCTTACTGGGCTGTTTTTTCAAAAATTTTCAAACTTTTTTTTATTAAATTTAAACTCATTTATTTAATTTAAAAAAAAATAAATTTTTCTATGGTAACAAAAAAAGACAAAAAAATTTGCAAAAAAAAAAGTTTTTAGTGAAAAAAAAATAGGTGTGTTGAAAAAAAAAAATAAAAAATAAAAAAGTGAAAAAAAGAAAATCAAAAACGTTGAAAAACGCAATATTGGGATATGGGGTACCATATAAGAAAATGAAAAAAAACACTTTTTTTCATTTTTTCATTTTTTTTTTAATTTTTTTTTTTTTTTTTTTTTTTTTTTTATTTTTTTCATTTTTTTGAAAATATTTAAAAAAAATTATATATTTATATTATATGTATATTTGCGAGAGCTGTAATTATTCAACAGATAAAAAATGCAACTATAATAGGCATTTAAATTCAAAAAAACATAGAAAAAAAATGAATTTATGCAATAAATGTCCATTGTGTGATTATGTTTCAATAAGAAAAGAAAATCTAAAAAGACATTTAAACTCCGGTATTCATAAAGAGTTGCTTACAAATTTGGCATTTCTACAAGAAAATGAGATAGAGGATAAACTAAAAAATAAAAAAAACAATCAAAACGATAATATAAATGAGAATTTAAAAAAAATATTATTAGAACAGGAAAATTTAAAAAAAATGATACCCAAATCAACTGGAAATACTATTATTAATAATAAATTATCAATAAATGTATTTTTAAATACACAGTGTAAAGATGCAATGAGTATTCAAGATTTTTTGAATCAGCTACAATTTTCTTTAGATGATTTAAAATATACAAAAAATAATGGTTATGTAGAAGGTATAAGTAATATGTTTGTGAAAGAGTTGGAAAATCTTGATCCAAAAGAAAGACCAATACATTGCAGCGATAAAAAGAGATTGCAATTTTATGTAAAGACACCTAACAAATGGGAAAAGGATGATGATAACACAAATATAAATAAAGCTATAGGTAATGTTCAAAAGAAACAGATAGAATTAATGCATTTATGGGACAAAGAAAATCCTGGTTGGGAAAATAATGAAAATTTAATTATGGAGAGGTTGCAAATAGCAAAAAGTGTATATGGTAGTGTAAGTAATGAAGAAAGGACCAAAGAAAACAAACAAATTAAAAAAATAATTAGCGAGAAGATTGATTTAGATATAAATATTATTACAAAATAATAAAAAAATGTAGTTATTTTATTATTTAATTTAATTTTATTATTTTATTTAATTTTATTTAATTCTTTTAATGTATTTTTTTTAATAGACATGTGATTTTCATTTTTCTGTTGTTTTAAATATGCTTCAACTATATCATTTTCATCATGTTGTTGATTACAAACATCGAAATCGCATTTTTGGCAGAAATAACTATTTTCACCTATTTTTATATTTTTATTACAAATATCACATATACCACAATCGTCAATACATTTACCATCTATTAATTTATGGCCGCTTGGGCATAAATTATTTTCATATTTTTCTATAATTTTTTTAGTAATTTTTTCAATACCTGTGTTTAATATTTTATTTACATCGCTAAAATCATAATTTTCTTCAATATATTTCATGCTTTTATTATCAATATCCAAATCATTTTCCCTTTTTTTATTTTCTTCTTCTTCTTTTTTTTCTTTTTCAATATTTTCTTTTTCTTTTTCTAAAAGATAATCATTTTCTTTTTCTAATACATTATCAACCATGTCTTTGATATCTCTTTCTCTGTTAAATTCTTTTTCTTGACGATACACTATATCATCTTTTTCTTTATTTTCTTGATAATTTTCTTGATAATTTTTTTGATAATTTTCTTCAAATTTATTATAATATTTTTTGTTAGTATTTTTTAATCTTTTTTCAGCTAATTCAATATTTTTATCCAACAATATTTTTTCAAATAATTTTATTCCTTCGCGATAATCTTTATCACAAACAATATATAATTCCATTATTATTTTTCTTACTTTTTCTATTATTTCATTAATATCATCAAATGATAAATTGTCATTAATGATATAATCAACGTTATTTTCATCTGGTATAAATAAATAATTCAAAATTATTATTAAATTTTTATCAAATTTTCTAGAGTTATTCATAATATTTGCAAGATGGTTTGCAAAATTAACTATATTATTATTTTTCGAATTACCTTTTAATTTACTTTTGCTTTTATCCTTCATTTTTTCACATATTTCAATAGATTTATATTTTAAAACAGGTATGTCGGAAAATCTTTTAATTTCATCTGGTTTATCATCACCAGTGTAAGATTTATAAAATTTAGAGACATCGCTATCATATATTTTTTTTTGTTTTTCACTCATTACAAATTTTTTTGTTTCTGGCATATATTCATCTTTATATAAATTTTCTAGTTCTGGGATACCATTTTCATTGGATAAAGTTTTTTCAGTAGACCTGTGTTTTTTACTACATATATCAGCGGATATAGTAACGTCAAACTCGCTTTTTTTTTCATCTTTTTCATATTTAAATTTATTTGTTTTATTGCAAATGGGTTCATCTTTATCAATAACGTTTTTGATAGCAGAAAAAATATGAACAATCTTAACATAATATGTAGCTATTTCTTTACAAATATTATATTTTTTTTCATTAATATTTTTATCATATACCGTATCATTTATGCTTTTTAAGTTTTGAATGAAACTTTCAACCGATTTTTTATTATTTTTTTTTATTTTATTATTAATAATTTTTAATTGATTTTTTGTAAAATTTTCATTTAAAATATTAGATGTTATATTAATAATTTTATTGCAGTGTTCTGGTTCCATAAATTTTAATAAATCATCGTTATTGCTATTTAAAATTAGGTCTGATGATATCTTATTTATTGTTCTAAATAATAATTTATCAGAAAAATCATTTTCTGAATTTTTTGTATTAGATGTTGCATTTCCCATAATATAAAAAAAGAAAAAAAATATATAAATTGAATTTAAATTTACATATTTTAATATAATAAAAATTAATGAATAATTTAAAAAAAACAAAAAAAAAAAAAAATAAGTTTAATAAAAAAAAAATATGGAAAACATTTAATGAAGATATTGGGAAAAATAAATTATCATTGGTATTTTCAGAAGAAAAACCAAGTACCAGAGAAAATTGTGAACTGTGTAATAATAAGTTACAGTTGTCGGATGAAAAATTTCTTATTTGCACAAATAAAAGTTGCGGGATAATCTATAAAGATTGTTTGGATTGCACTGCTGAATGGAGGTATTATGGTTCAGAAGACAACAATTCAAGTGACCCAACTAGATGTGGGATGCCTATAAATCCATTATTAAAAGAATCATCCTATGCTTGTAGAGTTTTAACAAGATATAATTCAACTTACCAAATGAAAACATTAAAAAGATATACAGATTGGCAATCGATGCCTTATAAAGAAAAGGCTAGATATGATGAATTTGAAAAAATTAAATTAATGTCAAATATTGCAGGTATTCCCAAAATTATAATAGATGAGGCATTAAAACAACATAAAAGGATTTCTGAAATGAAAACATTTAGGAGTTGTAATCGACAGGGGATTATAGCGGCAAGTATTTATGTTGCTTGTCGTAAATTTAATTATCCCAGAACACCAAAAGAAATAGCAGAAATTTTTCATTTAAAAAATTCGAGTGCAACAAAGGGTTGTAAAAATGCAATACATATTTTGAATACAATAGAAAATCGCGACGAGACAAAGACATATTTTTATCAAACAAAACCAAAGGCTTTTATAGAGAGATTTTGTAGTAAATTAAATATGAATGGTGAATTGACTAAACTATGTTTATTTGTATCAATGAAAATAGAAAGAGAGCAATTAATACCAGAAAACAATCCTCAATCTGTTGCAGCTGGTATAATATACTTTGTTTCGCAGATATGTAACTTAAATATAACAAAAAAGAATGTAAATTTATCAAGCAATACTAGTGAGGTAACGATAAATAAATGTTATAAAAAATTAGAATTATTTAAAGATAAATTAATTCCAAATAAAATAATTGAAAAATACTCATATTGATAAATCATAAAATTCATAAAATTCATAAAATTCATAAAATTATTAAATATTGTAAATATAGAATGATTTTAATAATAATAATAGGCTTAATAGCAGGATTTTTTGCTGGTTCCCTTGGATTTTCAGCCGGTCCAATATTGGTGCCACTTCTGTTACTTTCTGCATTATCGGGAAGTTATAAATCCGCGGTGGGTACTACAATTCTTACAATTATACCACCTTTATCTATTTTTGCAGCATTAAATTATTATAGACATGGTCATGTTAATGTAAAGTTGGCGTTAATGTTAATGATATGTGTAACAATTGGTGCATATTTTGGGTCAGTTTTTACATTGAATGCTTCTTCTAGCTCAATGGCTTATTTGACAAGTTTTATACTAGCTATATTATCAATATTCTGGTTATATGTGGGGAAAACAGGTAAATTTATTGATTCACGCGACATTAGTGTCTTGTAGAACATTATATATTGTTTCAAAACGCATTCGTATGAATTTAATATTTTTAACATTTTAATATATTAAAATGTTATTAAACACGGGTATTTTTAATAAAAAAGTATGTTTAGTGGTTGACGTATATAACTGGGCATTTCACAATATTGCAAAAAAATTAAAAAAAAATTTAGAAAAAAATAATAATAAAACAACCGTATTTTCATATATAGATTTTGAAAAAAAAATGTATTCAAATAATTTTAAAATTGGTAATTTTAAACATTTTATATTTTTGTGGTATCCTTCAAACACAAATTTTTTGAGAAAAATAAAAAAAGTAGATAAAAAAATAAAAATATCAAGATTAATATACGATAATTTTTCTTATAAATATATAAATTTTGATAATGTTGATAATATTTTAGTTTCATCACCAAAGATACTTACTAATTTTAAAGATTTTTATAAGAATACCCCGAATGGATATTGTATTGATGGGGTCGATGAAAAATTATTTCAATATTTTGGTTATAAAAGTAAAGACAAACTTATAGTTGGGTGGATAGGAAATTCGGATCCAAAAATTAATGGAATTAATAAAGGTTTTAAAGAAATAAAAGAAACAATGTATGATTTATCGGATAACTTTATTTTTACACCTCTTGATAAGATGGATGGTTATATACCGCATGAACAAGTTCCCAATTATATAAAAAATATAGATATTATTGTATGTTTTAGTAAAACAGAAGGGACTCCTAATCAAATATTAGAAGCATCATCGTGTGGGAAAACATGGGTATCTACAGACGTGGGTATAGTTTCATTATTAGATAGTTCAATACCTAATAATAAATGTGGTTTAATTATAAAGAGAAATAAAGAAGATTTGAAAGAGAAATTAAATCATTTTAATGAAAATAGGCACTTATTAGAAGAATATGGGAAAAATGGAAGAAGAGCCATATTAAAAAATTTTACTTGGGACAAAAGAGTAAAATCTATTTTAAAATGTCTTAACATATAAGATTTTTTATAATATTATTTCTAATATCATTCCAGTAAGCACTACCACCTTTTCCACCATTGTGTGTTATTTGACCAGGATGCAATCTATAGTATAACAAAGTATCTGGTAAATTATGTATTTTACCAAATGTTTTTAACATTCTTAATTCTAGTTCAAAATCTTCTGCCATTTGCTTCAATTCTTTATTATAATTACCAGCTTTTAATATGCAACTTTTTCTATAGCAGACAGTTGGGTGATTAATAAACCAGTGATTTTTTGTTTTTTTATATTCTTCCCATGTAATGGAATGATGATTAGACTTACTTACTTGTTGGCCATTTTCATAAAACATTTGAATTTGTCCACCACATATAGCTATTTCTGGATGCGTTTTCATGAATTCGACTTGTTTTATAATTCTCTCGGGAACCATAATATCATCGGAATCCATTTTAACAATAATTTCATTGGAGCACATTAAAACGCCTTTATTTAAGGTGAAACCAATTCCTTTATTACCGTCATTTTCTGAATAAACTACATTGCAAAAGCGAGTTGTTTTTCTAAATTCTTCAAGTAATTTTTTTAATATCATTGTGTGTATTTTGTCAGAACCATCGTTAATCCAAATGATTTCGAAGTTATAATAACCAAGTTGATTTTTAATGGATTCTAAACATTCTTTTATGTGGATAGCTTTTGTATTTAAACTGGAAATTAAAATAGAAACATTTTCATTTGGTTTTAAAAATTGTTTCGGGAGAGAAATTTGATTCATTGTTTCATAACTATTTTTGGTAGAACCCCATTCTTGATAGGCAAAAACGCGACCGTGTTGTTTGTATTCAAGACCGGACGCATGTATTGGTAGAAAATAATAGGAAGGTAGAATTGTGATATCTTTCCATTTCTTTGAAAAATAAAGACGTGTTAATAAACCGGGACCAACAGTTCTCCATGCTCTTTGTTGTGTTGCAAAATATGAAACAGGATTGTTTTTAATCCATTCTATTGCCAGCCGAGGAAGTTCATGTTTGGGTGGGAAAGCCATTGTACCAGTTGCAATGAGAGGGTGAGTTGGTGCGAGAACATCGCTATATTCTTGGTTTGCCCATCCAGCAGCGCGGACTTGTTCATTTTCATAACCGGCAAAAGATTTATTTAATGATAATAAGTCGGTA
>Ga0206130_10001323_pt1 | contig 36549 bp, 36 predicted proteins | sample Helgoland_Spring_9_FD_148637 | JGI IMG/M metagenome (GOLD analysis project Ga0206130, IMG submission 148637) | Pelagic subsurface seawater microbial communities from Kabeltonne, Helgoland, North Sea - Helgoland_Spring_Bloom_20160512_1 | ecosystem: Environmental > Aquatic > Marine > Epipelagic ...
CGCGCCACGCGCCACGCGCCCCAAGCCCCCAAGCCCCAAGCCCCAAGCCCCAAGCCCCAAGCCCCAAGCCCCAAGCCCCAAGCTACGCGCCGCGCGACCCAAGCCACGCGCCGCGAGCTGTGCGCAACGCGTCCGGCAGCGTCAGCGTCAGCTGCGGCTGAGGCTGCGCTGTGACGCACGAACGGGGCGGCAGTCGACCGGCGCTCGGCCCGCGTCAGGCGATCCACGCGCTGGCGGCATGCCGAACCGCGTGGACGATCATGCCGTCGTCATCGACCCCGACCCGCAGCATATAGGGCGCGACGATCGGTCGGTCGGTCACCCCGATCGGCAGGTCGTCGGCCAGCAGCGCCTGCGCGGCGGTCGCGATCCGGTCGGCCAGTCGCCGCGCCGCCCCCTGGTCGAACGCGCTGACATAGCGGCGGATATGGTCGAGGTCGGCCAGCGCCCCCTCCGTCCAGCGCAGCGGGGTCACGGTCGATCGGGCAGCGGGCGATCCCGCCCCCAGGCGAGCAGCCAGTTGACGACGACGTCATGATCGACCAGCCGCCCCGCGGCAATGTCCGCCGCCGCCCGCCGATCCGCCGCCGCGATCGCCGCGGCGTCATCGAACAGCATCGGGGGGGCGGTATCGGACACGGCGGTGTGATTATCATGAAAACGGAGGCAGATCGGCGATCTACCTCCGTTTCGGATCAATCTGGCCGGGGCCGCGACGCGGGTTACTTCGCGGCGACGGTGGCCTTCTTCCCCGGCTTCCGACGGGCCTTCTTGGGGGCGGCGGATTCGATCGCGAAGGACAATTCGCCCTCCTTCATCTTCACCGTCACCTCGCCGCCATGGACCAGCTTGCCGAACAACAGTTCCTCGGCCAGCGGCTGCTTGATCTTTTCCTGGATCAGGCGGCCCATCGGACGCGCGCCGTACAGCTTGTCATAGCCTTTTTCGGTCAGCCACGCCTTGGCGGCATCGTCCAGATTGATGTGGACGTTGCGATCGGCGAGCTGGAGTTCGAGCTGGAGGATGAACTTCTCCACCACCCGCGCGACCACCTCGGTCGGCAGGTAACCGAACGGCACGATCGCATCGAGCCGATTGCGGAATTCGGGGGTGAACATCTTCTGCACCGCCTGCTCGTCCTCACCCTCGCGGCTGAGGTTGCCGAAGCCCAGCGTCTCGCGCGCCATGTCGGATGCGCCCGCATTCGTCGTCATGATCAGGATGACGTTGCGGAAATCGACCGATTTGCCGTGCTGGTCGGTCAGCCGCCCGTTGTCCATCACCTGCAACAGGATGTTGAACAGGTCGGGATGCGCCTTCTCGATCTCGTCGAGCAACAGCACGCAATGCGGATTCTGGTCGACCGCATCGGTCAGCAACCCGCCCTGGTCGAACCCGACATAGCCCGGGGGCGCACCGATCAGACGGCTGACCGAATGACGCTCCATATATTCGGACATGTCGAACCGCTGCAGCGGAATCCCCATGATCGCGGCGAGCTGTTTCGCGACCTCGGTCTTGCCGACGCCGGTCGGGCCGGTGAACAGGTAATTGCCGATCGGCTTTTCGGGTTCGCGCAGCCCCGCCCGCGCCAGCTTGATCGCCGACGACAGTTTCTCGATCGCGCTGTTCTGGCCGAACACGACCCTCTTCAGGTCGGTTTCGAGCGTCGCGAGCGCCATCTTGTCGTCGGTGCTGACCGATTTCGGCGGGATGCGCGCCATCGTCGCGATGACCGCCTCGATCTCCTTGGTGGTGATCGTCTTCTTCCGCTTCGACGGCACGACCAGCATCTGCATCGCGCCGACTTCGTCGATCACGTCGATCGCCTTGTCGGGCAGCTTGCGATCGTTGATGTAGCGCGCGCTCAGCTCCACCGCCGACTTGATCGCATCGGGGGTGTATTTCACCTGATGGTGATCCTCGAACGCACTGCGCAGCCCGGCCAGGATCTTGATCGTATCCTCGACCGTGGGTTCGTTGACGTCGATCTTCTGGAATCGGCGCAGCAGCGCGCGATCCTTTTCGAAATGGTTGCGGAATTCCTTGTAGGTGGTCGATCCGATGCAGCGGATCGTGCCCCCCGACAGCGCGGGCTTGAGCAGGTTCGACGCATCCATCGCCCCGCCGCTGGTCGCGCCGGCGCCGATGACGGTGTGGATTTCATCGATGAACAACACCGCATGCGGCAGTTTCTCGAGTTCGTTGACGACCGCCTTCAGCCGCTCCTCGAAATCGCCGCGATACCGCGTGCCCGCCAGCAACGCGCCCATGTCGAGCGAATAGATGACGGCTTCCTTGAGCACGTCGGGCACCTCGCCCTCGACGATCTTGCGCGCCAGCCCTTCGGCGATCGCGGTCTTGCCGACGCCGGGATCGCCCACGTACAGCGGGTTGTTCTTCGACCGGCGGCACAGGATCTGGATCGTGCGATCCACCTCCGGCCCGCGTCCGATCAGCGGGTCGATCTTCCCGACCTTCGCCTTTTCGTTGAGATCGACGGTGAACTGCTTGAGCGCGCTTTCCGTCTTGCCCTTCTCCTGTCCCTTGGCGGGTTTCTCGTCGTCCGCGCCCTTGGGGGGCGTCGCGTCCGCGGTGCCGCCCTTGCCGACGCCGTGGCTGATGAAGCTGACCGCATCCAGGCGGCTCATGTCCTGCTGTTGCAGGAAATAGACCGCATAGCTTTCGCGTTCGCTGAACAGCGCGACGAGCACGTTGGCGCCGGTCACCTCGTCGCGGCCGGACGACTGGACGTGCAGGATCGCGCGCTGGACGACCCGCTGGAACCCGCTGGTGGGGGATGGGTCGGTCTGCGCATCGACCTTCAGCGCGTCGAGTTCGGTGTCGAGGTAATGCGCGACCGTGGTCTTGAGCTCGCCCAGGTCGACGTGGCACGCCTCCATCACCTTGGATGCATATTCGTCGTCGATCAGCGCGATCAGCAGATGTTCCAGCGTCGCATATTCGTGACGCCGCGACGAGGCGGCTTCCAACGCCTTGTGCAGCGTGGATTCGAGCGCGGGGGCAAAGGATGGCATGGTCTAAACTCCTGTCGGGCCGCGAAAAGACGCAAAGCCCTTTCGACCAATGTCGGAAGTCGAAGGCCCCGCATCAAGCGCTGCGTCACCATCCCGGCCGAAACAGGCGTTTCGCCGGTCGGTGACCGCAGCGATCACGATCGGAATAGCTGATCGGCACTTGCGCGATGGTTAACGGCGCGTTCGATCTTGTGGCGGCACCGGGCGATCTCCCCCTCCAGCGCGGTGATCCGCGATTCCAGTTCGGCGACGGACAACGGGTCCAGATCCTGCCGGATCAGGGCGGTCAGCGCGTCGTCGGGACGCGAGGGGGCGTCTTCCAGGTCCATTGCACTGCAACGTTGACCCTGGCGGTGGCGATGTCAATAACGGCGACGGCACCCGATACCGGGCGTGATGGTTAGGAATGCGATGATCCCCCAGACGATGCGCGCGATCGATCCGGATGCCCCCGGTGGGCCGGCGGTGCTGGTGCTGGTCGACCGCCCGGTGCCCGTGCCCGCGCCGGGCGAGGTGCTGGTCAAGGTAGCCGCGGTCGGGGTCAATCGGCCCGAAGTCATGCAGCGCAAGGGCATGTACCCGCCCCCGCCCGGTGCCTCCTCGATCCTGGGGATGGAATTGTCGGGACAGGTCGTCGCGGTGGGCGACGCCGCCGACGATGCGATGATCGGGCAACCGGTGTGCGCACTGGTCACCGCCGGGGCCTATGCCGAATATGCGGTCGCGCCCGTCGGCCAATGCCTGCCGGTGCCCGCCGCGCTCTCGATGGTGGAGGCGGCGGCGATGCCCGAAACGCTGTTCACCGTGTGGACCAACCTGTTCGAACGCGCCTTCGCGACGGAGGGCGACACCGTGCTCGTCCATGGCGGCACCAGCGGGATCGGGACGATGGCGATCGGCCTGTGCCGCGTGTTCGGGATCGACATCATCGTCACCGCGGGCAGCGATGCCAAATGCGCCGCCGCGCGCGCCATCGGCGCGACGCACGCGATCAACTACAAGACCGAGGATTTCGTCGCGCGGGTCAAAGACATCACCGGGGGCAGGGGCGTCGCCGCGGTGCTCGACATGGTCGGCGGCGATTACGTGCCCCGCAATCTCCAGTGCCTCGCCGACGATGGCCGCCATGTGTCGATCGCGGTGCAGGGGGGCATGGAGGCGACGATCCCGCTGTTCGAGATCATGCGGCGGCGCCTCACGCTGACCGGATCGACGCTGCGCCCCCGCGACACCGCGTTCAAGACATTGGTCGCCGACGAACTGTCGCGCACCGTCTGGCCGCATGTCGAAGCGGGGAAGCTGAAGCCGGTGATCGACCGGGTCTTTCCCTTCGCCGACGCGCCCGCCGCGCATGCGCGGATGGAAGAGGGCGACCATGTCGGCAAGATCGTGCTGACGTGGTGAACCGGGCGGCCCGGCGACAAAATCCCTGATGGGTTGCCCTTAAGGGCTGCGCGGCGTACATCGGATGAGTACGAGGCCGCTCCGATAAGGGGCGGCCCTTTCTATTTCCGACGGAGTTTTCCCGTGGCCCAGCCGCTCATGCCTCACGCGACCGCCTCCTGGATGGTCGACAATACCTCGCTCAGCTTCGAACAGATCGCCGAGTTCTGCGGGCTGCACATCCTCGAAATCCAGGCGATCGCCGACGATACCGCCGCGACCAAGCTGACCGGGCGCGACCCGATCCGCGCGCATGAGGTGACGCAGGAGGAAATCGACAAGGCGCAGGCCGATCCCGATTACCGGATGAAGATCGTCAAGGGTCCCGAACAGGTCCGCCGCACGAAGGGGCCGCGCTACACGCCGGTCAGCAAGCGGCAGGACAAGCCCGACGGCATTTCGTGGATCATCCGCAACCATCCCGAAATCACCGATGGCGCGATCAGCAACCTGATCGGCACGACCCGCACGACGATCGCCGCGATCCGCGACCGCAGCCACTGGAACATCCAGAACATCACCCCCAAGGATCCGGTGACGTTGGGCCTGACGACGCAGCGCGAACTCGACGCCGCGGTGGCGAAGGCGGCGAAGGCGGCGGGGATCGAACCTGCGCCGACCGACACGCGCCTCGACGGCGATCGCGAAGCGTTGCTGACCGAATTGCGCGCCCAGCGCGACCAGGCGGCGCGCGATGCGGAGGCGGGGATCGTCCATGTCGATCCCAATTCGCTGTTCAACGACCCCTTCAAACGCTGATCCGCATCCACGCGCGCCATCCGCGTCGGGCCATCCGCTTCTAGCCGTGCCCGGCGGCGGATGGCGGTGGATGGCGGCGCAAGGTGACGCGCGGCTTATGGGTTGCTAACGACAACCTATGGCCACCACCGACATCGCCGACGTGCGCGACGCACCCGCTCCCGCGCCCAGCCACAAGGGGCTGACCTATCCCTTCGGCGGGGACGAACCCGCCGCCGGATCGACGATGCGGATCGTGCCGGGGATCGACTGGGTCCGGCTGCATATTCCCGGCCCGCTGAAACACGTCAATTGCTGGCTGCTCGACGATCGCGACGCGCGGGGGCAGGGCCGCGCGCTGGTCGATACGGGGATGAACACCGATGCGGCGCGCGCCGCGTGGAAGACGCTGGCGGCTGGCCCGATGCGCGACGTGCGCGTCACCCGCGTGATCGGGACGCACATGCACCCCGATCATATCGGGCTCGCGGGATGGATGTGCGCGCATCACGATGCGCCGTTGCTGATGACGCGGGGCGAATGGCTGACGATGCGGATGCTCGTCGCCGATGCGCGCGATGCGGTGCCCGACGAGATGATCGGGTTCTGGCGCGGCGCGGGGTGGAGCGAGGATCAGATCGCCGCGGCGTGCGAGCGGGGCTGGGCCGGGTTTCGCCGGATCGTGACCCCCGTGCCGCTCAGCTATACGCGGCTGATCGACGGCGACACGCTGCGCATCGGCGCCACCGACTGGCGCATCGTGACCGGATCGGGCCACAGCCCCGAACACGCCTGTCTGTTCGACGCGGCAGGCGGCGTCTTCATCGCGGGCGATCAGGTGTTGCCGCGGATCAGCCCCAATATCTCGCTCGGCGTGACCGAACCCGCCGCCGATCCGCTCGGCGAATGGTTCGAATCGATCGCGAAACTGCGGCAATTGCCCGCCGATGTGCTGGTGCTGCCCGGCCATGGCGATCCGTTCACCGGGCTCCACGCCCGGCTCGATGCGATGGACCGCGAACATCGTGAACGGCTCGACGCGATCGAGGTGTTTCTCGCCGAACCGCGCCGCGCGATCGATTGTTTCGGGCGGTTGTTCCGCCGCGCGATCGGGCAGGACATGCTGGGCATGGCGACGGGCGAGGCGCTGGCGCACCTGCGGCGGCTGGAGGTCGAGGGGCGCGCGATGCGCGAGGATCGCGACGGGGTGTGGTGGTGGCGCGCTTCCTGACCTAGGCTCTGTCCCAACGCGATTCGCGAGGGAGAGAGACATGTGCGACGACCATACGGCGGAGGATAACGACCGGTTCCTGAGCGGCGTGTCGCGGCGGCAGTTCGGGACGATGGCGGGTGCCGCGGGGCTGATCGCGCTGTTGCCGACCCCTGCGAATGCGAAGGCGGTGACGGGGCGCAGCGTCACGATCACGACGCCCGACGGCACCGCGGACGCCTATTGGGTCGTGCCGCAGGGCGCGGGCAGCTGGCCCGGCGTGCTGATCTGGCCCGACATCATGGGGCTGCGGCCCGCGTTCATGCGGATGGCGGATCGGCTCGCCCAGTCGGGCTATGCCGTCTTGTGCGTCAACCAGTTCTACCGGTCGACCAAGGCCCCCTTCCTGGCGCCCGGCGAAAGCTATGACCAGCAACCCGTCCGCGACCGGATCGCGCCGTTCGTCAAGGCGCTGTCGCCCGAAGGGACCGTCCGTGATGCCAAGGCGTTCGCGGCGTTCATCGACAAACAGCCGCAGACCGACAAACGCCGGGGGATGGCGACGACGGGCTATTGCATGGGGGGCCCGATGGTGCTGCGAACCGCCGCGGCGGTGCCCGCCCGCATCCGCGCGGGCGCGACCTTCCACGGGGGCGGGCTGGTCACCGACAAGCCCGACAGCCCGCACCTGCTGATCCCGGCGACGAAGGCGCAGTATCTGATCGCGATCGCCGCGAACGACGATGCGCGCGCGCCGGGCGACAAGACGGTGCTGCGCGCCGCCTTCGCCAAGGCCGCCCGCCCGGCGGAGGTCGAGGTGTACGACGGCACGATGCACGGCTGGTGCCCGCCCGACAGCCGCGTCTACGACATGGCCGCCGCGGAAAAGGCCTGGAACCGGATGCTGGCGCTGTTCGACAAGGCGCTGGTGTAACCCACGAACCGGAGGATGCGACGATGACGCTGACCTTTTACACGAATCCGATGTCGCGCGGGCGGATCGCCCGGTGGATGCTGGAGGAGGTCGGCGTCCCCTATGACACCGTCCTGCTGGATTACGACCCCGATGGCGAGGCATCGATGCAGACCGACCGGTTCCGCGCGATCAACCCGATGGGCAAGGTGCCCGCGATCGTTCACGACGGCCATGTCGTGACCGAAGGCGCCGCGATCTGCGCCTATCTGGCCGATGCCTTCCCCGATGCGGGGCTCGCCCCCGCGCCACGGGACCGGGCCGATTATTATCGCTGCCTGTTCTTTGCGGCGGGCCCCGTCGAGCAGGCGGTCACCAACCAGGCGCTGGGGTTCGTGCCGACACCCGAACAGGGCCGGATGATGGGCTATGGCAGCTATGATCTGGCGATCGACGTGCTCGAACAGCTCGTCGGTCGGCACCGCTATATCTGCGGCGACAGCTTCACCGCCGCCGATGTCTACGTCGGGTCGCAAGTCGGATGGGGGCTGCAATTCGGCACCATCCCGACGCGGGCATCGTTCAGCGACTATTGGGCACGACTGGAAACCCGCGAATCCTATCGCCGCGCCGTCGCCATTGACGATGCGCTGATGCCGAGATAAATCGAGCCGGATCGTTTCAACATATTCTACGACCAATCGACATTCAGGATTTCCGAACAGGCTGATTTATAGACATCCGTGTTGAGGCGCGGAGTGAGCGATGGGATCAAGCGTTACGAGTTGAGCGGCGCGCAATGTTCGCGGATGGCATTGCTCGTTCCGGGCAGGCGGCTGATATTGGTCAGACAGGCGCGGCTAACCGTTTGTTCATGCACGGATGTTTGTGGATACTTCGCTCGGGTGCACACTGTTGCGATCTGCCGGAACCCTAAGGCAAGTGGAAGGCGGTGCACCGGCATTTCGGCCGCTGGTACCATGCTGGTGTGTAGGAGCGGGTGTTCGAGGCGCTGACGGTCGACCGGGACGACCAGTATCTGATGATCGACAGCACCACCGTTCGCGCCCACCAACGAACAGCGACCGGAAAGGGGGGCACGAATCAGGCTGTGGGGCGTTCCCGAAGTGGATTGACGACCAAGGCCCATATGCTCGCCAAAACATTTGGTCGCCCCTTCGCGATTCCGCATCACACCGGGGGCAAGCCAGCGACATCGCCGCCGCACCCTATCTGCTCGAACGCCAGCGAGTCGGGGCGGTGCTTGCCGACAAAGTCTGTGACGACAACGACTTGCGCAACAGGAAAGCGGGCATCAACGCCGCGGCAGTCATCCTGTCAAAAATTCAACCGCACAGTCGCCATCTTGCACGATGCCGCTATCCACAAGAATCGCAACCAGATCGAGCGATGCTTCAGCCGTCTCAAAACTTCCGTCGCCTTGCTACCCGCTACGACCGCCGCACCGTCTCTTCACCGGCCTCGTCCACCTAGCCGCCGCCATGATCTAGCTACGCTGAACGTCCATCCGGCCTAGTAAATTCAGCAATCGCAGATTGCACGTTGCTTACACGAAATTTTTACTATTGCCACCGCGGCGGTTTGTCGCGCATCGTTCCCGGACTGATCTGGTCGGGGGGCCGCCATGTTGATCGAGACGATTCGCGTCGTCGATACGATTGCCCGCGAAGCGATGTTGTTTGCGGCGACGGGTCTGTTGATCGGGGGCATCGACGACGTGATGGTCGATCTTCTCTATCTGCGGCATCGATGGCGCGGGCAGGGCCGGTCGCGATTGCGGCTGGCGGACCTGGGTGTCTCCGCCCAGCCCGGGCGCATCGCCGTCTTCGTCGCGGCGTGGGACGAAGCCGCGGTGATCGGCGGGATGGTCCGCACCGCGCTCGCCCGGTTCGATCATCACGATTATCGCCTCTATGTCGGGGTCTATCCGAACGACCCCGCGACGATCGATGCGGTGGCGGCGGTCGCCGAAACCGATCCGCGGGTGCGGCTGGTGATCGGGCCGAGCGACGGGCCGACGACCAAGGCGGACAATCTGAACGCGATGTGGCGCGCTGCGCTGGGCGATGAAGCGCGCGACGGGCACCGGCTGAAGGCGATCGTGCTCCATGATGCGGAGGATGTCGTCCATCCCCATGAACTGCGCGTCTTCGACCGGCTGATCGACACGCATGACGTCGTCCAACTCCCCGTCCTGCCGCTGGTCAAGCCCGGATCGCGGCTGGTGTCGGGCCATTATGCCGACGAATTCGCCGAACATCATACCGCGCAATTGCCGATCCGCTGCGCGCTGGGGGCGGGGATGCCGCTGGCGGGGACGGGATGCGCGATCGCGCGCGCGATGCTGGCGGACATCGCGGCGGAACGCGGCGGGATGCCGTTCGACGCGACCAGCCTGACCGAGGATTACGAACTGGGCCTGCGCATCGGCGAACGCGGCGGGCGGTGCCTGTTCGCGCGGATCGGCGATGGCACCGCGGCGGGGCTGGTCGCGGTTCGCGCCTATTTCCCCGCGACGATCCCCGCCGCCACCCGGCAAAAGGCGCGGTGGATGATCGGGATCGCGCTGGCCGGATGGGACCGGACGGGCTGGTCGTCGGTCCCGCGCTGGACCGATCACTGGATGCGGATGCGCGATCGCCGCGCGCCGCTCGCGGTGCTGGTGCTGGCGGTCGCCTATGTCGCGGCGCTGGCCTGGGGGCTGGGGACGGGGCTGCATGCGCTGGCGGGAACCGCGCTGCCGACCGACCGGCTGGCGACATGGCTGTTGCTGTCGACGACGGCGCTGCTCGGCTGGCGGCTCGCGATGCGGTTCGCGTGTACGGCGCGATGCTATGGGCGGCGGGAGGCGATCTGGTCGATCCCGCGGTTCTTCGTCGGTAACCTGATCGCGCTGGTCGCCGCGCCGCGCGCGATCATCCGCTATGTCGCGATGCTGCGCGGCGCGACCCCGGTCTGGGACAAGACGCGGCACGAATTCCCGATCGGCGACACGCATGCGAGCGCCGTTCCGGCGTGACCGCGGGCAGGCCGTTGCGGTTCCTCGCGGCGATGGTCGGCGGGTGGATCGTGCTGCGCGGGATCGCCGTCTGGCCGACACAGGTCGATATGGTCCGGACGATCGACCCGATCAGCGGGGGACGGGCGCAGGCCGCGGTGCGCGGAACCGCGCCACCCGTTCGCGCGATCGTGTCGGATCGATCGCCCGTGCGCTGGCCGCGCGTCGCGCCCCCGCCGCTCGCGGTCGCGACCGGCGCGCGTGGGAGCGCGGTCGCGGCACTATCCTCGTCGATCATTTCCGAACCCGTGACGGCGACCGATCCGCCCCGACCGCCCAGCCCGCCGCCCGCGATACCCCCGCCGCTCGTCCGCGCCCCGATCGCGCCCGCCAGTGTCGGCGAATCGCGGTGGCGGGTCAGCGCCTGGGCGATCGCCCGAGGCGGCGAGCGTGGCGCGCCGCTGGGCGGGCAGCTCGGCGGGTCGCAGGCCGGCGTTCGGGCGACCTACACGCTGCTGCCCGATCGGCGGATCGCGCTCGCCGCGCGCGTCGCGACGCCGCTGCGGGGGCGGGGGCGAGAGATCGGCGTCGGGATCGACTGGCAGCCGACCCGCGCCCCGATCCACTTGATCGCCGAACAGCGGGTCGGGATCGACGGCGGGCGGGGCGGCCCGACAATCGAACTCGTCGGCGGCTTCGGCCCGATCGCGGTGCTGCCGGGCGTCTCGGCGGAGGGCTATGCCCAGGTGGGCGGCATCCTGCGCGACGGGATCGAGGGCTTCGCCGATGGCGCGGCCCGGGTGACGCATCCCGTCGTCCAGGCCGGGCGCGTGCGCGCCGACATCGGTGTCGGCAGCTGGGGCGGGGCGCAGCGGGGCGCGGCGCGGGTCGATATCGGTCCCTCGGCGGGGCTGGTGGTGCCCGTCGGGGCGGCGGCGGTGCGCGTCACGCTCGACTGGCGGCAGCGGATCGCGGGCGATGCCGCACCCGGATCGGGGCCTGCGCTGTCGATCGGCAGCGATTTTTGATCGCGGCGTCGGTCGCTGCTGGCGGGCAGCGGCACGACGCGATAACGGTCGCGCGTGGACGTGTATCTTCCCATCGCCAATCTGTCGGTCAACGCGCTCGTCATCGTCGCGCTCGGCGGCGCCGTCGGGTTGCTGTCGGGCATGTTCGGGATCGGCGGCGGGTTCCTGACGACGCCGTTGCTCATCATCTACGGCATCCCGCCGACCGTCGCGGCGGCATCGTCCGCCAGCCAGGTGACGGGCGCCAGCATTTCGGGCGTCTTCGCGCATTTCTATCGCAAGGGCGTCGATGTGAAGATGGGCGGCGTGCTGGTCGCGGGCGGGATCGTCGGGTCGTTCGCGGGCGCGTGGATCTTCCGCCTGCTCCAGGCGAGCGGCCAGATCGATACCGTCATCGGGGTCATCTATGTCGTGTTGCTGGGGTCGATCGGGTCGCTGATGGCGCGCGAATCCTGGGTCGCGATCGGGACCGCGCGCGGATCGCGCGTGGCCCGCCCGCGGCGGCGGCGGCATCATCCGCTGATCGCCGCGCTGCCGCTGCGCACCCGCTTCTACGCCTCGGGCCTCTACATCTCGCCGCTCGCCCCGCTGATCCTGGGGTTCGGCACCGGCATCCTAACGATCCTGCTGGGAATCGGCGGCGGGTTCATCCTGGTCCCCGCGATGATCTATCTGCTCGGCATGGCGACCAGCGTCGTCGTCGGCACGTCGCTGTTCCAGACGCTGTTCGTCACCGCGATCGCGACGATGGTCCACGCGACGACGACCAAGGCGGTCGACATCGTGCTGGCGGGATTGCTGCTGATCGGATCGGTGACGGGCGCGCAGGTGGGCGCGCGGTTCGCGACGAAGGTGCGCCCCGAATATCTGCGGCTGGCGCTGGCGGTGCTGGTGCTGCTGGTCGGGCTGCGCATCCTGCTGGGGCTCGTCTGGCGGCCCGACGAGCTTTTCTCGATCGAACTGGCATGAAGCGCCTCGCCGGAGTCGCGCTCGCCGCCGCCGCGCCGGTGTTGATGGCGCAATCGGCGGCCAAGCCCGTGCTGGTGCCCGACGTCAGCCAGCGCAACATCGACATCGCCTACAGCTTCACCGGCGCCGAACTCTTGTTGTTCGGCGCGATCCTCTATCCCGGCGGGCGCCAGCCGAAGGGGGAAAAGCCGACCGACATCGTCGTCGTGGTCAAGGGCCCGACCCAATCGATCGTGGTGCGCGAAAAGGAAAAGGTGGCAGGCATCTGGGTCAACGCAGACCGGCTGCGCTATCGGTCGGCGCCCAGCTTCTACGCCATCGCCTCGTCCCGCCCGATCGAGCGGATCGTCGACGAACGTACCCGCGCGATCTACGAACTTGGGCTCGACAGCCTCCAATTGTCGCCCGGATCGAGCGCGGCGACCGCGACCCAGCAACGCTTCCAGGGCGGCCTCGTCGACCTCAGGAAACGCGCTGGGCTGTATTTCGAGGCACCCCGCGCGGTCGAGATCACCGATGGCGTGCTGTACCGCGCGCGGCTGACCGTGCCCGCGCGCGTACCCGTCGGGCGCTTCACCGCCGAAACCTTCCTGATCCGCGATGGCCGCGTCCTGGCGGCGGCGGTGCGCGATATCGACATCCGCAAATCGGGGTTCGAACGGTTCGTCGCCGCGGCCGCCGATCGCGCCTCGATCCGCTACGGGCTGGTCGCGGTGGCGCTGTCGATCGTGCTCGGCGGCGCGGCGGGCTGGATCGCGCGCCGAATCTAATGTTTGACATAAAAACGCGATCTTAACCGGTCGGCGGGCACGGTCCCTGCTGAACCACAGGGGTCGATGTGCCGATGAACGACATGCCCGGAGCCAGTGCCTTTGTCGGCGGTATGCCGCTGGCGCTCGATGGCTCCGTCACTTCCGATATGATGCAGCCCGTCGGCTGCGTCCTGTCGATCGCGGGATCGAGCAGCCGTATCCTGCTCAGCCGCACCGAACTCGCCGCGATCGCGGATCATCCCGATTCGGTCGTGGCGTTCGCGGGGCAGGTCGGTGGCCAGGTGAAGATGCGGGTCGGATCGTCGTGGCTGGTCGCCAACGTGCGCAGCCTGTGCCTGGAGGATATCGCGGGCGACTGGATCGCGGCGGACATCGATTTCCTGGGGGAGGGCGATGAGGAACGGCTGACCGGGAAACTCTATAATTTCCGCCGCGGCGTGACGCGTTATCCGATTCCGGGGGCGGACGTCTTCCCGGTCGCGACGCTCGATCTCAAACAGATCTATTCGGCGGTGGACCGCCCGCACATCCAGATCGGGACGGTCTATCCGACCCGCGACGTGCGCGCCTCGCTCTACGTCGATGCGATGCTGGGCAAGCATTTCGCGCTGGTCGGATCGACCGGCACCGGTAAATCGACCAGCGCCGCGCTGATCCTGCACAAGATCTGCGACATGGCGCCCGAAGGCCATGTCGTGATGATCGATCCGCACGGCGAATATGCCAGCGCGTTCGCGGAAACCGGCGCGATCTTCGACGTCAACAACCTCCAGATGCCCTATTGGCTGATGAACTTCGAGGAACATTGCGAAGTCTTCGTCACGGTACAAGGGCATGATCGCCAGATCGACACCGACATCCTGGCCAAATGCCTGTTGATGGCGAAGGCGAAGAGCCGGATCGGTCAGGAAATCGCGAAGCTGACGGTCGATGCGCCGATCCCCTATCTGCTGAGCGACCTGACCAACATCATCGGGCTCGAAATGGGCAAGATGGACCGGGCGGGCGACACCGCACCCTATCTGCGGCTCAAGACCAAGATCGACGAGATCAAGGCCGATCCGCGTTACGGCTTCATGTTTTCGGGCATGCTGGTCGCCGACACGATGGCGGATTTCCTCGCGCGCGTGTTCCGCATGCCGGGCGGGGGGCGACCGATCTCGGTCGTCGACGTTTCGGGCGTGCCCTCCGAAATCACCTCGGTCGTGGTCGCCGTCCTCGCGCGGATGACGTTCGACTTCGCGATCTGGTCGCGCAACGAACCACGCCGCCCCGTCCTGCTCGTCTGCGAAGAGGCGCATCGCTACATCCCCAGCGGGCGCGACGGCAAGTCGTCGTCGGTCGGGCGGATCTTGAGCCGGATCGCGAAGGAGGGGCGCAAATACGGGGTCAGCCTGGGGCTGATCACCCAGCGTCCGTCCGATCTGGAAGAAGGCGTGTTGTCGCAATGCGGCACGATCATCGCGATGCGGCTCAACAACGAACGCGACCAGGCCTTCGTCCGCGCGGCGATGCCCGAAGGCGCGCGCGGGTTCCTCGATTCGATCCCCGCGCTGCGCAATCGCGAATGCGTGATCTGCGGCGAAGGCGTCGCGGTGCCGATCCGGGTGAGCTTCGACGATCTGCCGACCAATCGCCGTCCAGCCTCGGCCGATCCATTGTTCAGCGATCTGTGGCGCGACGTCGGCGGGGAGGAATCGATCATCGACCGCACGATCCGCCGCTGGCGCGCGCAGGGGAAATAACCCGCGCGGGCTGATCGCGAAGGGTCGCGCGCGCTTCCGCCTCGATCGCCGCCGCGATGCGGTTACAGGTGGCTGCCGACCCTGACCGACAACAGGCTGGCGACCCGCGCCTTGAACGCGCGCAGCTTCGCGCCCGACAGTGCCGCGACGCTGGAAAAGCTGATCGAGCGCGGATTGATCGGCTGGCCGTTGCGCCACACCTCCCAGTGCAGGTGTGGCCCGGTCGACATCCCGGTCGACCCGACATAACCGATCACGTCGCCGCGGCTGACCCGCTGGCCCTGGCGCACCGCGAACCGGCTCATATGACCATAGCCGCTGGCGATCCCGCCCGGATGCGCCAGCTTGACGAAATTGCCGTATCCGCCCGCGCGCCCCGCCATCTGGACGACGCCGTCGAGCACCGCATAGATCGGCGCGCCATAGGGGGCGCCGATATCGGTGCCCTTGTGCATCCGCATGAAGCCGAGCAGCGGGTGCATCCGCATGCCGAAGGTCGAGGTGATGTGCCCCGCGACGGGCATGCCCATGAACCCGCGGCGTTCGGTCTGGCCGTTGACGTCGTACCAGCCGTCCTTGTCCGACGTGTCGCCGCCGCCGTCGCTGCTGCCGTCGCCGCCGTTCCAGCGGAGCAGTTGCAGCTTCTTCGATCCCTGGTCGATCCCGGCGAACATCAGCTTGCCCAGCCGTACCTCGCCCGTCGCGGCGCGTTCCTGTTCGATGATCAGGTCGAAACTATCCGCCGCGGCGATGTCGCGCCCGATCGACAGCTTCGTCGCCAGCGCCTTCAGATAGGATTCGACGACCCGCGCCGGGGCGCCCGCCGCCCGCGCGGAGCGATAGAGGCTCGATCCGACGAGGCCCTGGATCCGCAGCGGCGTGTCGTCGATCGCGATCGGCTGGCGGGTCACCACCAGCCCGCTGCCCGCGCGATCGATCGCCAGCGCCAGGTCGAACCGCGCGCGCAGCGCCAGTTTTTCGAGCGGGCGCGCGACCGACCGGCTCTGGCGGCGCCCGAGCGTCAGGTTGATGCGCGTCCCCGGCTTGATCGCATCGAGCGCGACCGATTCCGCGACCAGATCGGCGGCGCGCGCGGCGTCGTTGCTGCCCACCCCTGCGCGTTCCAGGACGCGGGCGAGCTGGTCGCCTTCGCCGATCGTCGCGCTGAGTTCGAGGACGGGGCGTTCGGGGGCTTCGGCCAGCGGCGCGACCAGATCGTTCGCGGCCATCCGGCGACCCGTGTCGGCGCCCCAGGCGAGCGGCGCGATACTCTGCGCGCGCGCCTCGTCCCATTGGCTCGCCGCCATCGGGGCGGGGACCGCGCCGACGATCGGTCGATCGATGCCGGGCGACAGCGCATAGGCGGCGCCGCACAAGGCGGTGCAGGTCGCCAGCCCGCGCCACCAGTCGCGGCTGCCGATCTGCGCGCCCAGATCGGGCGTCCAGTCGATCTGCGCGAACCGGTCGAAGATCGACGGCGCGGCGGCGGACACCAGCGCGCGGCTGAGCCCCAGGGACGGCAACGCGCGCGACGTCGTGCCGCCCGCCAGTTCCAGCCCTGGTTCACTCCGCAAAAACACCGGCGACGCCCTCGACAACATGCTCGCCGTTCCCCCCGGCGCAGGTCGAATCGTTGTGGGGGCGACATGCTAAAGTCAAATTAACCCACGGCTGCGCGCCGCGCCGCTGCGGCCAGCCGTGGCAGCCCCGCGGCGGGCGGATCGGGCGAACGAATCCAGTGGCGTCGCGCCCGCGGTTCGGCGGCGCTATTTCGCCTTTGGCGATCTGGATCATTGCGCGACGCCGCCCGAAGCCCGATGTTGGGACGATGGCGTTCGCCCCCGATGTCACCGCGGTCCTCGGCCCGACGAATACCGGCAAGACGCATCTCGCGGTCGAGCGGATGTGCGCGCATTCCAGCGGGGTGATGGGCTTTCCGCTCCGCCTGCTCGCGCGCGAGGTCTACGACCGCGTCGTCCGGATCAAGGGCGCGTCCCAGGTCGCGCTGGTGACCGGCGAGGAAAAGATCGTGCCCCCCGATGCGCGCTGGTTCCTGTGTACCGCCGAAAGCATGCCGACGACCGGGCCGGGGCACGACACCGCCTTCGTCGCGCTCGACGAGGCGCAATTGGGCGCGAATCCCGAACGCGGGCATATCTTCACCGATCGGTTGCTCAATCGGCGCGGGCGGGAGGAAACGATGATCCTGGGGTCCGAAGCGCTGCGCCCGATGATCCGCACGCTGGTGCCCGAGGCGGAAATCGTGTCGCGCCCCCGCTTTTCGACCTTGAGCTATGCGGGCGCGAAGAAGATCAGCCGCCTGCCCAAACGCTCCGCAATCGTCGCGTTCAGCGCGGAGGAGGTCTATGCCGTCGCCGAGATGCTGCGCCGGTTGCGCGGCGGCGCCGCGGTGGTGATGGGGGCGCTGTCGCCGCGCACCCGCAATGCGCAGGTCGCGATGTTCCAGGCGGGCGAGGTCGATTATCTGGTCGCGACCGATGCGATCGGGATGGGGCTCAACATGGACGTCGCGCACGTCGCCTTCGCCAGCCTCAACAAGTTCGACGGTCGTCGCAGCCGCCGCCTGACCGTCGCCGAAATGGCGCAGATCGCGGGCCGCGCGGGGCGGCACCAGCGCGACGGCACGTTCGGCGCGCTGGTCGAGGAAGGGCCGGGGGCGTTCGCACCCGAGGAAGTGCTCGCGATCGAGGAACATCGCTTTCCGCGGATCGAACATCTCTATTGGCGGGAGGGCGATCCCGACCTGTCGAGCATCGACGCGCTGATCGCCGATCTGGAACGCAAACCCGATTCGGACGTGCTCCGTGCCGCGCCGCAGGCGATCGACCTGGCGGTGCTCAAGCGGCTGGCCGAGGAGCCCGGCGTCCGCGAACGGGTCCGCTCGCCGCAGATGGTCGCGCGGCTGTGGGCGGCGTGCGGCCTGCCCGATTTCCGCAAGAGCGGGATCGATCCGCATGCGCGCTTCGTCGCGCGGGTGTTCAATTACCTCGCCGAGGGGCCGATCCCGCACCAATGGTTCGCGGATGAGATCGCGCGGCTCGATACGGTCGCGGGCGATGTCGAAACGCTCTCGGGCCGGATCGCGTCGGTCAGGAGCTGGGCCTATATCGCCAATCGCAAGGATTGGCTGGCCGACCCCGCGCATTGGGCGAACCGGACGCGCGAGGTGGAGGAGCGATTGTCCGACGCGCTCCACGCCAGCCTGACGCAGCGGTTCGTCGACAAACGCACCACCGCGCTGATCCGCAAGATCGGCGCCGATGCCTCGGCCCTGCCCGTGACCGTGGGGCCGGAGGGGGAGGTGATGGTCGACGACCATCCGATCGGGCGGCTCGACGGGTTCCGCTTTTCGGTCGATGCCAGCGCGCGGGCGGGGGACCGGCGGCTGCTCCTCGCCGCGGCGGAACGGCATCTGGCGGGGGAGCGCGGGGCGCGCGCCACGGCGCTGATCGAGGCGGTCGACGCGGATATCATGCTGGCGGGCGCGGCGCTGATGTGGCGCGGGCATCCGGTCGCGACGCTGGCGCCGGGGCCGTCGCTGGCGCGCCCGCGGCTCCAGCTCGACCGATCGCTCGATTGTCTGGCGCCCGCGCTGTCGGATCGGGTGCGGGCCCGGCTGACGCGCTGGTTCGACGATGGCATGCGGCGCCGCGCCCGCGCGCTCGTCGCGCTCGCGGCGATCACCCGCGACGCCGCCGCCAGCCCCGCGCTGCGGATCGTCGCCGCCGAGCTCGAGGATCAGGCGGGGATCGCCGCACGGATGCCGCTGCGCGCGTCGGTCGAGGCGCTGTCGCCCGACGATCGCAAGCGGTTGCGGTCGATCGGGGTGACCGTCGGCGCGCTCGACCTGTTCGATCCGCGGTTGCTCAAACCCGGCGCGCAAGCGTGGCGCGCGGCGTTGCTCGCGGTGCGCGGGCGCGACCTGCCCGCATCGCCCGACGCCGCGACCGTGCTGGCGCGCGGCAGCATCGGGGCGACGCTGGCGGCGGGATACCGCCCGCTCGCGCAGCAGGCGGTGCGGATCGACCTGGTCGAACGCGTCGCGCGCGCGGTCCATGATGCGCGGCCCAAGGGCGCGGGCCAGGCGCGCGCGCCGTTCGTCCCCGATCCGGCGCTGGCGCGGTCGATGGGGCTGGCGCCCGCGACGATCGACCGGCTGCTGATCGAACTGGGCTTCCGCGCCGTCAAGGGCGAAGCGGGCGCGCGCTGGGCCTGGCAGGGTCGCCCCGCCCCCCGCCGCGCCGCCGCCGAACCGCCCGTCACCGGCGCGTTCGCGGGGCTCGCCGATCTGGTGCGCCATGGCTGACGCCCCCGGTCCTGCCGCCCCCGGTCCTGCCACCACCGCTGCGGGCGCCGTCCCGGGCGCGGGCGCGAGCATGCGGCTCGACCGGTTCCTGTGGCATGCGCGGATGGCCAAGAGCCGCAGTGCCGCCCAGACGCTGGCCTGTACGGCGCGGATGCGGATCGATGGGCGGACGATCGATCGCCCCGCCGCCCCGGTGCGGATCGGCAATATCCTGACCTTTGCGCAGCATGACCGCGTCCGCGTCATCCGGATCGAGGCGCTGCCGACCCGGCGCGGCCCACCCGCCGAAGCGCGGCTATGCTATCAGGAGCTGACGATTGAGAACCGCTCGCAGGAAGCCCGCGACGATTGACGATCCCGATCGCGGGGCATAGCAGCAGACCGAACACGCCGTCCGGGAGCCTTACGAACCATGACCTATGTCGTCACCGATGCCTGCATCAAGTGCAAGTACATGGACTGCGTCGAGGTGTGCCCCGTCGACTGTTTCTACGAAGGCGAGAACATGCTCGTCATCAATCCCAGCGAATGCATCGACTGCGGCGTGTGCGAGCCCGAATGCCCGGCGGAGGCGATCCTGCCCGACACCGAAAACGGGCTCGAACAATGGCTGGAACTGAACACGACCTTCTCCGCCCAATGGCCGAACGTCACCAGCAAGAACGATCAGACCCCGCCCGATGCCGACGAGCACAAGGGCGAAGAGGGTAAGTTCGACAAATATTTCTCGGCGGAACCCGGCTCGGGCGACTGACCCCCGGCGCCGCTGCTGAATGACGCTTCCATCCGCCCGGCGCGTGCCGCGGCGGGGCAGGGGCACTGACTCTTCTGCACTGGTAATTTTGTTTCAAAGCTGTTAAATATGTCCGTGACGGGCGCGCTTCGTGGTGCGCCCTGCCGGAGATATTCTAACCCCCATTCGATCACACGGCTGTCCGCGGTGTCCCGGACCCAGACGCCGTTGTCTGTCGAATGCTTGCAGAAAGGCCCCTTATGGCTGCCAAGGCTTTGTCCTTCGATGTTGGTGACTTCGTCGTGTACCCGAAACATGGTGTCGGTCGCGTGATCGAGCTTCAGAAACAGGAAATCGCGGGCACCAGCCTCGAACTCTACGTCCTGCGCTTCGAAAAGGAGCGGATGACGCTCAGGGTCCCGACCAACAAGGCCGAAAGCGTGGGGATGCGCAAATTATCGTCGGACAAGACGATGAACGAGGCGATGGAAACGCTCAAGGGCAAGCCCAAGGTCAAGCGGACGATGTGGTCGCGCCGCGCGCAGGAATATGAAGCCAAGATCAATTCGGGCGACCTGGTGTCGATCGCCGAAGTGGTCCGCGACCTGTTCCGCGCCGACGACCAGCCCGAACAAAGCTATTCCGAACGCCAGATCTTCGAGGCCGCGGCCAGCCGCCTGGCCCGCGAACTGGGCGCGATGGACGGCACCGACGAACCCAAGGCGCAGGAAAAGATCCTCGAAATCCTGAACGCCGCGGCGGTCATCTACAACAAGGACAAGGCGCCCGCCTGACGCGCGGCGCTCGCGATCCAGACGCTATCGAGAAGGGCGGTCCCGCGGGGCCGCCCTTTTTTATTTGCGACCCCGACGCAAGAGTGTATTGTTGCGATAACACACAACGGGGATCGTCACATGAATTACGCCATGCTCGCCATCGTCGCCGCGCTCGCCGCCTGTTCGAACGGCGGCGCCGCCGATGCGGGACCCGGGGTCGTCGGCACGGGGACCGGCGCCGCCCGCAGCTATGCGGTCGCCGATTTCACCGGGGTCGACCTGCGCGGTGCCGATGACGTCGACGTCCGCGTCGGCGCGGGTTTCTCCGTACGCGCGGAGGGGCCGGACAAGGAACTGGCGCAATTGCGGATCGTGCGCGACGGGGCGGCGCTGTCGATCGGACGGCGTGGCGGCATGAGCTGGGGCAGCCATGACAACGTCACCGTCTATGTGACGCTGCCGCGGCTCAAGTCAGCGTCGATCGCGGGGTCGGGGAACATGACGATCGACCGGGTCGAGGGATCGGCCTTCGACGCCAGCGTCGCCGGATCGGGCAATATGACGGTCGGCACGCTGGCGGTCGACACCGCGTCGCTGGCGATTCCAGGATCGGGCGATGTGAAGTTGGCGGGGACGGCCAGGTCGCTCGCAGTCGACATCGCCGGATCGGGGGACCTCGACGCGCGCGGGCTGACCGCACGTGACGCGCAGGTGTCGATCGTCGGGTCGGGCAGCGCGACCGCGCTCGTCGACGGCACAGCGACGGTCAATCTGGTCGGATCGGGGGATGTCGACCTCGGCCCCAAGGCCAATTGCACGGTGACCAAGGTCGGATCGGGATCGGTGCGGTGCCGCTGATCGACGCGTGACGCGCGGTTGATAATGCAGGGCAGGGGCTTGCCGCGAGGGCGGGCGCGGTGCGACATGGCGGGCATGATCCGTCGCGCCGCCCCGCTCGCCCTGCTCGTGTCGCTGATCGTCGCCGGCGCGTCGGCGTCCGCCGCGGAGCGATCGGTCCATATCGGCAGTTTCAACCGGATTCGCGTGCAGGGCCCGTTCGACGTGCGCGTCGTCGCGGGTCCTCCCGGCGCGGTGCTGGCGGGCGATCAGGCGGTGATCGAGAATATCGACCTGCACGTCGACGGCACGACGCTGACCATCCGCAACGGCATCGGGCGCTGGGGCGAACGCCCGCGCGCCTCGACCGCGCAGCCCGTCGTCGTGACGCTGTCGACGCGCAACCTCGTCAGCGCGGCGATGATCGGCGCGGGGCGGCTCGCGATTCCCAGGATGAAGGGCGACCGAATCGACCTGACCGTGACCGGCGCGGGGACGATCAGCGCGCGCGGTATCGACACGGATCAGGCGAACGCGACGATCATCGGCGGCGGCGGGATCGTGATGGCGGGGCGCGCGGGGGCGACGCGGCTGCTCGCCAATGGCCCCGCCTCGATCGATGCGCAGGCGCTGGCGGCGGGCGATGCGGTGATCCGGCTCGACGGCCCGGGCGAGATCAAGGCCGCGGCGCGCTTTTCGGCGACGGTCGACAATGTCGGACTGGGGCAGGTGACGATTACGGGCCAGCCCAAATGCGTCGTCCGCGCGAATGCGGGCGGCCCGGTCGTCTGCGGCGCGGGCTTCTGAGGCGTCAGATCAGCGCGAGTTCGGCCAGCTTGCCGATCAGCGCGGGCGGCATCTCGGTCAGCCCGCTCGCCTCGTCGCCGCCCAGATCGGTCGGCGCGTCGGCCCCCTCCAGATACCGCCAGCCCTGATGCGCGCGTTTCGGGCGCGCGTGGACCAGCACCAGCTGCGGGTCGAGATGGATCGCGACCTTCCCCTCGTCCGCCTCGCCGAACCGCAGGATGCGGGAGCGCGCGACCAGCTGGTGCTTGATGATCCAGAACAGCGATCCCCCCGCCGCCTCGGTGCCCGCGATCTCGGCATGGCGTTTGGGCAGGTATCGCGTCGTCAGGAACAACGGCCCCGCCGCCACGCGCGCCGCCAGCCGTTCGGACAGATGCTCCAGGCTGGTCGCACCGAATGCGACCTTGGTCAGGTGCAGGGGCGTCAGATGCAGGGGAGAAATCGGATCGGTCGCCATCAGCCAAGCGATGTGGGTCAGCCGTGCAGCCCCCACAAGGTCGCCAGCCCCAGGAACGAGAAGAACCCCATCGTATCGGTCAGCGTCGTGACGAACACCGCGGACGATACCGCGGGATCGACGCTGAACTTGTCGAGCGTCACCGGCACCAGCACGCCCCCCAGCCCGGCGGTGACGTTGTTGATCACCATCGCCACCGCGATGACCACCGACAGGTCGGCGCGCCCGAACACGATATAGGTGCCCAGCCCGATCAACGCGCCCAGCATCGCGCCGTTCGCGGTCGCGATCCTCAGTTCGCGCAGGATCATCCAGCGGGTGTTCGAACTCGTCAGCTGGTTGGTCGCGATCGCGCGGACCACGACCGCCAGCGTCTGCGTCCCCGCATTGCCGCCCATCCCCGACACGATCGGCATCAACACCGCCAGCAGCGCGAAGGCGGCGATCGTCGACTGGAACAGCCCCACGATCGAACTGGCGAACATCGCGGTGCCCAGGTTGACGATCAGCCACAGCATCCGCGTCCGCACGGTCAGCCGGATCGGTTCGTTGATATCGCCGTCGCCCGCGCCCGACAGCCGCAGGATATCCTCGCTCGCTTCCTGCGAGATGATGTGGACGATGTCGTCGACGGTGATCATGCCGACCAGCCGCCCGTTGCCGTCGGTGACGGCGGCGGAGATCAGCGCATATTTCTGGAAGCGCAGCGCGACCTCTTCCTGATCCATGTCGACCGGGATCAGCGTTTGTTCGCGTTGCATCACATCGCCGATCGGAATGCCGCGCGGGGTGCGCAGGATCCACGACAGCGCGACCGTGCCGACGGGCTTGTGCGCGGGATCGACGACGAAGATTTCCCAGAAATCGGTCGTCAGTTCCTCATGCCCGCGCAGATAATCGATCGCATCGCCGACGGTCCAATGTTCGGGCACCGCGATCAGCTCGCGCTGCATCAGGCGGCCCGCGGATTCCTCGGGGTATGACAGCGCCTCCTCGATCGCGGCGCGATCGTCGGGCTCCATCGCGCGCAACACCTCGCGCTGGTCGTCCGCGTCCATGTCCTCGATGATCGCGACGGCATCGTCGGTATCGAGTTCGCTGGCGAGATCGGCGACCTGATGCGGTTCGAGCGCGTCGATCAGATCCTCGCGGACGTAATCGTTCATCTCGGCGAACACTTCGCCGTCGAGCAGGTCGCTGACCGCGCGGGCCAGCGCGGCGCGATCCTCCTGCGGGGTCAGCTCGAACAGGTCGGCGATGTCGGCGGGGTGGAGCGGCTCGACCAGCGCGCGCGCGCCCTCGTCGTCACCCGCCTCGACCGCGTCCTGGACGGCGCGGACGAATTCGGGGCGCAGCCGGTCGTCCTCGTCCAGCTGGTTTTCGACTTCGGCGTCGATATCCGCGTCGGGAAGCTCGATGTCGCTCACTCGCTGCCTCCCATGATGCTGCGCCTGCGTTGCCTACTCCGCACCGGCCCGATTTGCCAGCGCGCGACGCGCTCCCTATCTGCGCGGCAAGCAGAAAGGAATTACTCATGGCCGATACCCCCGAAACGCTGACGATGACGCTCGCCGACGGCGACGTCACGATCAAGCTGCGCCCCGACCTGGCGCCTGCGCATGTCGCGCGGATCGTCGAACTCGCGAACGACGGCTTCTACGACGGCGTCGTCTTCCACCGCGTCATCCCCGGCTTCATGGCGCAGGGCGGCGATCCGACCGGCACCGGCATGTCGGGGTCGGACAAGCCCAATCTGAAGGCCGAATTCTCGAAGGAGCCGCATGTGCGCGGCGTCTGTTCGATGGCGCGGACCAATCAGCCCGATACCGCCAATTCGCAATTCTTCATCGTGTTCGACGATGCCCGCTTCCTCGACGGGCAATATACCGTCTGGGGCCAGGTGACCGACGGCATGGACCTGATCGACGCGCTGCCCAAGGGCGAACCCCCGCGCGAACCGGGCAAGATCGTCACGATGCGCGCTGCCTGAGCGTGCCCCGCCGCACCGGTCGACCCAGATAAAGGTCGACCGGTGCGCGCGATCAGCCCGGCGTGGCGATCGCGCCGATCAGCCAGTCGTGGAACATCCTGACCGGTTTCTGCTGCAACGCGCGCGGGCGGCAGACGAACCAGTAGCTGTGCGGGCTCTCCACCTCGATATCGAACAATCGCACCAGCCGGGGGTCGTTCGCATCCTGGAAATGGCTGTCGAGCATGAAGGCGATGCCCAGCCCCTGCGCCGCCGCCTCCAGCATCAATTGCCCCGAATCGAAATGATCGACCGCCAGCGGCTCCAGCTCGGGCAGCCCCGCGGCGTGGCGCCACGCGGTGAAGGTATCGGGCATGTCGCGATGGATCAGCGCGGTCAGCTGGCGCAATTGTTCGGGGCGCGTGACCGGATCGGGGCCCTCGATCAGCGATCGTGCGCCGATCACATAGACCTGGTTGGTGTCGAGCCGCTTGGCGTACAGCCCCGGATCGATGTCGCGCGCCAGCGCGATGACCGCGTCCAGCCCGTCGCCCAGCCGCGCGATCCCGTGTGCGGCGGTATCGATGTCGAGATGCAGTTCGGGATGCGCCGCGCGCAATTCGCCCAGCCGCGGGAACAATCGTTGCGATGCGAACAGCGGCAGGACGCCGAGCCGCAATCGCAGCACCTCCGTCCCGCTGGTCAGCGATTCGACCGCATCGCTGAGCGAATCGAGCGCGGGCGCCAGTTGCGCGAGCAACCGGTCGCCATCGGCGTTCAGCGTCATCGCCTGATGCCGCCGCGCGAACAGCGGCTTGCCGATGAACCGTTCGAGGCTTTGCACCCGGCGGCTCAGCGCCGGGGCGGACAGCGCCAGATCCTCGGCGGCGGCCTTGATCGAGCCGAGCCGGGCAACCTGGACGAACGCTTCGATCGCGCCGAGTGGCGGCAGTCTGCGCATGGTAACGCTCCCACGAATGCAATAATCGCAATCGTATCAGATTATTTCGCACTTGCAACATAGCCTGCTGCGCCGCAAAAAGAGCGGGCCTTTCAGGCATCCTCTCCTAAAAACTTTCATAGGGTCGGTTCTTCGGAACCGGCCCTTTTTTTGCCTGGCGCGAATCGGCCATGGGTCGCAACCGCCCGGATTCTTCCTATCTTGCATCGCTCACGACCGATGAAGGACGAGGAATGGCCGACACCGACCCCATGACGCGCAAGATCCAGGTGGCGAACAGCCGCCCCGAGGATTCGGGCCGCGGGCTGGCGCATATGCCGCGCACGTTGATGGCCGCGCTGGGGATCGGCGAAGGCGACACGATCGAAATCGTCGGCAAGCAATCGACGCCCGCGCGCGCGGTTGGCCCCTATGCCGAGGACGAGGGGCTCGAAATCCTGCGGATCGACGGGCTCCAGCGCGCCAATGCGGGCGTCGGATCGGGCGATTTCGTCGAGGTGCGCAAGGTCGATTCGAAACCCGCGACGCGGGTCGTCTTCGCGCCCGCGCAGCAGAATCTGCGGTTGCAGGGGTCGAGCAATGCGTTGAAGCGCACCTTTTTCGGGCGCCCCTTCTGCCAGGGCGATATCGTCGCGACCGCGGGGCATCAGCGCGTCGCCGACATGCCCCCGGGCGTCCAGCAGTTCATGAACGCGCCCGCCTATGCGTTGCAGGAAATCCGTCTCGCGGTGATCGCGGCGAGCCCCAAGGGCGTCGTCCATATCGACGAGAATACCGAGATCGAACTGCGCAGCGAATATGAAGAACCCGCCGCCGCGCGCCGCGCCGACGTCACCTATGACGATATCGGCGGCATGGCCTCGACGATCGACCAGCTGCGCGAGATGGTCGAACTGCCGCTGCGCTATCCCGAATTGTTCCAGCGGCTGGGGGTCGATCCGCCCAAGGGATTGCTGCTCTACGGCCCCCCGGGCACCGGCAAGACGCGGCTCGCGCGCGCGGTCGCGAACGAAAGCGACGCGCAATTCTTCCTGATCAACGGCCCCGAGATCATGGGGTCGGCCTATGGCGAATCGGAAGGGCGGCTCCGCGAGATTTTCGAGGAGGCGGCGAAATCGTCGCCGTCGATCGTCTTCATCGACGAAATCGATTCGATCGCGCCCAAGCGCGGCAACGTCCAGGGCGAGGCGGAAAAGCGCGTCGTCGCGCAATTGCTGACGCTGATGGACGGGCTGGAGGCGCGCGCGAATCTGATCGTGATCGCCGCGACCAACCGGCCCGAGGCGCTCGACGAGGCGCTGCGCCGACCCGGCCGGTTCGACCGCGAGATCGTCGTCGGCGTTCCCGACGAACGCGGGCGGCGCGAAATCCTCGGCATCCACACCCGCGGCATGCCGCTGGGCGATCGCGTCGACCTCGATGAACTCGCGCGCACCACCTATGGCTTCGTCGGCGCGGACATCGCCGCGCTCGCGCGCGAAGCCGCGATCGAGGCGGTGCGCCGGATCATGCCGCGCCTCAACCTCGAGGAGCGGACGGTCCCGCCCGAGGTGCTCGACGATCTGTCGGTGACGCGCGAGGATTTCCTCGAGGCGTTGAAGCGCGTCCAGCCATCGGCGATGCGCGAGGTGATGGTCCAGGCGCCGCAGGTCCGCTGGAGCGATGTCGGCGGGCTCGACAAGGCGCAGGAACGGTTGAAGGAGGGCGTCGAACTCCCCCTCAAGAATCCCGACGCGTTTCTGCGGCTGGGCATCCGTCCGGCCAAGGGCTTCCTGCTCTACGGCCCCCCCGGCACCGGCAAGACCCTGCTGGCGAAGGCGGTCGCGCGAGAGGCGGAGGCGAATTTCATCGCGACCAAATCGTCCGACCTTCTGTCGAAATGGTATGGCGAGAGCGAACAGCAGATCGCCAAATTGTTCAGCCGCGCGCGTCAGGTCGCGCCGTGCGTCATCTTCATCGACGAACTCGACAGCCTCGTCCCCGCGCGCGGGTCGGGCGCGGGCGAACCGCAGGTGACCGAACGCGTCGTCAACACGATCCTGGCCGAAATGGACGGGCTCGAGGAGCTCCAGTCGGTCGTCGTCATCGGCGCGACCAACCGCCCCAATCTGATCGACCCCGCGCTGTTGCGCCCGGGCCGGTTCGACGAACTCGTCTATGTCGGGGTGCCGAGCGCCGAGGGACGGCGGCGGATCCTGTCGATCCAGACGCAGAAGATGCCGCTCGGCGACGACGTCGATCTCGACGTGCTGGCGCAGCGCACCGACCGGTTCACCGGCGCGGACCTCGAGGACGTGACCCGGCGCGCCGGTCTCGTCGCGTTGCGCCGGTCGATCGCCGCACCGCATGTGACGATGGCGGATTTCGAGGAAGCGCTGACCGAATCGCGCGCCAGCGTGACGCCCGAGGTGGAACGCGAATACGAACAAATGGCCGCGCGGCTCAAACAGGACGCCACCGCGATCCAGCCCCTGGGCTTCATCACCCCCGGCCAACTCACCCCGCGCGGCCCGAAGGGGGGCGACTGACTACATCCCCACCCCGGCGCTGCCCGGGGTGGGGTCAGGAAATCAACACGCAACCACCACCCGATCCCCACCCCGGCGAAGGCCGGGGCCCAGGTGGGAAACACCAGCGGGTCCACGCTGCGCCCAGTCACCACCATCACGCCACGCTGCACCCCGGCCTCCGCCGGGGAGCTCAGGACGCATGACCCAGCGGCATCCCCGCCACCCAGCTCAGTAGATCAGCAACCCCGCCAGCGCCGCGCTCATCAGATTGGCCAGGCTTCCCGCCGCCAGCGCGCGCAGCCCCAGTTTCGCGATCATCGGGCGCTGGTTGGGCGCCAGGCTGCCCGTCACCGCCATCTGGATCGCGATCGAGCTGAAATTGGCGAACCCGCACAGCGCGAAGGTGACGACCGCGACCGTCCGCGGCGACAGCGCGCCCGCCTGTTTGCCCAGGTCGATATAGGCGACGAATTCGTTGAGCACGATCTTCTCGCCGAACAACCCGCCCGCGATCCCCGCCTCGTTCCACGGCACGTTGAGCAGGAACATCACCGGCTGGAAGACATGGCCGAGCAACCCCTGGAAGGTCAGGTCGTCGATCCCGACCCAATGGCCGATCCCCGTCAGCAACCCGTTGGCGAGCGCGACCAGCGCGACGAAGGCGAGCACCATCGCGCCGACCGCGACGGCCAGCTTGACCCCGGTCTGCGCGCCCTGCGCGGCGGCCATGATCAGGTTCGCGGGTTTTTCCTCGTCATGCGTCGCATCGGGCATCGGTTCGCCCGCGACGCCCCCCTCGGGCAGCAGCGCGGCGGGGCCTTCGCCGCTGACCCGGTGATCGGGCAGGGTGATCGCGTCGAGTTCGTCGACCGGGCGGCGATCGGGCATGATGATCTTCGCCATCAGGATACCGCCCGGCGCCGCCATGAAGCTCGCCGCGAGCAGATAGTCGATCCGGATTCCCATCGAGGCATAGGCCGCCAGGATCGTGCCCGCGACCCCCGCCATCCCGCTGGTCATCACCGTGAACAGCTGCGCCGGGGTCAGCGCCGCGAGATAGGGGCGGATGACGAGCGGCGATTCGCTCTGCCCGACGAAGACGTTCGCCGCCGCGCACAGCGATTCGACCTTCGACACGCCGATCACCCATTCGATCGCGCCGCCCAGCCAGCGCACGACGAACTGCATCACGCCGAGATAATAGAGGATCGAGACGAGGCTGGCGAAGAAGATGATCACCGGCAGCGCGGAGATCGCGAAGCTGTTGCCGCCGATCGCGGGGGAGGCGAGCGGCCCGAACAGGAAATCGACCCCCGCCTTGGCATAGCCCAGCAGGTTGGCGACTCCGCCCGACATATAGCCGAGCACCGTCTTGCCCGCGGGCACGTACAATACCAGCACCGCGATCGCGACCTGCAACGCGAACGCCGCGCCGACGACGCGCAGGCGGATGCCGCGCCGGTTCGTCGACAGCAGGAACGCCAGCCCCAGGATGACGATGATACCGACGATGCCGATCAGGATACGATTCATGCAAGCTTTCCGCGTGGACGTGTCTCACGCGGCCCCCCGGCTGCGCGCCGACCGACATGACATGCGCCATCCCGGATCGCTAGTCATTTGACGCATCGGGAAATCCCGCTAGCGTCCCGATCGATGACCGACCCCAGACCCGCGATCCCGCGTTCGCTTTTCGCCTTTTCGATCTTCTACGGCGGCATGGTCTGCATCGCGGGCGTCCTCGGCAACAAACAGGTGGCGTTGGGTCCGCTCGCGGTCGAGGCGGGGATTTTCGCCTTCCTCCTGCTCGTCGTCACGTCGAGCGCGGTCGCCGAGCTGCACGGCCAGCGCACCGCGACCAGCCTGGTGCGGATCGGCTTCGTGCCCCTGATCGCCTCGATCCTGCTGTCGGTCGTCGTCCTGTCGGTCCCCGCCAGCCCGCAGATGGAGCCCGCGCGCCGCGACGCCTTCGCGTTGATGATGGGCGGCACCCCGCGCATCTGGTTCGGCGGTATCGTCGCCTATGGCATCTCGCAGACGCTCAACGTCACGATCTTTTCGTGGCTCAAGGGGCGGGAGGGCGCGGCGCTGCTCTGGTTCCGCGCAGGGCTGGCGAGCGTGCTCAGCCAGATCGTCGACACGCTGCTGTTCGTGACGATCGCGTTCGCGGGCGTGTTCCCGATCGGCGAATTGCTGCTCGGGCAGATGCTGGCGAAGGTCGTGCTGTCGGCGCTGCTCGTGCCCCCGCTCATCTATGTCTTCGTCGCGCTCGGGCGGAAACTGGACGGGTCCGCCGCCGCGGCGTAAACGCGCGCGCATGACCGATTACACCCCCGACGCAGCCCTGATCGCCAAGGCGGAAACGCTGACCGAGGCGCTTCCTTATCTGCAGCGCTATGCCGGGCAGACGTTCGTCATCAAATATGGCGGCCATGCGATGGGTGATCCCGAAGCGGCGCGCGATTTCGCCGAGGATGTCGTGCTGTTGAAGGCGATCGGGATCAACCCGGTCGTCGTCCATGGCGGCGGGCCGCAGATCGGCGCGATGCTGAAACGGCTGGGGGTCGAATCGACCTTCGTCGGCGGGCTGCGCGTCACCGATGCCGCGACGGCGGAGGTCGCCGAAATGGTGCTGGCGGGCAAGATCAACAAGGAAATCGTCGGCTGGATCGCGAGCCTCGGCGGGCGCGCGGTCGGGATTTCGGGGAAGGACGCCAATCTGGTGATCGCCGAAAAGGTCACGCGCACCGAACCAGACCTCAATTCGGGGATCGAACGCCACGTCGATCTGGGCTTCGTCGGCGAACCCGTCGCGGTCGATCCGGCGATCCTGCGCAATCTCGCGCGCGATGGCTTCATCCCCGTCGTCGCGCCCGTCGCGCTCGGCGCGGATGGCGCGACCTACAACATCAACGCCGATACGATGGCAGGCGCGATCGCGGGCGCGCTCGATGCCAAGCGGTTCTTCCTGCTGACCGATGTCGCGGGCGTGCTGGCGAAGGACGGGACGTTGATGACCGATCTGGACGCGGCGGGGATCGACGCGCTGAAGGCGGACGGGACGATCTCGGGGGGCATGATCCCCAAGGTCGACACCTGCATCGCGGCGGTGGCGGCGGGGGTCGAGGCGGCGGTGATCCTCGACGGGCGGGTCCCGCACGCGATGCTGCTCGAAATCTTCACCTCGCAGGGGGCGGGTACGCTCGTGCATCGCTAGGGTTCGGGCTAGGGTTCGGGCCAAGGCGCGGGCCGATGGGGCCGACGGGGCCGTGGGGAAGGGTGGCGAGCGCGGCGCGGCTCGGCTAAGGACGCGGGGCAACCCGTTACCGGAAGGCCTTTCGTGCTCGCGCTGACCATCATCCAGATCCTCCAGGTCCTGCTCGACCTCGCCTGGTGGATCATCTTCGTCCAGTTCATCCTGTCGCTGCTGATCTCGTTCAACGTCGTCAACATGACGAACGGCTTCGTCCGGTCGCTGTGGTACGGCCTCGAAAAGATGACCGACCCGATCTATCGCCCGATCCGGCGCATCCTGCCCAACACGGGGGGAATCGATTTCTCCCCGATGGTCGCGCTGATCGCGATCGCGATCCTCGATATCATCCTGCGCAACGCGGCGATCAGCATCGTCGGCGGCGCCGCGATCTGATGTGTCGGCCTGGATCGCCACCGACGACGGGCTGACGCTCGCGATCCGGGTGACCCCGCGCGGCGGTCGCGATACGCTGGGGGCGGGTACGCCCGACCATTTCGCCGCACGGCTGGCCGCGGCCCCGGTCGATGGCCGGGCGAATATCGCGCTGCTGGCGCTGGTCGCGGCGACCTTCGGGGTGGCCAGGCGCGACGTGGCGCTGGTCGGGGGTGCGACCGCGCGGCTGAAGCGCGTGCGCATCACCGGTGACGTCACAACGCTGGCGAAAACCGCCGCCACTCTCTATGCGCCAGCGCCATGAGCGCCACGATCATCGATGGGAAGGCCGCTGCGGCCGAATTGCGGATCCGGGTCGCGAGGGCGGTCGAGACCTTCGTCGCGGCGACGGGCCGTCCGCCGGGACTGGCCGTCGTGCTGGTCGGCGACGATCCGGCGAGCGCGGTCTACGTTCGGTCGAAGGGGAAGGCGACCGCGGCGACCGGGATGATCGGCCACGAACACCGGCTGCCCGCCGACACGACGCAGGGCGCGCTGCTCGACCTGATCGAAACGCTTAACGCCGATGAGGCGGTCGACGGTATCCTGGTCCAATTGCCGCTGCCGCGCGGGATCGATACCGACCTGGTGATCGCGGCGATCGACCCGAACAAGGATGTCGACGGTTTCCATCCGATCAACGCCGGGCGGCTGGCGACCGGCCTGCCCGGGCTGGTGCCCTGCACCCCGCTGGGCAGCCTGATGCTGCTGAAGCAGGTATATCCCGATCTGGCGGGGCTCGATGCGATCGTCGTCGGGCGGTCGAATATCGTCGGCAAGCCGATGGCGCAGTTGCTGCTCCAGCACAGCTGCACCGTCACGATCGCGCACAGCCGGACGCGCGACCTGCCCGCACGGATACGCCAGGCGGACATCGTCGTCGCCGCGGTCGGGATCGCGCAGTTCATCAAGGGCGACTGGATCAAACCCGGGGCGACCGTGATCGACGTCGGGATCAACCGCACCGACGCGGGGCTGGTCGGCGATGTCGATTTCGCGGGCGCGGTCGGTCATGCGGGCGCGATCACCCCCGTCCCCGGCGGGGTCGGCCCGATGACGATCGCCTGTCTGATGCGCAACACGCTCGTTGCCGCCTGCCGCCGGGCAGGGGTCGACGAACAGCGGATCTGACGCGATGAGCAGCCTGATCGAACTCTTCGTGTCCTCGCTCATCACCTTCTTCGTGGTGATCGATCCGCCCGGCTGCGCGCCGATCTATGCGGGGCTGTCGGCGGGCGCGAGCGGGGCGCAGAAACGCAGCATGGCGATCCGCGCGGTCGCGATCTCGACCGCGATCCTGCTGGTGTTCGCGCTGTTCGGCGAACATCTGCTCAAGGGGCTGGGGATCAGTCTGGGCAGTTTCCGGATCGCGGGCGGGATCATGCTGTTCCTGATCGCGCTCGAAATGGTGTTCGAAAAACGCACCCAGCGGCGTGAGGATCGCGCGCAAAAGGTCGCCGACGATCCCGATGTCGACGACGTGTCGGTGTTCCCGATGGCGATGCCGATGATCGCGGGGCCGGGGTCGATCGCCTCGGTCATGCTGCTGATGGCGCGCAATCACGGGATCGACCGGATGCTGACCGTGCTCGCCGCGATGGGCACGATCCTGCTGCTGACGCTCGTTGCGCTGCTCGCCGCCGGGCCGCTGATGCGGGTGCTCGGCGCCAAGATAGAGGCGGTCATCACCCGCCTGCTCGGGGTCCTGCTCGCCGCGCTGGCGGTACAGTTCGTGATCGACGGGCTGAACGTCGTCCTGAAATAACGCCCCGACCCGCGCGCCGGGTCAGTCGATCCGGAACAACCGCAGCGGCGATCCCTTGGGCAGCGGCAGCGGGACCAGCCACGACGGCACCTGGTTATGCGCCAGCTGGCCGTAGAAACCATCGGGATTGCGCGCGCGGTAATTGGTCGATTCGGCGGCATTGGGGCAGACCAGCAGCAACGTCGCGCCATGCCGTTTCATGATCGCATGCGCGCGATCCGCGCTGCCGCCAAAGGCGTGCTGGACGTCCAGGATCGCCGCGCCGTTGCGGTGATAGGGTCCCGCGATCGCGTCGTGATGCGTCAGCGTCACCAGCCGCGGGCCGAGGTCGACGAAGGTGAAGACCGTCTGCGCCGGATAATAATTCAGCTTCGTCAGCACCGTCGTGCGGATGCAGCTGCTCGTCGCCAGATTGACCCGCCGGATATAGGCGTCGGGCCGGTCGACGGGCAGATATTTGATGATCAGCCCGGCGAACAGCCCCGACACGATCAGGAACCCGCCGACCGTCCCCAGCACCCGCACCGGCATCGACGTGTGATTGACCAGCCACGGCAGGATCAGCCATGCCAGCGCGACCGATCCGGGGATCGCCATCAGCTGCGCCGCGGGGGCGACGCGGACCTGCCACAACAGCATCAGGCTGGCGAAGATCACGAACAGCGCGACGCACGCCCAGCCGAGCAGCGCCGGGCTGTGCCGCGCGCGCCACGTCCCGATCCCGACCCCCACCGCCCCGACGATCGGCAGCGCCGCCATCGGGAACGCCAGGCGGAAGGGATGTTTGTAGATCGGCTTCGCCTCGCGGACATTGTCCAGCCAGTTGCGCTGCAATTCGGGCGACACCTGTTCGGGGCGTCCCAGGCATTGCGGAAAGAAATGCGCGAACCCCGCGACGATGACCCCGCCCGCGACCAGCGCCAGCGCCAGCCTGACCCACCGGTTGGCGGGGCTCGCCCAGGCCAGCGCGAACAGCAGCACGCCCGCCGCAACCATCACCGACAGATAGACGGGCGTCAGCGCATCGCACCGCATCGCGTAATTGGCATAGGAGGCGAACCCCGCGAACCCCGCCGCGGTCCCCCCCGCCAGCGCGACCGCATAGACGCCCAGCCGCGTCGCCTCGTCGCGGTCCCAGATCCAGCGCAGCGTCTGGATCGCGCCCGCGAACGCGGCATAGGGCAGCATTTCGAGCCCGATCGAGATCGACACCGCGCTCGACAGCCCGACGATCAGCCCGCCGCGTATCGCGCGCGGATCGCACAATCCCGCCACCGTCAGGCTCAGCATCGCCAGCTGCCAGCCGTGATGGTCGATCCTCTCGGGCAGGTACATCAGCATCGTCACCGACGTGCCGAGCAGGAAGATGACCGCCAGCGGCCAGGCGAGCGGATGGACCAGCCGCCGCACGGTCGCGCCGATCCCGATCATCGTGATCGACAGCGGGATCAGCGGCGCGATCCCGCACGCCAGCCGCTCCGCCCAGGCGTTGGTCGTGAACAGGCGAAAGAACAGGATCAGCCCCGCGATCGGCAGGTCGACGATCCGGCTCCAGTGGATGTCGAACCCCGCGGGCGGATTGAGCCGGTAATTCCTGAGGTCGAACCAGCCCTGCCCGTCGAGCAGCGCGCGCACCTGCATCAGCCGCATATTGTCGTCGGTATCGCCCAGCGACAGCCAGCGGATGTAGTTCCAGTCGGTCGCGACGTAGAAGATCGTGACCCCGACCCACAGGAGCAGGGTCAGGCGGATCCAATGGCGGTCGAGCTCGACCTCCAGCTGGCTGCGCAAACGTTGGTTCACAATGCTATCCGTCCCACAGCCCGGAACAATCCGGTTTAACTCCCGCGCGTCCGCCCCTAATGCGTCTGCGACCATGAGGAAAGCGTGAGCGTGCTGGCACAACGGATCGATGCGATGCGCGACAGCGGCCTGCTGGGGCAGCTGGTGCGGTTCGGCGTCGCGGGCGCGGTGTCGAGCGCGGTCTATTCGGCGGTGTTCCTGCCGCTCGCCTGGTACGTCACCGGCGAACGCCTGGCGGTGATCGCGGTCGTCCCCGCCTTCTTCACCGCGGCGGCGGTCGGGTTCGTCCTCCACAGCAACTGGAGCTTCAAGGGGCATGGCAGCCGCGACAACCCGCGCAGCCGCCAGCTGAAGTTCCTGATCGTCCAGGCGCTGGGGATGGTGCTCAACCTCGCCTTCACCTGGATCATCACCGGGCCGTTGCTCCACGGCCCCGCCTGGGCATCGCTGATCCCGTGCTTCCTCGTCACCCCCTTCGCGACCTTCGCGCTCAACCGGCAATTGGTGTTCAAGTAATCATGGTGAAATCCGATGGATAGGATCGTCTACGATCGCATGGCGGCGCATGATTCGACGCATTGGTGGTATCGCGCCCGGCGCGAGATCCTGAGCGATTACCTGACCCGCTACGGCGCGATGCCCCGGGATGCGCGCATCCTGGAGATCGGCTGCGGCACCGGGCACAACCTGCCGATGCTCGCGCAGTTCGGGACGGTCGAGGCGATCGAGATCGACCCCGCCGCGCGCGACATCGCGAGCGAACGGCTGGGCCGCCCGGTCGGCGATGCGCCGCTGCCCGCGCTGCCGGGGATCGAGCGCGGCGCCTATGACCTGGTCGCGGTGCTCGATGTCGTCGAACATATCGAGGATGACATCGCCGCGCTCGCCGCGATGAAGACGTTGCTCAAACCCGGCGGCAAGATCCTGATCGCGGTCCCGGCGCACCAGTGGCTGTGGAGCGCGCATGACGTCGTCAACCACCACCACCGCCGCTATTCGAAGGCGACGCTGCGCGCGGCGATCGTCGCGGCGGGGCTGAC
>Ga0206130_10001328_pt1 | contig 36475 bp, 28 predicted proteins | sample Helgoland_Spring_9_FD_148637 | JGI IMG/M metagenome (GOLD analysis project Ga0206130, IMG submission 148637) | Pelagic subsurface seawater microbial communities from Kabeltonne, Helgoland, North Sea - Helgoland_Spring_Bloom_20160512_1 | ecosystem: Environmental > Aquatic > Marine > Epipelagic ...
CGACCTTTGGATTATCCACTATACCATCTTCGTTATTGTCGAGGTATTCTGCCATTACCGTAGCAGCATGTTTAACTTTTTCCATGCCCGTGTTTGGTGTACCGTATATCATTACCCCAAAAACTTCGACTTTCTTATCAAAAACTAAAAAAGGATTTGTCTCATTTAACTTGTCAGAGTTACCTGAACATCCAACTAGTAAACTGATTAAAACAAATAATAATGAATATGTTAATTTTCTCATCTCTTTCTAATTTATTTTATCACATGCCATTTCGTCTCCTGTGGTCTGTCTAGATAACGCCTACTTGTTTCATTTTAATGAGTGTATGTCGTCAAATAAAAGTGGACTTTTTCAAATATAAATTAAGTGAGTGTTGACACTAATTTAAATAAATATTTTGATTCTGTTTTTTCCGTTCAATTAAAGTTTGTTATTTGATTCTTTTCCTGCGCCTAAGTTTTCGTTCTCCAATTCCATAATAGACCTCAGAAGGAGTAAGGTTATTGATGGACTAATGGTATCTGTCATCGTTGTAATACTGAACAAATTGCTTCATCTTATGCTCTAACTGCCCTGGGCTGTAATAATTATTCAGTTTCACCACATTCTTCATTGATCTGTGATATCGTTCAATTTTATCCTGAGTTTGTGGATGAAGCGGTCGACCTCGTACATATTTCATGTTTCGGTCATTTAAATATTCTGCTAATTCAATAGATAGGTAACACGATCCATTGTCAAATAGTAATTTTGCAGGAGCATGGGTGTGTGCGACTAATAAAGCCTCATCTAAGGTCTGTTTTTACATCCTCTGCCTTCATAGTGGCACATAACTCCCAGTTGACAATAAAACGGCTGTAATCATCCAATATGGTTGATAAGTAATACCATCTCCATCTAACTATTTTAAAATAAGTGAAGTCTGTTTGCCACATCTGATTTACTGAAGTGGTTTTATCTTGAAAAATATCAGATGCACTCATAATCCTGAATGAAGGAGTTGTGATAAAACCATTTAGCTTTAATATCTTAATTTATTGAGAGTTCTTTTTGTTCTGAATCTCAATTCTAATTTCTTGTGCTACATTTTTCATTTCCTGCATCCCTTTTCTAACTCGAGTACCAGCAGCGTTATTTCCCTTATTATAAAACTTTTTAAAATCCCCTTTTAGGGTATCTACCAGTTCTTTAAGTTGTTTGAATCTTTTCATTAGCAAATCCTCTTCTACAATTTTATCAATTTTATTATTACAAATATCTGCATAACATGTTCCTTTTGCACTATGCAAGTCAACATAGACTTCGTCCTTCTTGAGTCCTCGACCTTGGACTTGCATTATAGGTTGACGCTCACTCTTTACAGCTATTTCAATCGTCTCAATCATTTCGCAACCATCTAGCAAATCTTCATAGTTCTCATTATAACCAATAGTCACTATATCAAAAACGAGTGTTTCAGGGCTAGGATAAGTATCATATAGGGCCTTTAAAGCCTTTTGATAAACACCTTTATCTAAATAAAGTGCCTGCCAATAATCAGCCTCTTTTGTAGCACCAACTGGAGATATTGTATTTTGATAAAATTCCTGTTCTTTTTTATTTAATGATTGCCATAGTATACCCCTAAATTTTGGATTATTATGGAAATGATCAATCTCAGAGTCGACTAAAACAGTCCAATGGACTCTTGCCCAACTAGCTTCCCCTTCAATTATAGTTTCCTTGACGAGCTCAACATATGAACCTAAGTCTGCAAAAAGAAAGATTTCATCATCATACTCCACTATCAAATGCGAATCATCATTGAACGTGAAACTTTCCATTTCTTTGAATGAAATTCCAAACTTTTGCTTACAGGCTTCTTTTAATATTTTTTCTAGTGACTTTTCCATTAAATTATCTTTTGAATAATCAAACCTAAATAATTATGAACGAAATTCAAGTGACTTTAAAACAAGAAGTATGTTATTTGTTGAATGAACTTCGTTGAGCGTGTCGAACGGTTTTTTAAGCAGTATAATACTTGCCTTGGTATTAATCCCAAAAAGCGTTGTGTTACTACAGGACCCAACAGGAACAATCCATATAAGGGTGAAATCCACTTAAGGTGGCATCCAGCAGAAGAATAGTAGTCTATTTTGGTTTTAGTTAGAAAATGGGGAAGTGTAAAAGCTTCCCTTTTTTCATTTATTGAGGAGGGGGTAGTTTTACTATTTCTTTTCGATCATTTTTTTACGATAAGCGACTATCTCAAAGAAGAACGCAGCAGCAAAAATAAGGCAAGCGAATATTACCCAAAAATAATCCCTTTCATCTAGGTTCTCTTCATTAGGGATATCGGTGGTAAGCATTATAATTACCAAAAAAAACGATCCTGCGGTGTTATTGAAATTGCCAAACAGCCATTTAATTGCTTTCTTTAATTTTGCCATAAAGCTAAACTAATCATTCTAATTGATTAAAAAATCTGTAGAGTTAAGACTATGGGGTTATGTGGCAAGTGGTCTGTGGTCTGCGACTGCGGAACGTAAAGTGGGCAATGGGGTACCCTAGCAAAATACCTATCAAATGGACTTTCAGATACTATTTTTGTACTCTATTCCTAAAAAAAAAGCCTCTACTACCCTCTGAGCAACAAAGTAATAATTATGAGATAAAGTGTTACCCATAATAGGATCCTAATATTAATTTTGAATTGTGCTCATGCCTGTTCGATTCTACAATGATTCAGCCAATCTAATGTCATGACATGTTTATTTTGATGATGAATTAGGCCAAATATTTTTCAATCTTTTCATACTTTGAAATAAACACTTACCTAATTTAATGAAAGGCATAATTATATTTTTTACCACGCTTTAAGGACTGGATTTGTTCACCTAAGAGGGCTTGGAAGTTGAGGAAAAAGAAGGGCTTGCAGGAGGATGTATCAACTCAAAGTAAAGCATGAGTAAATGACTGATTGGTGCTCTCTTGGTACAATACTTTGAGTTTTAGGGAAAAAGGGCTATTTTCATCTTACAAGTGTACTTTTATAGAATGTGGAAAATCAATCCTTAATTTTTGTTAATTGACTGCCAATAAATTTGGACGAATTAACTTGTTGTGCAACATTTGCAGGATATATGACGTGGGCACATTCTTTAGGCATTTTTGAATATACAAGCATTTTCCTCTTTTTGCTATTTTATGCCATCTACATGAACAAAGTAATGAGGATAAACAAGTCCATAAAGAGTTCTTCAAAACAATTTTTATGGAAGTTCCTTTTAAGATTGATCTATTTTTCTTTGTTTTTAGTCGCCTTACTTGGGCCTTCCTTTGGCGAGGCTACCAAAGAAGTTAAGTCCATGGGTAAAGATATTTTTATTTGTGTCGACTTATCTCAATCCATGAATGCCTTCGATGTTCAGCCCACCCGTCTTGAAAGAGTGAAATTCGAGTTAAAAAATATCATTGAAGCCTTTAACTCTGATCGCAAAGGTCTGATCATGTTCAGTAATGAGGCCTTCATGCAATGCCCGCTTACGTATGATAACAATGCGTTAACGCTGTTTATTCAAACCTTAAATACCTCTTTGGTGCCTAATACGGGAACTGATTTCGCACCCCCTCTGAAACTGGCTCTAGACAAATTAAGTTCAGACAAAAATGCAAGTATCAGACAAAAATCAAAAGTGATCATATTGATCAGTGATGGTGAAGATTTTGGTGAAGAAACGGAAGAGATTGGTAAAAAAATTGAAGAGGCAAATATTAAATTATTTACGCTCGGAGTGGGAACCGAAATGGGCAGTAAAATTAAAACCAATCGAGGTTTCAAGACAGATAGAGCCGGTAATGAAGTCCAATCTAAACTCAACACTACCGCACTAAAAAGATTGGCAAACAAAACCAACGGTAAATATTTTGAAATTAATCAATCAAGAAATGACGTGAATAAGCTCATAAATACGATTAACCTGATAGAGGGAGAACTCAGAGATTCAAAAAATATCGATACAAAATCAAATAAATATTTCTATTTGTTAATATTAGCTGCATTTTTACTCATGGGTGATGTTTTAATCACCCTTAAAATTATCAGTCTATGAAATTCGTGATTTTGCTTTTGTTGGTATGGATCAATGATCCAAATGACATCGCCCTGATCAATGCTTATAAAGCAGATGCCGAACAATCATTTCTTGCTGAAGACTTCTCCCAAGCCGTCAGTCAATATAAATTTTTGATGGATTCGCTCAATGTAAATGAAGATGCCATTCATTTGAATTTAGGTCATGCGTATCATCAAATGGGAGATACAGCCCAAGCCCGCACCGCATACAACCAAGCAGCCTTATCCTCAAATGCCGCCTTGAAGTCAATTGCTTATCAGCAACTAGGAGTGATCTCAAAATCCAATAAAAACTTAAAAGAATCATTGGCCTATCTGAAAGCTTCCATCAAAGCAAACCCAGCTAATTCAGATGCAAAATATGATTTTGAATTGGTCAAAAAATTAATCAAAGAAAGTCAAGATCAAGAAAACAAAGAAGATCAAGAAGACAAGGAAAATAAGGAAGATCAGGAAAATAAGGAAGATCAGGAAAATAAAGAAGATCAGGAAAATAAGGAAGATCAAGAAGACAAGGAAGATCAAGAAAATAAGGAAGATCAGAATCAAGAAAGCGATTCAGAAAATGAAGAGCAAAAGGATCAGGAAGGTGATGAGAAGGAGCAAGATCAAAAAGATGACTCGAGTGAAGAAGAGAATCAAGACGAATCGCCATCAGAAGATCCCGCTGATGAAAAATCAGAAGCAGATAAGAGTACTCAAGAAAAATTAGCTGAAATGAATATCAGTCCTGAAAAAGCAGAAATGATCCTTGAAGCCATGCGCAATGGAGAAATTCAATATATTCAGCAGCAAAAAAGGAAAGCAACAGAAAAGAAAGACAAAGGAAAACCTGATTGGTGATTTTTATCGATTTTGAAATAAAAGCGTCCTCATCTTTATGTTAATTTTATCTACTAAGAGCAGAAATACAGCTGTCCAGCGTGGCCTCATTCTTAATGTTATCTAAGAAAAAAATATCATATGCCAACATCGTCATGAGATCTTTGTTGATGCTTTACTACTTATTTATGAGTCAACTTTGTTGGAGTCAACAAGAAATTAAAACTTATTATGATGAGACTAGAACACTTATCAATGAGGCTTATCATATCGTATGGAAAGATACTGCCATTCTTCAAGGACTCTACAAAAAGTTTGATGCGGATGGCCATTTAATCATTGAAGGCGGCTATGATGATAATTTAAGAGCAGGTACCTTCATCAATTACTATCCCAACGGGACCATCCAACGGACCAGCAATTATGAAAAAGGAATAAAAGAAGGAGTAACACTGGTTTACAACTCAGATGGCGTATTGATCCAAAAAGCTGTTTTCAGACAAGATAGCCTTTTGGGAGCAGTAAAACTATACCATCCCAGCGGGCGCGTTAAAGGAAGTTCTGAATTCAAAAAAGGAAAACCCGACGGTCTGGTCACTACCTATCATACTAACGGCAATAAAAAAGAAGACATTATTTATGCCTCAGGTAAACCCAATGGTCTTGTCAAGCAATACTATGAGTCAGGAACTATTATGCTTGAAGCAACCTATGAAAATGGCCTTTTAAACGGCCTTTATAAAACCTTTTATCCCAATGGAAATCTTGAATTAGAGTTGTTTAATGATCGGGGTAAACGGTCTGGATATATTAAAAAATACCATGCCAACGGAGTACTTTCCTCACTCGGTAATTATCAAGATGGGCAACTTCAAGGAGATTATTTTGGATACCATACCGACGGTTCTCTAAAGGCCAAACTTAAATATAATAGAGGTTTTTTAATCGGAAATAATACCGAGTATAATAAAAAAGGCGTAATAATTAAAGTATCTAAATTTAGCAATAGCGGGAAGAATGGTGAAATTTTAGAATACCACAATAATGGGGTGCTGGCGTCAGAGAAAAAATTCAAAGATCAAGCTCCCCACGGAGTATGGAAATATTATACCAAAAAGAATAAACTCTACAAGTTAATACCTTATGAAAATGGGAAGATTAACGGTATCGAATTGACCTTGAATGATCTTGATACCCTAAGTTCAAAAAAATATGTTTTTGGTGTAAAGTCAGGTCAATGGAAATCGTTTTACACCCATGGAAAACCAAAAGAATACGCTACCTATAAATTCAATGAACTCGAGGGACCGTTCATTCACTTTTTTGAAAATGGCAACAAACAATATGAAGGTTATTATTATCGTGGACGACGGACCAATGATTGGATCTATTACAACTCAAAGGGTCGGCCTATTTTAAAAGAAACCTATCGAAAAGGATTGATCGTATCGAAAGAGGATATTAATCGACCCTAACATTCACTTTTGCAGTAGCTAAATCCTTATATTTGTTTTTCATGAATGTTGGTATACAAAACACTCAGTTCAAATTTCCCAATCAAACGGGTCACTATAAAGGCAAGGTAAGAGATGTCTACTTTTTTGATGATAAATTGATCATGGTGGCCAGTGATCGACTTTCCGCTTTTGATGTGGTCTTACCAAACGCCATCCCTTTTAAAGGACAAGTACTCAATCAAATTGCCGCACATTTTCTAAAAGCTACCCAAGACATCGTCCCCAATTGGATTTTAGCCATTCCAGATCCCAATGTAAGTATCGGTAAAAAATGTGAACCTTTTCCCGTAGAAATGGTCATTCGAGGATATTTAGCAGGTCACGCCTGGAGAACCTACAAAGCAGGGAAACGAACCCTTTGTGGAGTGCCATTACCCGATGGGCTTAAAGAGAATGATCGATTACCAGAACCCATCATTACCCCTACCACCAAAGCAGCAGTAGGCCACGATGAAGACATCTCAAAACAGGATATCATAGCGCAGCAGCTGATCTCACTTGCCCAATATGAACAATTGGAGTCTTATACAAGGGCACTTTTTCAGCGGGGAACTGAATTGGCGGAAAAACAAGGTCTCATCTTAGTCGATACCAAATATGAATTTGGTCTATTCAAAGATGAAATCACGCTAATTGATGAAATTCATACTCCTGATTCTTCGAGATATTTTTATTTAGATACTTATCCAAGACACCAAGCAAAAAAAATGGCCCAAAGACAGCTGTCCAAAGAATTCGTCAGAGAATGGCTTATCAAGCAGGGTTTCCAAGGTTTAGAGGGACAAAAAATACCTCTTATCAGCTCTGAATTTGTTCAAACCATATCCGAAAGATATATTGAACTATATGAAAAAATAACGGGAGTAAAATTCATTCGATCAGCACAAAATGAGATGCTCAATCGGGTTGAACAAAATGTCTTAAATTGGATCGAAGAATCATGAAATACCAAATTACTGAGCAAGAAAATTATACGCTTATTGAAATACTTGAATCTCAGCTCAGTGAAAGCCATCACTCCCATTTTAAAAAGCTATTCACAGAAATTCAATCGAAAAAAATAAGTCATGTTATTCTAGATATGAACTACATGACTCGCTTCGATACCTCTGGTTTACCTATGCTCATCTTGGGTCATAATATCTTTAAAGAATTAGGTTCTTTTATCCTTTGTAAGATCCCTCTAGAACTAGAAAAATTAATCAAAACCAACTCATCAGCCCGCGCACTAGACTTTGTCCCTACTTTGGAAGAAGCCATAGAGTCTGTCATGCTGACAGATCTTGAAAACATGCTCAAAAAAGAAGGTTAATTGAGTATTTCAGTCAAAATATTAGGATCTAATGCAGCTTCTTTTGCTTACAACCGGCATCATACCTCTCAGGTCGTTGAGGTCGATTATAAACACTTCATGGTTGATTGTGGCGAGGGTACCCAACTACAAGCTAAAAAATATAATGTAAAACTCTCCAAGATCAATCACATTTTGATCAGCCATCTTCACGGTGATCACTGTTACGGATTGCTTGGACTTCTCTCCACGATGCAGCTCTATGGACGTAAACAAGTATTGACCTTGATTGGTCCACCCGGGCTTTCAGAAATGATAACGATTCAACTCAAACATTCAAAAACGGTATTCAACTTCCCCATTGAACTCACTGAATGGAAAGAAGGGATTCAAGAACTCCTTGTAGATCTACCGAAACTTACCATCAAGAGTATTCCAATGAAGCATTCCATTCCTTGTACCGGATTTTTGTTTGAGGAAAAACCAAATTTGAGGAGACTGAATAAGGATTATTTAACAAAGACGTTAAATCCTTTAGAAATCAAACAACTCAAATCAGGCATTGATGTACTCCATGAAGATGGTAGGACAAAGTACTCGAATGAAGAATTTACGCTCCCCCCAAGAAAGCATCATTCATATGCTTTCTGTTCAGATACAAAATACGATGAAGAGCTGATCAAATGGATTAAAGGAGTCGATTTACTTTATCATGAGGCTACCTTTATGGATGAAATGAAAGAGCGCGCGCATCTGACCTTTCATACCACCGCGGCGCAAGCAGGACGTATCGCAACCGCAGCAAGAGTTGGTAAGCTTACTATAGGACATTTTTCTACACGGTACAAAGATTTGAGCCCTTTATTAAAAGAAGTGCAAACTGAATTTGAAAATGCCCACTTGGCCTTAGAGGGTCGTATATTTGAAATCAATGAGTAAGACCCTAGCTACAGGAAAAAAACAACAACTCTTCTTAATCCTTTCAGGTATATTTATCACCAATGCCTTGCTTGCAGAAATCATGGGTGTTAAAATTTTTTCTGCTGAAAAAATAATAGGTGTCGCACCTGCTCATATTGAAATCTTAGGTTTTAATCTTGATTTTAACCTTACCGCAGGGGTTGTTTTATGGCCTGTGGTTTTTTTGACTACTGATATTATCAATGAATACTTTGGTAGGGAAGGCATTAAAAAAATTAGCTTATTGACCGCTGGTTTGATCAGCTATGCGTTCATTATTATTTATACCATCACCCTATTGCCTCCCGCGCAGTTTTGGCTAGAACTCAATGCCCTAGATGCGCTCGGAAATGTCTTTAATATAGACTTGGCTTTCAATAAAATTTTCACCCAAGGCCTGGGTATCATCGTGGGAAGTTTAGTTGCCTTCCTCATAGGTCAATTATTGGACGTTTATATTTTTCAAAAGCTCAGACAATTTACTGGAGCAAAATTGATTTGGTTAAGAGCAACCGGCTCTACGCTGATCTCTCAATTAATTGACAGCTTCGTTGTGCTCTTTTTGGCCTTTTATCTATTGGCTCCGGCAGAGAGTCAATGGCCACTTGCTCAAGTTTTGGCTGTGGGATCTGTCAATTATATCTTCAAATTTGTCATTGCCATTTTGAGCACTCCCATCATTTATTTAGGCCATTACGGAATTGAAAAATATTTAGGGGTCGAACGGGCACAAAAAATGGCAGAGGAAGCTACCCAAAATAGCTAATCACCCATTTAAAACTGGATCTATAATGCCATTCAGGGCGATACTCCTTGGAGCAATAAACCACAAATATAGGCCCCATAAGTACCCACAACATATCCTAGCACGGCCAATAGCACACCTACGGGAGCTAAAGATGGACTGAAATAGGCCGCTACAATAGGTGCAGACGCAGCCCCTCCCACGTTGGCCTGACTACCTACCGCTATAAAGAAATAGGGGGCCTTGATGATTTTAGCTACTACGATCAGTAATATGGCATGAAAACCAATCCAAATAAATCCAATTAAAAACAAGCCTGGATTTTCAAAAACAGCCAATATATCCATGTTCATGCCAATGGTAGTAATCAAAACATAAACCATCAAACTACCCAATTTTGATGCCCCTACATGCTCCAAAGATCGCGCATGAGTAAAAGACAGCGCAACGCCCAATGTGGCGGCAATCACTACGATCCAAAAGAACCCTGAGGTCAAACTATAATCCTGTAATTGTGGAAAATTAACAACCAAATAAGGGGCAATGAGATCACTCAAAAAATGAGACAAACCCATACAGCCAAAACCAATGGCCAAAATCTTGACAATGTCTGATAGAGAAGCTGTTTTTGCAGACTTCTGTTGGAAATCTTCCATGCGATTTTTTAAATTTTCAATGGCTCGATCATCGGCCTTTAATAATTGGTTGATCTTTTTGTTTTTACCTATCCCTAGCATTAAAATGGCCAGCCATAAATTACCCATGATCACATCTACCGCCACCATCTTCGAGAACAAGGGTCCACCTACTTCAAAAACTTCTTTCATTGCTGTTTGATTGGCAGAACCTCCAATCCATGAGCCCGCAATGGTAGTCATGCCTCGCCATATTTCTTCAGTAGGTGGCGCATTGATGACTTCAGGGGCAATATAAGAAATCAAAAGAAGGGCTATAGGGCCCCCTAAGATAATACCAACGGTACCTGTAAAGAACATAATGATGGCCTTAGGCCCTAATTTTATGAGCTCCTTAACATCTACCGAAAGCGTTAATAAAATTAAACTGGTCGGCAATAAATACCGAGAAGCCATGAAATATAAATTAGACTTTGTAGGGTCAATGATGCCAAAACTATAAAGTAACGACGGTAAAAAATAACAAACAAGTACGGATGGAACCCAACCATAGAATTTTTTCCAAAACCATGACTTACTGTCTGAGGTATAAAAAACAGCTCCCAAAATTAACATCAGGATACCAAATATTACCGCATCATTTTGAATTAAAGCTTCGTTCATTCAGACTTGATTAAAGTTACCAGTTCATTAAGTATCATCGCCGTTGCACCCCAAATAAAGTGGTCATCAATATCATAATAGGGTGCCCTTAAAGTTACTCCTCTGGTCTGCAGATGTTTTTCCTTGATTACATTTTTTCTAAACAAATCGATCAAAGAAATTTCAATAATCTCCGCTACCTCATAAGGATGAGGTGTAAATATAGGTTTTTGATCCATAAAGCCAATCACGGGAAGTACCACATGATTAGACGCTGCTACATCCAGCTTGCTCAACTTACCAATTATCTTGATGCTTGAATCTGAAACGCCTATTTCTTCATAGGTCTCGCGAAGGGCAGTTTGCAGCAAATCTTTATCTGTATCCTCTTTTTTCCCTCCAGGGAAACTGATTTGCCCACCATGAACCCCGTCATAAGGAGGTCGCTGAATCAAGGGGAACTTCCAATCACTCGCATGTTCATCTGGGTATAACAGTATCAGGACTGCACCCTCTTTGGGAGAAAGCTCAAAAGGTTTTCGAGCAGCTTCTTCATGGATGATCTGAGCTCTCATCTCCTCATGAGCGAGATTTCCTGGTAATTCTCCTTGCAGGCGTTTCCTAAGCGTTTCCTTTAACGGAGTATCTAACATCCCATATTCATTGGTTATTTCTAAAAAAACAGGGCCATTGTATGGGGCCTAGTTGCACTCATACTGGTCCTTAATATCTTTTTTCACCCTGTAAAGGCCACTCCCTATTTATGGAATTCATCCAGATCAGATATACCTAACCAAGCCGTTTTGGTCTCCCCCTTTATGTTCCTATCTGCAGTCATTATCCCTATGGTTATTTTTAGGGATAGGGCTTCTCTCTATCAATTGATTTTCAAAAAATAATGGCACGCTTAATTACAATGATCGTTCAAGTAGGCTTGCGCTTTGTCGTTACCCACATCCATTGCTATTTGCCATTCCTGGCAAGCCATTCCTGATTGGCCGTCTGATAAATAGGTCATGCCCAACATCAAATGAGCTTCCTTTACGTTTTCATCCATCTCCAAGGATTGCTTCAAATAACGGATGGCCTGAGTGAAATCCCCCATTTTATAATAGTAGTAGCCCTTATTTCGATAAGACCATGGATTATCAGGAGTCAAAACAATACTTTGGTTGATATCGATCAAGGCTAAAGCTGTAGAATCCATCTCTAGATAGGTAAAACCCCTATTATTCAGAAAAAAAGCATTGTTCGGATCCAGCCTAAGGGCTTGCTGGATGGCCCGATAGGCTAAGTCTAATAACGATAACTCTATATATATCTGATTGAGTGTATTGTATCCATAGGCTTCATTGGGAAACTGATGCAAAATTTCCTCTAAAGTAGCTGCCGCCCTTTGCTTATTGCCCAGATAAAAATCTAAGGTGGCTAAATTGATCTTGGCCTCAGTATCCTTTGGATTTCGTGCCAGTACCCTATTAAATTCATCCATAGCTCGTTCATAATCTTTTGACTCTGTGAAAATAAGCGCCTTAGCTTCGTGATAAATGGAACTATCATGATGGGCAATAAGTAAATCATAATCTCTGATGCTTTTCGTCCAATTACCCGCCTCTTGATAGGCCATAGCTCGGTTATGCAGGCAATCCCAAAATTCATTATCAATCAATAATGCCTCGTTATAATCTTGGATCGCTTCATAAACCCTGCCTAATTCTCGTTTGGCCACTCCCCTATTATTGATGGACTCGGCATCATCAGAATCTATCTTAATAGCTTTTGTGTATAAACTAATTGCACTCTCATAAGACTTCGCTTCAATCGCTTCATTTCCTTGAGTAAAAAATTGGTCTCGCTGGGTTTCAAGGCTTTCACATCCTAGGACTAAGAGATAAACACACAATACGTATGGCAAACTTCCTAATGAACCTCGCCCATTCCCTGAAAACATCAAAGCTCTTAGATTTAAATGACTAATATTGACTTACAGAACCTCCACTACTTAAACGTTTGCTCAAACTAACTGGACTTCCTTGAAATTCTACTGACCCTCCACTACTCGCCTGGACATCTAGTTTTTCTTTCGCATAAACTTGAGCCAGTCCTCCACTACTTATGTCCACTAATGTTCTTTCCGAAATCATCTTAAACCCCTCATAATGAGCCCCACTACTTATATCCAATGCTTGGTCACGTACTCGGCCGGTCAGCTCGACCTTACCTGCACTTGAGATTTCGACCTCAAGTTTATTAACCTCTAAATTCAAGGCGACAAACCCCGAGCTACTCACATCTAAATCTAAGCTATTGGAAAGAATATTTAACTCCAGTGAACCGGCACTACTGACCTCAATCTCTAGTGCTTCAGCTTCCAATCGATCTGATCCTTTGACCACTCCTGCCGAGGACACATCTATTTCACTAAGACTCACATAAATAAGCGCTACTTTTACCTCAATATTTCTATATCTTCCATTTGGCTTCATACGTATCGTTAATCGACCATTGTTGACCTCAGTCAGGACATCTTCGGGATTACATCCTGAAACATCCACCTTTGCGTTGTATTCTGTACCTTTTATAAGTACAACCTCAATACCCTCTTTTACATATAATTGCTTAAACGGCTGTAAATTTCTTTCGATTGGATCTGCCAACAAAAAGATCCCTACCATTGATAGAATTAAACTAAAAATGAGTCTCTTGGTCATAATAAATATCCTTTAATGAGTAATGATTATCTAGAGGATGCCATTAACATCCGAATGGTTGCTTCATGCTTTAGGTAAAGCACCCAAAAAAGTTACTTCAAAGTTTACTTTGATAAGATTTTTGAAAATCTGGCCAAGCTGTATTTTTATATTTACCCTCACCCATGTATTTGGAAATAGTATCAAAAGTAGGCGCATCCAAGTAACCCGGCACGGGCTGAATAATTTGGAGCTCTTCATTCATAAAAACCGTCGTAGGGTAACTGAGCTTATTTTGTGTGAGCGCTGCCGCCAATTCGTGATATCCCTTTCGTCCTGAAGCCACAAATTTGAAGGTATGACCCCTAAAACTAACTTCTTCAACGCCTTCAGCATCAAATTTTACTGCATAAAATTTATCATTAACGTACGCCACAATTTCGGCGCGACTGTAGGTATCTCGATCCATTTTTTTGCACCATCCACACCAATCCGTGTAAAGATCAACCAAAATCATCTTGGGGTTCTCGGAGGTTTTCGCCACCGCTTCTTCAAAACTGATCCAATTGATTTCAGCATTTAAATTATCCTCGGAAGGACTTTTCGCAAAACTGAATAATGCAATCAAAAAAATAAAAGTAAAGAACCTTTGCGCTTTCATACACTCAAATTTAACCATCATTGATTAAAAACATGAATTCTCACCGAAGATATCCAATAATAAATAAGAAAATGACGCTGCGCGCATAGAAAAAAGAGTGATAAATAAAATCACAGTAGCTAAAAAAGGGTTTTTTTGAAAAGGGGTCAGTGCTGACTTGCTTTGATCTTCGGTGCATATATAAAAAAATATCTGCTTGCTCCCCCTATGAAACCTTTCAAAATTTATTAAAAATAAGCTATTTTGCGTCCATGAAAGTAGGTCTTCTCTCAGATACACATGGCTATTTAGATCCCAGTATTTTCGATTATTGTAAAGATTGTGATGAAATTTGGCACGCGGGAGATGTGGGGAATGTAGCCCTCTTGGAGACTTTAGAAAATTTCAAACCCTTGCGAGCCGTCTTTGGTAATATAGATGGGCACGACATCAGAATACGAACGCAAGAAACAGCATTAATTTCTTGTGGCGGCATGCGCATCATGATGACTCATATCGCCGGTAAACCACCATCATTCACCAAAAATATCAGGGCCTTATTAATAGATAAACAACCTAATATACTTGTTTGTGGACATTCTCATATCTTAAAAGTAATTTTTGATAAGAAATACAATGTCCTGTATTTAAACCCTGGTGCAGCGGGAAAACATGGATTTCACAAGGTCAAAACACTCTTGAGATTTGAAATTGAACATGGGAAAATTTTCAATATGGAAGTCATAGAAATCGGGCCAAGAGCAACTCAAAAATGACAGCTCTGATTTGATTTTAAGGGAATGACAACTCATCCACCTTCAATATCTGTTATGGAGACCTCAGTCTGTCAACAAAGGCTTTACCACCTCTCTCAATCTTAGATAACCTGCAGTATTTGGATGCAATCCATCAGAGAAGAAAGACTCATCAATTTTATTTTCCTTATTTAAAAATACGTACCCAAGATCTCTGTAGGGTACCGCTACTTCTCCTGCCAACTGAGCGATTTGAAAGTTCAACTTTACAATTCTAGCTTCATAGTCTCTTCTGGGCAATAAGCCCATAAGTATTATTTTAGCTGTAGGTTGTCTGATTTTAATAGCCTTCATTAAAAGGTATAATCCCTCTATAATCTCCTCATCTGTATTGAGATGTAAATTGTTGGTCCCTATCATGACCAAAACTTTTTCTGCCTCAAATCCGTCAAGCTCACCATGATATACCCGCCATATGACGTTCTCGATCCTGTCCCATCCATAAGCATAATTCTTTAGACCCAATGGTGTGAATAACTGATCCCAAGAAGCTTGTTCTCTTCTTAGTTTAGTCTCGGGTAGCCCTCCCCAAAAATGAACAATTGAATTGGCCAAAAAAACTGCTTTTGGTGGATCCATTTGATTTATGCTCAAGATTTCTCTATGCCTTTTTTCCCAATCATAATTTCCGGGCTCCCTATATTGGGTAATGGGATGTGTCGTCGAAGCTGTTCCTAACGGTTCTTCCAATATGGATCGTATTTTTTTCTCATAACTCATACCGTATTTCATCATTCCCAGATCTGTCGGATGAATCCCATCAACAGTATCATCCATCTGAAAACCAATTTCTTCCTTGGTCAAATAGAAAAGATGTTCCATCCCTCCATCTTTGAGCTGATGAAATACTTGCTGCTGAAGTACATTGACTTGGCTGACTTCTTTGCTCTTTTTTTCACTAGTAAGGGCTTGGGTATAACCTGCATGATCCACCAAAAGAATGGGTGTCCTAGGCTGTTTTTCACGAAGGGCTTGCACAGCTACACGTATTCTATCTTTTAGGGCCTGCTCATTTTCAATCCCTACTCTTTCCCAACTATCTGAAGCCAAATTGGGAAGGCAATCGAGGATATATATTTTTGCCTCAATCTCACCAAGTAAATCAATCAGCGGCATATCCAATTTTCCATAACCTGAGAAACCCAGATTGATCAAGGGTCTGTCCATTTTTCTTCCTAAAATGGAAGTCCAAGCCATACCCGGTCGCGAAGCACATGCTCCCTGTGCGATGGATGTACCATACACTACAATAGGTAACTCTTTTCGAATAGGCAAGGGTTCAAAATACACCTGCTCGTCAACACCAATTTCCATCCAATTAACTTGATTATAAAGCGGTAAGTAAAGTCGATATTCTCGCCCTCGATCATGATAACCATCATTGGGGTTCAGAAGTTTGTATGCATACGTAATGGTATCTCCAAAACTCCGACCAGCGGCACACCAAACTTCCATTCCATCACTATTTATGGCATATAAGTCCAACCCACTTACGCCCGTGGTTGACATGTGATCCATGTACCTCAAATTTTCATCCTGGGTCTGATATCTGATCTTAATCTCTTTGGCATTTGAACGAAAACGAATCATCAGACCTGCCGAATGTTTGGACAGTCCCCAGATCTCTGGATCCACCTTATCAACTACGCGATGGGGCAGTCGATCGTAGGATTCTTGGACCTCATCGAACCATGCCTGACCCTCTATCACTTGAAACTCATGCGCTGTAGGATTCCACCATTTAAAATTGGAATCACTTTGACTCATTGCCAAATGACAAAAGATGAAACCATAAAATATAAAGATGTTTTTCATATAACTAAATTAAAATAATTTAATAAAATTAGTATTACCTATCTGAGTAATTACTCGATTTTGAACTTCCTATTTTAAATTGCCTATTTTAAATTGAATAAGTATTTTTTAAAAACATGATCAGCTCTAAATCTTTTCTAAAGTACCTAAAATTAACCTAATAAAATGATTAACGTAGGGCAGTGAAACTAATCCACCCTATGTAAACTTGTATTAGATTAAAGTTTATATAAAAACTACGCGTTCATTTACCCTTCTATCTATGGGTAAAGGTCTCTATCATTGAGAGGAAAAAGATGCTGCGGGTAGTCCTCCTTCATTAAATAGCGTCCCCTCAAAATAATCTTTCCACCCATACCTGACATATTTAGGATCAAACACAAGATCAGACCAAGCGATGACTTGATCGTTCACAATCCTTGCTTCTGCTGAAACATATACTTGATCCTCACCCGCCAATTCAAATCCTGTAAGACTAGATTTATGGCTCATTAATCCCTGGCCGTAGGTAAAATCAATGACTACTTTGCCCTCCTTCACGCTATGACTTTTGTAAAGGGGGCCAGAAGCCAATATGTCTTTATTGTAGTCGTTGGCCAGGGCCAAACGCGCTAGTCGATCTCCAACATCTTGTTTATTTGAAGGATGGATCGTCGTAGATGATCCAATATCCATAGTGATGGCCATACCTGTATTGGTCACTTTTAAACTTTTTCGCTGGGCATCTCTCAACGCCGGTGATAGATTGTTTTCAAATCCATAATTAAATGGTGCTATTTGAACAAAATAGAAGGGGAAATCATATCCCCAATAACTTCTCCAGTCAGTAATCAGTGCTGGAAAAAGTTTTTCATATTGTTCAGCTCTCGCTACATTTTCTTCTCCTTGGTACCATATCACTCCTTTGATATTGTAGGGGATCAATGGGTGTATCATGGCATTAAACAATGAGGATGGAAAATCGTTAGGTCCACCGGAAGGAAGAGAAGGGCGCTGACTCAATTGATTCTGGTTGTTTAAACCATAAATAATTAATTCTGAATTAAAGAGGTCTGCGTAAAGAATACCTGACCAACTGCCTTCCAAAAAAATCTTATCTCCTTTTGTATTTTCTAGATATATAGGCCCATCAACTGAGGATTCCCCCCAGTAATCACAATGCATGATGGCAATGACGTTTAATCCTTCATGCAGTATCTCTTTAGGTACCTCATAGACTCTTTTATCACGATCGCCCAAGGTAGCGCCCACTTTTTCCCCATTTATATAAGTAATATCTCCATCATCGATAGCACCAATGGTCAGCTCATAATCCATATCGGCATGATCTAAAATTACCCTTTTTCGGTACCAAAAAAGACCATTAATATCCTCTCGATAACCCACATTAGGTAGAAAAGTATCTGTATAACTATTTTCTGAAGGTAAATTCATTTTTATCCACTGAGCATCATCAAATTGGGGGTCAGAAATTTCCTCTTGACTCAAATCCATAAGTTCTAGGCTTTCGAAGCTTGGAGGCGTTGGAGTCACCGTTAATTTTTCAAATTGATCCCTCCAAGCACGGATTTTAGTTTCGTCATATTGCTGAGTCGGCTTAATCAACTCAGGAAAATCACTCAGACCTTTCTTACTGGTCCAAGCTTCCACTACAGTCCCTCCCCAACTTGAATGAATAATACCAATGGGAATATTCAGATCTAAATATAATTTTCTTGCGAAAAAGTAAGCAGAAGCACTGAATTGTCCCACCGCTTCAGGTGAACATACTTCCCATGAGCCCATCATTTCTTTCTGCTTGATCAATGACAATTGTTTTTTTACGCTAAACATTCGTATCTCAGGATAATCGGCTGCTGCTATTTCTTCGAGATCGTTATCAATATTCTCATTAGGCAAATATCCGGTGACCGGCATCTCCATATTTGACTGACCCGAGGCAAGCCACACTTCTCCTATCAAGACATCATTAAAAATGATGGTAGTATCTACGGCCAAGATGCTGACTTCAAAAGGGCCTCCTGCGTGGGGTGTTGGCAATTGGAGTTTCCAGTTACCCGATTCATCAGAGACCGTACTTGTTTCCTTACCCCAACTACCGCTCACCGTTACTTTTTCATTAGGCAGATACTCACCCCAAAAAGCAACGACTTCATTTTGTTGAAGCACCATGTGATCACTGAAAAGAAGCGGTAATGTTAATTTTTTTGTCTCCGATTTTTGACAGGAAATGAAGATCAAAAGAATGAAGAGAGACCATGTTTTTAATTTAATTATTTTAAGCATTGTACCTTTCATAATCAATTAGTAATCGTAGTTTTAATTAGATTTTAGTGGCTAATAACATCCTAAAACAGTTATTTATTCATTTTTGTACTTTCTCTAATGGCTCCTATTTATAACCAGATTAACTAGAAAAACGACCCTTAACTTAATAGTATAAATGACTTGGCTAATCAGGTAATCCTATTTTGAATCAAGCTATCATTTACAAGATTTTCATATATTCATTTTTCAAGAATACTGAATGACTCAAGTAAATCATCATTATTGACGACTAAGACTTGTTCTTTATTATTAGACTTAAAAAGAATCATATTTTTAGCATCTCCTCTGGCAAAAAATCCTGTCTCTCTTGATGTTTTAGCAGAAAAATTGCCAGATCCATCTCCTAATAGCAAAATACCAGATCCAGCATCATTGCGAGGCGTTTCAATTTCCGAGGCATATAAATTGCCAACCGCGAGAACATCTAAATTATCATCATTGTCAAAATCTTTGATAATGAAGTCGTTCAAATTAGAGATTTGAGCTAAGCGCGGTAAAGGAGATATCTCAAATTCACCATTCCCTTTATTCTCGATAAAAGAAGATGCAAAAGTATTGGTCTGATAATGTAAGGCTTCTTGCAATTTATCATTGCCGTATACTTGATCAATCTCCATAGACGCAAATAAATCATATTTCTTTATTTTCCCTTTTAACTCAGGAACTTGAGCAGAAGAGCAAGAAAATCCTCGCAATGGGTAGTGCTTATTCTCGTTATAATATCCCAATACAATATCAGACTGAACATCGCCGTTAAAATCATGATAATAAATATCAAAAGGTTCCTCGCTAGAAGTTTTATACTTGTGATTAAGCCCAAGATTTCCCACTATGTAATCTATGTCACCATCCTTATCAAAATCAGCTTGATCCAAAGCAAACCACCAACCGGCAGACTGGTCTAGCCCTTTAACCTCTGCTTTTTTTAATTCCCCTTCCTCATTTTTAAAGAAAGTGACGGCCATCCATTCTCCAACGACGGTTAAATCAACATCACCGTCAAGATCATAATCACTCCAAACGGCATCCGTTACCATACCCAACTGATTGAACTCTTTAGCCAATACATTGGTAAGGTTAACGAGTTTGCCATTATCATTTCGCAAAAGCATACTGGATGCAGGTAGAGGATATTGATGAGGGACGTGTCGTCCTCCGACAAAAAGATCTTGATCACCATCTCCATCATAATCTGACGCTTTCACTCTAGAACCACTTTCAAAGTTGAGATCTTGTATAAGTTCTTTCTTGAATTTTCCATCCCCCATATTCAGATAGAATCGATCCATATAATTTGGGTCATAAGCAGGAAATTCATTACCCCCACTTACTACATATAAGTCTTGAAAACCATCATTATTGATATCTACAAATAGGGCATCTACATCTTCATAAGCCCTTTCTTCTGCCCATAATCCTAGGTCCGATTTCATGAAAGTTCCATCTTCGTTCTGAACATAAAGTATGGCGCTCAACCCGTGAGATCCCCCAAGGAAAACATCTTCTAAACCGTCATTGTTAATGTCTCCTTTAGCCATTGCAGGACCAAACTGTGACATCTTGTGTGGCAATAACACCTGATATTGATAATCATCAAAGGTATTTTCCTCGTGTAAAAAAGTAAAAGGGAATAGGTCACTCTCCTTTTCAAATAACAGGGTATCTGAATCCTGTTCACCTCTATAAGATGATTTTTCGGCTTGATCCATAAAGACAGTCATCGTTTGATTGACCTTAATATTTTTTCTAACCGATATTTTTTTATTAGGCCAAACTATTAACAGACTATCTACCTCTATATTCTCACCCAATCCAAAGTGTACCATAGGTTCACTTGTAGAATATATACCACGAACGTTGGTCGTTTCTTGCATCTGTACTTCACTCCCCTGATAAATATATACCCGTGTACCAAATACTGGCTTGTTAGCTTTATCCTTCAATTGGATTCTTAAAAAATTTGCATTTTCCGTCTCCTCTGCATTATTTTCATAAATAAAAGCAGGCAAATTGATATTGTTTACCACAATATCTAAATCTCCATCATTATCTAGATCCGCATAGGCTGCACCATTTGAAAAAGATTCGTGTGTTAAGCCCCATGATTCAACCTTATTTTCAAATTCTAAACCTCCATTGTTTTTAAATGCGTAGTTTTTAAGGGGCTGAGAAGGTATTAAAGAAATCACTTTTTCTAAATCCATGATATCCCAAATACTCACATCTCCCTCATTTGGATGTTCATTAATATATTTTTGGGCAGATTCTATAACGAAGTCATTGACCTTTTTGTCTGCGTCCGTATTACGGATATCATGTAATAATCCATTTGTAACATAGGTATCTTTATATCCATCATTGTCAAAATCAGCAATCAAATTTGACCAACTCCAATCCGTTGCAGACATTCCCGTTAGTTGAGCAACATCACTAAAGGTTTCATTACCGTTATTTAATTGCAAAGCATTGTACATATATTGATAATGACCCCCACTTTCAACTACATCCCAAAAAGACTTAGGATTCATTCCACTCATATTAGATTTTAATCTAAAATTATTTTCAGAAACCATATCCACTACAAAAACATCGAGTAAGGCATCATTATTAATATCTGCCACGTCTACTCCCATACTGTAATAAGAAAAATGACTGAAAGCTACTTTTGAAGTATTGGTAAATGTCCCATCTTGATTATTGATAAATAAGAAATCAGGCGAATGAAAATCATTAGCAACATAAAGATCGATCCAGCCATCATTATTGATATCACTAGAGGATACACCATTTGGAAATCCTGTAGCATCAATTCCAGCTTCCTTACTTACCTCTTCAAAAAAATCATTTCCCGTATTTTTAAATAATTTTAAATGGTATTTTGGTTTCAAAAGCATGGTACCAAAATACTCGGAAAAGGTACCTGGATTAGGTGGTTGGGTAAGTAAAAATAAATCTAAGTAACCATCGTTATTATAGTCTAGAAAAGTAGCATGTCGCGTCCTTTCAGTATCGGAAATTCCATATTTTTTGGCAGATTCTGTAAAAGTGCCATCACCGTTGTTTACATAAAGCAAGTTAGCTCTCCATTCAGGGCGATCATCATATAACTCTCTGCTTACATAAATATCAACATTGCCATCGTTGTTAACATCACAAATAGTTACTCCCGTTGACCAGCCTCCATCATTTTGTATTCCGACTTCCTGGGTAACATCCTTGAATAAGAAATTTCCTTGATTAATATATAATTTATCAGCGACGAGATTACCAGCAAAATACAAATCCTGTAAGCCATCATTATTAAAATCACCTACACCAACGCCTGCTCCACCATAAAAATTAGAATAAAGTAAAATATTTTGATCTTTGGAGTCTTCAATAAAATTAATAAAATCGACTCCGGTACTCAGAGGATCCAAAAGCGTAAAAAGTTTATGAACCTTGACCTCTTTTTGGAAGAAAAAATAATAAATACAGCTAGATACAGCTAAAATTATAAGGAATAAAATTAAATTTTGACGCTTCACTATATAAATTTTAATACCTAGTAATCAAATAATGAAAGGTTTTCCGCTCAATGAGTAACACTGAGAAATATATTTTTTTAAATAAATAAAAAAAAAGTAAGATAACCTTTCAATTCAGTCATCCTACTTTTTTAGATTAAAACTTCACAGGAAAAAGGGTCATTAATAACGGATTAACTAGATCTATTACTAACATGAAGAAGAAACATAACCCTTAAAACCTGCGAAATTTATTTTTTTATATAATTAGAATATTAGGTTTAACAATCACACTTTAGTTTGTCGGATGGACCTTGACATCCCACCAAACTTTTGTAGTCATCTCGTTACCTTGAGCACTAATCATGGCTGCATAATTCTCGGGATTGGTAGCAGCTTCACCTCTATTTGCAACCAACTTTCGAGGAATTGTTCCATTTGTCACATTGAGCGCATTTGGAGGTGCTCCACCAAATGGCTCAAGAATGGGATATCCAGTTCTTCTCCAATTGGACCAAGCCTCAGTGAAATCAAAGAAATGTGTGGCCCAATACTGCTCACCTATCATTTTTTGTCCATCTAATCCAGCCACATATGGATGTGCAGTTAAATAGGCTAAAACATCGGCATCTGCAATCGCAAGTGACGGGTCAACATCCTCCCACATCTTCATCGCGGCAGTTACTCCACTCGCATAAAGTGTTGCAGCATTACCAGTGCCTCCTCGTTCCGCAAACTCAGCCTTCAACAACTCAGATTCACTATAATTCAAAAGAACTGTCGGAGTATTCATTTTATCAAATACAGGATTGACTACAGCAAAAGAGTCAATTGTCATATCAAAAGTAGAATCTAATTGTGTAGGACTATAACCGACGAATTGTCCTCTCGCAGGCGACGCGGGATCCATGAAGATAGCTAATCGAGGATCGTTATTGTCATCTAAATAGTCATAAAATGTCGCAGCAACTTTTGTATCAGGATATTTACTGAAATGAAGAGCAGCTGCGTTTCGATTTCCATCTTGTGGGCCATCCTGTCGAGCCATATATGCATTATCAGCATTAGAAGCCATCGTTCCGCCAGCTATTGCTTTTGCTGCCCATGCCTTAGCACTTACTTCATCCACTTCCATCATTCTCATCGCTAAACGCAACATCATAGAATTACCAAACTTTTTCCACTTATCGGTATCTCCTTGGTAAATAAAATCAGCTGATCCAAGAGTTGAAGAATTTGTCATCATTGCTCCAGCTTCTTCTAATTCTTCGAGCATATCAAAATATATATCCTCTAGAGGATCATATGCGGGCTTTAAAATAGCATCCGTATACCCTTTACCAGCATCAAAATATGGTGATTGCCCATAAACATCTGCGATTTCATGGAATAAATAAGCACGCCATATCTTCGCTATTGCCATTTCCGAACCTACTATCGTACTTTCATCAGCCTCAAGCTGAACGATAATATCTTGGATTGTCTTAATAGGATCGCTGTAATAACTATCCCAAATACCCGCATTATAGGTTCCATCGAAGGTATAAAACATACCCTGAGGATAACTATTTTGAACCAAATACTGGTTGAACTGCGAAAAGTAAATGATTTTGGTAACGGTCATTTCATATTCGGTTCCTGCACCTCTCAACAAAACTCCAGACATTTTGGTATTTACATCCAAAGAAGCGCCTTTGGTAGGATCTATGTTCATCTCTTCAAAATCCTTATCCAAATCACATCCCATAAAAGGACTGATCAGAAGCAATAAAATTAATATCTTTTTCATATTACTCTATATTTAAAATTTTAAACTAACATTAAAACCAACTGTTCGTGGAACTGGGAGTCCTGCGTATTCTAAACCTTGACCATTTCTTGCTTGATAAGCAGATTCTGGATCTACATTAGGCACATCACTCCATAGCGCAAGGTTCTTACCTACTACTGAAACGGATGCCGATCCCAAATTCAACTTATTAGTGATAGACCTTGGAATACTATAAGATAAGCTCAATTGGCTAAATCTGATAAAATCAGCATCATAAACGCTTTCCTCTCCAATGTCCCATTGGTTTGCCCAAAAAACATCTAAGTTCTCCTTAGTCACTCTTACCATCTCAGAGCCATCATCCATTACTCCGTCTGGTAGAAATCCAGCCTCTCTACCGCCTTCAGGTACGGTTTCCTTACTCATTCCAACTTGTTTCAAGAAGGCATTGGTATTTGAATATATTTGCGCTCCGAACTTAGCCTCAAAAAAGACACTAAGCTGAAATGCTTTGTATCTTAAATCAGTTCCAATACCTAGCTGAGTAGGAGCGACACCATTACCTAAAATTTTCTGATCAGTTGATCTAACAGCAAGGGGAACACCGTCTCCGTTTAGAGAGTATATTTTATTACCATTGGCGTCTCTTTGGAAATAGCTACCATATATAGTACCGAATTGCTCTCCAACAACTTGTGTAACTCCAGCGGCCATATTTCTCGTTTGATCAATAAAAATATTGTCACCAGCATCATTTGTAGATATTATTTCACTGTTGTTTTTCGCATAATTAAGGGTCAAATCTGCCGAGAAGTCTCCTTTTTCATATACAGTCCCTCGAATTAATAATTCAATTCCCTTATTCGAAATTTCACCTAAATTTGCAAGTGATGAAGTATAACCAGAAGTAGCCGAAGCACTCACAGCCACTATATCACCGATGGTTGAATTGTCATAATAACTAAAATCTACAGTCATTTTACTCTGGAACATACGCAAATCAAACCCTATTTCAGATTCGTTCTTTTGAAAAGGTTTAATTTCTCTGTTTGGAATCGTCCCCCCCGATATCTGTCCTGTAGGAAGGCTTACTCCATCATTGCCCGTATGAGAACCAGTCAAACCATAGTTCAAACTAAGCCCGTATGGATTATCAGCACCTCCGGCTATCTGAGAATAACCACCTCTTAGTTTAGCAAAATTAATTATACTCGGCATCGTCACTAAATCAGACAAAACTGCCGATACACTGGCAGATGTGTATAAATCATTATTAGGTGACTCTTTACCTGCCAATGAAAGCGTAGAAAACCAATCATTTCGAGCAGTCAACGATACAAATATGGCATCTTTAAAGGCTAATTCTGCCGAACCATAAACTGAATTAATTGCTTTTTCAGCGAAGTAATAATCAATTAATTGGCTTGACGTATTCCTAACGTCATATACCCCTGGTATAACGATATTATCACCTCTCAAAGTTGATTGTTCTCTTGAGTAAGAAAAACGACCCGACCCAATAAATGCATTTAAAACCAAATTATTAGATAATCTTAAGTTGTCGGTCCCTAAAAAAAGATCAAGATCTGATTGTCGTATTGATACATCTTGTTCAGACATAATTCCTCCAGGAGAAAATGCAACACCTATGGGCCAAAGAGAAAATGCTTGGTCATTTAGATGCATGTTCATACGATCAACACCCCCTTGACCTTTGACATATAAAAAATCAGTGATATCATATTTAGCAGAAATAGATCCTATTAATCTTTGCTTATCAATATAATTTCGCGAACGACCGACCACAAAATTTGGATTAGTGAAATATATATTGGTGGAATGTCTGAACTCATCTATATTATTCGCTTGCGTTCCATCACCATTAGGACCTATAAAATCGTCTATGTCAATGTCCGCTGCATAATATCGAATTGACGCATTTGCATTATTCGGAGCATCGGACAGGTTTGGATTTCCTTCACTTAACTCGTCTATAAATTTCACAGAAGATTGAATAGTTAACTTATCGCTGAGTTTTTGGTTGGTATTCAATGAAAGTAAATTCCTTTTAAGATTTGATCGAGGCTGCATATCTTGAGCATTCATCCTTGTATACGACAAACGTGTTGATCCTAAGTCATTTCCCGTTGACAAAGAAATAGTATTTGCAGTATTCACACCTGTCCTGTAGAATTTTTCCAAATTATCTCCCGATGACTCATAGGGTCTCGAACTGCCATCCCATGTAGTACGCGATGAACCATCCATTAATGGACCCCATGACTGAAATGTGTTTAATGGGTCTAGTGGATCTCCATAATTTTGTCCTTGACCATAACTTTTCTGTGGATCAAAAACATTTGTCAAATTATCGAATTGTACCGAAGAGTTTATCTCAATACCCAATCCTTTTTGTCCTTTTCCGCTCTTAGTAGTGATGACAATCACGCCATTTGAAGCTCTTGACCCGTAAAGTGCAGCTGCTGCTCCACCTTTCAAAACATTGATTGTTTCAATATCATCTGGATTGATTGCTTGAAGTCCATCGCCAGCATCATAACCGCCCCACATACCTGCACCGCCAACGTTATCGTTGCTCATAGTGATTCCATCTATTACATAGAGGGGATTATTGTTACCTGTCATTGAACTATTACCCCGAATGACGACTCTCGTAGAAGCTTTAACACCCATAGCATTTCCGTTGATATTTAAACCCGCAACCTTACCTCGTAGTGACTGCAATGCATTAGTGGATCTTACTTTAACTAATTCTTCTCCATCAATTTGGGCAACACTGTATGCAAGTGCCTTTGAACTACGCTGGATACCCAAAGCCGTAACAACAATTTCATCTAATTGTTCAACATCCTCCTGCAGAACAACATCTAAAATGGACCTAGATCCAATAGAGACCTCCTGAGTAGTAAAACCCAGTGAACTAAAAATAAGTGTTGCACCCTGTTCAGGAATACTCATCTTGTATGCGCCATTCATATCCGTTACCGTACCAGTTGTAGTACCGGAAATCTGAACCGTTACCCCTGGAATTCCTTCGTTTTGAGCATCACTAACTGTTCCTGAAATACTGCGTTCTTGATCAATGATTATCTCTTCCGTATCGTTCAGTTCCAATCGACTTACTGTGATGTTATTATTGATCTGTCTAAACTTAGTTTTCGAATCTTTTGAAACTTGTAGCAAAATATCAGAAACAGCCTTTTCACCTGCTTCTATATTTACTATTTGGTTTAATTCGGATTTTAAGTCAGATTTATCAATTGCAAATCTAAAATCTGATTTTTCTTCAATCTGACTGAAAATCTTTTTTACAGTCAAGTCATCAGAGTTGAGCGCTACTTTAACTTCCCTCACGCTGACGTTCTTTTGTGCCCGTCCCGGATTGGCAAGGAGCATATTAAGAAACAACGATTGGAAAACTAACCCATATATTGAGTATTTAGTAATCATAGTTATGACTTTAGTTAATTTTAATTTCATATTTTTGTATTTGGTTAATTATTGTGTTAACTGATTTTGAACCATTGCATTTCCAAATGATGGGTTCAGAATGTTTTTTGAGTCGGAAACCTTGTTTTCGGCTCTTTTTTTGTTATCTACTAGAATTATCTTTCATTCATGTTTTTTTAAAATGTTATATTCACGGTTTCTCCTTCAATGGTGTAACCAAAATTTTTGGAATAGCTAATGTTTTGCATCACATTATCTAGTGTCTCGTTATTGAATTCAGAGCTAAACTGCCATTGGCCTGCCTTTTCAATATTATGGACAATGATTGTCTTGCCATACCATCTCTGAAGTACTTCGACTACTTCCTCAAATACAGCATCCTCAAAATAGATGATTCCATCCTTCCAGCTCAAAATCTTCTTGGGGTCAAAGCTGGATTGAATCATTTGTCCATTGGACTTGAAAACACTCAATAATTGTCCTGGATCTAAATAAACTTTTTGATCATCTTCGTTTAACTTATCTGTCTTTTGAACCATTACCTTTCCCTCAGCTAAAGCGACTTGATGGCGATCTACAGAACTGTAAGCATTTACATTAAATTGAGTGCCAATGGCGGTGACCGACATCGCTGAAGTTTTTACAATGAATTTTTTTGAAGGGTCTTTGGCCACCTCAAAATAAGCTTCTCCTGAAAGTTCAACCGATCTTGTACTTCCTGAAAAATCAGGTTTGTACTGGATGCTGCTTTGAGAGTTCAACCAAACAATGGTTCCATCTGGAAGATAAATTTGTGACTTTCTGCCCGCATCATTACTTTTAGTGACTATCTCCATTTGGCCTGCCATCTCTTCAGCATCATAAAACTGATCAGAGAAATAAAGCAAAGAGATAAAAGCTGCGGCCACTAGCATGGCCGCTACACGCCAGTAAGAACGCAAATCCAACTTTTTCAAGAAGTGCTGATCGCTACTAGCATATTTGGATTTTTTACCTAAAAGCGTTTTTTCAAATATTTTATCGTAACGCTCGTCACTTACCTTTGCTCGCTTGAATTCTAATTTTTGGATTAATTCTTTAGCAAGTAAAAAGTCTTCTTTTTTATCTGGGTTATTCTTGAGCCAAGTTTTCCAATATCGCTCTGTTTCAGGTTTGGACTGGATAACCCAATCTCTGAAATTGAGATCCATTAATAATGATTCCAGCGAATTTCCGCTTTTTAGTGCCATGATTTTAATCTATTGTTGTGTGTGTTCAAAAACTAGAGGGCACTACAATCAAAAGGGCATCAGTTTTTTTAAGTTTTTTTTTGAATTCGCAAAAAAAAGGGCGGGGGAAATAAAATTTATCTAAAAATGAGGGGGCAGAGACTTAATAACAATTCCATAAAATAAGTAATGAAAGGGCAGACTTCATATGAGCTAAAGCCCTATAAATAAGATTTCTGACAGACCTTATATTAGTGAACCCCATCAATTCCTTAATCTCCTCATAGTCGAGGCCTTCATAATAAAGACAGTAAATAGCTTCTCTCTGCCGATTGGTAATTAGCTTAATTACCTCTTTAAGCTTTTTTTTACTGTCAGTTTTTATCTGCTCATCGATGATTTTCTGTTCGGTTGAAATTTCGATTTCAAATAATCGAAATTCAGAATGCTCAAAGTTGGTGGTGTGATCATTGAATTTTTTTTTGTACAGCAGGATTCTTCTTCTCAAACAAGTAAAAAGATAGTTTCGGATTGACGTCTGTATTATGGTCTTTTTCCTTTTCTCTCTTAATTCAATAAACATATCCTGAAGCGCATCTTCCACCAAAGACTCATTCTTTGTGAATTGACAACCGTACTGAAAAAGACCTTCAAAATGAGTTCCATAAATATGACTGAAGGCAATCTCTTTGCCCTCACTAAACAATTCCCAAAGTCGGACATCATCCAAAGAATTCAGTGAATCCTTGTTACTTAAGGACGCATAAGCATCTTTTTGACCTAATTCATAATCTGAATTATTGTCGCGATTTTCAGTTGGTATATTTAATTCTCGGCGCACCGTAGCTATTATTTTTTTTCTTTAATTTCTTCAAATTAATAGTAATTTGAAAATTAAACCTAAATTATATCGATTTAATTTTTAATCTCAAGTAAAAAACAAAATCATTGCCATTATTTTAATCGCGCTCAGTAACTGTGTACTCATTCATTTCATCTCTCTGATTATTTTGAATTCAGAACCTTGATTCCATTTGGGCCAAATGCGGTTATTGGCCAATTCAAGGCCCATTTGATAAAAGAGATCCCCATCTTGTTGCATGGCTCCAAATTGCCAAGTATCCCTATTGAATTCATCAGATGGCGCATGGTATCGTTGCGCGTAAAATTGATCATATTCCTTTTTAATGATTTCCTTACCGCCATTGACTGCATCAAATGATGCGTAAGCAAAAAAGGCAGGGATGCCTATTTTGGCAAAATTAAAATGATCTGATCGGAAAAATAATCCTTTATTGGGGTAGGGATCCGGATAGACGTATCGTCCTTGTCGCCTAGCAATCTTTTCAGCCAAATCATCGAGTTCGGATTGACCAAATCCCATAATCGTTAAATCCTTCATTTTCCCATATGATGCCAAGGCATCAATATTGATATTGGCAACCGATTTGGACGGCTCATAGATGGGATGACGGGCATAAAAGGCAGAACCGAGTAAGCCTTCTTCCTCAGCGGTGAGGGCTAAAAACACCAAAGTTCTTTTAACCTCTTTTTCTTTTTTAAAAGCCGCTGCCAATGCCAAAATCATGGCCGTACCACTGGCATTGTCTTGCGCCCCATTATAAATAGAATCATCATCTATGGCGATTCCAATGCCTAAATGATCCCAGTGTGCGGAGTAAATGATGACCTCCTCGGGAAATTCAGAACCCACTATTTTAGCAATCACATTACTAGAAACGGCTCTTTTAATTGAATTTTCTAGACCAAAAGAAAGCTTAAGATCTAAATCGGTAGCTTGAAAAGTTCGAGTTTTTGCGTTTTTGAACCATTGATTAAAATCCATATCGGCATTTTTAAACAACTTTAGCGCCGCCTCACTAGAAATCCAACCTTGAATGGGACAAGTATTCATTGCAGATGGATCATCTAAGGTCAAATTTGCACCTGAATGCTGAAGGACGGACCAAGGATAACCTGCGGCAGCTGTTTCATGAACAATAAAAACGGCAGCAGCACCTTGCCTTGCGGCTTCTTCGTATTTATAAGTCCAGCGACCATAATAAGTCATTTCTTGACCTTTAAAAAAATCTGGATCTCCACTATTGAAACCAGGATCATTGACGAGTACCAAAACGGTTTTCCCAGTTACATCAATACCTTTGTAATCATCCCAACCATATTCTGGTGCGACAATGCCAAATCCAGCAAAAACCACTTCTGAGTTTTTTAATGCTACCTTCGCCAAATCTTGCTCTGTTTTAGCTACAAAATCAGTTGATAAATCAAGGAAAATAGTTTCATTTTTACTGATCACTCTCATTTGTGATTCTGCCCGACTGGTAATTTCAATCATTGAAACTTCTTGTCGATAACTATCTCCATTGCCTGGAGATAATCCCAATAATTTAAACTGTGTTTCTAAATAATCTACCGTTTTTACTTCTCCAACCGTGAAGGGTTTGCGTCCTTGAAAGTCATCTGAGGCAAGCACCTCCATATGTCTGGCTATGTCCAAGGTATCAATTTGGATTTTAGCTTGTGTGTGATCCTGATTGGTTCGGCATGAAACCATGATAATCAGGCATAAAATAGATAATTGCTTCATATAAGTAAATCTTATACGAATGTAACTATTATAACAAAAAATAATCTCTTTTTTTAACATAATTTCAGTGTTTTGTTAGTTATATTTGTTGTTATATGATATATACTAACATAGTATTCTACTACTTTGTTACCACTGGTAACAAGCACGTAACAAAAAAAAGAAATAAGTTTTTAACCATAAGAACCACTAGAAATGAAGCTTGATGAAAAAAATAAAATATCCGTAACATTCTATTTAAAAGAGGCACCAACTCTCCTTTTTCCTCAAAAAAAAAGTGTTTATGCCTGCATTTCGTTTAAAGGAGAATCAAATAAATTTTCAACAGGACTGCACTGTAAAAACCCAAAAGAGCACTGGTTTAAAGGATGTTTTACGGGAATAGAATTTTCGGAAGAAAATGGAAAATTATCTAAAATTAAAAAAGAGATTGAAGGATACAACCATACTATGTTTCGAGATGTTAAAGAGATTAAAAATTTATATGATGGTATTGATGTTCAAGAATATCCAATCACAATACTTAAAGCGTTTGACTACGGCATAGAAATAAAAAAAAGAACGTTATCCGAGGGAACAATGGACAACTATTATGCTAGTCTTAAATCGTTCGAAAAATTTTTATTGGAATACAGTCATGACGACTTTGGAGTAGTAAAAAATCATCCACGAAAATTGAATAAACTGAGGGTTAAGGCTTTCGTTACATATCTAGAGAATCAAGGTCTAAGAAAAGGAACTATTCATAATAGAATAGTAGGTTTTGCAGCTTTATTTAATATTTATGAGCAAGATCATAGTGATATACTTGAGAATATAATACCTAATCCATTCAAAAATGTTGTTCCTAATCTATCTGCAAATGAAAGGGTTATACAAGTTGAAAAAGCTTTAGCTCGAGATTTTGATTGGAAGTATGTGGAGAAAATTGAGTATCTCAAACATGAATGTAAATCTGGTGGATCAGGATCAGGTCTCGGACAAGCAGATACGACTAAAGACGAGCAATATAGATTGGTAGCCCTGCTAATCGCTTATTCAGGACTATCATTTGTAGATTTAGGCAAACCTGATGTCCTTGAGATAACCAAGAGAATAGATGGTGAGGCTTTAATTTCTAGAAGGCAAAAAACTAAAAGTGAATATACCATTCCTATAACTCCTCCTTTAAAAAGCCTCATTGAAAAATTAAAAGACAATATGCCATGGAAACCATTTGTTTTTGATGGTATCATTAAAGATAGATCTCTGTACAAATATTATAAACAAAAATTCTACGTATACCTACAGAGGCTAGCCAAAGAAATAGAATTTGAAGAAGGCAAATTAACTTCACACAGATTTAGGCATACTTTTGGAATGAGAGCTGTGAATCATTACAAAATCGAGATTCGTTGGGTTGCAAAAATGTTAGGAGATAAAGAAGATACCGTTATCAAAAATTATACTGATTATAATACTGATACCATTATGTCTGGAGTCTTTGCGTCTATGAATGCATTTAATTCATCTGATAATAAAAGTCAGATTAATTTATAAAATAATTAAAAATATAATAAGTAATTTGACTTATTATAACATTAATAGTAGGTTTACAATTCTAATTACACCACAATGAAGGGAACAAAAACTATTAAAATTCAAAAAAACATATCATCTGAGCCTGAAATGAAAATTGACAGGGAGGAGTTTGCTCCAAATAGAAGATTAGCTGAGGTAATAACGGCATTAGACTCAAGCGAGAAGATTGTTGCTAAGATGCTTAATATTTCTGTATCAATAGTTAGTGGTCTAATCTCTAAAGAAAGAACTACTCAGATAACTATTAAATTTCTTAATCAGATAAAAGGTGCCATGCCTTTTTTAAATGATGACTTTATAGACAAAGGTAAAGGGGAGATGTTTCATCGAAAGTTGACTAAAGACGAGATTCAGAAGTTTAAAAAAACCTTTGGTCAATCGTCAAATATCAAAACTAGCGTTCACGGAGATGCCTGTGATCGAGTAACTGCCGTAAGAAAGCGAGTAAAGGAAACTCAAATGAATTTCTCACTTAAACTCGATGTAGTCAGGGCTATGGTTACTGCTATTGAAGGTCGCAGACAGAATCCTTCCTTACACTTCCTGATACAATTAAGAAGATTATATAACGTAGATATTATTTGGATATTGACAGGAGAGGGAGAAATGTTTAACTCTGACAATTCCAATCATGATGATGCCCAAGATCAAATAAAACTTCTTGACGATGAGATTGCTGCTTTGAAGAAAGAAATTGAACGAAAAAATAGAGTTATTGATAAACTTACCTAAACTTATGTTATCATCTTCCATATCGCTAGAAAGACCTTTCTCTCCTATCTTATTAAGTGTAAATGAACTCAGTACTCCAGAGGTGAAATCCTGTTCAGTATTACTTAAACCTTATGAGTACAATCCTTCGGGATTATATTGAGTTATCAGCAAGTATGAGTAATGGGAAACCTACCATATACTACGGGGTAGGTAATAAATACAAAATCAAAATAGGTTTTATTACTAACCTACTCCTTAATCAACCTAGTCGAGAAACGATCTCCACTCCTATTCTCTAGCTTGATAATATAGACTCCCTCACTGAGCGCACTGACATCAATGCGATTATCGGTAGACCTCATGATTCTTTTACCAGATAGGTTATATATCGTAGCCTCTTTGAATTCTGCCATCTTGATGTTGATGATGCCATCTGAGGGATTGGGGTAGATCATTTCTGAAGCATCTGCTAGGGATAGGGTTTCCTCTTCCTCTTCTTCCTCTTCTTCCTCTTCTTCAACTATACCTTCAGATATGGTAAATGTACTTTCCTCTGAAAACTCTGATCCAATCTTAGAGGCATCTACTGCTTGCACAGACCAATAGTAGGTACCATCAGAGAGTACTAATTTCCATTTTAAATTATGCCCTACATTACCCTTTGAAGCTGACTTTCTTACACCTTTAATAGAGGCATCCGAAGATAAGATATCTTCTCCTCTTGAAGTGGTTCCTACTCGTAAGGCATAGGTAAGACCTGCTGCTGGAGTATGATCATCGGTCGCAGCCTCCCAAGCAAATTCTATGATATTTTTATCATTTGCTGTGTTTACGGTTGCGGTAGGCCCTATAGGTTTTGAAGGTGCTACATTGGTAACATAAGCACTACTCAATGATGGACTTCCCATCGCAGGAGACCCTGAAGCTGCAGAAGAAATGGCAGCTGATTCATTGCGATAATTACGATAAGTCTTAAAGACAGGATTACCACTATTTTTATCTTCTCCTGCAATGCATAGATCTAAATCTCCATCTCCATCTATGTCTCCAAATTCTACAGAGGCTTTTATGATGTTACCTATATCAAAGCTACTGGCAACATATTGACCTGTTTGAGGATTGTATTCTGCAAGCTCAGTAATTTCACCTACCCCAGCTTTGGTTCCAGAATATACGATATCTGTATAGCCGTCTCCGTTAAAGTCCCCAAGGTCAATCATACTATTTCTGATACCTGAAATATTAGTCTCTATTCGAGGCCATTGTGTAATGCCTTCGTTGATCTTATTGATGTATATTTCAAATATGTCTCCTACTGCTGAAGTTCCTGTGAAAACCACATCCAAATCTCCATCACTATCAAAATCAATGAAGTCTGTTGTGCCATCTCGTGCCGACACAAAGTTATTATTTGAGTTGGTGAGCGTTAATTCTTCTCCTTCAGGAGTTTCATTATCATAAAGTACTGTTTCTAATCCTGTACTCGGATTAAATCCTGTAATCACTAAATCAACATCTTGGTCCAAATCATAATCAGCAAAATCATAGGAAGAAGCAGTGAGATTTGTTATTTGACTGGACTGATCGATGACATCCATAGTTATACCTCTAGTACCTTCCATATTGTTATCTCCCCAAACATCTGGTAAGTCATTTGGCTGTAAATCAGTCCAATTAGCTGAAATGATATATAATTTCAATTCTCCAGCTTCAGTATTATCAGATAGTCCCGAATAAATTATCTCTTTCTGACCATCATTATTTAAATCTAATATCTTTGATTTCGATTCAAATAAAGGAATATCTTTATTCAATTCCATTCTTCGAAAATCATAAACTTCATTAGAGTCATTAACAAACGAAATATACATAACAGGACTCATGGGATTGTAAAAATTGGGTATTGTCCAAACATCAGGTATTCCATCTCCATTGACATCACTAGTCTCAATATTTGACACATAATGCTCACCAATGTACCATTGCCCTACCATTTTATTATACTTCTCTTCTTTATTTTCTATTAAACGTTTTCCGTCAAATTGAAGTAAAGTAGTGACTGTTCCGTATGCTACTCCGTTTTCATCAAAACGTGGAGATCCATATAATACATCTAAATCATCATCTCCATCGATGTCAACCATCTTAAGAACGGGACTAGACTTTGAACCACTATTTAATTGAACTGCATAATCTATGATTCCTCCTTGATTTACAGCCTTCCAATCATAGGTGAGCGTAAAGCTACCCTCAGTGGCAAACTTTCCTGACTTTAACCCATTATCTACTGCCTGCACAGACCAGTAGTAAGTTCCTGGTTCTAATTGTAACTCGAACTGATTAGTATTGATCGGAGCCACCGTTGAAAGTAAACTGACACCCGTGATTACATCACTAGATATATTAGAAAGTTCACTGCCTCCTGCGGTTGTGCCTAAACGTACTCTATAGCCTAGACTACTATTAAACTCATCTGCAGGTGCATCCCATGACAGCTTTATTGAACCAAAACCTAAATCAGTAGAGATTAAATTTGTAGGAGCTTGAGGTGCTGCATTTTTCTTATTGGCAACCTCTGTTTCATAGAGCAGTGTT
>Ga0206130_10001329_pt1 | contig 36468 bp, 26 predicted proteins | sample Helgoland_Spring_9_FD_148637 | JGI IMG/M metagenome (GOLD analysis project Ga0206130, IMG submission 148637) | Pelagic subsurface seawater microbial communities from Kabeltonne, Helgoland, North Sea - Helgoland_Spring_Bloom_20160512_1 | ecosystem: Environmental > Aquatic > Marine > Epipelagic ...
TTGAAGACCTAGAGTCTTCACCTAACCTTGTACTCCCAAGCATTACTGATCGTGCTAACAGGCTCTTGTTGTTTGACACAAACGGCGCTGTGACTGTTGCAAGTGAAGATGCGCTTGGCAACATCCTCCTTGGTGCAAACTACATTACTGACAGCTTTACTGGCGATGGCTTTACAACTGCTTTTACTCTTAGCGTTGCTGCTAACTCTAAGAACAACACGCAGGTATACATTGATGGCGTTTACCAAAACAAAACTACCTACTCACTAAATACAGCTACGCTTACCTTCTCAGTGGCTCCGTCATTAGACGCAAGCATCGAGGTTGTGTCTGGTGACTCAATCGCTGAAGGTAATACCGCAAACGCTACTGCTATTGGGTACGACCAAGACGGCACTGATACAACGGTCCAGCTAGCTTTAGACTCTTTACGGTCAGAAGAAGAATACCCGCCTATTTTTGCTTACCAGTCAGCAGTTAGTGACAGTACGTTGATAGATGTTGTGCCAGAAGCTGGTCAATATCACGCCTTCCCTAACCTTACTAGGGTAAAAAACAATAGGTTGGTTGGTGTCTATTGGGTTGGAAACGGACACAGCCCAACTATTGCTGGGGATGACCTTGGCGAATTTAGGGTTATTTACTCAGATGATAATGGTGCTACATGGTCTACTCCAACATCCCTGATCGGTAACATGGGAGCAGGGTCTTCTGGTTTTGCGTATTATAAAGCATTAGGCACTGACGCAACTGGTAGGGCTGTTCTTGTCGGCACGATCAATAGTGGCTCTGGCAATCAGACTGGTATTATGCGTTCTGAAGATGGTGTAACTTGGTCTACTTGGACACCAATTAGCATTTCTGGTGAAGGGAGTATTCCCTCATTTCCACTACCTTTTGGTCAACTTAAAACAACTCCGTCAGGTAAGCTTGCTATTCCGTTTTATACTGTTGGAACTGGACGTTGGATAGGTCGTATAGACGACTCAGTTAGTAAAACAGCTGCTGTCTTTGATCAGATTGTAGATGCAACTGTACTTGGCGGTGGTAACGAATTTGCAATTTGTGTTGTTTCTGAGTTAGAGCAGTATGCTTTCTTGAGACAAAGCGACTTAACAAACCAAGTTCCAATCTATCGCACTACTGACGCTGGTGTTACTTGGTCTGCTTTTTCAGACATGAACATAGACACTTCTGGTGGTTGGTTGCCACAAGATGCTCATCTAACGTCTATCTCTGGAAAGCTCTATGTAGCTGTTCTATTGGGTGCAAGAAAAACAATATCACTTCCTGCTCCAGACTCTCCGTCAGCTGCTTTGTTTATGGCTCCTCTTGAGGAAGCAAGAGTTGCGGGTGAGTTTACATTTGATCGGGTTCACTACTGGCCTCTTGCTGATGACGGTGAGCCTCGTGACGCCTACATTGGAAGTGTCTATGATAAGTCTAGTAACTCTTTAGCTATCTTAACTCACAGTGAGACCGCCTCTGATGAATCTAAAATCCTTGCAGGTGCAGTTAGAATTGGTGAGGTGTACGATGGTAGCCTTGATCGAACCGCAGTAGTAAGATGGAACTCTGTTACTTACACTGACAATGGAAGCTCTGCTAAATTTGAAAAAATTGGCAATCAAGTTTTTGGTCGGATTGTAATGACGTTTACTGGTCTTGATACGACTGATACGTCTAACATTACCTTGCGAGCTACCTCACCAGACTTTCCATACCCAGTTATTGAAGCAGGTGAGTGCAGCATCGACATGTCTGCATCCACATCGGGTCTGAACTTTTCAGCAGGTGACGTGACTAAAGTTGCTTTCACATCTTCTAACGCAACTGTTTCAATTACAGATGGAGATGCTGTTCCTTACACTTACAATTCTGGGAAAATAAATGCAGCTGGAACTGCCGTGTTTTACGTTCAATACACAACGGGATAAGTAAAATGACCATTAAACAAATTGGCGGCATCTTTGGTCGCAATCCTGCATTCAATGAGGTTGGCGGAACTTTAACAACTGCGGCACAGCCAAACATTACAAGTTTAGGTACGCAAAGTAGCGACTTAGCCTTTGCATCAGGTAATGGCATCGACTTCTCTGCCACCTCTGGCGCTGGCACAAGTGAACTGTTCGATGACTATGAAGAGGGTACGTGGACGCCTGCTCTTAATGCTTATGATGGCACACCAACTGTATCTGGGTATTACGTTAAGATTGGTCAGATGGTTTATATCGAATGTTCTATTACTCTTGACGGGACATCAGACGCATCTGGTTATATCATAAAAAGCCTCCCGTTTTCTGTGGCTTCTCCTGAGTTGGGTGGCGGTGCAATAAATAATAACACTGGTGGTGAGGCGGATATAATGGTTGGCTATGATGTTAATGGCCGTATTCGCCTTAGTACCAGTTCAAACGGAAATCAAACCTACAACAGCATTGGTGTCAGCAGTACAATAAAGCTCAATGCCCAGTATCGTGCAGCATAAGGACTAGACAATGGCTCTTACTAAAACAACAGTAAACGACAAGATCGAAGTCATCAATCAAGGTGACTGGTCTGTAGTGCAGGTTCGCACAGCAACCATCATTGCAGAGGATGGTGTAGAAATCAGCCGCAACTTCCACCGCCATGTGGTAACCCCTGACGCAGACCTGACAGCCGAAGATGCAGACGTTGCTGACATTGCTGCTGCTGTCTTCATTGACGCAGCCAAGGCAGCATACGCCGCAGCGCAAATAGATCATGTGTAAGTTCAAGCAATGGAAACTCTCGACCTGCTTTTGAAGTACATCGTTGTGCCAGTCGGCGCATTCGTATGGATGCTCCACACCAAGATCAACAATCACCACACGGAGATCGAAGTGCTGAAGGCTCAGGTCGAGGCCACACGAATTGCACATGACCGTGAGTTCAAAGAGGTGCGTGAAAACTTCAAGCGTGTCTTTGAGAAATTAGATGGCATTGAAGAGGCGCTGAGAAAGTAATGCTCTTGGTGACGCATGATTGATCCAGTTACAGCATTTGCCGTTGCGCAGACCGCGGTCGCTGCGATCAAACGAGGCATAGAGCTAGGCAAGGACATCGGCGGAATATCGTCTGATCTGGCCACGTTTGCTGGCGCTATCTCCGATGTAAATTTTGCCCACAAAGCCGCAGAGAATGCACCATGGTACGCGGTCCTGTTTGATACAGGCGGCCCCAATGCAATGGAGATTTTTGCCCAGCGGAAACAAGCGGAGGCGATGCGTGCGGAAATTAAACAGTACATTCAGTTCAGCTACGGCCAAAGTGCGTGGGAAGAGCTGCTTCATATTGAGGCGCAGGTGCGCAAGGAACGGAAGGCGACTCTGTACCGCCAAGCAGAGGTTAAGCAGTCGATCATAGAGTGGGTGCTGGGATTGTTGATCGTGGCATCTGGATTTGCTGGAGTGGCGTTTTTGATATACTTTATCGGTAAACAGCAAGGACGATGGTGATGCGAAAGATTGACGAGCTTATAATCCACTGCACGGCTACACGCGCGGAGTGGATGAGCGACAACAGCACGGTAGCTAAGGTCAAAGAGGTCACGAAGTGGCACTTGGATAGGGGCTGGAGCGACTGCGGCTATCATTACCTTATCGACAGGGATGGGACTGTCTCCGAGGCTCGCCCTGTCGATAAGGCTGGCGCTCATGCCAAGGGTCACAACGCTCACTCAATCGGCATCTCGATCTTTGGAGGTCATGGAGGCGATCAGGACGACAAGTTTGATGTCCACTTCACGGCAGAGCAGGATCGTGCATTGCGCAGGCTCATTGCCCAGCTTCGTATGGAGTACCCAGCCATCAAGACTGTCCGAGGGCACAACGAAGTGTCTGCCAAAATGTGCCCATGTTTTCAGGTGACGCCATGGCTGAACAGCGCGGAAGCGGAGAAGAAACCAGAGCGGAAACGGATTGCTCAGACCAAGACAATCCAAGCTTCTTCTGTTGCCAAGATGGCATCTGTCGCCACACCCCTTGTTGGGGTAGTCGGTGGGCTGCCGTGGCAAAACCTAGCTATAATGGGGGTTCTAGCAGTAGTGGCGATGGTAGCGCTGGGCGTGATTGATCTTGAGCGACTTAAAAAGTGGGACAAAGGTGACCGCTGATGTTTCTACTGGGCAAGATCAAGGTGTACGCAGCGCTGCTCGGTGCTGCTGCGCTGGCTGTCGTGACTGTTTATTACCGTGGCCGTGCTGACGGTATAACGGAAATGGAATATGAGATAAAAGATGATCGGCTGGAAAAGCTGCTCAAAGCAAAGGATGTGCAAGATGAAATTCAATCTCTTGACGACGATGATATTGCCACTCGTGCTTCTAAGTGGGTGCGGAGCGACAATAGCGGGTGACACTTACTGCGACATTGCCTCGCCGCTGTACTTTGATAGCCTAAAGACATCGGAGTGGCTCATTGAACATGACCGCAAGTTGCTCACCGGCATCATAATTAACAACGAAGTACATGAGAAGTTATGTCGGTAAAAACGTACCAAGATTGCCGCTGCTACGGACCCGCATTGAGTTTACAGCAAAATGTTGCTACTACAGTAGTACATCCACCACCCGTATTCGGGTTAGATATGTAACGGATACGATATGCCCTTAAAGAAACTGCTATTAAAGTCTGGCGTTAACCGCGAAAACACCCGCTACACAAGCGAAGGTGGCTGGTATGAATGCGACAAGATACGTTTTCGGCAGGGTACACCCGAGAAGATCGGCGGGTGGCAACGTATCTCCAGCACTACGTTCCAAGGCGTGTGTCGTTCTTTGTGGAACTGGGTGACTCTTAACAGTCAAAACCTCATCAGTGTCGGCACGAACCTGAAGTTCTACCTCGAACAGGGTGGGGCGTACAACGACATTACTCCTATACGAGACACAGTCACGCTGACTGACCCGTTCGAGACCACTTCGGGTTCGCCTATCGTGGTTGTCACGGACGCAAACGACGGATTTACAGACGGTGACTTCGTCACGTTCAGTGGCGCTACCGCTGTAGGTGGTATTACGGTAGACGGCGAATATCAGATCACTCTCACCACAACGACCAACGAGTACACGATTGACGTAGGCACGGCTGCTACGGGCACAGCGACGGGTGGGGGAACAGTTACCGCGACGTACCAAATCAACACTGGTGCTGCGTTTGCGATACCTCGAACCGGTTGGGGTGCGTCCTTTTGGGGTTCAGGTACGTGGGGTATCGGGGCTACTTCTACCAACGCTATTCGCTTGTGGAGTCAAGGTAACTTCGGTGAAGACCTTATTTTTGGTCCCCGCGGCGGTCCTATCTATTACTGGGATGCGACGAGTGGTATAGCCGCAAGAGGCGTTGAGCTATCGACTCTGGCCGGTGCGTCCGACGTGCCAACGTCACAGCGAATGATTGAAATATCAGACATTAACCGATTTGTTTTCGCTTTCGGGGCGAACGAGTTTGCAAGTGTTACTGTTAACCCGATGCTGATCCGCTGGTCTGACCAAGGCAGTGCGATTGATTGGACTCCGTCTGTCACGTCGCAGGCAGGGTTTCTCACACTCTCCCGAGGCAGTGAAATCGTCTCCGCAAAACAGTCTCGCCAAGAGGTGCTCGTGTGGACTGATGCTGCCCTGTACGCCCTGCAGTATGTAGGGGCTCCCGTTGTGTGGAGTGCGCAGTTGGTGGGTGAAAACATCTCTATCGCCGGTCAGAACGCTGTAGCTTACGCCAACGGTGTCTCTTACTGGATGGGTAAAGACAAGTTCTACAAGTACGATGGTCGCGTGCAGCCGCTCCGCTGCGACCTGCGCAAGTTTATCTTCGATGATTTTAACGACCAACAGTACGATCAGGTAACCGCAGGTACAAACGAGTCGTATCACGAAGTGTGGTGGTTCTACTGTTCTAACGACGCCACACAGAACGACCGGTACGTTGTGTACAACTACCTTGAAGATGTTTGGTATTACGGCACCATGTCTCGTACTGCATGGCTGGACTCTGGCCTACGGGATAACCCACTGGCCGCTACGTACAGCAACAATCTCGTGAACCACGAACAAGGTGTAGATGACAATGAGACGGCCACTACGCTACCGATTCACGCCTATGTAGCCTCGGCGGAGTTCGACCTCGAAGACGGGCACCAGTTTGCCTTTGTGTGGCGCATCTTGCCTGACATTCGCTTCGACGGTTCTACAGCTGCGGCACCTAGCGCCACTATGACCCTGCTGCCTTTGGCTAACTCAGGTTCGGGGTACAACAGCCCTGCATCGGTCGGTGGCAGTAACAGTCGGGCCGTATCGCGCTCTGCCGTATTACCTATCGAGGCGTTCACTGGGCAGATTTTCACTCGCGTGCGGGGGCGTCAGATGGCTATGAAAGTCGAGTCCACCGGAGAAGGTGTGACGTGGCAGCTGGGCGCACCGAGAATTGATATGCGTCCTGACGGGAGGCGGTAATGGCTAACGAGATACAGAAGCCTATACCCCCTGCGCTTCCCCTACCCACGGAACAGTACAATCGACCCTTTATGGATCAGACGTTCAACGTACTGCGCTTGTTCTTCAACGGACTTACGACCACAGTTAACTCACTGTTGAGCACTGACGACGGCGGTAAAGCCCTCTACATGCCGCGAGGGTTGTTTTACAGCACCGTAGACCAAGCAGCCGCGGCTACCAGTACGGGGTACCCTGTAGGGTTTGAAAACACCTACATCGGCAACGGTGTAAGTATCGCAGGGGCGGACGACACTCGGATTACCGTGTCAGCGGACGGGATATATAACTTCCAAGTTACGTTGACGACCCAGCATACGAACTCATCAGACGTTACGATTTGGACTTGGATTAACAAAGATGGTACTGACGTGCCGTATGGCGCACAGAAACAGACGGTCAAAGGTAACGGCGACAAAGCGATATACTGGAACTTCTCCATAGACCTCACAGCAGGGCAGTATATCGAGATGTATTGGGCGACGAGCGACACCGCACTCAGCCTGCATACCGAAGCAGCTACAGCGCCACATCCGGGAGTTCCGTCAGCTATTGTAGCTGTCTCGTTCGTCAGTAACTTGTAAGCAGTGCGCTCCTGTAGTAAGATATAGGCACCCTTAACAGATAGGTGCAAAATGGACTTCATAGAACTATTCGACGCGGTAGTGCGCGATTGCAAACCGATGCTAGATGATTACGTAAAACCCGAAAACATGGACGTCGAGCTGGCAAACCTCGGGCTAGACAGCTTAGATTACGTCCTAGTCTTTATGACCCTTGGGGACATGCACGGTATCCCAGAGGAGATTGCGGACAGCCCTCCAGAATTAAACACTCTGCAGGACGCAAAAGACTTTATTGACGAGCACAGAGTCAGGACGTTCGATTCAGTAGAAGAAGCTATGAGGTCAATAAAATGATATATCTGACTCACTGCGATACCGCTTACACCGAGACCGCTACCTTAGTGGGCGACATACGATACCCACAACATGCTCACATCATACCGGAGACGTTCCGACGCGCTAAATCGGGGCTCTCATACCCACCGCACAAGCTGCTGGAGAGTGTTGTCACACAAGACGCACGGGATTACGTGCGAGATAACGCCACCTCGGGAAAGACTGCATTCATCTTCGCCGCGGGTAATCAAGGCTGGATGGGTAACAACGGGCGGTACGACAAGAACCCCGAGGCAGAGCTGCACTACAAGGTGAAGGTACCGTTTATCGTGCTGACCAACATATATGCAGGCCGTATAGCCAGTATGTTTGGCCCTGTAGACCACGTGTCTACTGACGCAAGTGCCTGCGCATCTAGTCTCAAAGTGTTGATGGATGTGTACAACCTAGTAACGAACTACGGGTTCACCCGCGTTATTGTGTTGAGCGGTGAGGATGCAGTGAACAACCTCTCGTTGGAGTTCTTTGGTGAGGCCGGTGCTAGTATACAGGCGGAGCAGGACATGAAACCCTCGGCGTTTGACGATGAGAATCAGGGGTTCTATTTAGGACAAGGTGCAGTTTTGTCTGTGTTTGAGACCGACCCTACCAAACAACCACTGGCTAAATTCCTTGGGGCCTACAGCGCAGCGGAAGATAATACTAACCCGCTGGGGCAACGAGAGGACGGCGCTGGGTACAGTAAAGCAATAGAAGGCGCTTTGTGGGTAGCCAAAACCCCTGCAGATAGTGTACAAATGGTCAAAACGCATGGTACTGGCACACCAGTCAACAATGCTGCAGAGAAAACGGCCCTTACACGTACCCTACCTGAGTTTGTGGCAACGTCTTACAAACCACGTATCGGACACACCATGGGGGCCAGCGGATTGTTGGAGACCTCTCTCATGCTTAGAGACATTAAAAACGGCAAACTACCTGCAATTCAGAACCGTACGGTTTCTGATCCTGTCTTCGTGTCTGAAGACACCCCCGTGCGGGGTGACAAGTTCATCAGCCTAGCTGCAGGTATGGGTAACATCTACTCTGCCGCACTCTTTTCGACGGAGGTGTGATATGAACGCGATCAACAGTAAAAAGACTCCACTCCCGGCACCAGAAGTACTCATCCGCTTCGTCGAGGACTTTAACGACACCGAGTACCCCAAAGAAAAAGTGCTGTTAGCTCTAGCTGGAGAGCTAGGTATGCCTGAGACAGATCAAGTGCAGATCGGCAACACAGTGTTTCTCGGGCAGCGTGGCAAGGGTGAGTACAAGAACGTGATGGTCGGGCGTGCGCTTAACATAGACACGGCTCGTAACTTTATGAACAACGGGTTGAAGTACATTGCGTACCTGCAGAGTAAAGGTATTCAGCACTACCGTACTGATTTCAACAACAAGGAATACCTGACAGCGTTTCAGTTCTGGTTCAACCAGAGTCAAGGGACTGACACAGAGATCGGTGTCGACGCTTTGCCGGACGGAACTTACCGCGCACAGATATTCATCGGGGAAGAATCCCTACAAAGGTTTTGGAGTGTGTAGATGCCAGTCCTAGTCCCCTTATTGCTTGGTGCAGGCGCAGGCGCACTCGCGGTTACAGCGGGAGCAACAGTCGCTACCGCTGCCGTTGTAGGCGTAGGCGCAGCAGTCATATCTAAAAAGACAGGTCTCTCGGACGCGGTTTACGAGGTGATTGTTGAACCTGTCGGCAAGCTGATAAAGAAGGTAGTTGGGTCCGACCTCGGCAATGCGGTGCTCAAGGTAGCGGCGGTAGCCACCCTTAACACGTGGGCAATACCTCTAATCGACGGCGCTAAAGTAGCCGCTAACGGTGGTAATGTAGGCGATGTGCTAAAAGCCGCGGCCATATCCTATGTTGGGCAGACTGTCGGAGACGTAACCGGTAAATTTGTAACGAGCGCTCTCGTCGACGCAGGTGCTTCTGACTTCATAATAAAAACAGTCGCATCGGGGGCAAAAAGTGCAACCAGAGCAATGGTGTACGGTCAAGACCCACTCAAGGCGTTTGCTCAAGGCGGTCTTACAGCTGCGGTGTCCGCCGGGTTGGGTGAAGTCGACACTAAACTACGAGAAACCTACGGCAAATCGTTTGAGAGCCTAGACGCCAAAGTAAAACAATCCGTATTTTCGGGACTTAAAACCGAACTTAGTGGGGGAGATTTAACCTCCGGTCAGGTTGGCGACATTATTGCCAAGTACACTGGTGCTTCAACTGTAGTTAATGAGTTCCTAAAAGATAACGTGGGACTTACCGCGGAGGCCGCGGAGGTACTTACTCGTGCCGTTACTGACGGCGTATCAACTGCCATTGCCGGTGGTTCCGGCCTCGATGCCTTTAGTGGTAGTTTGAGTGCCGCGGGCGCTGCAGCCCTAAAGAAAATTATAGACAAACCAGTATACAAAGCGATTGACAAAGTCACTGGAGCGTACCGCAAGACGGAAAAGGCGGCTGATGCCCTGACCGCACAGTCGGAAAAAGCCGCCAAAACGGCTGAGGCCAGGAACGGGCAGGTGGATAAAGCGAACAGTGCCGTTAAGTCTTATAACGCCCTTCAAGGAGAGCTGGCACGTAAACTACGATACCAAGACCGTTTAGAGTCCGAATACGATGCGGCGTTAAAGAAATACAACGGCAACAAGACGCAGGCTAACGCTAATGCAGTGACCGCGGCCATTAACGCCTTCAACAAGTATTCAACGATCCTCAAGACAGACTATGACGATAACTACAAAGACCAGATGGCGGGGTACAAAAAAACTGCTAACACCGCAAATGCTAGGGCGGCTAAGTTGAAGGCCACCTTAGACACGCAAAACGCTGGGGTTACAAAACTACAGTCAGTTTATGACGACGCACTGAAGTGGGTGGTTACGGAGACAGATAACCTAGACGGGGCGCTAAAGCCAAAGCTGGTCGAGGTGAACAAAGCTGTAGCTCTCACACTGCGCCCTAATATCGACGAAGACGCGTACCGTGAGATGAACGGTCTCGAAGCAGGGGTCGATGTATACGAGCACTTCTTGCAGCAGGGGCAGCAGTTACCCACTGATTTTGACGGCACAAAACAACTGTTGGCCTCAAGCCATGGCGACCTCATTCGGCAGGTTCTAGCCACAGAAGGCATGAACGTCTCCAGTATGGAGCCTGAATCGTTGCGTGCAGTCGCTGCACATGTGGTCAACAATGTTAAAAACATAAAGGACATAACGGGCCTAGATTTCGGCAGTTTTGCCCGTGAAGCCCTTACAAAAGCCCGAGACGCTACTCCAAAAGGGGGCGTGCTCCCTACAGGATTCTCTCGTGAAGACGGCGTGCGCGATTCTGATATTGCAAACGGTTCAGCCTCACTAGGTGTCACTTCCACTGGCGAAATGCAGTGGCAAAACACTGCGAAAGTGTACGACAGGCTTACCGGCAGTGGTTCGGGTAGCTATACAATAGAAGACGTAGAGAAGTCTCTGGCCGCGCAGGTGGGCGCTGGAGTCTCAGTTAAGTTTACAGGTACACCGCCTACGCTCGTTGATATGATTAACACAGCGATGGAGGGGGATTTTGGGACGTTATCTACTTCTGCACTCGGGACTATCGCGTCACTAAACGACAAAGCTGGTCAGCTGTTAGATACGTACGTAATTGCCCCGATTTACGAAGACGCTAAAAACGTGTATAACGGCTTGAACGTGCTAACAGGTGGCGGTCTTGGCAACGCAGGTAGTATCGCCGTCGGTGCGGGGGGTGAACTACTTCAAGCGGTGGCTGGCCTATCCGTACTTGCAGGAGCTAACCCAAACAACGCCCTTGGCCGTGCCGCTAAAAACATGATCGCCCTCAGTGGTGATATGAAATCCGACGAGTGGAAAGCCGCAGCGAAAGAGATGGAGGCCAACTCCGCAGCCTACGACGAGAAGTGGCGTGAAGATAACCCCGGCCAAGAGCCGTCTATGGCTATGAAGGGGCTTCTTAAAGCTCAAGCTATTTGGGGAAATATCCAAAACCACCCTCTGCAGTGGGTTTCTGAGAATGTCGTCAGTGAACTTTTGCAGGAGGTACCTATCCTGCTCGCTTCGGGCGGCACCGGGAACGTAGCGAAGCGCCTGCTCCTCGAAGCTGGGGAAGCTCAAGCTAAAAAAGTAGCCGCGCGTGTGGCCATTGGTACTGGTGTTACCCTTGACGCTGCAGAAGCCTTCGGCGGTACCGCTGCAGGTGCCTTTGATGAGGCTTACGACACCGCGCTTAACTCGGGCATGGATGAGCAGCAGGCTACTGACTACGCTATGGATGTCGCTCAGAAGGCAGGTAGTATAGCGGTTCTAACGCTCGCCGCCACTGCGGGTATCGGTGGTCAGGCACTCTCGAAGTCCATATTCGGTGACAAAGGCAGTAAAACATTTACTGACCAGTACAACGTAATAAAAGACAAAGTGGTCGAAGGCGCAAAAGTAACAGTAAAAGAAGGCGTTACTGAGTTTGTCGAGGAAGCCCTTCCACAGCTGTATATCGCTTCGTCCCTTGTTCAGATTGACCCTTCATACGATGTAGCGGGTAGCGTTTTTGAAGCAGGTATAATGGGTAAGCTCGCGGGTGCGGGCACCGCTGGGGGGCTCTACACCGGTAACGCCCTAGCAGATGCGCTTCTGACAACTAACCCCACGGTAAAAGACGCGGTAACGAACTCCGGCAGTGCGAAAAAGGCTACACAAGCACTTAAAGACTTGGGTATTTCGGACAACGAAGTCCTCAACAACCTGCTTAATACCACATACGACGCCCAGTACGTCACTACGACGGAAGCGGGTAATATGTTCGTTAAGGAGAATCCGGGGTTCACACCTACAGATGCAGAGATCGCCAAGTTTGCGGGCACACGGGACGAGGCTAACCTCGCTACAGACGTAGCGGCCTACGTAGACCCACGGTTCTTGGATGCAGACGAGGTAAAGGCGGCGGCTCTCGCAGAAGGCATCACACTCACTGATGAGCAGGCTAAAGCCTATGTCGGTCAAAAGAACGAGAGCTCTGCGGTCACGAGCATCAGAAAAGAGTATGACCCGCAGGCAACGACGTACGAGGAAGCAGAGAAGTTCTTCGCAGACCTCGGGTTCACACCTACGAAGACGCAGATCAACCAGTTTGTCGGTGCTACCCCTGACGCGCAGCAGAAGACCGCGATCGACGAGTACGTAGACCCTCGTCAGACAACTGAAGCTGAAGCAAGGCAGATGTTCAAAGACCTTGGGTACGAACCGACGGATGAAGAAGTAGCTGCTCGTGTAGGTCAGGGTGGTGCAGGTTTTCAAGCCAACACAAAAAGAACCGCTGGGAAGTACGTAGGCCCCCGCCAGACAACTGAAGCTGAAGTTCGTCAAGCCTTTGCAGATCAAGGGTATGAACCAACGGATGAAGAAGTAGCGGAACGTGTAGGTCAGGGTGGAGATACCTTTGAAACCGATACAAAAGCTGGTGTAGAACCATACGTAGACCCTCGTCAGACAACTGAAGCTGAAGTAAGGCAGATGTTCAAAGACCTTGGGTACGAACCGACGGATGCCGAGGTAAACGCTCGTGTAGGTCAGGGTGATGCAGGTTTTCAAGCCAACACAAAAACAACCGCTGGCAAGTACGTAGACCCCCGTCAGACAACTGAAGCTGAAGTAAGGCAGATGTTCGAAGACCTTGGGTACGAACCGACGGATAAAGAAGTAGCTGCTCGCGTAGGTCAGGGTGATGCAGGTTTTCAAGCCAACACAAAAACAACCGCTGGGGAGTACGTAGACCCACGGTTCTTGGACGCAGACGAGGTAAAGGCAGCAGCCCTTGCAGAGGGTATCACACTTACTGATGAACAGGCTGAGGCTTACGTTGGTCAGAAGAACGAGGCTTCTGCACTCAAGGAAATCAAAAAAGAGTACGACCCACAGGGTACGACACGTGCGGAAGCAGAGAAGTTCTTCACGGACCTTGGGTTCACACCTACAGATGCAGAGATCGCCAAGTTTGTCGGTGCTACTGCCGAGAACACACAAAAGACCGCTATCGAGAAGTACGTAGACCCACGGTTCTTGGACGCAGACGAGGTAAAGGCGGCGGCTCTCGCAGAAGGCATCACACTCACTGATGAACAGGCTAAAGCCTATGTTGGCCAGAAGGACGAGGGCTCGACGGTCAGAGGTATTAGAAAAGAGTACGACCCACAGGGTACGACACGTGCAGAAGCAGAGAAGTTCTTCGCGGACCTTGGGTATACTCCGACGGAAAAAGAACTCACCGCACGTGTGGGGGCTACCCCTGACGCGCAGCAGAAAACCGCGATCGACAAGTACGTAGACCCACGGCAGGTCACCGAGGCCGAAGCTCGCAAGTTCTACGAAGACCTTGGGTTCACACCTACAGATGCAGAGATTGCCAAGTTTGTAGGTCAGGGTGGTAGCAGCTTCGAAAAAACTGCTCCAAAGCGCGTTGAGGACTATGTGGACCCCCGTCAGGTTACAGATAGTGAAGCCCGTAAGTTTTTCGAAGACCTCGGGTACAACCCGACCGACAAGCAGGTTGCGCGATTTGTTGCGCAAGTTGAGGAGACTACGCAACAGGACGTTATTTCTAAATATGTAGACCCACGTCAGGTTACACAGGCCGAAGTGCAAGCTATTGCAGATCAAGAAGGTCTGACCCTCACAGAAACGCTCGCCGCGACGTATCTAGGACAGAGCGAGGCCAAGAACTTCCAAACAAAGCAGTTAGACGCTGCACGTGCGGAATATGACCCGCTCGCTACTACCCTAGATGAGGCTACGCAGTTCTTTGCGGACGCAGGATATACTGCCACTACAGAAGAGATTGCAGGGTTTGTTGCCTCTAAAACTGAAGAAGCGCAGACCAGTGCTATCGGTGCATATGTAGACCCACGTCAGGTTACCGCAGAAGAAGCACAAGAGTTTTTGAGTGCTATTGGGTACCAGCCGACACAAGAAGAGATCGACCAGTTCACTGGTCAAGTAAACGACGAAAACTACCAAGTTACACAGAAAGCCGAAATCGACGGTTATGTGGACCCACGGTATGTTGATGCAGGAGAAGTCCGTGCAACCTTTGAAGCACTAGGACTCGTAGATGTTTCTCAAGAAGATGTTGATAGGTTTGTAGGGCAGTTTGACGAAGAAACGCAGTTGGGCGAAGTTAGGGATTACCTACCCATTGCCACGTTCAACTCCATAAAGAGCATCATCGGTTCTCCTGCAGTTGAGGATGACCCGAATACAGACGTAGACGAATCCAAAGACGCCACGGGTATATACGCAGAATTAGAAGCAGGCGCTACAAGAGACGAAGCGTTAGAAGCTGCCATCGGTAAAGTAGCTACTGACTTAGGTACTACAAAAACCGACTTGTTGGCGGAGATTGGATTTACAAAAGACGAGCTTAGTGACGAAATCGACTTATTAATTGACGATGTCACGGGCGTAAAGGAAGACGTTGCGGACGTAAAAGGAGACGTTGCGGACGTAAAAGGAGACGTAAGCGACATCGCGGATATCATCGGCACGGAGGGCGTGGTTGATGATCCAGATACAGATGTAGACGAAACTCAAGACCCAACAGGGTTGTTCGCCACTATCGCCGCGTACGAGAAGGCGGGCCTGTCTCGCGATGAAGCCTTACAGGCCGCTATAGGTGATGTATCCACTGCGCTGGGCACGACGCGGGCCGACCTGTTAGACGCTATAGGTGAGTCTGAGACTAACCTCGGTAGAAAGATCACGGATGTAGAGACTGGCCTCGGTGGAAAGATCACGGATGTAGAGACTGGCCTCGGTGGAAAGATCACGGATGTAGAGACTGGCCTCGGTGGAAAGATCACGGATGTAGAGACTGGCCTCGGTGGAAAGATCACAGACGTTGAGACAACTCTGACTGAGCTGATAAATAAAAATGATGGTGACGTTGACGCCGCGTTGGAAGAACTAGCCACTACGCTAGGCACCACAGAAGCAAACATACTCGCAGAGCTTGGTACTACTAAAGACCTACTTACCAAAAAGATCACGGATGTAGAGACTGGCCTCGGTGGACAGATCACAGACGTTGAGACAAGTCTGCTTGAGCTGATAAATAAAAATGCTGGTGACGTTGACGCTGCGTTGGAGGAACTAGCCACTACGCTAGGCACCACAGAAGCAGACATACTCGCAGAGCTTGGTACTACAGCAGAAACACTGCGCGACGAGGTAGCGGCGTCAAACTTTGACCTTACCGGCAAAATTAAAGAGGTAGAGGCTAACCTCGGCGCAGACATTCAGGTGGTAGCTGATCTTATTGGTAAGCCGGCACGTGATGTAACACAGACTGACATCGACTTTGTCATCGACCTGATCGCACAAGAAAACGTAGCAGCGGAGACTATCCAGCAGTACGACGTTACAGGTGATGGTGTTCTTGACATAAACGACCAAAACATGTTAACGGATGCACTACAGGGTGACCAAGATGTTACCTTTGCGGACACGTCCATGTTTAACCCGGCAACGGGGCTTTACCTGCAACAAGAACAAGACACGCAGGCTACGCTGGACGCAATCATAGACATGAATACGCAGATCAATACGCAGATACAAACGAATCAGCGGGAAGATAATATCAACGAGATGATGAAGCAGCTTAGGGCATCTTCTGACGCTACAGGACAGAGAGTAGACGTCGACACTCCTGACCCAATGAATATTGACTACCTGTACGATATTGGCGGGGACAGTATTTTTGCTACGCCCCAACAGGCGCAGTTGTTTGGTAGTCCTTACGGCGGGACAAGAGTCCAGCAGCCTGCGCAAACACCCGCCAATTCGACAATACAGCCTAGAGCACAGCGCCGTGCAAGTGGGTTTTCTGAGGGTGGACAGGTAGAGGACGAAAATGATATGCTGCTAAGACTACTTGGAGATATGTGATGAGCTGGTTCGACAATCTTAAAAATCTCTTCTCCAATTCTGAGGGTGAAGCGGACTTTACCCGGGGTCTTGTTACGCTCGGTGGAGGGTACCTCCTCAACAATTCAGGTGTGGGTCAAGCGGAGATACCCCAGACAGGGTACCAAGGCGGTGTTCCTGAGTACGAAGCGCAGCGTCAGGTAGTGCCGGGCACGTATGACCCAAATCGACGCCCCGGAAGCGGCGGGCAGCGGTACTTTACAGATACACAATATGCCCCTAAGAGTGCCACTCCTGCGGCTCCTATGTCTGCGGAAGGCCTCGCGGCTATAAATGCGTCTAACCCCGCACGGCAAGAACGGCGTCCCGGGGGTCCACGTGTAGCGCCCCCTGTGCAGAACTTGGCTGCGGGTGGTATTGCTACCCTTAAAGCGGGGAAGTACCTCGACGGTGCCAGTGACGGTATGGCAGACGAAGTCCCTGCTCGTATCGACGGAAAACAAGAAGCCCGTCTAAGCGATGGTGAGTTCGTCATTCCTGCAGATGTTGTAAGTCACCTCGGCAATGGTAACTCCGACGCGGGTGCGAAGATGCTCAAGGGCATGATGGACCGGGTACGTAAAGCGCGTACTGGAAACGAAAAACAGGGCAAGCAAATTGACCCCAACAAATTCTTACCGGAGTGAGGTGAATCATGGCTGATCCTGCAGACGTAGTGCAATCAACTGCAGACCCTATTGTAGGGCAAGAGACCGGTAGAGAGTCCTCCCTGTCTACTTGGGCGGGTCCATATGTTACGGATATGCTTGGCAAAGGTCAGGCGCTCTCTAATGAAGGTTACAACGCCTACATGGGGCCACTCACTGCGGGTGCATCTAGCCTGCAAGACGCAGCGTTTCAAGGGTTAGGTAACTTGTCCCTCCCCACGGACCAGATGGGTGTTGGGGGTTATGAGCAGCAGCAGTTTACCGGAGACGTAGCGCAGCAGTACATGAACCCGTACCTGCAGGCCTCGTTGAACCCACAACTCGAGGAAGCTAGACGTCAAGCTGGTATCACCGCAGCTCAAAACGCTAACAAGTTTGCAGGTGCCTACGGTGGGTCCGCGCAAGCACTGTTTAATTCAGAAGCTAACCGTAACCTCGGACAGAATCTTTCTGCTATCACAGGACAGGGTTACGCAGATGCGTATGACAGGGGTCTGCAGCAGTTCAACACCGCGGCTGATCGTGGTATGGCAGCGCAGGACAAAGTAAACCAGTATGGTGCGACTGGCCTACAGTCCTTGGCGGATTTGGGTTCATTACAACGGAGTATAGAGTCTGAGGGCATTACGGCAGACCGTATGCAGTTCGAGGAAGAACGCGACTTCCCGTATAAGCAGGTGCAGTACATGCAGTCCTTGCTGCAGGGGCTCCCGATCGCAGCGCAGTCTTATAGTTATGCAGCACCAAGTGCATTGTCTGAGACTTTGTCCGGTGCAGGTGGCCTTAGCGCTATCTACGATACGTTGTTTGGTGGTACAAGTACCGGTGGTGGTACAAGTACCGGGGGCGGAGGCAAGTGATGGCTTTAGAAAACGGCGGTCTCGACGCACAAGTAGAACAACGCATGGATGCCTACCGAGGCAACCCACAGCAGCTACAGCAGCGCTACGGGCAGAACAAAGAACTTCTGGACCTATTGGCCCTGCAGAAACTCACGTCTGAGAAGCAAGCAGCTTCCCGTGATATGCAGATGAAGATGCAGCAGCAGCCGGGCACCATTGCACAGCAGCGTGAACAAGAAGCTCTAGAGTTAACGAAGCAGGAGATGGGTAATACTCTCGGTGATCTTGCGGGTCGTACGAAGAGCACGCTTGACCAGAAGCAGATGACTCAGCAGCAGAACATGAGTAAAATGGCCCAAGCCGCGAGTCGACCTCCACAAGGGGGAATCGGTGCTCTTATGGGTGGTGGCGCACAACCACAAGCACGTCCTCCGATGGGCAACCCTCAAACACAGGGCCTCGCCGCTGCACGCATGGCTCAAGGGCCAAGTAAGTTTGCGAGTGGTGGCATCGTGTCCTTCGCTGAGGGTCAACAAGTGCAGTCTGGTAGTCCGTTCTCTCGGTATATCTCTGACACCTATCAGGGGCTGAAGGGGGGTATGTCAGAAGCAGCACTCCGTCAGCGCGTTCAAACCCTATACGGCCCTTATTCCGCTCCGGTTGGAGGTCTATTCCAACAATCTGACACAAACAGAGCACGAGCCAAGGACATTATAAGTAGGTTGCAATCGGGGGAGCTATCTGTTCCCGAGATGGAGGCGTTGGTACAACAATACCCGGAGTTCCGCCAAAATGCTGCGCAGGTTGATGCCAGAGTATCAACTGCCCCTAACGAAACGTCTGACCGTCTAGGCATGACCACAGGCACTTCCCTCGATACACCCCAAGGAGGTATCGACACTCTGCTGCCACCTCCCGCTTCCGCTCCCGCTCCCACTGCTACTACCGCCCCTAACCCTGATCTGTTAGACCCAAGGGGTCCAAACCAAACATCTACTGCGCCTGTGACTGTCGGTGATGCAGTGCCAACAACAGGTGATGCAGTACCAACAGCGGGTGAAACTGCAGCTTCGTTCGAAGTACCACAAACCGCAGGTACGGCGAGTACAGGTGTTATGGGTCCACAGGGTGCGACCGCGGCTGACTCCGCCTTCCTCAAAGGCACTCGAATGGCCGACGAGTATACAGGCCGTGCCGCTGCAAGTGAGTCGTACGAGGGCATGAAGTCTCGTCTTTCTGAATTTGACAAAGAGAACTACGGCCCCAACGACGACCTAAACGCGTTCTTGATTGGTATGGGTGGTACAGGTTCTATTGGTTCTGCAATGAAGGGCGGTTATAGTTCCATGCTTCGTAGCAAGAACAACCGTCGTAACCGCATGATGGACGAGTTCCAGTTGGAGAAAGATCGTATCGGTGCCGACGCCGTGTTCTCCGCAGCGGGTATAAGACTAGGCACACAGCTTGCAGCGGATGCCGCGGCCAACGAGCGTAATATAAGGACTGCCGCCGCAACTATGGGTGCAGCTAAAATACGTCAGGCCATCGCGGACGCGGACCGTCTTGCAAGGACCAATACAGCAGAACTTGAAGCCGCGGCTAAAGCTGTGGAGCAAGCACGCCTAGCCAGAAAAGATAAGACGGCTGCAGCACTGGGCGTGGCGCAATTGACCGCTAAGACTCGTGCTGATCTGATTGGCAGTCTAGTGTCAAACGACCCGATGATGATGAGTATTAGCCAAGAACTCAGGCGTGCCGGCAACGACCCTGAAGCTGCTGCTTTGCTTCAGAAGAATATGGACACGCGTATGGAACACCTGAATCTGGTCGCCGACGGAGCTATGAACGAGTTTGGCCTGCTGGATGCGGAGGTAGCCGCGGCAAAGCAGTTGTCAGAGTCGCTAGGTCAACCCGAGCTAAACATAGACGACGTGGTGAAACGTTCCATTGAAGGAGAATAGAGTATGGCGGTACATACGCTCACTCTTAAAGATGGGTCTACGCTACAAGTAGAAGCGCCACGAGATACTCCCGTATCTGAACTTGTCGATCTCGCTAATCAGCAGTCGAATGTGTCCGGTAAGCAGTTAGTTGAGCAGCGTCGACAGGAGCGTAGCGCTCGTTCCAGTGAGCGTGGTCCATCTCAGTATATGGCGGTACCAGAACCTGAAAGAGGTTTGTTAGGTGACTTACGTACAGGTTTCGGTACAGGGTTCGTAGAGACCGGCGAAATGGCGGCACTCGGCGCTGCGACGCTACTCGACGAAGAGAACGAGCTTGCCGCGCGCGGTAGGATTCAATCTGTTGCAGACGCTATCAAACCCAACGTGCGTGAGGGTGATAAGGACGACATTGCCTTTAAGATCGGCCAGACGTTTGGTTCTATTGCTGGTTTTGCTGCCCCTATTGCTGGTGCAGCCGCAGCCGCCCCCGCTGCTGTACCCGCTGCCGCTGTTGGTACTGGGATCGGTGCCCTCTTAGGTGTAGGTGCTGCAGCCGGTGAAGCAAGTGAACGTGCCCGTGCAGCTGGTGCAACTCAGGAAGAACGTAACCGTGCGATCCGGCAGGCCTCACCTGTTGGTCTCCTTGAAGTAGCGCCCCTCGGGCGTTTCATGCGTTCTGTAGACATCCCAGTAATCGGACAGTTTATTAAAGACCTTGGTCCTGAGACTGTTGAGACTATCGGGCAACGCATCCAGAACGCCGCTATCACTGGTGGGGGTGAGGCCGCACAGGAAGTCACCGCGGAGATCGTGCAGAACCTTGCAGAGCGTGGGTATAACCCCGAACGCGCCATCATGGAAGGTACAGGAGAGTCCGCGCTGTATGGCGGCGGTGCCGGTGCTACTATCCAATTCCTCGTAGACGCCTTTACAAACAGTCGTAAGGCAGGAGCGGACACAGGGCCTGCACAGGGTGAGTTGTTTGGTGAAGGTGAAGACCTCGGGCAAGCTCCAGAACGTGTTATGGGCGACCAGCGGGAGATGTTCCCCGAGCAAGACTTAGGACTTGCGCCTGAGCGCCCTGATGAACGGCAGCTAAACCTGTTTGATGCGCAGGACCAGCAATCGGCAGCGTTCGCGCGCACTGCACGTCGCGCAGATGAAGAACGTGAACGTATGTTGGGGAGACCCATATCCGAGTTTGAGACCGAGGGTGACCCGTTCCTAGAACGCACCAAGGCTGAAAGAGACGCAGCCCGTGCGGGGATAGCCGGACTACAAAGACCGCAGCGGCCTGAGCCTGAGCAACGGGATATGATCCGTGAGCTAGAGCAAGCCACAATCCCCGAAGAAGAACAGCGCGCGCAAGCTGCGGCCCGTGAACGTGAGGCCCTGCGCGCCGTTGGACGCAACGACGAAGCTGCGTTTGAGCAACCCGACTTGTTTGCACTGCAGCAAGAAGAGGAACGTCGCCGCCTCGGACCTGAAGAACTACGTCGTCCTGACCAGTTTATGGATGTGCCTGAAGCGGCGGAGCCTAGAGAAGCTACGGTTCGCGAACGTGATCTTGTAGACTTAGCGCAAGAACGCCAACAGGCCGCGCAAGAAGATGCGGATATCGCCGACCAGCTCGCTGCCATGGATGCTGAAGAAGCCACACAGCGCCAACAGGCAGAAACACTCCGTGCGGAGTCTGCCGCAGAGACAGCGCAAGGTAAAATGGATACCGATCGCGCCGCTCAGACGTCCGCAATCCGTACTCGAGTGCTTCAAGATACCGTAGCCAACGCAGGTGACATCAAGCAGCCTGTAGCTTTGCGCAATGCGTTCGAATCCGCGTTGTCTGAAGCAGGGCTACGGGAGCCTAAAGCAACACCACAAGAGATGGAGAGCCTGCGCCGTGCGTCGAGCGTCATGCGCGCAAAAGACCCTGCACTTGAAACCGTAGCTGAACAGGAATCGGTAAAAGACCCCGGTCAACTAGAGATGGAAGCGCGAGTAGCGCCGAAAGGCTTTGCCCCTCTTAACAAACCTGCCGTGTCTAGTGTAGACTTAGGTCAACCTTTGGAGGTGTTTAATGTCACGAGTCAAGAAGCTCAACCAACAGCAGGTGGAAGAAGCGTTCCGGCTCCTGTCGGAGATGTGGGGGCAAGACCCGCACGACCAGTTCCTAGCCCTGCCCCTGCCGTCGAAGCTACCGGAGAACCTACTGCACCTAGAGATAGCGGATTGGGAAGCCCTGTCGTGGAGCCTCGAGTGTCTGATGGATCAGGCAGGGCGGAGCGTGATGCACTAGGAGAGACGGGTACAACTCGTAAGGTCGTACCAACTTTCCCCGAGAAAACCGCTGCCACCAAGAAGGGTGGAGGTACAAGGTTTGTATCCACTAAAGCCTCGCAGCCGCTCCGGAAAGATACTGCCACAGCAAAGGTTGTCGACAAGGAGACCGCTGCGAAGAAGGTTCGTGCAGAACTCAAGAAGCGTTGGGAGTCCCGAGCCACAGACGTAGCTAAACGTGAGTACGCCGACGCCGATAACATAGTTAAAGGTGATCCGTTCACCCCAGCGGAAAACCGCAAAATCCTCAAGTTGCTGGAGACACCTGTCAAGAGCCGCGAGAAAGCTGCCCTTGATGCAGCCGTAACTTACCTTGGTTTGTACCCTAACCCTGCAGAGGGTCTCTACCTTGCGATGTGGGAGATCACGCAAGTCCCAGCCAAGCGGGGTAAGCAGGACGTTGCCATGGGTACTCCGCAAAGCCGAGGCGATCCGCTACTCAAAGGTACAGGCGGCAAAGCCGCCAACAAGGCCGTGAAGTGGGCACAAGAAAACCTTGATAGCAATGGCAAAGAGTGGGTGCGCAAGTCTGTTATTGCCATTCAGAAAGACCTCATGGGTGTAGCCGACGCTGACTTGACAGTAGCGCAGCTAAAAGAACAAGGCGTCACCGATCCCGTTCAGATGCAGCGTGAGAAGGAAGCATTGGAAGCCGAGCGTGAAGAAGCCGAAGAAATGCTCGAGGCCGAAGCGGCGAACGACTTTGACGCGGAAAAACAACTCAACTTCACCCGCATCAAGATCGACAAACTGCTCAAGGCTAACGCTGTTGTAGGTCTGGACCTCCCCTTGCACCCGTCTGTTGGCGCGTCAATCAAAGCTGGTGACCTGCGCGGTGCACTACTTAGCCTTGCAGATACATCCCCCAGCAATCAGGTACGGAACATCGCTGCTAAGTTGGCGGGCGTGGTGGGTGATCGTAAAAACCTAGCGCGTGCTAAAGCGGCTACTAAAGGTTCTAAGGTCAAGTCTGTAGTGTACCACGGCAGTGGTAAGACCGACATCACGGAGTTCAAACCGAGCGGGTACACTCAGGGACTATACTTCAGCCCAAACAGGGGTTTAGCGCAGGACTATATGGTGCAGCGTGGTGACGGTACTGGTCGCGTATACGAAGTTATGTTGGACATAAAAAATCCTTTAGTGATTAAAGGCACTTACAAGAAGTCTTTGTCGGACCGTATCGACGTAGCTCTTGGTCGCAAGTCTGAAAAAGATGTGCGTGCAGAGCAGCGTGATCGTCGCAGTGCTTCTATGATCCTATCCGCGGAACGCATCAAAGAGCTGAAAAGCCAAGGTTATGACGGCATAATGAACGAAGATGCCATGGAGTACGTGGCTTTCGACGCTTCTCAGGTCCACATGGTGGACGGTCCTGACGGAGGCACAAAACTTGTTATCAAGAAAGACCTGAAGGCAGCGGACGGTCGCCCGGCAGCGGGCATGTTTGATCCTGAGACAAACACAATAACGCTTGATGAAGGAACTGGTATCAACGCGCACACGTTGATCCACGAAATGACCCACGCTGCGGCAAGCGCCACGCTATCGAATAAGGCACATCCGCTTACAAAGCAGATCACCAAACTGTTCGAGACCACAAAAGAATATCTTGGTACGGCATACGGTGCGCAGAACGTCGACGAGTTCTTCTCTGAGGCCATGAGTAACCCAGACTTCCGTGCCATGCTCGCCACGATTAACGTCAAGGGTGAACCCGTCAGCGCACTGCGCCGGTTCCTCAACTCTATGGGTAACTTCGTACGTCGTCTCATGGGTCGTCCAACTACACCACTGGACGCTATGGAGACTGTAGATACGTTTGTAGATGGCCTACTAGCCCCTGCACCACAATACCGTAACTCTGGCCAACTCCTGATGTCTTCCACTGCGGATGGTGCCAAGAAGGTTCTAAACACGCTGGTAAGTCGTACACAGAAGAAGTTCGGTACACCTGAAGCGCGTAAAGACTTCCGCCGGCAGTTTGGTAACGACTCTATGCAGTTCCTAGAGAGCAACGTGGCAGACAACGCCAAGAGGCTCCTACTGCAGCTCACAGGTTCTCAAGCAATGGCCGACATCGCCAAAGCTGCTGGTCTGGGTAACCTCGGGTACAAGCTGGATCGCATCATCAACGAGCAGCGGGGTAGTATCCGTACAGCCAACGAGCAGGTAAAGCGTGAAATCGACAAGGTCGTTGCATGGGTCGACAAAGCAGGCGATGCCAAGAAAGAGACACTGGACCGCTTGATCTACAACGACAAGTACGGTGCCACCATTCATCAGGTAGACCCAACGCTCACCGCGGCGGAAGCCAAGAAGCGGTATGCCAAGGACTCCGATAAGATGGCTGTCTGGAACGAGCAGCGCAAAGACTGGAACGCTCTCGGTGCTGATGGGCAGCGTACGTATAAGATCATGCGGGATAGCTACCGTAACCAGTACGAAAAAATGCGTGCGGTAATCTTTGGCGAGATTGACGAGCTGATGGCAGACAACCCCGAAGCCGCTAACAAACTAAAAAATGAAGTGTACGGTAAGCTGTTCGACAAGGGCACTCTGGATGTTTACTTCCCGTTGATCCGTGAAGGTCAATACAAGTTGACCTATGCCGCCAAGAACCCTGCGTCCCCACGGGAAGCGTATGTTGTAGAGATGTTCACGACAAGACGTGAGCGAGATCAGGCAGCGGCGGAAGTAAAAGCAGACAAAAACTTCACTGGTGTTGAGACCTTTGATGGCGAAATGACCAACAGTGACTTCAAGAACGCTCCCCCTGCTTCGTTTGTAGCACAGACACTCCGCACCTTGAGTGCCAATGGCGTCGACGGGGATGTGCAGACGCAGATCATGCGCTTGTTTGTTAATGCCCTACCTGAAACGTCTTTTGCGAAGTCACTGCAGAAGCGTAAAGGCACCCCCGGCTACATGACAAACTCTGTCTATGCCATGAAGTCCAAGGCGTATGACCTCGCAGGGCAGACTGAGAAGCTCAAATATGCCGCTATACTACGGTCTTTGGACAGTGAAATAGGAGCTCAGGTAACTCCAGAGGGAGCTGCGCAGGCAAAATCCCGTTTTGGTAAGTACGTGCAAGGGACTCGTGCTTCGTTTGAAGAGGTAAAGAAGGAACTGCTGGACCGCTCCAAGTTTGCCCGTGAAGGTGCGCGCAACAAAGACCTCGAGGCCTATGGCCGTAGGCTCAACCAGACTGCCTTCATCTTTACCATCGGCTTCAACGTATCGTCTGCTCTGGTCAACCTCTCGCAGGTGCCGTTGTTCGTGATGCCGTTCTTGGGGGGTAAATACGGATACCCAGAAACGGGTAAAGCGGTATGGGCCGCGGGTAGTATTGTCAAATCATCCAAGAACTCAATCCTAAGTAATTACGACATCCGCGATGATGGTGTGTTAAGTGTCAAGAGAGACTTGGATGTACCTGCAGAGCGCCGCAAAGAACTAGAAGAATTAGCCCCGCTCGCTGCTCTTGCTATGAAACGTGGTCAGTTGGGTCAGGGCTACCTTGCGGAGGCCTTGGGTCTCGAGGAATCTGGTCGCGTATCTCGCGGTGGTAAGGTCGGCGCTGTCATGGATAACATATCTGTGCTATCTGCGTATATGTTTAACCACGGCGAACAATACAACCGTCAGGTAACTCTGGTAACAGCATACAAGTTAGCCTTGCAGAAGCTGGCCAAGGACAGTCCTAGCATGACACGGACTGAACGTATGGATAAAGCCGCAGAGATGGCGATCTACGAGACACAAGAAACCAACGGTGGCTCCTTCTTAGAGACTGCGCCGCCTATCGCTCGTGAAAATATTGGGCGTGTGGCCTTTATGTATAAGAGCTACGGCCTGCAGATGTACTACAGTATGTTCAAAGCTGCTAAGACTGCGTTCGACTCCGACAAGGGTAAGTTGTTTGGTCCAGAGGGTTCACCGGAACGTAAGGCTGCTTGGAAACAACTCCTCGGTCTGCACGGTACAGCGTTGTTCTTTGCGGGTATCCAAGGTGTGCCACTCTACGGCGCAGTACAGTTGATGGCAGACTTAATCTTCAGAGATGATGAAGAGGACGACTTCGACACCATGGTGCGGAAGTATGTGGGTGAGGGTTGGTACAAAGGTGCTATCACTAAGTTCGCAGGTATCGACGTTGCCAGCCGTGTGGCACTTACAGGTCTGTTGATCCAAGAGAACCGCTACAACAATGACCCGTCGCTTGAGGAAAACCTCGGGCACTACTTGGGTGGTCCCGCTCTCAGCGTGGCTAAACGTCTGGGTCGTGGTGTGAGTGATCTTGCTAGTGGTGAGACTCAACGAGGCATTGAGAACATGATGCCTGTCGCTATTGCCAACGCATACAAGGGTACGTTCGGTCGATACGCAGATCAGGGCGGTGCGTTTACTCGTCGGGCTGACCCGATCTATGACGACATGACCGCAGGGGAAATGGCTTCTCAGGTGCTGGGTTTCCCACCCACAGAGTACACGTTCCGACAAGAGCAGAACATGATTAGTAAACGTATAGATATTGCGGTTGGTAAGAAGCGTTCGGGCCTGCACAAGAAGTATTATGTGGCCATGCGCTTGGGTGACTTCGAGGCAGCAGACTCGGTATTCGATGAGATCATGAAGTTCAACGACAGGCATCCAGAAGCGGCGATCACACCGAACTCAATCGAGCGGTCAATGAACCAACACGCTAAAACGTCTTCTGAGATGTACAACGGTGTTTCTCTCAGCCCACTGTATCGTAGAACCCTCGAGCAGCTGCGCTCCGAGTACAGTCAATAAAAAAACCCCCGCTTTTTACGGCGGGGGCAGTCTGGAGAGGAGAACGACAACAGGGAGGAGTTATCGTCTGTGTGCGATGTTATCACACTGTCCGCCAAATGCGAACCCCAAACATGTCGTTCTCTATTCTGACGCGTATTTCGAACGTCCAACCCTTCATTCCAGCAATTTTATTAGCCTGCTTCTTGGCTTTGTCAGTGTCGACGCAGGGGATAAACACGGACGCCCCCACTGCCATAGCATCCCATTCCACGATAACCTTGATCTTATCTGGGTTGAGGTCGTCAGTCTTCATCGGTTTCTGATACATCCTCGTCGAGCCCCTCTAGTTTTACTGCGATAGTCCACGCGGACGGTAGGTTGAAGTTAGTACCCTTGCAGAGCCGCTTCTTGACTTTCTTGGCCCCCATCTGCTGCGTCAACCCATCCACTGTGCTGATGAAGTCGATGTGCTGCTCACCAAGCCATTGCTTAAAGGGCTTCTGCACAATGTAGAGCATGGATGTATCGGGTTCGTACCTAGCTATGATTGCGTTGCGGGGTGACTGTTCTGGAATAACAATCGGCGCGACCCCGTCGGCCCCCGCTGCGGTAGCCGTGCTCTTAATCTTCAGCACGTTACTCCAGTTTTCTGACATGTAATCTGTGATGAGCGTCTGCACGGTTGCTGTACTGTCATCCACAAAAGACTTCACACGGATGAGTGTGGCGACGACCCAGTCAAACAACTTCTTCAGGTCGTAGTTGATGAGGCCCATGTGCTTGGCCACGTATGCACCAGTAAGAATAGCAGCGCAGCCCCCTGCCCAGAAGCGGTTGACACTGGTAAGCCCTGCGCGTTTCTCGAGGTTCTCTTTGATCTTCGCAAACTTCTGATAGATGCTCGCGCGGTTGTTGATGACGTACTGCACGTACTCTTCGGCGAAATGTCCGTAGTTTAGCTGGACGTCTTTGAACTGCGCTGCCCCTATGGTAGGGTCCACGTGAACCCGTGGCATGTCATCCACCCGTAACTCGAGCAGTCGCTGCATCTCGGCTTTGACGTCACCCTTGGCCATAGCCATTTGCGCATACAGACTTACGTTACCCGTAGAGAACGCCAGTAGACGCCAAGGCTTACCACGGACACGTTCTAGGTTGCCCCCGCCAGTCATACGGTTCTTCTGCTTGCCTTCAGATAGCTGGTAGGCGTAGTCGGACGCCACAGCGCCACGCATGTTTGTCATCTCGTCTGTGTTCAGTAGCAGGTTGTGCATGAGTTCTGCGCGGTTCCAACGAGCGTTCTCGGTGTCTTTCTTCATGCTGGTCGTACCTGCGGGATCACCCCAGATAGAGGACGCTGCGAACATGGCGGTTGTCTTACCACCCCCTGTGTGCCCAAACAGGTGCACACCTAGACTATACAAACCTGTGAATGGCATGAGGATTGTGCCGAACCCGCCACATACAACGAACTGGTGCATCTCCATACCTTCTTGGTCGTAGAAGTCGAGTATCTCTTGGCTACGCTCACGCGTCCCCTTAATAACAAACGCCTTGGATGACTGTATCGTCTTACCCGATGGGGGGTTGTACTCCACACCTGTAGCCGTAATCAGTCGGTCACCCAGCACGAACTCCTGCATCTCGGTGTCGTCGGTCCACCCGAACTGCTGGTGCGCGGTGCTCGCGGTTACAGTCTGTTGTAGTTCATTGATCCATGCTGTTGTGTATCTCATTAGTCTATCCAAGTCTGCGCCAAGCGCGGTTATACCCTGTGCGGCCATGTGCTTGCGGAACTCTTCTTTCGAAGTGATCGAGGTCAAAGGTACGGTGAACTCACGTACCCCGTCTCTTGGCAAGTGAAGGGCAAAGGCCACCACCTCACCCAATTCCGCATCGTGGAGTCTGCGTGTAACGTAGAAGTCGTAGTGATATATGCACTGCTCGTCAGGGTTACCGTCTTCGTCCTTGATGCGTATATACACCCCACCGTTCTGTCCGCGGAAATACGGGTTGGGGAATTTAGGTATCTCGTATGTCTTCACACCAGACGCTGCAGGTGCTTCAACGACATTGTCCTCGGGTGCGGCCTCGGCGACTTCCTTGGTCAACATCGCAGGTGTTGATATTTTGCCCTTGTTCGGACAGTCGGCACACCCTGCAGGGTTATGTCCCTCAAACGTATTGCAGAAGTGCGGCCCACCAGTGTCGTGCATCTTGCGTATGGTGGCCTCAACATTATAGTCCCCGTGCTTGTGGGACATCAGATGCGCAGCCTTCTCCCCATCTTCACACACGTTGGCAATAGATAGACCAGACCGCCACAGGTCATGTGACACTGTCTCTTGGTTCTCGATGATGTGTTTTATCTGGTTGCAACCCGTACCGTTGCGCGTACGCATCAGTAGTCGCTTGAAGCTACCACGTTGGTTCTGCTGCATGGCATCACGGAACGCACTGACTGCCCCTGCGGGTTTGTATTTGTGTGGAACTGGTATCGGGTCGTTCCCGATAAGTTCAGAGAACTCGTCGAAGTCCACCACCTGTGGGGCTTCCAGACCAAAGAAGGTTACGGGTGCAGGTGGGTCGCTCTTGTGGTTGTGCGTGTTAGGCACACGTAGGATACGAGACACGTCAGATGTGACAGATGGATCGGCCTTGAAGCCATCAGCAGCACATAAGTTCTTTAGGCGTTCGGCGACAGGCCACCAGTCATCGCGGCATACAGCCTGAGATAAAATCCAGTATACGTGTACACCACGTCCTGAGTTCACCAGTGTAGGTTTGGGTAGGTTATGACGTTTACAGAACGTACGCAGTGCGGATATAGCGGCTTTCTGGTGCGGAAACTCTTTGCTAGGTCCGCAGTCCAAATCCAGAAAGAAAGACTTGAGGTGGGTTACATCGTCAGCCTTGCGGGAGCCTGCATCCTCGAACACACCCAGTGCGAAGTAAGCATCGTACCCGTCGGCATTAAAGTCATTTGCTGCGTCTATTACCTCGTTAACAGAGGTGTAAAACTCCTGCCTGCGGTTACCAGCCTTTGCGGCAAACACACAGTAATAACCTTCATGTCCTAGTATAAGGTCTAAAAATCTTTTCGTTTCCATATGCACCACTCGCTCTAGTCAGGTTAACCACGGCCACCGTAGCAGCCGTGGTATTTTATTGTTTAGTCGTCCCAAGCATCGAGGACGGAGTCTAGGTCAGTATTAGACGAAGGTGCCGGCGCTGCTTTAGTGGCAGTTCTTTTTACCGGTGCTACTTCTTCTTCGAACCCGTCGTCCTCAGACACATCCGCTAGTACGTTGTTGCTTTTCGCTGGTGTGGAACTCGACCCTGCGAACGGGTTGGCATCACCCCCCGCAACAAATCCACCCTCGACAGCCCCAAACGGGTTACGAGCTTCCATCGGAACGTACTTGATAACTTGCACAGCTTTCAAGCGTAACGACACGCTCTGCTTCCCGCCGAAGTCGTACGGGATCATCTGCACGGCTACGTTAACTGTACTACCTGTAGTCAACTGGAAGTCATCCGGGAGTGGCGTACCCTGCGAATCCACCTGCAATGGTTTAGTTGTGACCTCGCCTTTGTAGGCACCCTTCAAGTTAGCCTTGTGGGTGTACGTACCGTTGTCATCTTTCACGAACGGGTTGACCAACTTATCTACCCACTTGGGTTCTTTGTTGGCATCGTACGCAGTCTTCATCTGCATTAACAAAGCCTTAGCGGTCTCGCTGTTCATGCGGAACTGGATAGAGAACTCAGCGTTCTGCTCCCGTGGGTCACACGGCATACTACGTTTCTTGTTCTGATCGAACGCATACGTACGGTCCAATTTGGGCCAGAGTGCTTCTACGTTCTCGATGATATATGTTTCAGCCATATTGTCGTTCTCCTATGTTATACGTCTTGGTCAGCGTCGAAGTTCATCTCGAGCTGGCGGTCGTCTTTTACCTCGTCTGCGGAGGCCTCATCCACATCCAGCATTGCCTTTGTCAAAGCATCTGAAACTGCGGTCTTGTTGAACCGGTAGGTGTTACCGATCTTGATGTACGTGGCCTTGGGGATATGCCCCTGCCGTACCCACGCACGTATGGTTGAGATAGACACAGCGAAGTGTTTCGCCAAATCCTCTATCTGCACAAATGGTTCTGTCATCATTTCTTCCTCACAGAGATTACGTATTCGGTGTCGATGTTCAGACCCTTGGGCATCACATCGGGGTTCTCTTCCAAGAACTGTTTGACGTTGGTCTGGTTCAAACGACGGTCTAGGAACTCGGGCATGTCGTGCTCTTTGATGAACCCGTACATGGACTCCCAATCTCCAGTCCAGTATTTCGTTTTAGTAGACCTGAAAAACAGACCCTCGGTGGTGCGGACGCTTTCGACATTGTGAGAGTCACAGTAGTCTAGTAGCGCACGTTTCAGGATTTCCTGTTGGCGTACCAACTCTCCATCTTTCTCCTTGAAGTCCGCCGACAACGCTGCTCTTTCCGCCCTGATCTTGATGTAGGCTTTGGTCAGCTTGTCCGGCGAGACGTTGGATGTATCATCCATTTCGCTCTCCTTAACTGGTTAGAATTACACTTTAGTAGTATCTGATGTGTTAGTCAAGTAATTCTTTGTATAGGTCGATCATTTTTGTGTGGACGTTGATTCTGTTATCTAACAGTGAGTAAATACGCTTCTCCGCAGGGGAACCTTGCAGCTGCACAACGGTACAGGGGTGCTTCTGACCTGACCGATGAACACGGGCGTTTGCCTGTGCGTATGTTTCCAGAGACGGGGTCGGTCCCCACCACACTACCGTGTTGGCTGCTGTTAACGTGACACCATGTGCAGCGGACTGCGGTTGGATTACCAGCACCTTGGGGTCGTCTGCGGTTTGGAACCGTTTGAATATATCTGTGCGCTTGGCTACGGGCACGTCACCACGGATAACCTCAGCTGTCACCCCGTCCTTACGGAGTTTGTCCACCAGAATATCTATGGTGTGCTTGAACGGTACGAACACAAGAACCTTCTGGCTGCTCTCGTCGATGACTTCCTTCAGCACTTTGTAGCGGTGCTTGATGTCAAACTCGAGTGTGTCCCCATCATCTGTATACACAGCACCAGCAGATATTTGCAGTAGCTTGTTGATGATGACCGCGGAGTTTACGGCAGACACTTCGTCTTCACCGATGGTCATCATGTGGTTCTTCTTCAGCTTGTCGTAGTATAGCTGCTGCTGGCGTGTCATCTCTACCTTACGTTTGACGTATGTCATGTCGGGCAGATCGAGACACTCTTCTTTGGTGAACCGTATGGCTGGCTGTAGTACCTTATACACAAGGTCAGACGCCTCGGGCTTAACTATCCACCTAAACTGTGTGACCTTGCGCATAACCATATCTCGGAACGAACCAAAGAACCGCGGTACTGAGTTAGGGTTGACCAACTTAGCTAACCCATAGGCGTCGAGTGGTGACTGCGCAGCGGGAGTACCCGTCATCATCCACAACCACGTGTCGTCGTTCACCAACTTATTCATGGTCTTCCAACGCTTCGACTGCGCGTTCTTGTAGTGTGTGGCTTCATCCACGACGATTAGGTCGAACCCACCGTTCATGATCTCGTCGAACACGATCTCGATACCGTCGTAGTTGATGATGGCAAAATCAGCGCCTTGGTCGATCAACTTTTTACGTTTCTTCGGCGTACCATGTATGATGTCCACACTACGGTGCGGCGCAAAGGTGAACAGGTCTTCACGCCATGCAGAGTCCATGATCGACAGGGGGCACACAACCAACACTCGGTTGATCTTGCCTTGTTTCATCAGGTAGTCCGCGGCCCAGATAGCGCTCGCTGTCTTGCCTGTGCCCTGCTCGTTAAAGCAGAAAGACTTTTGGTTCATGGTGAAGAACGAGGCTGTCTTCTTTTGGTGTGCGAATGGATCGTACTTACCTGTCCAAGCGTACCTGTTTTGTATGGGTGAGGGTGCGTTTACATTGAGGCTACGTAGGCTATGAACCTCGTCGATACCCCAGTTGACCAGCACTTCGTTGTCGCGCACCACTTTGCTTTTCGGGATAACTTCAGTGATGCGTTTTGGGTTGCGTAGCTTCAGAAGCAACGCCTTACCATCGATGATCTTCATGTCGTTCTCCTTTTAGGGTATCCCCTAACTTATACTTTCTTCTTCTTCTTGTAGTTACGCGCTCGGTTCTTGCTCGAACTCTCTATCGTGTAACCATCTTTATTGCTGCCACCCTTGGACAGGGCTTTCTTGTGACTGACGTCTTTGCCTTCGCGTTTGTCAGCTTTACCATTGTTGTTCTTATCGGCACCGTTTTTATCCACGGCACGGCGAGCACGTTGCCGCTCCATACGTGCCTCAAAGGTCTTACTACCAACAGGTTTGTTGACCTGCTTCTTGCGGTCTGCGGGGTTCTTATATGGCATCAGTTGGCTCCGTTGTGTACACATTCGATGATTGGACAGTGTCGACGACATAACCCGTTAGGTTTAGCGTTCCACATATCCGTTTCCGCTGCGGTCTCCATCTGCTTGTACTTAGACAGCCACTTCTCCCACAACTTGGGTTTATCATACTCCGTATACGTGCCTTTCACCAAGTCGTTGCTAACAACAAACACCAGCCCTGCACGTATCGTCTTTACCTGTGGGTAGTGTTTGAACACGGACAACGCCATGAGTTCCAGCTGCCCCTTGTCTGCATACTTCGAGGACTTACCCGTCTTGTAGTCGATCACCCATGCAAGGTCACCGTCGAGGATGATGAGGTCAGCGATACCACGGAACCACACGTTGTCGTCGTAGAACCCACAGGGTTCGAGGTCTTCCGTGATACCCAGCTTGAGTTCGCACAGCTTGTCACCCTTCTTATTCTTGAGGACGTCGAGCATCTTTTGCGCAAAGGAGAATTTCCCGGGCAGCGGTACGTCCTTCCCTATAAAATCTTCTGCTGCGGTATGGAACGCCGTGCCGTACATCGTGGCCTCGGTCTCCTTGAAGGGAACCTCCTTGAGAATCTTATCGTGGTAGAACTGTTTGGGGCACTGCTCAAACGCTTTGATCTTGCTGTAAGACCATGGCCATACTTTCGTTGTCATCCTGCATCTCCGTATGATTTGCCTGTGCCACTCTCACAGGTGATTGGTAATCCCTCGGCCCAGTCGGGCGTCTGTCGCATACACCACTCCATGTATTCTTGTGCTTCATCCAACTCTTCGTCGGGCACACAGGTGATGATCGAGTCATGTACAGTTAGCACAGCTTTGTATCTCTTGGCAAGTAATATCATCTGATGCCCTATGATACAGCGCGCAATCGCTTGGCATACGTTCTCTACCACCTTCCCACCGTATATACGGTTCGGCCCCTTGCGGGTGCGGTAGGTGTACTCATAGCCATACTCTGACTTCTCACCAGCAAGCCCATGATAGAACATGGGTAGGCCAGAGGGCAGGATGATGCAGTTGTTGGCTGCGTCTACTTGCAAGACACCTTCCCTACCAAACTGTATCGAGTCACCCCGTGCCATGTATTGTATGGTGTTGTTCGCGGCTCTCCACAGCTGGCTGATTGCCCCGTTGGTGCTGCGGTAGATGTCGATGATCCGCCGCGCTTCTTCGAGTTCGATATATACACCCATACCCTGTAGCTGGAGTTGGAACTTGGGTGCACCCATACCGTAACCTGCACCGAGGATTGTAGTCTTCCCCACGAACCGTTGGTCCTTGGTCACGTCGTCTACTGACACGTTATAGATACTAGACGCCATGTACTTATATACGTCCTCCCCATCGGTGAACTGTTGTGTCAGGTCGTTCTGCCCTGCAAGCCAAGCGAGCACCCGTGCCTCAATCTGTGAAGAGTCGCAGTCGATAAGCGAATGTCCCTCTGGTGCGATGATGCTGCTCTTTAGCTTCTTACCATTCGGTCCGCGGCTTGGCAGGTTCTGCAGGTTGATCTTGTCGTCTCCGCCCCACCTACCAGTGTGCGCTGCGTAATATCTTACAGGCACGGGTAGAAGCCCACGTTTAGATATGTCGATGAACCGCTGCGTCCGTGTTTCTTCGAGCGTAGATTTGGTACCGAGCCTTGCTGATACCAGTGCCTGAACCTGATCGTTCTCGTGGTCCAACAGCTGCTTAAACGCTTCATCGTTCTTGGCGAAGGCGAAAGTCTCCTTGCCCGTCGTAGGGCTAATCTTCATAGGCGGCTCGACCCCTAAATCTGTTAGTAGGTCAGCGAACTTGAGGTTGGACATGAGTTCTTTCTTGTCCGTGATACCCGCGTCACGCATCAACTGATCCTTACGCTCTTTGATGTCTTCGAGGTGAGACTCCAGCAGTCCTGTGTCTAGGTCCAGTGTGGGTTCCGTGTACATGCGCAGGGTCAGGTCGATCAATCGAAGTTCCTGTTTAGGGAACTCCTTTGCCATAAGAGAGAACAGCTTGTATGTGAGTTCCACATCGTTGATGCAGTAGTCCCCGTACTTTTCTAGCTCTCGTGTAGAGAAGTCTTCCCGTCGCTTTCCGAGTGCGTCGAGTACCTCGGTACCTTTAACGCCCACACCGTACCGCGTAGATAGTGCAGCGAGACTGCCGCCAGCTTCAGTCCCATGAAGGGCACGAGCAATGCAAAGAGTATCGGCATACATCCGAGGACGAATACCCAGCCGCCAACTAAGAATGGCACCATCAAACATAGTGTTATGGCAGAGTAACATAGCGTCCTTCCAAGGGAACCCCTTGAGGTATTCTTTAATCTGGTCGTGTGTACCACTGGCCCACTCCGTCGGTTGGTTGTTAAGTTTGACACCCACACCTACCACCTCAAAACGAGGGTCACGGACGTAGGCTTCTGTTGTTATCTTGCGTAGGGAATAGTCCTTGTCGTAATACGTTTCGAAGTCGAGAGTTATCAGGTCCATCGCATCACCCCATGCTCCGCATCTATCTGGCGTATACGCTCGTCGCAGATGTGTTTGATCTTCTCGTAGTCGAGACGACGTTGGCCCGGCTTGTCACGCAACACACGCTTGATGATGTCTGCGTCCCATGGGTTGAGGTCATACTCCAACCAGATGTCCCACGGCTGTATTGTGCGTTGAGCATAGTCGCTCTCACCTACGTTGTGGTCACGCACCGATACTTCTTCTCTCCAGTTGGGTGACGATATGCGATCCAAGTAGCCGATGGCCTCTTGTTCAGTTATGTCACAGTTTAGTGCGATGTCTTTGGCGGTGACAGTTCTTCGGTGTCGTAATATGTATTCCCATACGCGGGCATCAGTTTCGTATCCGTTCATACCGTGTATCCTTTCAGTCTGTCTGCGTCTCTTCGTAAAAAGCATCAAGCAACGCTGAGAGAGCTAACTCGCACACGTTCACGTTAGACATTGCTGATTGAGCTATGATCCAGTTACGAAACTGCGGATT
>Ga0206130_10001330_pt1 | contig 36446 bp, 45 predicted proteins | sample Helgoland_Spring_9_FD_148637 | JGI IMG/M metagenome (GOLD analysis project Ga0206130, IMG submission 148637) | Pelagic subsurface seawater microbial communities from Kabeltonne, Helgoland, North Sea - Helgoland_Spring_Bloom_20160512_1 | ecosystem: Environmental > Aquatic > Marine > Epipelagic ...
TCTTTATCAGTCCAAAATCCATTGTGCATGGCTGTAATGAACTCTTCGGTCCAAGGGTAGTGATCTGGTTTGCGGGAAATTTGTTCTTCGAATATCATTATGTACTAATATATACATTTTAGGTTAAGTTGTAAAGATAATAATACAATTAAAAACACCATATTATTTATGATGCTTATTGTATTAATCGTTTGATGCTCTTTGACGAATCGATCTTAAAGCTCCAGTGGTAGAATCTCTCAGAACCACTACAGCATCACGATTTTTACGGGCATAGTCATATATCTTCTTTTGATCACTATCAGTTAAATCAAGATATTTTGCCCATCTTTCGAACTTATTTCTTCCGCTTTGAAATCTTCTAAAAACATCTGTTGGAACATCGAAATCGCGGTACTTTCTCTTTTTAACCATCAATGGTTTATCGATCATAGCCACGGCTCCTGTTGTCATCTGTTCTTTTCTCTGATTCATACTAGAATGTTATATCGTCCTGTGTAATATATATACTTTGCTTGGTTTTCACATGATATCCTTTAAAGACTTTGACACCAAAGACTTCTCCTATAGGTTCATGTTCTTCAACCATAACAACTGTATTACTTTTAGCTAAAAGTTCTCCATTTCTTAATGGTAGATCCTTTGTTAAAATGAATGTTCCTTTACGGATCTTATTTAAATCCTCGGTTAGAAACCAATCTGTCGATTCAACAATGCAGTTTCCTTCTATTTCTATATCAGTGATCTCACTTAATACCTTCGCGAGTCTCTTATCTGAAATATTACAATGCTCTTTAATCAAATATAATGCAGCGCCGTAGCGGGCGATTGTGCTTTTACCTAAAGGTATCTTCCCTAACAATCTTCTAATATTAAAGACTAGCTTATGGAATGTATTGTATGCTGATTTCTCATCAGCAGTTTCAGGCTCTTTCAATTTCTTACCATCTTTATCAACAATACCTCGCTTGAATGCATCCGTCTTTTCCCATGGCATCGTGAGCAGTCTAAGAAATCTTAGTGCATAAATAAAATCTGATCCTCTTAATAATCCCATAGTATGATTTATAATGATTGTAATTTCTTGGCCACATATAAGTCAGTGACAATGTCTTTTTTGTGTTCTGGATTTAGATAATTTAAATATATCAAAAAGGTCTTTATTGTTGGCCAGTGATTTGTTGAAACACGATAGAATAGCATTCTAGTGGCTGCTGAGATATCAAATACATTATATATTGTTATTATGTGATTTAATAGAAGTCTTTCAGATATTATGCCCGTGGATTCATATTTCCTCAACAGACGATTAATATATTTAAATCTAGCTAAGTCTTCTTTAAAATCCTCAATATCTAAACATGCTGTATTTCTATAGTGTTTTGCAGCATATAATTCAAAATTCTCATTATTTAATTCATTAAATATCTTCATATTTTAAAGAACGTAAAATCTACCTCTTTCTACAACTTTTCCGCCATTTTCTTTAGCGTATTTTTTAGCCTGTCTCAGAGAACGAAAGGATTGAGGTTTATCACTTTCAGCTTGAACAACTTCTCTTAACTCTTCAGTTTCTTCTTCAATGATAGGCTCACTGATGACTTCTCGTAGTTCTTCGATCAACACCTTTTTTGATTTACGACGGTCTAATTCGATATCGTATTCTCTGCCAAGATCTTCTAGTTTTTTCTTTGATAATTTTGTTAAATCTTTCATATCTTTATTTATCTTCGTCATAGATTTCAACTGTGTGAATATCTTTAAAATCATATGCAGTCTTTGGTGTTGGTTGTTCTACTTCATGAATCTTACTAGATTCCTTTTTAGTCTTCATACTCTTAAGTCTTTCAACTTCCTTTTTCTTGATCTTAGGTAAGATCTTCTTAGCAATCTTCTTGATTGCAGCTTTCTTCTTTTCAACTTTTTTATCAACGACGGCTTTCTGTCCTACTTCCAAATCTTGATATTTCTTATCTTTCAATATCTTGTTACGGATGATCTCCTTTGCAGCTTTTTCAGCTCTTTTCAGAATCTTCTCAGGTGAGGCTTTCTTCTTCATAGCAATAGCCTTCTTGCGTGCAATCTTTGGTGCAAGACGTTTCATGATTCGACCTCTTGCTCTTCTCTGAGAAGGTGTGAGAGGTTTCTCACTTAAATTGGTTAATGTTTTTTCTATAATATTCATACTATTATTTATCTCCTGGTAAACCTAACATCCATATAAGAGCACCACCTAGAGCGGTGATAATTGCTGATACAAATGTCCAAGCAATGGATTTGATTGTTTTTAATGTTCCCTCAGCATCTAATTGTTGTTGCTCAACATGTCTTAATCGCTCTTCTTGAGCAACCATACGCTTTAGGATAATTCTTGTTGTTTCGTCTAGATTCGTGATCTTTTCTTCTGCTCTAGCAAGAGCAATGATGGCATCTGCCATCTTATCGATCTTTTCTTCGATCCTATCTAAACGAGTTTTTTCGGAAGAGTTCATATTTCCCATTTTAAGGTGATTAGTTACTACACTTTTTTCTTTCGGGTATATGTTTTGCTCTTTTTATCAAACCGCCAATCTTTCTTATTGAAGTTTTGGAAATTTTGAACTTCATCATACTCGTCAGCTGTTAAAGTATTTGTCTTTTCAAAATCAGCTGATTCACCAATTGTGTCTACTTCAGGTTGTTTATTAATGAAACGGGTGATATGTTTTTCATTTGGAACGATAATACTAAGACCAGATTTATCAATATTGAAATCATATGAATTGAATTTGTTTCTCAATTTCTTCTGAAGTCTTAATGCAGCCGGTTTTGTTAAAGCCTTAACAATGACGCGGCGACCATCTTCTACACCTATATTTTCTTTAATCGATTCAAGTTTAGCCAACTTGGATTTTAGCATCTTGATATACTTATCTTTTCCGCCGTATTGTTTAATCATTTTAGGCGATGGGTTCTTAATCAAATCCTTTAAAGATTTAATATCAAGATCTTTATCAGTTGATTCGAGTAAATTAAGTTCTTTCATTCGATCTTTTACAACAGATTTTGGTGCTTCCATACCGCTTGGAGCTTTAACACCAATAAGAGTTCCAAGGTCTTGTGTTAGATCAGCATTCTTAATTTTACCAGTTTCAATTGCTTTAACAATATTTTGTGCAACAGTTTTGCGTTGATTCTTCTTTACAGCGTCACTCATGATCACTATTCCATCAACCCAATTTCTTAAGGATTCTTCTCCCTTTTTCATAGAATACATACCTCTATGAGTCTTAACTTTGATTGCTTCTTCAAGATCAGTAGATTCTTTAGCCATCACTCTCTGAGCAATTTTAACAAGATTTTCAATCTTGTCGTTTTCCATCTTCTTCTTGGTTGCAACACTGACCTTATCATAAATCTGACTGATAACAGATGCTGTCTGCATATCAATCATCTTTCCTCCGATCTTAGATGCTTGCTTATCTGAGATAATTGTTTTAATCTGATCAATCACAGAACCCTTACCTTCTTGAATCTGCGTCGATTCAACATAAGCATTCAATTCATACTTACCAGAATCCATACCATAGACTTGAAAGGCTAGTCTTTTCCTTGTTTCTTTACCATTCTTAGTAACTTTAACAATATATCTATTGGTCTTACCCTTACCTGGCTTTTTAGGTCCGGTTGAGACTTGATTGAACCAATCATCTTCATCAACTTCAAATCCTCTTTTCTTGGCAAGGTCTGATGCTGCTTTTGCAGCAGATGTAAATGTTTTGTGATATAGAGGGTAATCACCCTCTTTTAAGTATTGTGAAAATGAAATCATATTAAACTTCTCTTGTAAATTTATTGAATGTTTTAACTATTTTACTTGGCGCCCATGAAATGTCAACATTAGACTCTGCAATAAATGAATCAATTAACTTTTCATCTGATTCATTTACAGACAATTGAATTACTTTGCGAAGACGAAGTGTTTCAAGTGAAACAGATTCTTTCATCTCTTCACCCTTAGGTCTATCTTTAATGTTGCTTGGGTAACGAATTTTTAAAGGATTGTTGGTTACAAAGATTAATTCGCCATCAGCATCTAGACCAGCCATAGTATAATTACCAGTCTTCATTTTTAGATTATTGAGAGGACCGAGTTTGATTGCACCAGGTCTTACATTAGAGATTAGGGGTTTGAGATTGTGTTTCTTAATAAGTTTTTCTCTTTTCTTATCATTACCCTTTGTTCTAATCCAAGCCTTCTCAAGTTCTTTGAATGGAAGAGTTGCTTCTTCAAGATCAACTGATTCTCCTAATACAGCATCTACACTTCCGCTTGGCACTGTCATTGGATCAGCCTTCATTTGCTTAAGACCTTTCTTAATAGCTTGAGCGCTATTGCTAGCTTTCACATCAACTGTTTGACCTTTAAAAAGTTTACCCGTTTTCTTAGTAATAGTAACTGTCCACCATTTGATTGCTTCTTCAAGATCGGCTGATTCACTAGCAAACATCTTTCTAACACCTTTCATAAACTCATCAAATTCCTTTTTCTCGGCAGGATTCAATTTAATTTTTCCATCAAGAACATTTCCTAAGGTTTCTGGATTTATGCGCCCAAGTTTCTTTGCTAGTTTATCGAATTTACCTTCTTCTAATTCTTCTACAAACACGACTTTCTTCTTGCCAGTGTTATTATCTGTATAAGTCAAGTGCATTCTTTTCTTAACATCCATTGAAGTATCCCATTCGCCATCTTTAAGTTTTTTAATGACTTTATCATACTTCATGCGCTTCTCTTCTTCAAGCTCAGTTGCTTCTTCAAGATCAATAGCTTCTTTCATTGATCTTTTTTGCATCTCTCTTTTGATGGCTAAAATAACTGGCTTAGCAGCAGAACGTCCAACATTTTTGAAGATGTCAAATAGATCTTTTAAATCTGAATCAGAGAGTTTAGCATAATCTGCGGCTGCAGCTTCTACTAAATCCGAAATAATGCCATCAATGAAAAGATCATCGAGGTCTTCTGATTCATCCATGTTCTTTGTGATCTTATCGACCACATCTTTCTTCAGCTTGACTTTAAAAGTCTTTCCGCCGAATTCAAATTCTTTCTTACCATCTTTAGCAGCTTGTGCCAAGGCTCCCATAAAAGCTGGCACATCTTCATCGATGATCGCTTTAGGTATAAAATTTTGTCTTTTCATATTAGATTCAGTTTTCCCATTGATTGATTGTTTTGGTGTATCTTTCCTATATTTATAAGAAAGCTGTTTTGTACCTTCTTCTCCTGCACCACTTTCTACTGTAAATTTTTGATTAGTTGTTTTAAAATCTTTCTTCCTCATAACAGTCTTTGCTACCAAATCTAATTCACCATTCTTATCTAGTTGTAGAACAAATGGCATATTAATATCTGTTTCCATATCATTGATAACGGCCTGCGCCCCTTGGCCAAGTGAGGCTATTTTCTTACCGTATCTACGATATGACTGTTTAAATAGTCTTTGTATCTCTGCCGGTGTGATATCTTTTTTATTACGAGAATCATTCAATCTATCAAGGAAATGTCGAGTGAATTCAACATCTAGGCCAACCTTACCCCAAAGCTTGTCGGCAAATCTTTCGATTGAATCTAATTGTTTTTTGGTAATCATTTATTTTCTGACAGGTTTCTCATGAATCCAACCTTTATCATTTAATCGATTGTGATCATCTTCAGTTTCAGCCCATTCTTTTTCACCAGTCTTTGGATCATACATCCAATGTGCCTTGAATTCAGATTCTTTCATGCCCTTATGCTTCTTCCATAAATCAGCATCAGCGGTTGTTCGAGTTTTTCCACCAGTAGCAAATGAATTGATTCTAGCATATCCCCACTGTTCTGGAGTTGTGCCAGGGCGATGTCCTGTTCTCCATGCCGCTACACCCCGATCAAATACCTTCTTGAGAATAGCATAAGAAATACCAGTCTTTTCTGCTTTCTTTTGAATACCTGTCTTAACATCTTCATATACTTCACCAAGTTGTTGCTTAATCCAATCTCTCGCAATCTTATTTCTTGGAGTTGCATTAGCAAACTTACTCATCTTCTTATAAGCATCAGTTGTTGCTTTCTGCCAATTGGCACCCTCGGAATTATCCACAATTACAAAGTTATTTTTGAAGAGTGACTGGAATTTACCAATATTCTTCTGAACATCATCCCACATAATCTTTACTTGTTTCGGGCCGAGTGTTCGACTTCTCATCGAATCTCTTTTAACAGCAGTTTCTAGATCAGTGTTTACAAAAATCATACCTACATCATAACCAATTTCTTTTAGTTTGATGGCTTGCTTTTTAATCTTCTCATAATCTTTGCCCGTTCCATCAATTACCAAGCCGAGTCGTCCCTGAATGTAAAGATTCATCTGTTTAGCAGTTAAAGACTTTGCCTTTGCACGAACCTCTTGTCCCTTTGGAGAGAAGATAAATTCTGGCTCCATCACTCCACCTGCTTTTTCGATTGCTTTTTCAAAGGCAGAATCAGAGTTCACCAATTTAAATCCTAGAGCACCGAGACCTGTCTTACCCACTGTAAATGATTTACCAGAGCCTGGGCCGCCAGCAAGAAAGATCGCTTTAAAGATTGCAGGATCATCTACACCCTCTTCTACATTATCTTCGGCATCAATGATAGGGTTCTTATCTTCGCCAAACATATCTTTGAATTTCTTAGTATGTTTTGAAGGTTTTGTTTTAGCAGAAGCATCTCCTGGCGCTGACTTATAAGCAGAAGGATCATCATCAGATTTTGCGGCACCTTTCTTAAAGTGTGCTGCTCTCTTTGCTTTAGTAGACTTTGCCATCTCATCTCCTTCAGCATCTTTTGCAAAATACTTTGCGGGTTGAGAACCTTTCCTATCCTTAATATCCTTATCTTGTTTTACTTCGACAATCTTATTAAGGAAATACTTATTGTCATCTGAGCCTACGATATAGTTGGTACATCTTTCTGCAACTGAATGAATCTCGCCCCTTAAATTTAAGAATCTATCACCAACAAGGAATACCTCTTCAGCAATGTATCTCTCACGAATATCTGATGTCTTTAATTCAATATGCTTACGGAAATTAGTCATCTCCTTCAAACCCATTCTCTTCCTAAGAAGATTGAATACGGCTAATTTATCACCAAAGGATTTTGGAAGACCATTTGAGAATGATTGAAAATCACCTTCAATAGCAGCTGCTCTCATCTTAGAAGCAGACATGCCAGAAACATCATCTGCATCTGGATCACGATCTCCTGCAGACACAATTGAAATTCCTTCTGGAAAATCATAAAAGCCGTGACGAGCCTTAACACCATTATACTTGTTCAATAGAGATTTAAAATCTGAAATTCTATCAGCACCAACTACCATTGTGGCTTTTGTGTAACCCGCATTATAAAGATATACTAGTGCATCAATTGCATTTTTAATCTTCTTATCATAGATGATGTTGCGACCATGTTTTGGAAAGATCTTTCTCATCAACATAACCTTCTCTTTATACTCAAGAGGATCTTTCTTTGGGTTATTTGATTGAGACGCAAATATTTTATAATTGTTGCCTGATGCAAGTGATGCTACCTTACTAAGAAGTTTCTCATGCCCGCGGGTCGGAGGGTTGAAGCGGCCGAAGGTGAATATCGCCTCCTTCTTTATTTCTTCATTAAACTGTTTAAATCCTTTAATCATATCTTTATCTTTCCCAGCCTTTTATTACATCTTTGCTGAAGTTATTCATTGAAAATTCCAATCTATCAACTAATTTGACTGCACCAGAAGTAGTCTTATCAATAGCAACGAATCCTTCAGAACCTGTTACCTTGAAACCATTCTTAGTACGAACAAAGGTATCAAGTTGCTTTACCTTATCAAGTTTATTTATAATAAGAAGCTTAGCATCTACAATAGCATTCTGAAGCTCAAATACAAGTTGAAGGTTCTTTCTATTCTCTTTTGAGAAGAATCTCATCAATTCTTGTTCCTTCTTATCAACTCCTTCTTTACCCTTTGGCGATTTTCTCTTTGCTCTTTCCTTCTCAAATCTATCTTTGAACCAAATGAGAAGATCGCTCACATGCTTTGCTGGTGAACCAATTCTTTCACCTTTTCGAACAAGACTATTATTAAATGTTTCGAATTGACCAGCAAGTTGTGGATTATCTTGAATCTGTTTGAGTGTCGAACTCGCAATCTTCTGAAAGATTTTACCTGCATCACTCAATGCATCATTCACTTGTTTTGTATCGGTAGCGGATAAACTTGCCTTACCTGTCACATCTCTATATTCAGCATCTTGATACCAGATTGAAGGTTTCTTCTTTAAACCTTTTAGATTAACACCATAGGATGCTTTCATTGAATGAAAATCCTTACCTTTATAAGTTGTGTGCCATACAACTCCAAGATTTGCCTTAGCGATCTGTTTACCTAAATCTGATTTAACAGGAATAGCATAAACAATTGTGTTTGGCTGGAATGTGTAGTAAGATTCTCCATCAATCGATTCCTTTGCAACATCACCCTTTGTGAACATGATATCACCTTGGATCACATCTTTAATACCAAGATCTTTCAATTCATTAAATGCAACTACTAGTTTCTCAGCAAGATCACCAGATGTATCAGCACGAACATCAGCCTCTGATTTATATACCTTAGGATCTTTATTGAAGATGCCTTTCTTGGCAACAAAGAATTGACCATCACTTGGATCGATACCCGCAAACACTGCTGGTGCTCCATCCCATTTTACAGTAACATCATAATTCTCATTACTATTGCCTGCCAACATATCTCTCATTGCTCTTAAAGCAAAGATGGCTTCTCTTGCACCTTTAACACCACCATAAATCACTCGGTCTTCCAAGTGTGTCATGTGAGTATTCTTACTCGATGTCGCTTCGGCTATAAATGTCTTAAATGATATCATTATGGTGCCAATTTAATTTCAACTTGTTTTGGTTTTACTTTCAAATCTTTCTTTAGAAATTTGGTCAATTGTTTAACGGCGCTTTTATATGTTGACATTGCTTTTGAAAAGAATGTATCTTGTTGCATTCCAATCATTCCACCAGAATCTAAAGATGCTTTATAGTCAAATGCCCATGTTCCTTCACCCTTAGGTTGTTGTCCACGATGCGAGAATTGCCAAGGTGTTAAATCGATTGCATAACCTTCTTCGAGTTCTTGTTCCTCACAGAATGTTTTAAACTTTTTCATAGGCTCTTCTATCTGTATTTTAAGTGGTGTAGTTCCTGCTTTATAGAGACGATGATATTCCATCTTAGATACATTAAGAATATCACCAGCTTCTAATAATTTTGGTATATCATTATCCATCTGAAACATCCATCCATCACCCTCTAATATTGTAATAACACGATCTGCTCGATCACGATGCCAAACTAGTTCATCTGATTCAATATCTGATTCAAATATACGAATCTTTGTATTACCTTTTATTTTATCTGTATATGGTTTACTCATATTACCAAAAAAACGCGCCTCCACCTTTTAAGCCAAGTTGTGATGCATATCTTGGAAGATTGCATGACCAGTAACCTGCTTTTGTTTTATCTTTCTTTGCTGCACAGTTGTGTCGAGCGGCGAAAGATTTTCTTGCTTCGGGATCATCAATCTTAGCTTTAAGACCTGATGTATCTCCGAATTGAACCTTGATTACATTACCCTTATCATTCTTCACATATACGTAAAATTTCTTCTTTCCACCTCTTTTAGGTTTATTCAATTCTACATCATCGCCTTTATATTCTGCTTCATTAATGAATGGATGATCAAGTGGAACTTCTTCACCTTCGTAGAGACCAAACTTACCAATGTCTGTTGACATAAGATATTCATCAAATTCATTCAAATATGTTGGAACCGTAGCAGATTCTTTCATCTGTCTAGCATATTCAAATAACTTATAATAGTTTTCCGAATGTGGACGAAAGATATTATGTGCGATGGGTATTTGATTCTCTCTATGGAATCTCAATGCTGCTTCTAGTTGACTCATTACTTTTCTTTTAATATTATATATGCGCTTGAATCTGATGTTGAACTACCTGCGTAATTCACAATCTGTGTAATAAATTGATCTGCTTTCTTGCCACCATCGCCAATCAGATTGAGAATATATAGACCACCAAGTTTACCGTGAATCCATATATCAGAATTTCTCTTAATCTTACCAAGCTCTTCAATGACATTTTCTTTTGAAATAGTTTTATCAAATTTCTGAAGCATCGCAGTGAATTTATTAATTGCTTTTGAATTGCCAGCTGCTATTGCTTTAGCCTCTTTTCTGAGATCATTATTTTTAGGCAATTTCTTTTTATAAATTCTCTTTGCTGCATCTTGCATCACACCCCAAGATGCACCACCTCCACGAGCACCTTTACCTTTAATCTCTGCTTTATGTGATCCAAATGCACTGTTAGCTCTTAGATCAATCTGTCCACCCATAAAGGTTACATAATTTGCTTTAGATGTGTACCATTCACCTCTTGCAATGGCTTTAATATGACCACCACTAAATTTATAATCAGATGTTAGAGGTGGTCTTTCAACATTCTTCTCAACACCCTTAACACCCTTTGCGACTTTCTTCAATGAGATACCAACCAGTCTCTTTTGAAGATATAAATCGAGTATATCATCATTAAAGCTTTCAACTGTTGATGTATCAAGTTCTTTTACTTTAAAACCTTTTTCTGATACCCAAATATCACCAGGATTCCATTTATCATCTTTTAACGGTTTAAAATCATTGTTCTTAAAGGCTTGATCTTTCGAAGAATATAATTCTTTCATCACTTTATCATCTCTATGAAAAATCATATCACGTTCAATCAAATGATTTCTGATAGCATATTGAGCCGTAAGATATGAAGAAATCTTCCAACTCTCATCGATATTAAGAATTTCTTTAATAGATGTTTTTCCAATAGAAACCTGTTTAAATGCTTTGATGAGAACCTCATCAGTAAAGCTTTCCATTGGTTTATCATAACCAATATCTAACATAGCAGCCATCCACACACACTGTGCAGATTCTCCGATTGCTGTATTGGCTGTACCACCACCCGCTCCAGCACCACCACCGAATTCTGGTGATTTCAATATATCTGAAGAAGAAATAGTCTTACCATTAACACCAGAGAGTTGGAATGCTTTACCATCTCTTTTGAACTGTTCAATTGCATCTAAAGCACCTTGAACACTGGCAACTGTTATCTCTCCACCTTTATATAATTTTAAAGGGATTTGTTTTTTAATAAGATCACTGAGAATATCGAGTCGTGATTGACCTTTATTAGGACCACCTGTTGCAGGTTTCTTTAACTCTGCAGGTGTTAAGTTAGTGGCTTCTACTATAAACTCTTTGAAAGATTGCATGTTTCCCATAAATTAATGATAGTGATATTTATATCTATTTATAAGATTTCCACTCTTCATATAGCACATTTGATCTCTCATATGTCTCTTTTTCCCATGGCTCATTATCCTCTGATTTAGTCCAATCGACTAATTCTCCCATCCATTTACACATTTTAGGTGATCGAATGAGATCAACTAACTCACCCCTAACATATTGTTTAACATGAATCATTTCATGAGCAAAGGTATCATGAATATCATCTAATGTTAAGGAAGAATCAATTCTAATTGTGAAATCTCTTGGGTTATGATTATTATCATTCCAAGAACAGTCACCGTAAAGACCTTCTTTATCGGCTAGATTCCTTATAAGTTCTATATCAACTTCAAGGTTCTTTAATCTAGGCATAAGTCTTTTAACATAAAAAAAGAAAGCACTTTCAAGTTCAGATCTAATCTTCTGATTTGAACCCCTTATTGATAATGTAATCATATCAAATCTTAAAGGTTGAGAAATCAGAATTGGATTGCGTTTGTGGAGTAGAATCTGATGAACCATCATTAGATAGATTCTGTGCAGAAGTCTCAACATCATACAATCTCATCTTGGCACGATCAATTCCAACAACAAATCTTTTGTTGGCTGTTGGATCATTATATCGATTCTTGAGTTGTTTAATCATCAATTGATTCATCCCCTCAAGCTGTTCTGTTGAGATAAGAGCAAGCATCAAGTCACAAGTTGCAGGAAGACCGAATGATTCTGAAGTATCAGTAATCTCAACATCAGAATTACCAAAACCAGTTCTTGTCACCTGAGTCGCAGACCAGATAGGAACACTAAATTCAACAGCAAGACCTCGAAGTTCTTCCGCAATCGCTTTCACGAAGGAATATGAATTAATTGAACCGCCGAGTCCTTTCATTCTGGAAGAAGCCGCAATATTAAGATAATCAATGAAGATAACATCAGGTTTGAAATCTTTCTTCAATCTAAGCTCATCAAGTAATGCACGGAAATGACCAGAGTGAGCAATGGCTGTTGGATATTCCTTTACAATCAATTTACCATTAGTCTTTGATTGAATCTTCTTTACCTTAGAATCAAATAGGTCTTTGGGTAGATTCTCAATATCACCGATATCAATATCAAACAGATTTGCATCAATACGTTCAGCTATCTTTTCTTCAGCCATTTCAAGTGTGATGTATAGAACACTCTTACCTTCAGATAATGCAGCGGCTGCAAAATGACACATGGCAAGAGATTTACCAACACCTGTGCCAGCAAGGATAATATTCAATGTCTTTCGACCTACACCACCCTTTGTGATTGTATTGAGCATCTCAATATCAAATGGCATCTTGTCTTCTTTCTTATGATAGAAAGCAAAGCGTTCAGCGGCATTTTCGATATAATCGTGTCCTACATTAGAATCAAAGGAAACTCCTAGTGCATCCGATAAAATTTCGGGGATTGCACCTTCAGCCTTATCTTTCTTTTTACCATCAATGATCTGAATTGATTCCATGATGGCAAGGTACACGGCTCGATCTTTACACCACTTTTCTGTAGAATCAATTAGCCACTGATCATCGACCTTTTCCTCTTTGTCTAATTCACGAATGAGGGTTAGGACCTCATTCGCATCACTCCGTGTGATATGTTCCGAATTCTGAAACTCAATTTCAAGAGCAGCAGAATTAGGTAGTTTATTATATTCACTTACAAACGATAATATTAATTTATATACAGGTGCATTATGAGCTTCAAAGTATTCAGTCTTTAAGTGAGGTAATGATTTTCTTGTGAAGTCTTCATTGTATATTAAGTTATTAAGTATTATCGCTTGTAAATCTTTAGTCATCTTCGTTATTTTCGCCGTCTAATAATGTTGCTAGGATATCACCAATCAGAGTTTTAAATTCTGATGATTCATTCAATTCTTCTATACTATACTGTTTATTTCCTTTGTCAATCTGAAACTTGAAACTTATAGTTGCTTGGTCTTCATCCATATTTTCTTTTATAGAAACCTCACCATAGAAGTATACAACATCTTTATATTCACCATCTTGAATCTTGAAGCCGTAATAATCTACGTCTTCTTTTTCAACCATTGTGTACTTAGGAATCTCCATCTTCAATTGTCGGTGTTGATTCAGAGATCATTGTAGTAGATGCAACTTTGAAGCGCTTCTGTACAAATTCCTTGAAGTCGGTTTTATCAAAGATGTTAGTCCAGAATTCCTCGTTCATAGTTTGCGCCAAGCGAAGATTGCCAGTTAACTCATCACCAGTTGCAGGATTCTTGGCTTGATACCATCCATTTTTAGGTTTAACAACATATCCACCTTCCATAGCAACATCGACCAAGCCTGACCATTTCTCGATACCACCTTCCCATGTGACACTAATTGGAATCTTAGATTTCTCTTTAACAAATCGAGACTTCTCAATATTAATGATGAAGTTATAACCAGAAACTTCAGTTCCAGTCTTCTCTTGTCTACGACCGATGATCCATACATTGTCAGCAGAATACATCACACCTGTTCCACCAGAGACAACAGCCTTGCTAAACATCTCTTGGGTTTGATAAGTGTGATTGATAGCAAGTAGTGGAATATCATTTAAGGTGAGTGAAGGTGTAATCATGCGGAATAAACCCTTGAGTGCCTTAGCACGAGTCATATCTGCAACAGACTTCATATTCTCAGCATCGTCAACTTCTTTCTTAGATGCAATATTACCAATAGAGTCAATGACGATGATCACTTTATCTTTACGTTCGATCTCACCCAATTGATGTACAAGATCGAATTTAAGTTCCTCGATATTTGTTACTGGTGTGTGTAGGACTCTACTTGTATCAATTCCAAAAGATTCAAAGTATGCTTGGGGTGAACCAAACTCCGAATCATAGAACATAAGAACAGAATCTTCATGTTTCTTAAGATATGCGGCAGCCATCAATAGAGCGAATGAAGTCTTGAAGTGCTTAGATGGTCCAGCAAGAACTGTAAGACCAGAAGCAAGACCTCCATCGATTGAACCCGACAATGCTGCATTGATCATCGGTACTGGTGTTGATGTCAATTCCTTCTCCGAAAAGAGTTTAGATTCTGACAACACTGAGACTCCCGCTGAACGGGATGATTTTTTTAGTTTTTCTAATAGTGACATATTATTATATATTATTCTTAGGCATCTTTCACAAAGACACCATTCTCCATCTTACCTGTTCGTTTCTTGATCACATTATATGCGGTTTCTAGACATTCGACAGAATTAAATCCTGCTAATTTAGATAAAATGATAATGGTGACTAACATGTCTCCAATACCATCTTCTACCTCAGCCAAGGCTTCTGATCTTTTCACTTGCTTGTTATGATCACCTTGGATAGAATCCAATAAAAGAAGAGCCTCGCGTGTTTCATCGAGTTCTTCTTGAGTCTTACCAAGTTGTGTGAGTGCAGTAGCCTTATCGAGAATACCCTTGTCGGCTGCCCACTGATTTACTTTTTCTTCTAGTTGTTCGTAGTTCATTATAGTTACTATATACTATTTTCTGTTAATTGTAAATACTTATTTTAGTTTATTTGGACCCTTTGATACAAAGGGCATCTTAGATTTTTCTCCAACATAAACCTGATGTGCAGCCTCATATTGAAGATCGAGCGATACAGATCGACCAATGACAACCTTGAGGTATTCCTTTGGTCGAAAGTTTAGGACTTCACCATCAACTTCTGTCATTGTATCTTCTCGTGTAACTATACACTTATTGTCATATACTTCCTTTATATCTTCCATCATAATTTTTTATTTCCACTCCCAATCATTGAGATGTTTATATGCTAATTCTTTCATATTACACTATCTTCAATTTGTTACCAGTTATAGCTTCTTTGGTAGTCATACCGTTTGCTTTATAAAAATCTTCACTTGTTCCATGTGAATAGATATTTAATCTACCATATATGGAACACGCTTTCTTGAGGAGTCTAGAACCAATACCTTTTCGGCGCTGTCGAGGCATCACATAACATTGATATTCTTTTCTCTCGTGTCGATCATAAGCTAAGCCCCAGCCAGTATATCGTTCTCCATCGTGAGCGATCATTAAATGTCCATAATCAAAATATAGACAACTCTCGAGCTGATCCTTTAAGACACTATAATCATTTCCATCGTCAGCCGCGGCGGCCCGACTGAAGTTATTTCTGGAGCACCATTTGAGCACATCGGCAGGAGGCCACACTTTGGATAGGTCGTAAGTTCTAATATAGGTCTTCATAATTTAATAAATCTTTCTCAATCTTATGTATATATTATAATATATTTTGGTCATTTTGTCAACATATGGAAGTCATTGATGATCAAAGGGTTATGACATTATCTTATATAAGATCTCAAAAGTCATAACCCCTTAATTGTCAGAGACTTACAATCCAGTCCATTGAGTATTGGACATATCATGCTTTAGGACATTTCCACGAGCGAAGTTTCGAGCTGGGGCATTCCAGCTCGCTGCTTTAAGATAGTCACCATATTTAAACTTCTTATCAGTTTCACAGTTCACGATGAATGAGTGAGCCCCACCACCACTAATGATCTTGATATATTTGGCACCTACCTTGTAGCTGATCTTATTTGCGAAGTTTGTGCGCATCTCTTCGGCTATTTCAGAGTCTTCACTCATGAATTTATTATAATTCACTTTCATAGCCACTGTAATTTTGGCGATGGCGTCGGTCATTTCTTTTGTAATTTTCATAATTTATTTTACTAGGTGTTGTTCTACTGAGCGGAGGAGCACATCTGCCTTAGCCGTTATAAAAACATTTCCCTGTCCCTTTAATTGTTCAGCAGTGTTGCGATCAATAGGAAATTCAAGTCCATTGCTAGTGGTAACCAAAGTAAATAATTCTCCATAACCTTTGTAATCAATGATGTTCTTGATGGTAACAGGAGCTTTGATTTCCTCACCCTTCTCTGTTTCATCAATGTAGATTTCCGATTTCCAAAGGGCGAAGCCAGTCTCAGAGTGACCAATTGTTTCTCCATTAGTCACAAGTAACCCTTTCTTGACAAGGGAGGCAACGGTGCCTGGAATTGATTTCAGACTCGGATGAGTCATGTGGTCATAGATATACCCAGCATCGATGCAGTTACACCAAGTGTAAGTATCATCAGCGCATTCTGGAACTCCATAATTAAGAGGATTCATTTCATTTTGGGCAATGAGCTGAAGCACGGTTTTTTCTTTTTCAGTAATATTCATAATCAATCTTATATGTATATTATAACCTATTTTGATCATCTTGTACATAGAAATAACCTAGTGAGTATCAACGGGTTAGGACTTTTAATTATGTGATACTCCAAAAATCATAAGTCGTTGACCATCAATAACTTAATCAAGTTCACTTCTCTTAGTATAAGTCGTTGACTATCAACAGGTTAGATCATTCTATTGATACTCAACGGGTTACACATTCTTCATCGAGAAATCAATAGCCCTCGATGCTTCTAAGGTCAGTGGCCTATGTTTATACCATCCACCTGTATCATTATCAATCTCTTTGCATAGCTTAGCAACATCATCTGGTGATATTGGATATTTGGCTCTTAGAGCCTTGGTTGAGATTGATACCATAATCTGATACATTTTATGATACCACCCACTATCAGACATTGTTCTATATTCAGCAACGAGTTGTTTATTCACAAAGGGACAATCATGATATGAAGCCCACTTAATACTCACATTTGTGAGTCTATCTTTCTTATATTCTGCAATCTTAGCACGAATATGATCAGGCATCTTATCTTGAAATGAGTTTTTAAATCCATTTACGAATGCATGCTTCTTCATTAATTCTGTAGGATTTAGAAGTTCTTCTTTATGTGTGAAAATGAAATTATAAGCATTTGGATATTGTGCAGGAACATAATACATTCTACTCAAATCTTTTGTCTGTGCATCACCTACCGAACCGAACTCATGATTCAGAGCATACCAGAAATGGCGAATCTTATCAGCAGGAACGGATTCAGTCAGAGGCAGAATCACACGAAACTTTGGCTTCTCCTTTGTTGAAGAAGCAGATGAATAACAAATGAAGTAGTTCTTTTTGAACTTCTCAATTGTTTCTTCAAATGTTCCATCATATTCATCTACATCGAGTGCGGCCCAACGATTCCATTTAATCACATTTTTATTTGCTCTAGTAGTGTCTTTCTCAAAACTGGCTGGAGTGATTAGTGGTGATCCATCTTTATATTCACCTTTCTTTGGTTTATAGCCAGGTTGTTTTGACAGATCATAAAGTAACTTCTCAAAAGTTTCAAGATAGTTAAAATCCATCTTGCGATGGGTCTTGTTATCATAGATGTTGCGGAATAGAGTGAGAGATATCATTTTAACCAAAGAATTCTTCTAAACTACTTTGTGATTTCTTATATGTGATTCTGGTTCTTGGTCTTTGAGATCCATTAGCTTTCTTAGGAATAAAATGTTTGATACCTATCTTCTTGCCGAATTCAACCATAGACTCTTCATCTGGAAATCTAATTACTACTTTTCTCATACTTCACCTCCATCAAACCAACGATGATCTACATCTTTATTATATGGTATATCTGGGTACCATGTTGATTTTGTTTTATCTGTTATTGGCATACCACTCTTTTCAATAAAATCCTGTAGATCTTCGTCAGTCTCAAATGAGAAATCTACAACAGCAAATGCATATTCTTGATGTGAATATTCAGGCATACCCCACCATCCATGAAATGTATTTTCAATACCTTGTGATCTATCAAAGATATTGTTCTCTGTATCATTTGTATTTCTTACGTTCTTTTTCATACCCAATATTTTTCAATTTCATTTGTTTCTTCTAAAGTTGGCTTCCTATATTCCATACCATATTCATTGATGCCCATCTTTGGAACAATGTGATCTTTATAGATAGGTTTCTGATTGAAACTAGAATAATCTACATGGTGATGCCAGCGGTTAAACTTCTTTGTGATTGTTGTGATATCTGGATGTTGATCTTGAAGAGATTTTGCGAAATCATATCGATCATCATAGTCTTTACCATCAGCATTGAAATTATAAACCTCTTCAGTATTACCACCCTTCATAGTAAGTGTGCCGATCTTTCCACATAGGAAGGCATTGAATAACATTGTGCAGTGTCTATCTTTCAAAATTCTTAATGATAAATCGGTATCCTCATTATATTGACCTCTCCATCTATGGTCAAGATCATTCGACAGAAGAATGCAACTATAGATCCGTGAGTTCAAATAATAAGGCTTTTTAAACACAGCATTCTCAGATGGAACAACGAAATATGAATAATTCATACCTGCCATCTTAACATTCTTATATCGATCAACGAAGTCTTCACAAGCACGAAATGTTGCACCTGTATTCACACGGCGGCGTCTATTGTTGTTGAATCGAAAGAAATCTCGAATATTATCATCTATAATCCAATGACGTTCATGTCCTGCTTTAATGGAATGTTCCCAAACAAAATTACGTGCTGGGATAGATCCACCAAGGAGTCCTGTTGCTTCACATCTCTTGGCATACTTAGGATTTTCTCTGAAATCTTTAGGTAATGTTAAAATCTTATTAGCATCAATATGCTTATTATAAGCCTCAAACTCTGATTCCTCAATAACGATATAATAAGGAACATTCATCATCTCAAGTGAGCGCGATGTAAATCGTGTATCAGACCTTCCTTTAGAAATGATATAGATTGGATATTTCGGTTGATTTAAATTAGACATGATATTATAATATATTATATGTTTATTTATGTCAACACTAGAATAATGTATTCACTTGTGAATCTTTATATGCTTGTGACCACTTCACTGATGTTTTGCCATGATCTCTAAATCCACCTTGTATACGATTACCACTCTCATCATAAAGAATTTTAAAATATTTTGGGTACATTGATTCAATCAATTTATGATTCTCATGCACTTCATCAAATTCAGTTTGATCCCAATGAATACTCTTTTCTTTCTTGGATGCGATACTTTGATTAGCGAAGATAAACTCATTACTTACACGATTACGATATCCACGAGATAATAGACCAATGATGAGTAGAACATCCTGCGCAACACGAACCTCATCAAGGCGCATCTCTCCAATCTTATCGGCCCAGTCAGATCCATTGATCCAATAACATGAAGACATTGCACGATTATCTTCAAAGATATTATGAAACGGTGGATTGTTTTGTTGTGCACAACCACAGAATGTAATACCATTATCTAACCAATTATTATAGGTTTCAAACATCTCAAGTACATCATCTTCTGTACAAACTCTTGAAGATTTTTCCATATTAGAAACACCATTCCAATATTTAGAATTGCGGCGCTTGAAATGTAGATCATCATCTAACATCGCATATCTCTCATTCTTAGCGGTCTCATAGATAACCTTTCGAGTACGAGACAGTGCATTTTTAGTACCTATCTTAATATCTGGTTGGAGTACTAAATATTCAGCATCATAATTATATTGGTCACGCTCCCACTCTTGAACAACAAACACAACTTTCTCTTGTAGTTCTCTAGGAAGATTATTGTATGTAACCTGATTATCTACTCGACAGGCTGTTGGTATATATATCTTATCAATCATATTATAATTTAGCAGAAGAAATCTTGTAGTGATACTCGTTTCTCGTCGCTCCAGTTTAATGTTTCAAGTATCATATTGAGGGGTTCAATGAATGACTTCTTGAATTGCAGTTCATAGTTTATATATTTGTTAAGGTTCAGCTCTTCTGGGAATCTCTCTTTGAAACCGAAGATATTCTCTTTTACAGGATTCGGTAACATAAGATGAATATATTTAATTTTATCACCATTATAGATTAGCTCATATTCCTTGTCAAGACCATTCTTCTTTACATGGTGATTATGAAGAAGAGCAGCACGAACATGCATAGGTGTCCCCTTCTGATAAATTACATCCTTGTCCATCCACTTGGTAGCATCAGATACACCACGTGGGAATGCAATCAAATCTGGTGATAATGTTTTGAAGTGTTCCTTGAATAGAGCAATAGCTTCTTGTGTCTTCTCTTCACTACCACCCATAATAACCTTGAAAATCTCTTTCATGGCTACTCGACAGACTTGTGGTGTAGAAGATTTGATTGCTTCAATACCCATCATCTTAATCTTAGGCTCGGCATATTGAACACCTTCATTATTGTGTACATTCAGAATATATCGTTTCTTTGCTGTCCAAATACCACGATCTGCGATGGCTTCACGTTTCATTACCATTCGATCCGAATATGCATTAGTTCTCTTAGCATAGATATCGAATGCTCGATTAAGTGCGGGCTCAATCACTCTGTTACCAAACTCATCCAAAAACTTGACAGGATCTTTTGGTTTGAATTTATCGATGATATCCTTGGCTGTAATATAGACAGAGTCAGTATCAATTGCGATAACACGATCTTTCAAATCTGATTCTTTAAGAAATTTCTGAACCTCTTCATTTACAGCCTTCTCTGCTATACGAATAACAGTCTGTCCAGTTAGTGTAACACCCTCAGCAATCTGTGGATCGTAGTAGCGAAAGTGTTGATTTGCTATAGCTCCGTATAAAGAATTCAACAGAATCTTTACCGACATCTGAAGTGTTTCATTTCTTGTCACTTCACGAATAAGAGATTGATTATCTTCATCTTTAGCCAACTGCTTCTTATAACCGATTGACCTTTCTTTAATCTCGACACGCTTTGTATAGAGTTCTTCAACGATTTCTGGAATGATACCTTTGACATCTTTTCGATATACAGAACCATTACCAGCCATAGCAATTCCTTCGGGCGCTTTCTTATCTGTTCCTAATAGAACTTCTGGTACAACATTCTCCACGAATGAATAAGGAATTAATGTCTCGGGTGACATATTATTCTGAATAATGATATTCGGATATAGTGAGTTCAAGTCAAAAGACATCACCCACTCAGACATACCCTTGACAACATCTTTTACATATCCGCCAGCAATGCTGTCCGTACCAGATTTGATTATATATTCACTTGGTTTAAGTTGATTAAGACGTGGAACAGTCCTTTGTCTCATCAATCGACGATAGATAATTGAATCCCATATTGCAGTTGTACCAAGGGTATCTGTGTAATTAACACCACCGATATATGCTGTCGTAATAACCAGAGTAATCAAGCCCATCTTTTCTTCGAATCTTTCAATTAGTTCAACGTCTTTGATATTATAATCAACAAACATTTGGTAATCTGCATCATATAGATTTCTAAGAGAACCAACCTCAGAATAGTCGAGTTTCTTTTCACCAAGGACAACACTGGCAATATGATTCAATGAGTATGATTCTTGATTGCCATATGTGTAAGCAAACTTCTTGAAGAGATCCATATAATCAAGTTGAGACACACCGGATAGAGTAACCACTCGCTGAGAATTACCCATAAACTTTACTTCACCAATTCGAATAGAACCCCATGGTGATAGTCGTTTAGTATTCTGTTCACCTAGTAGATGTGTCATTCTAGCGACCATATAAGGAATATCAAAGAATCTAATATTCCATCCTGTAATCACATCTGGTGTATTCTCTGGGTTGGCCCACCAGTCGATAAAATGCAATAGCATCTTTTCCTCGGAACCAAATTGCATGTAGTCAATTTTTACATCAAGTTGTGATTGTGTCTCATCATATGGTTTTAAACCCCAGACACGATATGTATCATCCTTTGAACTCTTGTATGCGATTGTAAGAATCTCATTAACAGGATTATCACAATCTGGAAATCCATCACCGAAGGCTGTTTCAATATCAATGTTACCTATATCGACAAGGTCACGCTTGAAAGAAATTTCATTAGGGAATTGTGTCTGAATGAAAGCGGGCACATGTCGGGAGTTGCCATATATCTTAAATGTACTAACACCGTCATATGTTCTGGCAAATTCATTTGCATCTGACATAGAATTAAATGTCATTGGATCAATCGGGGCTCGATCAAGTCCCTTGTACTTTGGATTCTGATGCTTAGAATCTAGGTAATACGTAGGTTTAAATTTAACCTTTTGTTTTACTCTGTTTCCTTCATCATTATATCCACGATATAGAAGGAAGTTGGATTGTTTTTCAATAGATGTGTAGAAGCCTGTTATCATAATATAGTAGTATTATATCACAGTGATGTGATATGTCAAATTAAAAGATCCTCTTTACTTCAGGCGAAAGAGGGAAAGACCGACAGGTTATTCTGCCAAGAATTCTGGCTTTGAATTAATAGAGAAGCTCTTTGGTTTCTTCTCTTCTGGGATATTCTTTTCAAGATATACCGAGAGAATACCGTCTACAAGAGCCACTTCTTTCACTTCGATATATTCACCAAGTGTGAACTTCTTATCGAATTTACGTGTAGCAATACCCTTATGGATATATTCTTTATCACCATTCAGATCAACATCTTTAGATGCGATAGTGAGAATATTCTGATCTTGTTCAACTGTAAGATCTTTCTCACCGAAACCTGCAACAGCAATTGCAATTTCGAATTGGTCATCATCATGTCTCACTACATTGTGAGGTGGATAACCAGATGGTTGTGTGCTTTGTTTTTCGAGTCTATCAAAAATAGAATCGAGACCTACTGACCAAGTTGAGCCTGGCCATTGATATGTTGCTTTTGTCATTTATTTGTTCCTCCTATTAGGCAGGTTATGTGTTGTGAGACCCCGAAGGCATCTCATTCAAGATCACAACGTGTGATCTTAAAATTTTATTTATACACCTTTAACATTACCGATGGAATATTTTGATTCTAAATTCCATTCGCGCTTATCTCTATGTGATATAATTTTAATGCTTCTTAGACTGGTTTTATCTTCTGCTCTGGAAGCATCTACAATGTTAAGTAATCCCCAATCAGATAGTAATGTGGTTATTGTATTTCGTCTGCACATATCATCCAAAGTAAAGTTAGAAGGTTTACCATCAAGCAAGAAAAGCTCTTTAAAGTGTACGATGAAATATCTCCCTTGTTTATGTAATATATGACAGCTCTGATAGAGTGTATTATATTCTCTCTTTGAGGAAACACCAATTCGTGTTAATGTTTCCTTAATTTTAAGAAAGTCATCGGGTTCTGATAGTAGAACCTCTAACATATCATCAGGTGTCCATTTTATAATAGTATCTTCATTCATACTATTATTTATAAAAATTTAATTTTCCACAAATTCTTTTAATTCATCAAGGGTCTTTAGTCCTATGAGTCTATCTACTTCCTTTCCTTTATCATCAATCAGAATTACAGTAGGGACAGATTTGATATCATTATCCTGCGCTAGTTGAACATTATGATCGATATTGATTTTCTCAACCTCCATGTTAAGTTCCATTAAATCCAAGATATGATCCATAGCTTTGCATGGGCCACACCAACTTGCTTCAAACTTTAATAGTTTCATTATTTCCATTCTAATGCTTCAGCGACAACAGGGAATTGTTCAATAAAGATATCCCTACAGCCTTCAGCAATAATCCTATGTTCTTTTTGTGTGTCTTGTTGTGTTCTTAGATCAATATAATGAACCCAAGAACGTAAAGTGCCTGCCATATACATTGTAGTTTCAGTACAAAGTGGAAGAACCATTCGTGCGCATTCCTTTGCTACACCTTCATTAATTAAATCATTATAGAGTTCTAAATTCTTTTCCATAATGGAGTTAATCAGAAACTCATTGGTGTGTTTCAATTCAAATGGCTCATCTCCAACTTGACGATTTGTCTTACCCTGTTTTCGATATTCAATAGGCGTTAGAGTAGTTGATTCACTATAACGTTGGCTGAACTCTTGAAAAGAGAATGATCTATGACGTAGAATTTGAGCTGCGATTGCTCGACTTGTTTTTAATTCCAATGTCATTGACACCATCTCTAGGGGTGACCAATGTTTATGTTTAATCAGATACCTCAATAGTTTTGGTGCTGTCTCTGTATTCATCTGATTCGATGGATTAGAGACTCGAGCACAATATGCTACAAGGTCTTCTGCGTTTTCAACACCCTCTACAGCGGGCTTAGATACTGATATTAATTTAACTGACATAATTATTTTGTTCCTCCTTTATCCATATCCTTTCTCAGTTGCTTAATATCGATAAGATCATAAACCTCTTCAGCTCTTTCTCGACTATAACAATAAGCTTCTTTAATAAGTTCGATATCTTTGCTATCTTTTGGTTTCTTCACCCATTTTGAGAATCTACGCTTCTTTCTCACACCGTGATATAAGAAATCATATTGCATCTTCTTTGCAAGTTCGAATCGTTGGTTCATCTCATTCGCCAACATTACTGTATCGACAAAATAAGATAGACCGCGATTCACCATAAAAGGTGGATATTTTCGGTCGACAGAATCTAAATTAGATGCTTCTCCAGAGTTATCTGCCCGAATATCATCGAACAGATAAGCCTTCTTCTCATTGATTGAATTTAGAAAATCAAATGGTGTCATTAAAATTGTTGGTCTAATGATTGGTGTGCTATTTCCTTAAGAATATTGACACTTGAAATCTGATGCTCTAAAGATAGTTCGGATTGAATAGAAAGAGCGTAGATAAGTTTGCTCAAAGGTCCAGAAGAACACTCATTCCATCTGTGATGTTTACCAAATGCATTTTTGGAATCTGTATGAATTTTTTTCTCTAATGCTGCGCCTTCCTCTACTGTTGAAGTCTCGACATAACGAATAACTACATCACCTTTATCAATCTTGACTCTATTAGTTTCATCTTTAATGAAGTGTTGAATCTTAATATAATGATTTACCGAATGATCTCCTTGGTCTGCTCTCATACCATAAGAACGAGCCATCAAATCTTTTCCAGTTCCAGTATAGTTAATCTTATCGTGAACAAGTTTATCACCAATCTCTTGGATGTATTTGCTTTCTGTTACTTGGTAAACGCCTTGAAGATTCTTATATGCTTTACTATCTTTTGTTGGAATTTCAGTTATAGGCATCCAATTACCTATTTCAATCACTTTGTCGTACATAATATATTATTTGAATTTTGCGGTGCCCATAATCTCTGTGAGACAGGCAACTAGGTTTAATTCGCGGTCAGCAACGAATGCTGCTTTGTATTGATAATCAGCCAAAATAAGAATCGTTGGTGGAATAGATTGACCATCGAGTATATCATAAACACTATCATAGATTCTACGGAAAACAACCGAAGAGTCAATGTCAGAATTGTTAGCTGCCCATGCTCGCATCGAGCGAAAGTCTTTCTCTTTTAGATGTTTCACCAATTCCTTAATCTCTGATTCACCAGTAGTAACAATCTCGGGTGAGAGTGTACCAGAGGTTGAATATCGCTGACACTCATTGATAACACGGCGCCAGTCTGGAGCATGTTTCATAATCAGATTAGCAATTGCTTGATTATTGAATTCAACATCCTGTTCTTTCAGAATGAATTGCAGACGTTTCATGAAAGTTGCAGCCAACTTGGGATCATTGATTTTCACTTCGTTGAAATCAATTACTGTACATCTTGAATGAAGTGGTTCAATGATACGATTCTTGAAATTACAAGTGAGAATAAATCGACAATTGCCTGAGAACTCTTCAATGAAACCACGAAGAGCAGGCTGTGTCGATTGAGCATTGAGATAATCAGCCTCATCTAGAATAACAACCTTATACTTCTTTGTCATATCAAGCGACATAGAAGAAGCAAACTGTTTGATCTTGTTTCGAAGTGTATCAATACCACTTTCCTCCGAAGCATTGATCATAAGACAATCAAGTCCTAGTTCATTACATAGTGCTCGGGCAATGGTTGTCTTTCCTGTACCAGCGGGGCCAGCAAGAATAATATTTGGGATATCATCATTCTTAACGAACTCTTTAAATGTCTTTTTCAGTTTTTGTGGTAGAACACAATCCTCAATCTTCTGAGGTCTGTACTTCTCCACCCATAATAAATTTTCTTTCATATAGTATATAATATAATAATAAGTTTCGAGAGTCAAGATAAAGATGGTGGGTACCGAAGCACCCACCATCAATCATTTAACTATCTTCTTTTTCTTCCGTTTCAGCGAGATCAAGTTCTGATTGATCTTCTTCTTCTTTGGGTTTGTGATATTCGACAAACTCCGCAAGTCGGCTTCGAATAATTCCGACATCCTTTAGTTCTGTACCCTCGAAGGCTCCTCGTTTTGAGCAGACATCAATGATATTAACCATCATGGTGAAATCATTGATAGTAATCGATGGTTCAGTTTTTTCTACTTGTTCTGTTTCTTCACTCATTTTTATTTTATACGTTTGATGATTTATCAAGTGCGATCCAGTATTGTACATTTACTGTATCATGTTTCCAGTTGGAAATTAGTTTATTTGTGATATCCACACTATAATCTCCCGCAATAAGCTTCAAATTATCAATGTTGAATCGATAATCAGCTTCTGTATCGGGGCCATCATATTTACCAATAACTAATGAATAGCTGTTTGAAGATGGATTTTGAGAGCAAATAACTCGTGCTATGATATTACTATCCTCAACAATCAAGGATAGTGTTGGAGCATCTAGACTAAGACTTGATGCAGCCTTTCGGATGTTATTGATGTTCACTTCGGTGAATGTGAATGATAGATCAGCCGGAGGCATGCTAATTGCCTGAGTCTTCTTAGTTAAAATCTCGGTATCAGCAAAGTGGTATTTAACTTTAGCATCACCAGATTTTAGAGTCACATGACTTTCTGCAAAGTCAAGCTCTGCTCCCTCAAGAAGAGAGTGAGCAGAAAGAAACTCATTCACATCATAGATACCGAAAGTAGAATTGAATGTTTCATCAATCTGTGCTTCAGCCATAATATGCTTTGCTTCTGCTAGGGTAGAAATAGTTGAACCAGGCTCAACTACGAGGTTGGGTTGAATCGCTCCGAAGTTTCGAAGGATATCTATTGTTTTATTATTTAGTTTCATTATTTAGTACTATATCAGAATTAGATTGTTTGTCAATCATTTTTTCGGCTTGCTTGTTAAATTGATTAATCCATCCAGTATCACTAGGTGGTGGTCGATCATCACTCCAATTGTCTCTTATCATTGAATCACGAAGAACCGCTAAACCACAGATTGCATGAGCGATATGATGAACACCAGAATCTGGGTCGATATCTTCACCTTCATACCAGGCGGCTAAATGTCGAAGAGCAGCATCATAATATACTGAACCACGAACTCCAGCTTCTCTCCAGTTGAAGCGACCATATTTCAAATCACCATGTAGTTTAACTAGTCCAGCTTCCATTAGAACATTTATCGGCATGCCTGACATGGGCACCTTTTTAATTCCACAAGAATCTTTTGGGTTGGTAGGCTTTTTTTTCACTTTGCTTTTTTATAAAATTGTGGGCGATTCTCCGACCAAAGAGAATCGCCCGATTGATTGAGTTGACTTATTAAAACGGAGCCTCTTCTGGTTCCGCAGAATTTTCACTTCCATTGATAAGCTCTTCCATTGTTGGAGTTGACTCATCAATTTTAGTGTAAAGGTCTAGAAAGGCTGTTCGAGTTTCTTCATCAAATCGATTGATGCAGAGTTCAATGGCCTTGGTTCGATCTGTAAAGATTGAGAAGCACTTGATGATATGGCACAGACGGCGGGTTGAGATAACATCATCAATAGCATCATCTTCAAATGTCTTTCGAATCACCGATGCCCAGGCGATCAGTTTTTCAACAAAGTTGCTGTCATCGACATCATATTTGACCGCGTGCTTAGTCAAGATTTTCATTTCAACTGCTGGGGTTGCATAAGGCTGATCAATCGTAGCCACGAATCGTTCGAGGAAAGCATCATCAATGATTGAGGCAGCGGAATATCGACCATCATCTGAGCCACGACCTTTGGTATTCGCAGTTGCGATCACATTGAAACCAGGGGCAGGGGCGATCACCTCTCCAGTCTTCTTAAGAAGAACAGGGTTACCTTCGAGTACACCTTGAAGACACATGATCTTATTAGTAGCTCGGTCAATCTCATCAATCAGAAGAACACATCCACGTTCCATTGCTTTGATAACCGGTCCCTTTTGGAAGACAGTTTCACCTCCGATTAGTCGAAAACCTCCGATCAAATCATCTTCGTCAGTTTCTGGTGAAATCTGAACTCGGACATATTCACGTTTGGCTTTGGCACAGGCCTGTTCAACCATGAATGTTTTACCATTGCCAGACATACCTGAGATATACAATGGAAAGAATAGATTAGAATTCAACACATTGAACACAGTCTTATATTCACCCCACTTAACAAAGGTTGGGTCAACCGATGGGATGTAAATCTCATCGTCAGAAACCGAAGACACCGCCAGAGCATTTTTGAATGTCTCAGCAGGAGCAGGAGCAACTTTCGCCACAACTTTGACTGGAGTTGGTTCCGCATCAGAATTTGGGAAGAAGTAATGTCCACGAATTGAATCATTCACGAACAGATTCTTGACTGTCTTATAAGCCACCTTGCGGTCGAAGCCCATAGATTCGGCACGATCACGAATTTCACCGATTCGAACACTTGCAGAAGTGTTTTCAAATTCGGCATGGAGGCGAGTAATTTCACTGGTATTTAACATAGTTTTCATAATTTAATAGGTCTTTCTCAATCTTATATGTATATTATAATCTATTTTAGAGGATTTGTCAATGGTCTTATCTGTTTGATTATCAATGACTTATGTAACTGTTTGAATTCTTTTGGTAAAAGTCATAAGTCATTGATAATCAAGAGTTTAAGTTGTTTTTCACTTTGGGTTAAGCCACCATTTCGGCGATTCGACTCATAAGAATTCGATTCTTTTTACTCTCACCGTGATGTTTTGAGAATTCTTTGGCGAGCTTAGTCTGAGCTTTTCTGGAGGTTGCAATCTCGTCAGCTGAGTTATGTTCGAACTCCTTATCCTCAATCTTAACATTTGAGTTCAGTACAATGTAAGAATTGTAACCCATTTTTTCTTTCACTTCTAAGAAACCATCTTTCTTATAGCTCTTAATTGCTTTCTTATAATCGGTTGAACTTTTACTAACCCAGCGACCATTTGATAAGACACCTAATATTTTAGAAGCCGAAGCTCGATCATTGCTTGGAAGAAAAAATCCAAGGGTTGTTACAGAGGGTATAGTACCAATCAATTCCATCATGTCCACAGTTCCGCTATAGATGTTGATGTTGGCATTTGAATCACCTGTCTTCATGCGAATAGTTGGCTTGAATTCACCATTATCATAGTTCACTTGCATCCGTGATGAATCACCATCGGTCAGTGTAACAAACATGGTCTTTTGAACACGATGTTTGGCAACAAAGTCTTTTACGATGGTGTACATCATTGTAAGAACCGTATCCAGTGGAGTACCTCCAAGGCGCTCATATTTTGAACAAACTATGCGGCGTGAGTGACCTTTCTTCTGTAACCAATATTGTGCCCACAGATTTTTGGTAGATTCGGTATAGTCACCTTTGGACATTGAACTACTCAACTGGTGAATGAGAATAACATCTTTTAAGTCAACCTCATTGATAGTTGAAGTTGTTTTACAATTATCATTGGTTTGATAGTAACCACTGGTGAAGCTATAAACATCAAATGGTATTCCGACCTTCTTACAGAACTCAACAAGATTGAGAGTCTGTTCAATAACATCTGGTAAGACATTTGACATCGAACCAGAATAATCAATTAGAAAGATCATCCCGTGACTCTTGGCATCAGCAAGAAGAGATTTGCTCAAGAAAATCTCATCCGTGATCTTGTAAGAGTGAAGCTTGTTCACATCAATCACACCAGTGCGAGCTTCAGTCGAGCGAGAGTATTGATAAGCTGCTTTACGACGTTCGAATTCTCGAACCAAAACTCCAACTTTCTTAGAAGTCTTTTTCTTGAGCTTAGGTAGTTCGGTGACAAATGAATCGAGTAAGCTTGGAAAAGTATCTTCACCATAATCTTTTTTATTTCGTTCATCAGTCATCTTAAGTTTCATCTCAACATTTCCACGACTCTCGGCTAGTTGTTTATAGCTGATAATCATATCATTGACATAAGATCGTCGAGGTAACATGCCTGGCATATATCCGTTTTCGGCGGGCATTTCAACATCATTCTCAACAGAATTTTCAAATTCACGAAGTGTATCAGAGGTAAGCTCATCTTCGTTGAAGCCACCTTCAGTTCCTGTAGAACTCATATCTTTCTCACTTTCAGAATCATCAGAGTTATCACCAGAGACATCAGCATTTTCATCGGCTTCAATATCACTTGAAGAGGCATCACCTTCATTAGATTCTTCGTCTTCTGAGTCAGAGTCATTTTCTTCACCCTCAGCATTTTCGCCGTCGTCAGTTGAAGTGCACTCACTTTCATCAGCAGATTCTTCGTCATCACCGGGATCTGGAGTTTCATCACCCTCACTATCAGAAGATTCTTCGTCATCACCAGGGGCTGGTTCTTCTTTTGGCTCGTCTTTGTAGTTGGAAGCAATCTCTTTACAAATCTCAAGAACATCTTCGAAAGTTTCAGCCGCGAGGCACTTTTGATAGATCACTTCTTCTTCAGCATCAAGTGGGATATTTGCAATGTCACCAATCTTTCCACGAAGATTGAGACGATCCAAGAACTTGAGAGAAGAAACATCTTTACCTGCAATGGAAAAGAAGTCTTTTTCAACAAGAACTGTGTAAGCTTTTTTGAAGATTCGTGGCAAGCCAGGATATGTATCTTTAATCATTCGTTCAATTCGAATGTCCTCAACAATGTTACACACATCAAATGGAAGTGTACCACAGGCAGCCCGAAAGTCTTCGACAGCTTTTTCTGGAGTATAAAGTGCGTGACCAACTTCGTGTCCGATCAGCATGTCTTCAACATCTTGACCACGATCCTTCCAAGTTGGAAGACCCAGAACTCGATTCTTAACATCGAAATATGCGGTCTTCATGTTACCGTGGGTGACGGTAATGTTCTCTTTCGCCAGAAGGCGAGCCAGAGTCGATTTTGTTTCAGTAGTCTTTTTCATTAAATAGGTCTTTCTCAATCTTATATGTATATTATAATCTATTTTTGAGGATTTGTAAACATCTTTATTTCATTGACCATCAACAGGTTATGAAACTAATTTTCAATCTTTTGTAAAAGTCATAAGTCATTGATAAACAATATCTTAGAAATCATTGAGTGATGGTGTCAATTCACCGATGAATTTACGTTCTAGCTGATAAGCAGTCTTGCGACCACGAACAACATCTAAAATATCATAGTAGATTGTTTCATCACTCTCACGGATGCATTTACACATCGACCAGTCCTTGTTCTCTTTCAAGGCACGAGAGATATGTTTCTGAACTCGAATCTTAACAGACTTCCAAAATGCTCGACCTTGAGCCACAGTCAATCCAATATATGTTTCCTCACCTATCGTAACTTGATAGATAATGTAATTTCGGTCGTTTCTTTTCTTTCTCATGGTCAATCTCAATCTTATAATAATATTATAACATGATACCATGGATTTGTACAGGATCTTAACTCTTTGAGTATCAATGACTTACGAAATCTGAGTCAAGGTGACTCGAAAAGTCATAAGTCATTGATACTCAGCATATATGATAAGTCATTGAGTATCAACGGGTTATATGAATAAACATGATCATCAGCCTAACTCATTGACTATCAAACACTTATGATATACCCTTGAATATCAATGACTTATGACATTCATCTAACTTATTGATCAATTTAGAGTAATTTTTGGTATATCTGAGTTCTACTCCATATGCTTTGAGGAACTCTGGGGCTATCACTCCATTAAAAAATGTCTCAAATAGATCCGTAGCTGATTTATCTCCAATCTTGCTCAACATTGACTCTAAATGGTGCTTAGTGCTGTCGAAAACATCAGCTTCTTTTCCTTTGATCATTATTCTGCGATTTTTATATGGATTATATCTTATTGACTATCAATGACTTACAAACTATTTTCCATTGATAGCAGATTCATAAGTTATTGACTATGAACAGGATGCACTAGAGAAGTTATTTTGCTTCTTGAACTCAATCTTGGCAGGAAATTTTCCATCGAGTAGATCCTGCTTATGTGAGATAATGAAAACATTTGAATCATCTCTCAGTGTGTACAATATCTTAATCAGATTATCCACACCATCGGCATCAAGTGATGAATCGAATGTTTCATCAAGGATTAGTAGATTTGTGTTGGCTGAGTTCTTCATCTTAGCAATGTGACGCCAAGAAAAGAGTAGAGCTAAATCAATTCTCTGCTTCTCTCCCTCTGAAAAGGAAGAGTATGAAAAGTCATCCCTATGTCGTGATTTGATAGTCTCATTGAAAGATTCATCGAGATTGAATGATACAAAGAAATCTAGAATCTGTAGATACTGATTGATCAACTTATTCATTACCGGAAGATATTCCCGAATGATCTTAGTTTTGATACCGGTATCTTTTAACAACTCAAATATCGCTTCTATATATGTTCGAACATGAGCTTGTGATTGTTGTTGCTTTTCAAGTTCTTTAATATGATCTTGGTTATCATTTAATTCCTTTTCAGCTTGAGTAGTATCAATTGATTTAACTGATGAATTAGATTCAAGGCTTTTAATCTGATCATTACAATGATAAATAGTGCCTTCATTCATTCGAATATCAGTTTTAATCTTATCTAATTCCTCTTGCTCTCTTTTAAGAATATCAAACTTGTTTTGTAATCCTTCTAATTCTCCATCAATCTCTTTGAGTGTATCATTAATACTTGTTGCATCCTTTTCAATATCTTTCCTCTTAGTAGCCTTCAATTTATCACTGAGTAACTGATCACAAGTTGGACAACAGTCATTTGTCTCATAAAATTTAGCTTGCTTTACGAGCGCTTTAATATCATGATTATGTGTAGTCTTATTCGAATTAAGCTGATTCTGATTTGAAACAATTACATCAATGGATTTACTTAATGATGGCCAAGCATTATCAAATTGTTTTTGAAGTTCTTTATTGCGCTGATCCATTAAATCAGCCTCATCTTTTAACTCTTGTATCTTCTTTTCATTTTTAACAGTTTGTTTTAAATCAATATCTTTTAACTCTCGGATGTGTTTCTGTTGAAGTCTAATCTTCTCACGGGTGATATTCATATCATTAACCGTATTGTTTAGATCATTCTTTAATTTAGTATATCGATCTTTGGTAAGTACATTCATCTTAGTGAAGATACCAATATCAAGCAGATCTTCAATTACATTTCGTCTCTGTGCCGCTGGCAATTGCATAAATGGAATGAAGCTACTTGATCCCAGAACAACAACTTGATGGAATGACTTATGATTCAACTTTAGAATATTAGTCTCAAGTACTTTCTGATAATCACGAGTATGTGATTCTTGATTCAATAACTTATCATTCTGATATATCTGAAATTTACCAGGCTTGATTGATCTAAAAACTTTATATCTATTTCCTGCAACAGAGAATGTAACCTCAACTTCACAGTTCTTGCCGTTGATGCTGTTCACCAACTGAGGCTTATTGATGTTACGGTGAGGTTTACCAAACAATGCAAATGATAATGCATCGAGCATTGTTGATTTGCCTGCACCATTCGATCCAACTACTAGTGTAGCGGAATCTTTATTGAGTTGAATCGTTGTTGGGGTATTCCCTGTACTAAGGAAGTTCTTATATTTTAGTGTTTCAAATGTTATCATTATATATCTGTCATATTTTGAGCCTCGACATAGAGTTCATGCATAAGCTTCTTGAGTACTTCTTTATTCAAATCTGTTTCTGTTGCATCGATATAACTATTAAGTAGTGTAGGGGTATCTGCTGTACTGACACCTTCATCTTCTACATTATCACCAAGATACTCTTCGAATGATTCAGCGATCTTAATTTCAAATGGTTCAACTCTTTGCAATTTATCAAACCACTTATCGAATTCATACAGGTTCTTTTTGTTAAGGATAATAACCTTAACATATGTATTCTTAAATTTATCTGAGATATCTGGTTTTTTAGTTTCATCATACACAAGTTTATGAAACATACTATCATCATTTTCAATAGGAGTCAATTCTCTTGTTTCAGTATCAAGTATATGAAAATACTTTTTCTCATTCGCATCTGAAAATGTCAGTTGTAATTGAGTACCAAGGTAATGAATATTATCTCTACTGCTCTTTGTATGATAGTGACCTGACATCACCATATCAAATTTATCAAATGGTTTTGTTTCCATACCATGTGTAGCTTTGACACCACGCATCATTTCAAATCCATCTAATTCAAGGTGACCTGCCAGAATCGATGCCTTAGTGTCTTTTATAGCTTTAAGTGATCTTTCTTTATTCTCTGAACACATCCATGGTAGAAGTAACATATCAAGGCTATCATATGATATAACTGTTGGCTCTGTTATTACATTTATGTTATCATAACCATCGAGGATCTCAACAAGAGAGTTTAATTCATTTGTATTCTTGTAATAAACATCATGGTTACCCAAGATGATATCCATTGTAATATCATGTTCTTCAAGCTTCGAAATGAATGTTTGATAGTTGTGCTTGAGAACCTTGAAGTTTACATACTTACGATGCTCAAAGTAATCCCCAAGGTGTACTATCTTTTTGATATCATGTTCAAGTAAGTATGGGAAGAATGTATTCTTATAAAACCTTTCTGAATAATCAAGAAAGAGATCTGACCCATTACGAACACCTGCATGTGTATCGTTAATTACGGCTAATTTCATATGTTATACTATATAGAAATTTTCAAATGAGTCAACAACTTTCTTCTTGGCTCGTTCTTTCCTCTTTATCTTCTTACCAAATTCTTTAATCTTATTATCTTTAGATCTATTCATCTGACTCTTATAACGAACTTGCTCTACAATTGAGTTTGAATCACAATGACTATCAAATTCAGCGAATGCTTCTGCACCAGCATAATCAATATATCTCTCTTTAATATCTTGTTGCTTCTTTTCCTTAGCGATTCGACGAAGGAAAGCATAGTAAGAGATTTGCGTAAAGTATGCAAAAGCATTTGGCAAACCTGTTCGTGTTGCTTTCTTAACATCATAATTCATAATAGCTTTGATACAATTCTCAACTGCATCCATCACCATCTCTTCACGATATGTATATGAATAGAAATTTGGCTTATGTGATAACCCTTCTGCTATCTTTAGGAAACAGGAACCAATATATTCTGTAACAGTGGGCTCATTCTTATCATTTTCTCTAGCCTCATTTACTGTATTAACATAATCGACTACTGCTTGAGAAAATTCTTTGTTATTTACATAGTGTTGTTTTGCACGTTTCATTATATAGTATAATATATATTATATTTAATTTGTCAATACCTTATTTGATGTTTGACATAGATTTGACTTCTTATTATAATTGATTTATTGAAAAGAAAGGAATATCTTAATTGTTTTCAGGCTTCCAGTCCCATCTTCTTTTGGGCTCTTTTAAATCCTTATTGACAAGATGATTGAATATATCTTCATCACCATTGAATATACTTTCCATTATATCATCTTTACTATCTTGATATGTTTTATTCATCATAACATATCTGAGATAATGTGCCTTTAATTCAAATGTGGCTTCACAACGACTAACGATATTATTAGAATTAAGTTCTGTTATATCATATACAGAGGTTATATTCCATTCCATAATATGATAACCCTTATCTGTATATAGTATCTGACCAGGAATTGTAATAAAGATTATCTGTCCTGTATCATCATCTTCAATATCTAGCTCTTCTGCAACAATGTAACTTCCATCAGTGAGTCGATATGTATAAATATCGGTTTCCATCATCTCTTCTAATATTTCATTCATAATATATTCATCTAT
>Ga0206130_10001332_pt1 | contig 36429 bp, 34 predicted proteins | sample Helgoland_Spring_9_FD_148637 | JGI IMG/M metagenome (GOLD analysis project Ga0206130, IMG submission 148637) | Pelagic subsurface seawater microbial communities from Kabeltonne, Helgoland, North Sea - Helgoland_Spring_Bloom_20160512_1 | ecosystem: Environmental > Aquatic > Marine > Epipelagic ...
CTCTCGAATTAAGTGCAGCATGGGATCCGGTGATCGATTAGTGTAATTTTCCGCATCGTCGGGCTTTGTGCCTGAAAATTGGTACGTTGGGTGAAAACTGGCTATTTGAATAATGCCATCAAGCTCCATATCCACCAGTAAGCCATCAGCGACCTGCAAAAAATCATTATAGGTATAGAAATCCAGCAGCACCCGGTGATGAATCAACAGCGTGGTCTCAATAGAAGGATCTGAAATCAACAAACGTAGCTCTTCGGTCAGTGCCAGCAACAATTTATCTTCAGTCGTTGAGTCGGTGACCACAAAACGTACTCGATCGTTTTGCAATTCTCGATTGGCAAAGGGGCAGAGTTGGTGAGCAACAACCATCGTTTCCACCCACCGTCTGGCTGAAGCGATTAGCCTGTCATGATCCACGTTAAGGCCCCTAGGTTTTTTCAGTTAGACACGAGCGTCGGAAAACCCAACGCAACTGCCCCCAATAATAACTCACTAAGTGCCTATGTGGAGTGCCTATGTGGAGCGCATCGCGACACGCAAGCCATATAACATCGATAGACGGTCTACAAATCATCGCGCGGAGATCTCAGCACCGCTCTTCATTCAAAACTACTTGTCGATAAACAGGTGCCGACGAACTGACTCAATCGTAGATTGATACTGGCTCAGGACGGCCTCCGACGGACCAGGCATTGGTCAAGTCTTCCTGCACCGCTAAGCTCAAGCCACTAACTTCCGGATCCCTATGGACAAATTCGTTTGATATCGAGACCCAGAATACCACCTCGTTTGCGGCAGAGACTGCGTTCGCGTCTTCACCTCTTAGCGCAAGTTGCTGGCCATCGACCGTAAACAAAGCGTTGGGCGAACTGAAAAGAGGCAGCATATTCTCTTGATAACTCATGACTGAACCATAGCCCGTGACTGGATCGACAATAGCCCGTGACTGGATCGACATAGCCCTGTGCGCTTTCAATGAAGGGCAGAGCCTGACTGGGTATATCCCGGGAATGATCTATCCCTAGGGCATGGCCAAACTCATGTGCCACGGTATAGGTGTCGTATCCACAATTTGCTACGATTACGCCCATATCAAGCGTGACAGAAAGATCAAAAAAATTGACTGCACCGCAGAAATCTACTGGGTAATCGGGAGTCTTTTTAAACATTGCGATGACAATGTCGGCTTCGTTTGTCGCCGTCATTTCCTTGCTTTGCCTGTGAATTTCTTCTAACGCAAATAGAGGATCATCGTTAAACTCCGTCTCCATCCAGACATTTACTATCTAAGACACGAACAAGCTTGCCCTAATCCCGGAACGATCGAGTATTCCGTTGGTGTCTCTAATATGCTTTAGCGCAAAACGAAATGAGTCATCAATACGCGAATCCGCCAGCACGCTAACTTTGAAGCAGGCTCAAGCATTTTGCTTGTAAAGCTCCAGCGGAGCTTTAAGCGAGTAACCGTCTCATGAGCGACTCACGTCGCTTGTATTACATTGGTACTCTTCAGCAGTAAAAACTAGCCCTTGCTCAAAGGTTTGTGAATTAAGCGTATCCTGCATGTACCAGTGGATGTTCTCAGCACCCTCGTAGCTTCTTCTGGCACTATCTATCGGTACGTCGCCACCCTCTATTGGTACGTCGCCACCATCGGCCAAGGACTGGCTCATGTTTAACAAGAAAAGTGCAGAGATAACGCAGCAACCTTGAATCTTCATACTGTCACCGTCCTTGACCGCTGCCTTGATTAAAGATGAAAAAGTTAAGGATGAAAAAGTTAAAGGCGAAAAAGTTAGCGCAGTTTTGTATCATAGAAAGTACAAGCAACAACGATATCGTAAGTTTCCTGTCGCTTAAGCCGAAGCGCCGCTGCCCGTGTAATGCAGGGTGAATGTCATTTTTCGAGGGTAAGGCACTAAACAATGAATTTAAGCGAAGAAGAGTTTCAAACACTCGTTCAGTTGGCGAAGAAAGTACTTTGGACAGATAGAGGCACCAGGAAGCGACTAGAACAGCAGAAGTTGCATATCACGCCGGCGAATTTTTATGCCAGCATCCCCAGTATCGAAGACTACGAGAAATCTTTCGAGTTCAGAGAACCCGAGCAAACACAGGGCAGCTACAATTCGCCAACCGTGTTCAATATCCAACGTACTGAACAATTCTTAGGGGAAATAAAGCAATACGCTGACGAATTTAACCCGCCACTAGAGAAAGGTGCTGACTCAGTGCCTGCCCACTATTATTGGAACAACCCATCTTTTTCCTACATGGACGCAATGAGTTACTACTGTGTTCTGAGACATGTGAAGCCTAAGCTTGTCGTTGAGATCGGTGCGGGCAATTCGACACTTGCCGCAGACATGGCGCTTCAAAAAAACGGGTTCGGAGAGATAAAGGTTATCGAACCCTATCCGCTTGAGTTTCTCAAAGAAATTGAATCTGTCAGCGAAATCATAGAATCCGGGGTTCAAGATATCGGACTTGAACCGCTTTGTGAATTGATTGAAGCGGCCGAGGTGTTGTTTATCGATTCAACTCACACCGTAAAAGTGGGCAGCGACTGTGTGTACATTTACTTGAAACTTCTTCCCAGTATCCGCTCAAATTTGGTGGTCCACGCGCATGACATAGCATTACCTTATGCCTATGAAATCAAAAATCTGGACAGACATGTTTACTGGACTGAGCAGTACTTGCTTTATGCTTATCTTCTGGATAATCCCAAGACAGAAGTCTTAACTGGCAGCCTTTATGCTAAGCGTTTATTGCCAGCTCTTTCGAAAGAGATGATGTGTAACAGATATGCTGATGGTGGAGGGTCTATCTGGTTTGACTATAAAGGCGATGCTGCAAACCCAAGAAAGAGGTGGCCCCGCTATTTCGGACACTGGTTTAAGTGAACGAACTGCTCAACAATGGGCCGTAGGCCAGAGGAGCAGAAATGAGACGATCACGACGTATTTATAGTGCCAAGTTCAAGGCTACGCCAGCACTGGGGGCCTTGAAGAGGGACAAAACCTTCACTGAACTGTGCGAGAAGTAGGAGATTCACGCAAATCACATTACCGATTGGAAGAATCTGTTATCGGCTCAACCCGAAGTCGTCTTTTTGGCTAAAGCCGAGCGTAATGCGGCACTACAGGACCCCTTTTTCGAACAGCGGCAGACCAAGATTGGCCAGCTAGCGATGGAAAACGGTTTTTTAGAACGCGCGCTCGGACGGCTGGACAGCCCCAACGCAAAGCGATGATTGATCCAGAACATCCGCTGTCGATTAGTCGCCAGGCAAGGCGCCTGGATATCAAGCGCTCCAGCGTGTCCTAAACACCGGTCCCGCTCAGCGACCGAGACGAGGGATTGATGCGATTGATCGATAAATTACCTCTGGATTTCCCGTTCATGGGCAGTCGGCAATTCCGAGGACAGTTGCAGCGACACGGCGCGCCGAAGGCCACGCCGAAGGCTGACCCCAAATCACCACGTTAATAAAGCGTTTGGGCATTGAAGCGCTGGACCGTCGCCCAAGAACCGCAGTGCCAGCATCCGGCCAGCGAATCCATCCCTAACTGTTGCGCAACAGAATAATAGATAGATCGAATAAGGTTTGGGCACTGGATATCGCCTATCTGCAGATGAAGCGTGGGTTTGTGTATTTTGTCGCGGTGATGGACTGGGCAACACGAAGGGTCTGGTCGTGGCGGCGGTTAGCAAACACGATGACGGCGGACTTTTGTGTTGAAATACTGCAAGAGGCGTTGGCACTGTGCGCCGGCGATCGCCGACACGGCTCAAGACAGCCAGTTCACAAGCTCGGAGTTCGTTAAGGCTGTGCTAGCCTCAGGCGCGACCGTCACTATGGACGGCAAGGGTGCCTGGCGAGATAACGTGTTCATAGAGAGGTTCTGGCGGTCGTTGCCGTGCAAGGAAGTCTACTTGCAGGACTACGCCAAAGCTTCGAGCGGGCGCTCTAGCTGTTGTGTTCGTGTCAAGCAACGGTAAACCCGCCCTTCATGCAGTCGAACCTCAAAGATAAATAGCGCTAATGACCCTGCTCGCTGATTAAACGGTGTGGTGAGAACGAACACTGTTGACCTATCGCATCAATCTAACCCCCATGACTTGACCGATGAGCCCGAGGCCAGGTCACCGACGCATCATCTCCGAACTCCCGCTACACCGATCTAACGTACGAAAAACCTGTATTTCAAGGGTTCTCGCTGCACCCTATGCGTTAGGTCACGTTCCGTTACATTAATGCACATTGACATCAACCCCCGTTTACAAGGCAACCCTAAGCTCTCTACCCATAAACCCAATAAGCAAACAGGTGAACAACATGTACAAGACTATTTTAGCTTTCTTAGTTATCGCCCTTACTACCGGTTGTTCCACTTACAGCGGCACACAATCTACTGCTGAAATGGAATTCTGCTGGGAAAGAGGGATGAACTTTCAATGGATTGAAGAGTTTGACGCGGGTTGCGTGGACCCAACAGCCCAATCGACCGCAATACGGATTTCTAAAATAAAGTGGTTAGAAAAGAACCTGGGCACAGTGGCGGCACAGGCTTTACCCAACACTGAACGAAACATTTAAGGCTTTTACAGTTATGAATAATTGGCGTGAAAATTTAGCAGAGGTGCCCAGGCCCTCTGTTAAAAAAGAGAGGCTGACCAGAGGTAACCTCGCAGAGTTAAATAAGCATGCTCTAAAAGCTCTGAAATCGGGTGATACCCTAGTCGTCACTGAACTGGATAAACTGACAAAATCCGTACATGAACTTAAACGGGAGCAATTCAAAAAACCGATAAAACAAGACTGGCACGATCTAAAACTTTAGGCTTTTTTCAACCCTTTTTCTTGTCGCTTTAACAGTTTTCACAACCAACTCTCTGGTTGCATAGATCTTGTAAAGCGAGCCCCCTGCCGAGGCGCGCAATCGTAAACAACAGTATTGCAAACCTTTCCGGCCACTAGCCTCGTTTCCGCGAGGCTTTTTTTATGCGCGCCTGACCCCTGTCGTCAATCGTTACCTGTCTATTTCTGGCTAACACCAAGGGATCTACCCTTCCTTATCTACCTCACTAAGACGACACTTAGAAAAAGCGTGTCCATAAATATTAGAACAAGTCAGGCCCAGCAGTCACGGATTGATCAACTCGTGTAACGCTTAACGACCTGCTTGCCCAGTGCCATCATATGCACCTGGTCTGGACCATCCGCCTGTCGGCACCATCTTGCGTAATTGAAGGCTTCCGCCATAGGATAATCTGCGGTCAACCCTGCTGCACCATGAATTTGCATACAACGGTCAATGACGGTTTGCGTCATTAGCGGTACCGTAATCTTCGCAGCCGCGATCAAATCGCGGGCGTCCTTCGCGCCTAGCTCATCTATCTTTCGTGCCGTCTTGAGTGTGAGTAGTCGCGCCTGCTCGATTTCACTGAACGACTTGGCGATATCCTCGAGTACGGACTGATGTTCCGACAGCTTCCTGCCAAAGGTTTCGCGACTCACGGCTCTACGGCAGGCAAACTCCAAGGCGCGCTGAGCACAGCCAATCAATCGCATACAATGGTGAATTCTACCTGGGCCAAGGCGACCCTGAGATATCTCAAAGCCACGACCTTCTCCGAGCAGGATATTTTCTGCAGGTACACGAACATTTTCAAAACGAAGTTCGGCGTGCCCGAGCGGTGCGTCGTCGTAACCTAAGGTTGTCAAAGGTCGAACAACCGTAACACCTGGCGTGTCTTTTGGCACCAGTATCTGGCTTTGCTGCAGGTGCCGGTTCGGGTTGTCCGGGTCTGACTTGCCCATGACAATAAAGATCTTTGTACGCTCGTAGGGCGCATTGGTAATAAACCATTTTCGGCCATTGATGACAAAATCGTTGCCGTCCCGAACGAGCGAAGTCTGAACATTAGTCGCATCACTGGAAGCGACATCGGGTTCGGTCATGCAATACGATGAGCGGATCTCGCCATCGAGCAACGGCTGCAACCACCGCGCTTTTTGCGCTTCACTACCGTATTTAATGAATACTTCCATGTTGCCCGTATCCGGAGCATTGCAGTTAAAGACTTCCGGTGACCAGAGTACCCGGCCCATCATTTCCGCCAACGAGCAGTAATCTTCGTTACTGAGCCCGCCATGATGTTTTGGCATCCAAAGGTTCCACAGCCCTTGTTCTCTAGCTTTGGTTTTCAGTTCTTCCATGAGCGGAACGGTAGAGAAGCGATCCTCTAGAGCGTCAAGTTGTTCGGCATAGAGCTCTTCGTTAGGATAAATGTGCTCGTCCATAAACGACTGGAGTTGTTCAATAATCTGTCCAAGAGGAGACTGCTCTGCTATACCCGTAACGCTTTCGATGATTCTTTCCTTATTTTTCAAATAATTTTTTGGATATTGTTCATCGAGCTTATACATAGTCTTGTGAATAGTCTTTTGAATAGCCTGATGAAATGTATCTCCATTTATTCGTCTGTCTAGCTTGCATCACAGGCTATAATCAGGCTTCAAAGAACATTATGGACCGTCAATTTAAAGATAACGTCATCGCTCACGGACCCGGCGTTTCAACCCCCTTAGAGGCCACCGCGACTTAACCGCCACAGGGTCACCAACCAGGCCTGCAATTATGTCTTCAATTATGTGTTCAATCTGGCGTCTGTTCTGCCCTTACAGTGCAGCAAAAGCGTAACGAGGTAGACCCTGGATAGCTAAAGATCTTCCAGTAGTCCAGATGACCAGCAAGGAGGAACCTCATGCTTTGTCGTGATAGGCTTGCTGCACCACCAGCCCCCTCAGACTCAAAGAGGGAATAGAAAGTGGATATTTGTACAAGCTAATAAGAGAACGAGAGAACGATAAAGATGGCTGAAAACCTCGTAATTACTGACCCAATCCTGATAGAAATCTACTCGGATTACATATGACCATGGTGCTATCTCAGTACTGTCAGTATTGAAAAATTAAAGCAAGAAAAAAACGTGGTCACCCGATGGGTTCACTTTCCACTACATCCTGAAACACCCACGGAAGGGATCCCCATGAAGGATCTTTATCGTAACCGGAACAAGGAAGACTCAAAAGCAGCCGGAGATCATCTACGGACCTTGATGGCAGAAGCAGGATTGCCTTACAACAAAAGAACCCGACTGGATAACAGCAGGCTATCCCAAGAACTGGGCGCTTGGGCTGATACACAGGTAGGCGGAGAAGCTTTTCACGATGCCATGTTTAAGGCCTACTTTGTAGAAGACAAAACAATTAGCGATGTCGGTACTCTGCTCGATATTACCGGTTCTGTGGGACTTGATGTTGAAGCTGCTCGTGAAGTGATCGAAACCCGATCATTCGGAAGCCAGGTGACTGCAGACTGGGACCGCGCTTATGAAGATGGCATTACCGGCGTACCCACATACTCACATAGGGATTTGTTCGTGTTCGGTTGCCAACCTTATGATGTACTCGTGCGCTTCTACGATCATTTGGTCAAACTTCGAAACGAAGCAGCGACAGCCCAGTAATACAGAGATCCAGCAGTACCGAAATCGAGTAACGGTCAAAGCAGTTTGCGTACTGCTCGCTTCGCCATGACGGTGCAAAGATGTGCTCGATATTCTGCCGTAGCATGAAGATCGCTGTTCATCTCACCATCATCTAGCCGGATGCCCTCGAGAGCCTCGACTGAAAAATCCCTGGTGAGAGCCTCCTCCATGTCTGTGCTGCGAAAAACACTTGGCGCCGCCCCGGTAATGGCGACGCGAATACCCGACCCGGTTCGGGCAATAAACACGCCAACAGTAGCGTATCTTGATGCCGGGTTTGGGAACTTTACATATGCCGCGGCTTTTGGCCTTAAGAATTTTATTTTAATGATCAATTCACCCTCTTCGAGCGCTGTTTCGAACATCGCCGTAAAAAAATCATCCGCTGTGATAGACCGCTTGTTGGTGATGATTTCTGCGCCCAAACCAAGCACACCCGCGGGATAATCCGCAGCGGGGTCACTGTTCGCAACAGATCCACCAATAGTCCCCCTGTTTCGTACCTGAGCGTCGCCAATCAGTGAAGCTAGCTCTGCCAGTGCCGGGATAACTGACTGAACAACGGGCGAATTCGCGACTTCGTCATGTGCCGTCAAGGCACCTATTTCAATGTCTGATCCCACAGACTTAACGCCGGACAAACCTTCAATACCTGCAAGGTCAATAACATCTGTCGGCGCAGCCAAACGTTGTTTCATCGACGGTAACAGGGTATGCCCACCTGCCAGGTAGACACCGTCCTGCGCGCCCAGAAACAACTGTATTGCCTCATCAACAGAACCGGGTTTGTGGTAATTAAAATCGTACATAGTTAAGCCCTCTGTTCCTGAATTGCACGCCATATCTTCTCTGGGGTAGCGGGCATACTAATCTCCCGCACCCCTACAGCATCTGTTATCGCGTTAATGATTGCCGGTGGCGAACCGATTGCTCCGGCCTCGCCACAGCCTTTTGCGCCCACGGGATTATGGGTACACACGGTGGTTGTCAGACCCACCGTAAAGTTGGGTAAATCGTCGGCCCTGGGCATGCAGTAATCCATGAATGAACCCGTCTGCAACTGACCAGACTCATCATAGACACACTGCTCAAGCATCGCCTGCCCGATTCCCTGAGCGATACCACCATGCACCTGCCCTTCAACAATCATTGGATTAATAATCGTGCCAAAGTCATCAACTGCCGTGAAATTGGTGATTTCGGTCGCGCCGGTTTCCGGATCGATCTCTACTTCACAAATGTGGGTGCCTGCCGGATAGGTAAAGTTACCCGGATCATAGAAAGCCTTCTCTGTAAGACCTGGCTCGAGTTCTTCTATGGGATAATCATGAGGCACATAGGCTGCAAAGGCGATTTCCTGGAACGTTTTAGATCGATTGCTCTCTTTTAAACGATATTCACCGTCCTTAAAATCGATATCGTCCACCTTGCCTTCAAGCAGATGAGCCGCAATTTTGCGACCTTTTTCAATCACCTTGTCTGCCGCCACGGCCAGGGCAGAACCACCAACCGCCAATGACCTGGAACCATAGGAACCTAAACCAAAATCCATTTTCCCCGTGTCACCGTGAACGACTTCAACATCGCCGACCGATATCCCTAATCGACTGGCAACCAACTGGGCAAAGGTTGTCTCGTGGCCTTGACCATGACTGTGAGTGCCTGTCAGGACGGTCACACTTCCCGTAGGGTTCACCCGGACTTCTCCTGATTCCCACAAGCCAACACTGGCACCCAACGCGCCGGCAAGCGCTGAAGGTGCAAGACCACAGGCTTCGATATAACAACTAAGGCCGATGCCGCGAAGCTTGCCCCTGGCTTTTGAATCAGCTTTCCTGTCGGCAAAACCGTCATAGTCGGACATTTCAAGTGCCTTATTCAGGCTGGCCTCGTAATCACCAACATCGTATTCGAGCGCGACAGGTGTTTGGTAAGGAAAGTCCTCGGGCTGAATCATATTTTTGCGACGAAGTTCTACCGGATCCATCCCCAATTCTTTTGCCGCCAATTCAACGATTCTTTCTACCAGAAAGGTTGCTTCTGGCCTGCCGGCACCTCGATAGGCATCTACGGGGGCGGTATTGGTAAATACAGAATCTACTTCGACATAAATATTTGGCGTTTTATACTGGCCCGCCAGCAATGTGCCGTATAAATAGGTCGGGACCGCCGCGGCAAAGGTAGACAGGTAAGCGCCCATGTTTGCTGTGGTTTTGACCCGTAATGCCAGAAAGTTACCCTGATCATCCATCGCCAATTCCGCTTCAGAGACATGATCCCTGCCGTGGGCGTCTGCCAGAAAAGATTCGGATCGCTCTGCCGTCCATTTGATCGCGACGCCAAGCTTCATTGATGCCCAGGCCAGCGCGGTTTCTTCAGAATAGACAAAAATCTTGGAACCAAAGCCGCCACCTACATCCGGCGCAATGACCCGCAATTTGTGTTCCGGCGCAAGCTGAACGAACGCCGTAAGAATAAGCCGAGCCAAGTGAGGGTTTTGGCTAGTGGTGTACAACGTCAGTTCTTCGGTGCCACGGTTAAAGTCTGCAATCGCAGCTCTTGGCTCCAATGCGTTTGGTATCAGCCGATTGTTGGTCAGCGTGTATCTAGTCACATGCGCGGCGCCATCTATCGCTGCCTGCGTTGCTTCTTTTTCGCCCAGTTCCCACTCGTAGCAGGTATTCCCGGGAGCTTCCTTGTAAATGTCAGGGGAACTTTGTGCCGCTGTTGCCAAAACGACAGCCGGAAGTTCTTCATAATTAACCAAGACATGCTCCGCTGCATTCTTGGCACCATCAAGACTATCAGCAACAACCAGTGCAACGGGTTCACCAGCATAATTCACTTTTGTAGCCGCCATCACCGGGTGCGGCGGTTGCTTCATTTCACTGCCGTCTTTAGAGTGAATCATCCAACCGCAAGGCAGCGTACCAAGCCCATCCTCTGCAACCTGCTTACCCGTCAGAACCGCGACAACGCCCGGCATGGATTGTGCTACCGAGGTGTCAACTTCCCCAACCACGGCATGGGCGTATGGCGAGCGAACAAAGTATCCATAAGTCTGGCCGCGCAAGTTAATGTCATCTGTATAACGGCCATTGCCAGTAATAAACCGCTTATCTTCCTTGCGAAGTACAGACTTTCCAATACTCTGCTCAACCACGATCTAGTTCCTCATCTTTTTGGCTGCGGCCTCAATGGCCAGAACAATATTGTGATAGCCCGTACAACGACAGATATTACCCTCAAGCCCTTCCCGGATAACCTGCTCATTAATCGACGACTCTCTATGGACCAAGTCTACTGCCGACATAATCATGCCGGGCGTGCAAAAACCACACTGTAGACCATGGCACTCACGAAACGCTTCCTGCATCGGATGCAGGTTGTCAGCATCGCCCAGGCCTTCAATTGTTGTCACTTCCGCGCCTTCGCACTGCGCAGCGAGTATGGTGCACGACTTAACCGCCCGACCATTAAGATGAACCGTGCATGCCCCACATTGGGAGGTGTCGCAGCCGACGTGGGTGCCGGTTAGTTCCAACCGCTCCCTAATCAGCGCCACAAGCGTGGTACTGGCTGGACATTCCAGCGCTACCGGCTTGCCATTGACATTTAACTGTACCGAGATTGACATGGTTACTCCTTGTCTTGCCTGCTCAAAAGGTTAGTCACTAACCTTGTTATCCTTGTAATTCCTGATTACCTGCGTCTTTTTTTGGGACTCACTTTTCCAAGGCTCACTTTTCCAGAACGAGGGTCTCGATTTCAACCTCCATTAAGGGGTCTCCTGATAGGGACCTCACAAAGCCTGTAAAAAAATCATTCGCCATTTTTCTGGCAGCGCCTGTCACCAGCCTTGAACCAATCTGCGCCAACTTGCCTCCGACAGATGCCGTCACCTGATAAGACATCAAAGTTGCTGCAGAATCCTCAATGGATTCCAGATGCACTTCTGCGCCCCCTTTTGCAAAACCGGCGACACCTCCTTTGCCTGAACCACTGATCCTGTAGGATTCTGGAGGCTTGACATCACTTAGTGTAACCGCTCCCTTGAAGGTCGCCTTTACGGGCCCAACCTTGGCCACCAGTACGACTTCGAAACTATTTTCACCCGTACTATCAAAAGACTGACAGCCCGGCAGGCAATCCTTCAGGATTGCCGGATCATTCAATGCACTCCAGACGATGCTCTGCGCCACTGGAATTCGAACGCGTTGGGCTAACTCCAATTTTTAATCCTTTAGGCCTAGGCCCTGTAAAACAAATGTGTATTCAAGCGCCTGCTTGCGCCGTCTTAGATACTGGTCAGAGGCACCAAGATGGCCGCTATGATCCTCAATGTCAATCAGCTGCAACGCGCCTCCGGTGGTACGTTCGCGTAATCTCGCCATCCATTTCAATGCCTCATGCATGCCCACTCGACCATCGTTTCTCGACGCCTGCACTAGCAGATGAGGATAAGCCTGCTTACGCACCCGATGATAAGGGGAATATTCAAACAGGTAGCTAGCGTCAGCCTGAACATCTGGGTCCCCCCACTCCAATATATCGCTCTCGGTTAGTGGCAATGTCGAGTCTAGTAAAGTCGTGATGACATCAACAAAGGGTACATCGGCAACCAGTACTTTAAATAATGCAGGCGCTTCATTAGCGACAACACCCATGATGGTCCCACCAGCAGACGCGCCACGTGCAGCTAACATTTCAGGGTGACCAATCCCGGACGCCACCAGCTTATTAGTAACATCGACAAAATCATTGAAGGTATTTTTTTTGTTCAGGTGGCGACCTGAAAAATGCCACGCATCACCAAGGTCACCCCCTCCCCTAACGTGAACGATCCCAAGTACAACACCCCGATTTAGCAGCGGCAATCGCGTTGGGTCGAACGTCATTGGCAAAGAAATCCCATAGGCCCCATATGCGGTCAGGTAAAGCGGGCGAGACGCAAGGGGAGCGCCTGCTTTATAAACAAGGGTAACCGGCACTTCCGCACCATCACGCACCGACAGCCAATGTTCTTCAACCCGATACTGGTCGCCAATATCGTTCTCCAATGCTGAATCCGAATCAATTTCGTGCGCTGCTTTTTCAGAAACGTCCACCCTGTAAAGACGTTCTGACTGAATAAGGCTTCGCTGCTTGAATTGAAAACCAGATTGGGCGCCATCCGCAGGCCGCATCAGCCGCAAGCTTTCTCCTGCACCAGCGGAAAAGATGCTTTTCTGGTATCCCGTAACGGGTTCAATCAGCACCAGCTCATCTCTGAGTCTGTTTCTGACTTGAACCAGTAAATGCTGATTAAAGCGCTCAAAGTCGACCACACTACCCGGCAGGTCCAGCTCATAAAACTGCCAGTCACTTGGGTCAACCTCGCCATTTTGTATCAAGGCAATCGCATACCCGGCTCGCTCATAATTGCTAAGCACGGTCATATGATCGGCTCCGATCATTAGTCGATACCGATGCCCTGCTAGCCTGGGGGCAATCAGTTGCAGTTCACCATCCGGCGACAGAACTCGGATCTCTGTCGCGCGGTGAGATTCGGACGTGATCATCACCGTTTCTCGATCGCGAGCAGTCCTGAGATTGAGGGTAAATGCCGGGTCGGGTTCCCGGTAAAGGACGGACTTTTGTCCTTCCGGTAAATGTGCAACGACCGAGTTCGTCTCTTTGTCAACGACAAGAACAGTGTCGCCATACCATGCAAGGTCTGGTTTTAACCCACCAGCGACGGTAGTCACCAGACCAGAGTCAAGATCCCGAAGCCGTAAAGTATGGCTTCCATCACCAACCCTGTCTTCCGTAAACGCGACAGTCTGTTCGTCCGGGCTGATACTGAATCCACCCAGGGCATAGTAGTCAGCACCATTGGAGAGTTTATTAAGATCAATCACAATCTGCTGCTCACCCGCCAAAGTCCTCAAACGCCGGTAGAAAACAGGGTGATGGTCGCCTTTTTTTATTTCGGAATAGTACTCAAAGCCGCCAGCAACGATCGGTGTAGTTTTTCTTTCTGCCGGTAGCTGTGCATTTAACTCAGACATCATGCGCTTGAGGTTTAGCCCCCAGGATTCTGTTTGCTTGGCAAGGTATTGCTGCTCGCGGGCGATGTACTGCACGGCATCAGGATGCTCAAGGTCCAGCATGTAGGCATAGGGATCGATCCATGCGATGTCCTGCAGCAAGAACTCCTTGGGATGTGATGCTGCCTGCGGCGTATTCCTGGGCTGCTCCTTCGAACAACCCCAAAGCGCGAGTACAGCAACAATCATGAGAATCGATTTTTTAATAAAGGTCTTCACTGCAGACTCACCTGCGCACTGCAAGACGGATGGTGCAAATTCATGCCGACCCCGCTGCGCCTTAAAATCACTGAGCCGAATATTGCCCGCCAAGATAAACAGACCGAACAAGAAACCGGCATTGCTCAACACCTACCCCAAAAAACCGCGAATACTCCGCGTAAGTACCGTGCCTAAGTACCGGCCTAAGTACTCTACGAAAGTACCCTGCGCTACCAAGCACGATCCTATGCTACGACAGCATCAATGGATTCTGCCTTTTCTATGTCGTGTTTAAGTTTGCGCCTTACTCACCTTTGAACACAGGCTCTCTTTTTTCAAGAAAGCTGGCAACACCCTCTTTGTGATCCTCGGTCTGGAACAAAGTCCCTAGCGTCTGACCTATCCAGTTACCCATCTCTTCATATTCACCGTAATAAGAACGCCGCAAGCCCTCTTTGAGATAACGAACGGCTAACGGCGGGTTGGCCGCGATCTTACTCGCTAGTACCCTCGCCTCGTCCAGCAAATCATCATGTGGCACGACACTCATCACAATACCTAATTCAAGCGCACGCTCGGCGCTGATGACTTCACCGGTAAACAGTAACTCTGCAGCACGCTGTGGACCAATAAGTTTAGGGAGTCGAACCATTCCTCCTACGTCAGCGACAAGCCCCCGCTTAACGAACAACTCGCCAAATTTTGCTTTTTCTGATGCGATTCTGAAATCTGCCATCAGAGACATATCCATACCCCATCCAACGGCTGCACCATTGACCGCTGCAATGATCGGCCTGTCACAATCCAGAATAGCCCTTGCAGCAGGGGTCGTACCGGGCCGCACGTCCCGCAGCCTTTTGCTGCCGCCACCCTGCACCATGATTTCTTTGACATCATCCCCTGAACAAAAAGCCCTACCAGCGCCCGTGAGAATAATACATCTGACCTCTGGGTCTTTTTGAAGATTCAAAAAAATCTCCTCAAGCTCCGCGTACGCCTGCCAGTTGATGGCGTTCATAATCTCCGGGCGATTTAGGGTTACTGTGGCAATATGGTCCGATACTTCCAAAATCATGCATTCATATTCAGACATAAATAATTTCTCCTTTCCGGTTACCATAATGCTTTGACTCGCCCAAGGAAACCCAAGTGCACTTTTTGAAACGTTTACGCCCCAGCCGACCTGCGGGCTGCATTTTTTTTACCCTAAGTCTTGTGTGCATGGGGCACACCTTTGCCGCGGACGAATATTCGGAAGAAGCGTTACACAATCGGGTTGCCGGCATCCTTAAGAAAACGCCCTTGATCGATGGCCACAACGACCTGCCAATGGTTTATACAATGCGGGTTGGGGGTAATCTGGACCAAATGCCATTTACCTCAGATCTGTTAGCCATCGAGAAACCAACGCATACTGACCATTCCCGAATGGTCCAGGGCATGATGGGTGGCCAGTTCTGGTCTGTATACATCCCTATCAGAACCTACCCTGGCACCAACGGCGACGTGGCCCGTGTACTGAAACAGATCGATGTTGTACACCGCATGATCGCCACCTATCCAGATCAACTCGAGTTGGCCCTGACCGCCGATGAGATCGTTGACGCTCATCGACGGGGAAAAATCGCATCGATGATGGGCATCGAAGGCGGTCACGCGATAGAGGACTCACTGGCCAACCTAAGAATGCTTTACGAGGCTGGCGCCAGGTACATGACCCTCACCCACTCCAAAGGTTTACGCTGGGCTGATTCCGCGACCGACAAAGAACGTGTCGGCGGCCTGTCCCCGTTTGGTAAAGAAGTCGTCCGTGAGATGAACCGCATTGGCATGATGGTGGATCTGTCGCACGTCTCAGTTAATGCCATGAATGATGCGTTGGATATTTCAACTGCACCTGTCATCTTTTCACACTCTAGCGCTTTCGCGTTAACGGCCCACAAGCGGAATATTCCTGATCAAGTCCTATTACGCTTAAAAGCGAATAATGGTGTCGCGATGGTGACCTTTTTCCCCAGTTATGTTTCCGAGACAGTTCGACTTTCCTGGCTTGACCTAAGGGAAAAAATCAACAGCGAATCCAACGACCCGAAGGAACAGATAAAATTATTTATGGCCCAGCGCTTGTCATTGCCGCGGCCAACGCTGTCTGACGTAGCTGACCACATTGATCATATTAAGAATTTAATCGGTATCGACTATATCGGAATAGGTGGTGACTATGACGGAATGCCCCCAGGGCCAGTTGGACTGGAAGATGTATCAACCTATCCAGCGTTGTTTGTGGAACTGTTGAGGCGTGGTTACAGCGACTCAGACGTTGCGAAGATCGCGGGCAAGAATGTACTGCGAGTGATGAAAGATGTTGAAAAGGTTGCAAGCAAAGAACAATTAAGTCGGCTTCCGTCCAACGTCCAGATTGACGAACTGGATGCCGATGCCGCGGAAGCGCCTTAAAGAGTGGCAAAGCCAGAGCCGCTTTTCAACGACCTTAAGCACTAAAAACCATTGATGGATTGGAACCCCGGGCGCTACCCATCACTAGCGCCTGACCAGAAGCAGCGACACGCAAAAGACGCTATGGACACGCTGTCACTTTTTCCTGGCAGCACGGGGATCCCAATACTGCTTGAGAATACAACCCCTTTCTTCCGCCGTCCTGACAGCCTGACCAGGATGATTCTGGTTAGGCGCTATTGCGGCTAGGCAGCAATAAGGTCCTCGGGTGCAGAATAGGCCATATCGTGAGCCTCGCTAACCTGAAGGTTAGTCACCTTTCCCCGGTAGATGTTCAGACCATGCAGCAGATGCGGGTCCGCTTGCATCGCGGCTTCCGTTCCCTTGTCAGCCAACTGCAAAATAAAGGGTAAGGTGGCATTGTTAAGTGCCGCCGCTGAAGTTCTTGCTACTGCTCCGGGCATATTGGCCACACAATAATGAACGACACCATCGACAATATAAGTTGGCGAAGCGTGAGTCGTCGGTTTTGAAGTTTCAAAACATCCGCCCTGGTCAATTGCAACATCAACCAAAACAGAGCCTTTTTTCATCTGTGAGACCATCTCTCGGGTGACCAGTTTTGGTGCAGAAGCACCGGCAACAAGGACAGCGCCGATCACAAGGTCAGCGACCAGCGTTGACTCAATAATTGCATCCTGTGTCGCGTACAAGGTCTGTATTTGTTGACCAAACCGGGCATCCAGTTGACGCAGAACATCCAGAGACCTATCAATAATCGTAACGTTGGCTCCCAGACCAATAGCCATCTGTGCAGCGTTTTGACCGACCACCCCGCCGCCAAGAATCACAACTCGCCCCTGATGTACACCAGGAACCCCCCCTAGGAGAATTCCGCTACCACCCCGGGATTTTTCAAGGCATAAGGCACCTGCCTGGACGGACATTCGTCCGGCAACTTCGGACATTGGCGCCAGTAAGGGTAATCGGCCCAAGGCATCAGTGACCGTTTCGTAGGCTATGCAGGCTGCTCCACTGTCCAGCAGACCTTGGGTTTGTGACAAATCCGGCGCCAGGTGTAGATAAGTAAACAATGTTTGCGATTCGCGCAATTGCTGACGTTCGACTTCCTGCGGCTCTTTAACTTTAACCACAAGGTCTGCCCGCCGAAAAATCTCTTGCTGTGTTGCGACAATTTCTGCACCGATAGCCGCATAACTCGTGTTATCGAATCCAATCGCGTGACCTGCATCAGACTCAATCAAAACCTGGTGACCATGATGTATGAGCTCACGAACACCCGCCGGCAGCAAACCAACGCGATACTCGTGATTCTTAATTTCCTTGGGGACACCAATCAACATGGGAATACCTCATTTAATTTTTTTTAGTATATTTACTGAAAGGTAGTGTTTCCCACTTTATTTAAGCTATATATTAGTGATTAATTGACATTAAAACTCATATTAAGGTGATATTATTAAAGAATCTGCTGATAAGCAGGGTAAAACCCTGGACCCTATTGACTTAAAGATTCTGCGACTGCTGCAGGCCAACGGCAGAATCACTAATGCTGAACTCGCGAACAAGGTAGGCCTGAGCGCCACGCCTTGCTCAGAGCGTGTAAAGACCTTGGAGCGACTGAACTACATAGAGTCCTACGGCGCAAAGCTCAATCCCAGGCTGCTACAATTGGAACTGCTTGTCTTTGTAGAGATCACGCTCATCAGAACATCGCCTGATGTGTTCGATGAGTTCAGCCAGGCGATCGTCGCACTTCCACAGGTACTCGAATGCCACCTGGTATCCGGCAACTTTGATTACCTGATCAAGGCACGCGTCGCCGACATGGCCGCATACCGGCTACTGCTGGGTGAAACACTGTTAACATTGCCAGGCGTTAGTGACTCACGCACCTATGTCGTTATGGAAGAAGTCAAAGAGGTACAAACAATCCCACTCACCCTATAGAGAACTGCCCTATAGAGAACTGCCCTTTAGAGAGACTTCATGCCTTACCTAAAACATCAATTCGGCCAAACGTTCTACCAGCTGCGGGGATCAAAGCAGGCCAGCGGGCTGCCTATTATTTGTCTGCATGGCGGACCCGGTGGGCATTCACATTTTATGACCGATCTTTTCAAACTTGCTGATAATCGCCAGGTCATCATCTATGACCAGATCGGCGGTGGTCGAAGCAGCCCCACCGAAAAAAAGCACTGGAAGGTGCAGACCTTTGTCCATGAACTTGAACTGCTGGTGAAACATCTTGGATTTAAACAATTCCACCTGTTTGGCGGTTCGTGGGGAACGACGCTGGCACTTGAGTATTATCTTAAAGGAAGAAATCGAAGGATGGTTGCATCGTTGGTTTTTCAGTCCCCAATGTTTTCAGCCGCAGACTGGCAGCGCGACGCTAACCGACTCATCGCGAAACTTCCGCCAAAGGAAAGAAAAATTATTCGCTATTGCCACGAAATAAGCGCGACTGATTCAAAGGTCTACCAAGATGCCATGAAGCTTTACTACGCCAGGCATGTTTGCAGAAACAAGGCAAAGTCAAAACGTGGTGCGCTAATTAAAAACCCACATGGCAAACAGGTCTACGAGCACATGTGGGGTGCATCTGAATTCAGCGCTACCGGTAGCCTCAAGCATTACGACAAGGTGGGCCAGCTGGAAAAAATCAACTGCCCTACCCTGCTGATCTGCGGAGAGCACGACGAGGCTCGCCCTAAGACAGCAAAACAGTACGCAAAAAAAATACCGGACGCCGACTTTGTCGAAATTAAAAGCGCCTCACATGCGATACTCGCGGAAAGGCCAGGCCAGCTTGTTAAGACAATCCGGCATTTTGTTACCCGAGTTGATACAAACCAGTGAACAACTCGCGCCCAAAAAGGGAAATAAATGTGCTAAAAAAAAGGCGAATACAAGAACCACAATGTCTACTAACCCAATAAACACTATGTCTACCAGCCCAATAAACACTATGCCTACTAACCCAACCAACACTATGTCTACTAACCCAATAAACCCCAGGAAGTTAATGAACAGTAAATGGACGGCGGTTAAACCTACTCGAAAGGAAAAGCATTTTATGGTGACCGAGATCAAATTTGACGACGACGGCGCTGTAACGGCCTGCATGATCGAATCGGTAATGTCCAAACGGATAGTCCCCATCCAGTGGCAGGCGCTTAAAAACAAGGATCAGTGGATTCAGGGTTGGAAATAAATAGTCGATGAAAATACAGACCTGCCTCAATTGCGGTATGCGCATCAATAGCGGAGCGCGCCGTTGCCCAAAGTGTGACAATCACCTTGATGAACAGACTGATGGTTCCACCGTTACTGTGGATATCGCACATAACGGCGAACGTGTGCACGAAGCACTCAGAAGATTGCACGATCAGGTTGAAGCTGAAAATCGTGGCGTAGCACAATACATCAGGTTTATTGTTGGCTCAGGCGTTATCAGAGAAGAAGCCATGATGTCTCTAGAAGACCTTGAACGGCGAGGGGTTATTGTTCATCAGGAAATGGAACGCGGCAACGGTGGCGCCATCCTGGTAAAACTAAAGCACTGAGTAACCGTTACTCGAGTATTTTAAGCGGATGGTGAATCGGATCGCCTAAACTAGTGTTAAATAAGTCCAGCATGCTCTATCTTCTAGTAACACTGTTCATAAAGTTGCTCATGCACGAACAGAAAACGAGCGCATCCTTAACCTCTTGCGTTAACTTGATGCGCCTTTTGCTTTAAAACAAAGAAAGCTTTTAAAACAAAGAAATTTTAAAACAAAGGAGATTCAATAATGAGCTCTGTCCCGCAGCAAGATCCTTACGCTATCCCACTGGACGACATCGACGTTGCCAACCCGTCTCTCTATGAGACAGACAGCCACTGGCCATTGTTTGAACGACTGCGCAACGATGCGCCAGTTCATTTCTGTAAAGACAGCCTCTTCGGTCCTTACTGGTCCGTGACTCGCTATGACGACATCATGACTGTTGAAAAAGATCACGAAACTTTTTCGTCCTATCCCACCATTGTAATCGGCGATCAGGACCCCAACTTCACTGTGAAACAGTTCATCGCGGTTGACCCACCGACCCATGACAACCAGCGAAAAGCAGTCACGCCTGCCGTCTCGCCCCAGAGCCTAGCGCAACTAGAACCCATTATTCGAGAACGTATCGCCGGGATCATGGACGAGTTACCTATCGGTGAAGAGTTTGACTGGGTCGATCGAGTCTCTATCGAACTGACCACGCAGATGCTGGCGGTCCTATTTGATTTTCCGTTTGAGGATCGACGAAAACTGACCTTCTGGTCAGATATGGCAACTTCAAGCGAAGAACTCGCGGGAGATGACAGCGTATCATCGGAAGAGCGGCAAACCGCCTTAATGGAGTGCCTCGAAACATTTACGAAGATCTGGCAGGAACGTGCTCAAAAACCCCCTGAAGGGAAACTCGACTTTATTACATTGATGGCACATTCTCCATCGTTCCAGAAAATGGACCCTATGGAATTCCTTGGCAACCTAATACTGCTCATTGTCGGTGGTAACGATACGACCAGGAACTCAATATCCGGCGGCGTGCTGATGCTGAACGAAAACCCATCCGAACATCAGAAACTAAATAATGACATCAGCCTTATTCCCAATATGGTTTCCGAAATTATTCGATATCAAACACCGCTGATGCATATGCGCCGAACAGCCACAAAAGACGTCATGCTAGGTGGACAACACATCCGTAAAGGAGACAAAGTCGTCATGTGGTATGTCTCCGGTAATCGGGACTCAACCAAAATTGATCGACCCGATGATTTTATTATCGACAGACCCAGTGCACGCAACCATGTCTCGTTCGGCTTCGGTATTCATCGATGTATGGGCAATCGACTTGCCGAAATGCAATTAAGACTTGTCTGGGAGGAAATCGTAAAACGCTTTAAAAAAATAGAGGTCACGGGACCCGTGGTACGCCTAAAATCAAATTTTGTCCGTGGGATTGTCGAAATGCCCGTGATCCTTCACGCAAAATAGCCTCAGGCGGCTTTTTCTTAACAGCAAGGGCTCGGGCTTGCCCTAATTTTTAAACTACTGTATATATATCCAGTATTTTTTACTGGATATACATTATGGGAGAAGCTCCCCCCGAATCTTTATACAAAGAAGCTTTACATAAAGAAGCTTTACATAAAGAAGCTTTACATAAACAGGCTCTACATAAACAGGCTTTACATAAAGAGATTTCACATAAACAAACTTTAACTGCAGCATCTGATGACTCCCTCAGCGGTCTTCTTGAGAAAACAGGCCTGTGGCGCGCATCAAGTCTAGGTGCGGATTACAAACAGCATTGTAGTACGGGCTTCACTCGCCTGGACCAGGAACTGCCCGGTACAGGCTGGCCCGCCGATGGCGTGACAGAGTTCCTGCACAACAGGGCAGGTATTGGTGAACTCAGGCTGCTGGCCCCAGCTCTTGCACGGATGACCCATGAACAAAATCGATGGGTACTGTTTGTTAGCCCACCTTATATTCCCTACCCACCAGCCCTGGCCCAGGCAGGCATTGACCTTACCCGAGTTATCGTTAGCCAGCCAAGGGCTCCCAAGGATTATCTATGGGTACTGGAAAAAGCACTCGCATCCCAAAGCTGCAGTGCCGTTATTGCCTGGCCCGGCAGAATTCATGAAAAACAGATTCGACGCCTGCAGCTGGCCAGCAAAGATGGATACTCATGGGGAATACTGTTCCGGCCCGAAGCGTCTGCAAACAACGCATCACCTGCGGAGCTGCGGCTCAGGCTTCGGCCTGTTCCCGGCAATTCACCAGGTTATTCACAAGGCTATTCACCCGGTAAAGACAATAGCGCTATTGCCGTGAAGATTCTAAAACGCAGGGGGCGCTGGGAAAGCGAGGAATTTACGATCGCATTCGATGACCAGTTGCTTCGTCCTATGCCAGATTTCAGCGAGATGGTTGTTGATCAGCACTTTTCAAAAACTCAGGAAGAACCATCATTTGACAGCCCTTCAAACCCTGCAACCCAAACACTTTACGAATACCAGTAGACATGAATAATCATTGGATATGCCTGCACTTTCCCCAACTACCCGTAGAGGTCTTTGCTCGTCACCAGGTTGCCAAACCTGTAGTGGTAACCATCCGGCAAAAAGTCGTCGCTATGAACCATCGATCACAGGAAATCGGTATACGGATCGGCAGCAGCATGAATACGGCCTATACCATCAGTGAAGATGTCGTCAATTTCGAGCGCGAAGAAGACAAGGAACTGGAGAAACTGACACATCTCGCACAGTGGGCTTACCAGTTCACACCCAACGTTTCGATCAAACCACCACATAGCCTACTGCTTGATGTTTCAGGTTGCCTGAAGCTATTCAAAGGGATCGATAACCTTAAAACACTTATCAGGAAAGGCCTGGACAACCTGGGCTTTGAGGTCTTAATGGGCACCAATAGCACGCCGCTCTCTGCTCTTTTGTTTGCAGAAGCAGGCCTGCCTGAAGGCTACCCCGAACCAAAGGTCGTTCAGTCACTGGGACCAGTACCAGTGCATTACCTGCGAGTTGAAGAGAACATTAAGCATACCTTGCACCAAATGGGTATTAGTCATTGTAAGCAACTGTTCGAATTACCTATGGACGGTTTGAATCGAAGGTTTGGCGTGTTTTTTACTGATTATCTACAAAGGCTGACTGGTGAGAAGCCTGACCCCCAAAAATATATAGACAGTACGCCAAGGTTCCGGAGCGACATTACATTCCTGGCAGATGTCACGAACTTGGGGTCATTAGCATTTCCACTAAAACGTCTGTTGGGTGAACTCCAGGAATTCCTGATAAAGCGTCAGCTAACGACAAATCAGTTTACTGTCAAACTTTCACATCGGGGCCACCCTTCCAGGGAATTCTCTGTCTTTCTGGCCAACCCGGATAATGATGCACAGATGTTCCTGATGCTTAGCCAGCTAAAACTCGAAAAAGTTAACGACATGCCAGAAGTCGATAACATCAGCGTCGCGGCAAGGAACTTCTTTGAACCAGAGACTAATTCCGGCGACCTGTTTCATGGAACCCACTTTAAGCAAAAAGATGGCCGGGTCCACAGCAAAGCGGAAGAGGCCCGGGCAATAAAACTGGTCAATATGATGACAGCCAGGCTTGGACCCCAGGCCTGCTTTGGCCTATCCCAGGCTAACGATCATCGTCCTGAACGAGCCTGGAAGCCCATCACACTTGCGACAAAAGATTACTGGCTGGACGAGACCAGGGACGGTAATGCTCGCCCCTTTTACCTGCTGCCAGCCCCAAGGGTCTTGTCGATAGAGGCCGGCAGCCCCTGCATGTCTGGTAAACTGGAACTCCTGCAGGGCCCGGAACGTATCGATTTCGGCTGGTGGGACAATGACTCAGTCGCCCGGGATTACTACATCGCAAAACACCATTCAGGGTCTCTGTACTGGATCTACCAACATTTGGATAACTCTCGGTGGTATCTGCATGGTATATTTTCATAAGTCACCACTGACTCACACTTAACGGAGACGACATGTCAGATATCTATAACCTTGAAATGAACGCCATCACAGGAGAGTCTGTTTCGTTTTCAGACTATCGTGAGCAGGCAATGCTAGTCGTGAACCTTGCCAGCCAGTGAGGCCTCACAGGACAGTACACAGGTCTGTGTGCACTAGAAAACGATCGAGACGATCTAAAAGTCCTTGGCTTTCCCTGCAACCAGTTTGGCGCGCAGGAACCCGGTAGCGACGAAGAAATTCTTGAATTCGCAAAAAGCAAGTACGACTGTAATTTTCAGTTGTTCTCCAAGGTAGAAGTGAACGGGGATGGCGCCTGTGACTTATACCAGCTACTAAAATCAGAGAAAGCCAACCCTGACGGCAAACCTGATATCGGCTGGAATTTCACTAAGTTCCTGATCGGCAAGGATGGCAAGGTACTCGCACGATTTGAACCGATGGTGACGCCAGAAGAAATCGCTGAGCAGTTAGAGGAACTATTGGCATAACAACGTGTCGACCTGATCCCGCACGCGGGGTCAGGTAACGCTAAGCACACGCACACCTCAAGGCCAAGGCTATCGCAAAGAACACCAGGAAAAGTCTATATGAGAGGCATTGCAATGGGGGGTGACCTGAGCGCAGTTTCCTGCATTTAAGTGCTAATTAGTCGAGCATAAAAAGCTCACCCTCGAACACCGTAGCGATGACCTTCGCATCCCGTAGTGCGTCCTCTCCTTCCTCAATAGGATCACGGTCTATTACGGTGAAATCTGCAATCTTACCAGCACGAATGCTCCCGACCTCATCCTGCATACCTAGCACCGTTGCCGCATTAATCGTAATGGCACGCAGCGCATCCACCACGGAAACTGACTCTTCGATACCCGCAATGTTTCCCGCCGCATTCTGACGACTGCAAGCTATCCATGCGTTTTTTAGCGGGGTCGCTGGCGCCATGGGGAAATCCGAATGAAGCGCGACAGGAATATCATGCGCCAAAGAGGTCCCTAGCCTGGACATCGTGTAAGCCCGTTCAAAACCGACACTCTGTGTCGCATACTGTTCACTCAACTCAAACAGGTAATAAACGTTCGCAGAAATCATCGCACCCAACTTGCCAAGTCGCGCCACCTGTTCCGGGTTAGAAAAACCGAAATGTTCGATGGTATAGCCATGATTGAACCTGGGTTTCTCCCGTTGCATGTTCTCCAGCGTATCAATCGCGAGCTCCAGCCCAAGGTCACCGGTACAGTGAACATGGATCGCAAATTCCGCCTGCCAGTATTCACGAACAGTGGCTTCAAACTCCTCGGGTGTCATCAACCATTCACCATGATGGCCGTCCAGGTAACCGGGCTCTTGCAGCATCGCCAGTTCTGAGAAGAAAGCACCGTCAGTGAACACCTTGATGTGTTTACCGTGGCGGATTCGCGACGTATCACTTCCCTGAAGTTCATTGATGTGAGCCACGACCTCCCTGTGCCCACCTTTCAGGCGCGCCGTGGTTGCAGCATGAGGGACCCCTAACACTCTGAAAGGTACATTGGACTGGTCGAGAACACTTGCAGAAAGCGTCCTCTCGAACTCGTAATCAAACAACCCGACGGCGAGATCGCCAACAGTCGTGTTCCCGCCTAGATGCACAATTTGCTTCAGCCTGCCCAGGCCCGTCTGAATCCATTCGTCTGACATAATAAATCGATTAAGTTTCTGGATGGCATATCCCAGACCAATTTCATAAAAATGACCACGTTCAAAATCGATCTGTTGCTTTGCACCAACTTTATCGAAGGTAATCTCCAGCAAGTCAAGCATTGCAGAATTCAGATAAACCTCGTGGAACGACCGATGCCAAACGACCATCGGCCGCGTACTCGATATTTCGTCTAGGAGTTCTCGACTCATGTCACCATGCCAAGACGCGTGGTAACCCCACGTAAAAAAGGGTTCATCGCCCGCCATCTCTGATTCCAGCGCGACAATTCTTTGTCGATAACGCTGCTGATCCGGGCAAGCCGGAACAGTTTGCCAGGGCAGCTCCCATTCCAGCGCTGTGACAAAATGCATGGGTAGCAAGACAGCCGCCATGACAGGATGTAGATGCGGGTCAATCAGGCCCGGTAAGATAACCGCATCACCGAAATCCACGATCTCATGTTCATCACGCGCCAGCCAGGGTCCCAGGCTTTCCATAGACCCTACTTCAAGTATGCGGCCATCTCGCACAGCGACGGCCGTTCCATCCGGCCAGGAAGGATTCATCGTGATAATTTTTTTAGCCGTAAAGATTTTAATCGTCATTCGTTCCTACCCTTGCGTTAAACTGCTTTCTTGTCCTGTGCCAGATGACTTTTGTGACCGACTACGAAGACAAGAAAAAGAAATTCGATAGCATGATAACGCTCTACGGGCGAAAACCTGTACTCGAGATACTATTGGACCCAGACTCCAGTATTTTTAGGCTACACCTTTCAGCGTCGAATCAGCGGGGCGACACAATCACCCAAATCAGGAAACTCGCCGACAAAAGAAATATAGACATAGCGACACATCCCAAGGAAGCACTGTCACGCATCTCTAAAAATGCACGGCAGGATCAGGGCGTCGCTATCGATATAGCGCCGCCTAAATACCAGTCTGTCGACGAGATTTCTGACGGTGTGGGCCAACTACTGGCACTGGACGGGATTACAAACCCCCAAAACATGGGGATGATTATCCGCTCGGTTGCCGCATCACCAATGGATGGATTACTGGTACCCAGAAAGGGTTGCGCGAAAATTGACCCGCTGGTACATAAGGCAAGTGCCGGCACACTGATCAAATCGAGTATCTACCATTGTCCGACGATTGAATCCGGGCTCAAATCTCTTCGATCAAAGGGTTATCAACTCATTGGACTCGCGGGCGGCGTGGATCGCTCGCTGGGCGATATCGGAAATGCTGATGAAAAAATCGTCTTTGTGCTAGGCAATGAAACGACTGGCATCAGCGAACCCGTCCTGGCGCTGTGCGACGAACTGGTGTGCATCCCGCTTGAGTCGGGGGTTGAATCTATTAATGTTGCCATGGCGGCGACGCTGGTCGCTTTTCGCAAGACCTTCAATAGCACCTGATTCCAAAAGCGCTTATCCTCACGACATAAAAAGAGACGACATCATGAGTAATATTCCTAAGCACTGGGAAGTCCGGAAACTTGCTGGTGCCTTGGGCGCAGAAGTCTACGGGCCTGATATCAGTGATACCTCTCCTGTGGACATCGAAGCGATCAAGTCAATACTGCTTGAACACATGGTGATCTTTCTGCCTGATCAATCTCCTACAAAAGAAGCCCACATCCGTTTCGGCCGGCATTTCGGCGATCTTGAGGGACATCCGAATCTAAGTGTCGACACCGACCTCCCGCCAGAATTATTTCAGCTGCAGGCAAGTAAAGGCGGGGTCGCAGATGAATGGCATACCGATCTAACCTTCCAGGAACAGCCGGCACTGATGTCTATTTTGCACATGATCAAATGTCCTGAGACGGGCGGCGATACACTGTGGACCAGTCTTTACGCCGCTTACGATGAATTGTCAGATCCAATGAAGTCGATGTGTGATGGCCTGACAGCATTGCATGACGCCCTGCCTCACAACCGTCCCGAAGACATGACCATTCACCCGGTAGTTCGTGTGCACCCCGAAACAGGTAAGAAGGTCCTTTACGTTAACGAACACTTCACGCGCCGAATTGTGGAAATGAACGCGACTGAAAGCGAAGTAGTACTGAGTTATCTGACCCGGTGGGTCAGCAATCCCCGCTTTACGGTGCGCTATCACTGGCAGCCTGGAACCATCGGGATCTGGGATAACCGATGCACCCAGCACTTTGTGCTTAACGACTTTGAGGGTGAACGAATTATTCAGCGCGTAACAGTCGTCGGCGACCAGGTAGAAGGACACAGCGCACCGCTTTGGAAACCATGGGTTAGAGACGGAAGACTATCCGCTACCAGCCGTCATGATCGCCAGTTGTATATGTACCTAAAATCCAAAGACCGAATCGGTTAGCTTCTACCCCTTGATAAGAACAACGAATAGCATTCATGACCGGCCTTACTAGGGTTAGACTCGGCCTTTCATCGTTGGAGCCTGATTGTGACAAAACCACTGGATGACATTACCGTCATTGAAATTGACAACTGGATGGCCGCACCGAGCGCGGGTGCGATACTTGCTGACCTGGGCGCGAAAGTGATCAAAATTGAGCCCCTCTCAGGCGACCCCATGAGGGGCATGGGACGGCCTGCTAAGATCGAAGGGGACATCAAAGACTATGATTTCCAGTTCGACGTCGATAATCGGGGCAAACAATCCATCCAGCTGGACCTGACAAAAGATGATGCATTAGAGATCGTAAAGAAGCTCTGCGCAAAGTCTGAAATCTTCATGTGTAATTTACTCGCTAAACGACAAGAGAAGTTTGGCCTGGACCCAGTATCACTCAGCAAAGTGAATCCCAGAATCGTTCACGCTACCCTAACGGGATACGGCACACAGGGACCGGACGCATGGCGACCGGGATATGATGTGACGGCTTTTTTCGGACGTTCTGGTATGTACGACGCCATGCGGGAAGGCAGCGACGGCATTGTTCCAATGGCCAGAACCGCACAAGGCGATCACACCGCAGGACTGGCGATGACTGGCGCTATTTTGGCAGCACTAAGGCAGGCTGAGAAAACCGGTCAATACCAGGCTGTTGAAACATCACTCTTTGAGACCGCCGTCTGGACCCAGGCAACTGATTACTCGATTACCGCAGTTGATAGAGCGCCACTTCGCAAACGTGCAAGGGAAGAGCAGCTGTCAGCAACCGCAAACCGCTATCCGTGTGGCGACGGTTCGTGGATCGTATTTAACATGCCAGAGCCGTTCTGGTGGCCAAGGTTTGCCGCTGCACTGGGCAAACCAGAATGGAAGGACGATGAGCGCTTTATGGAAGGCCGGGATCGATACAGAAATATGACCACACTGGTACCAATGATCGATGAAGTACTCATGAGCAGGTCCCGGGATGAGTGGGGCGTGATCATGGATGAACACGGTATTATCTGGGCACCTGTGCTGGGATTACACGAAGTCGTGAGCGACCCACAGGCTGAAGCTATAAACCTGTTCCCCAGGATGGAACTGGAGGGGGTTGGCAGTTACCGAACGGTTCGTATCCCAATGAACTTCCATACATTAGATGCACTGCCATCAGTGCCGGCCCCAACGGCCGGACAACATACGCAAGAGGTGCTTTCCGGCTTGGGGTATTCCACACCTGAAATCACTGCTCTAGCAGCGCGCGGTGTATTGAAGTAGGCAGGAAGAAGGATATCTTTATGTATCAGTTTTTTAAAATAGATATCTAGATTTCACTTTACTCTAAGGGAAAACCGTTGCGCGGGAATTAGGGGCTATTCCCAGCCCCTCAACCGCAGCAACAAAGACAACAGGCACAATGTATCTTGACCGGTAAGGTGATCAGGACGCCTTTAGATTATGCCCACAGGTCTTCAATGACGGGATAATCCTAGACCCCATGCTGCTCGCGATATGCCCGCCAGTATTCAAATGAAGATGCGATGGCATCTCCCCGGCTTTGCACCGGCGCCTGAAACTCGTCGTGGGTCATAATGTAGAACACGTCATTCTGGACCGAATGCAAAACGATATCGCCTATCGCTGCTGGTTCCATGACATTCATTTCAACCGGCGCTGCGCCCTCCCTAGGGGTCATCGCAGGCTCTTTAGCGCCGCCAAACTGGTCAGGTCGATTGCGTTCCGAACTAGCGATACCGGTCGACACCATACCAGGGCACAAAACAGAAATGCCGATGTTATCGCCAGCCAGGTCGACCCGCATCGTCTCGGAAATACCCACGACTGCAAATTTGCTGGCCACGTAGATGCCCAATCCAGGCATCCCGTAATGACCAGCGATAGACGCAGTGTTAACCACATGTCCGCCTTCACCCTGAGACTTAATGTCATCGATAAAAGTAACAATGCCGTTAATCACCCCGTCCAGGTTGACCTTCATCACCCAGTCCCAGTCCTTGTAGCTCATCTCTGCGATATTGCCGTTTAGCGCAACACCTGCATTGTTGCAGAGGACGTGTACTTTGCCGAAAGCATCAAGGGTTTGTTGTCGCGCGTCTGCCATCGCGTCACGATCAGTGACATCCACTTTTATGGTAATCACTTCAGAATTGGTGTCCGAAAATGCTTGTTTCGCGGCATCAAGGGCCGAGTCCTCAACATCTGCGATGGCGACTTTCATGCCAGCACCGGTAAATGAGTGCGCCATCGCCAAGCCTAGCCCTGACGCACCACCTGTAATAAACGCTACTTTCCCTGCGACATCTTTCATCTGAATCTCCCGTAATAGACTTTCAGTGTTCACCAAACCGGGCCACAAATAAACCTGAATTTAGCTTCAAAGGACCCGGCCCCATCAACGTAGATGTCTATTCAACAAAAAAATGACCCACCAGCCAATTTTTACAAGGATTTACTGGCCAAACAGCCCCGCCAACCAGCCACGCCAACCAGCCACGCCAAACAGCCACGCCAAACAGCCCCGACAAGCAGCCACCACCGAGAACCCACTGTTGGCATCAACCATCCAAAATCTGCGACAATCGGGTTTCGCTCGTGTACTGGAACTGCAATGATTGAGACAGAAACCACCCTATTCGACGTTCGTGACCGATGTGCGTGGATAACCTTGAACCGACCAGAGGCGCTGAATTCACTAAACCCCGAACTGCGCTGGCAACTATCCCAGCACCTTGACCAAATCGAGGCCGATGAAGATATCTGGCTAACGGTCATTACAGGGGCTGGAAAGCGGGCGTTCTGTGCAGGTGCTGACCTAAAACAGCGCGCCCGTGAAACACAGGCCAGCCCCGAGCAGCAAAGCGAATGGCATAGGCTACAGTCAGAAACCAGACACATCATCGAGCGCTGGTATCACCCAAAACCGATCATCGCCATGGTCAATGGATTTGCTTTGGGCGGCGGGCTGGAGGTCGCCATGGCATGTGACATTATTATTGCTGCAGATCATTCGGAGTTCGGCCTCCCGGAACCAAGAAGGGGATTGATCGCGGGTTCCGCGGGTGTTCACAGGCTACCCAGACAAATAGGTCTTAAACCCGCGATGGGTTATATGCTGACAGGCCGGCATATGAGCGCCGAACGCGCTTACCAACTGGGGCTTGTCAATGAAGTCGTCCCAGCGGACAAGTTGCAAGAAACGACTGAAGGTTACGTCAGGGATATCCTCAGCTGCGCGCCCCTATCTGTCAGGGCAACCAAGGAAGCAACGATGCGTGGGCTGGATTATTCACTGCCCACCGCCTACTACACGCCTTACGAGTCAGAACAGCTGCGCCAAAAGAGCGAAGACACGGTCGAGGGCCCTCGTGCATTCGCGGAAAAACGCGATCCTATTTGGAAGGGACGCTAGATCGATCTATTAGCGGGCTGATTAACTCACCCTGACAAGAAAAAAACAAAAAGCGGGAAGTTGCGTTTACATCAACCAATGACAAGGATCCGGCTGAATCCCTTGGGCTTTATATTAAGAGCTTTATCGACCTTTGAACGTCGGTTTTCGCTTCTCCAGAAACGCATTGATACCTTCGGTTTTATCTTCCGTCTGCACAAGCGCGCCTTGGGCAAATTTTTCCATCGCCAAGGCTGATGCCAGACTCCCTTCCATTCCCTGATGAACCATCGCCTTCATGAAGTGAGGTACAAACGGCGCAAAGCCAGCCAAATGGTTCGCCATACCTCGAACATGCCCCATTAGAGCCTCTGGCTCAACAATACGGGTTACCAGACCTATCTGTTGTGCGCGTTCAGCGTTAACGGACTGTCCCATCAACATCATCTCCATGGCCCAGCCTTTACCTACTAGACGGGGAAGACGCGCGGTTGCACCACCGCCGGGAATAATACCCAACTTACCCTCTGGCGTCGCAAAACGGCTGAGCGGTGTACACACCCTAAGATCACAACCGAGGGCAATCTCTAACCCCCCACCCATACAGATACCATCGATCACGGCGATGGTAGGAATCGGTAAACTCTCTAATTTGGCTGCGAGCCCCTGCACAATGGGCTCCATCGCTTTTCGTAGATCCCTGTTAGCGACCTCGTTCAAATCAGATCCTGAAGCAAACGCACGCCCACCGGCACCGGTAATGCCAATGACACGGACACTTTCATCAGCGGCCGCTGTATCAACCGCGTGGTGCAGTTCAGCCAGGGTCGCGAGCGAAATAGCATTGTGCTTCTCTGGTCGATTAATAGTGATCAACGCCAAGGGCGGGTCAATCTCGAGCAGTATATTTTCCAGGTTCATAGCGGCTAAAGTGATAAATTCCGAGGACGGCGAGGATACCTGATTAAGCCCATAAAACGTAGACCATCGCCATGAACAGCCTTCATTCAGGCCACTGATGGTGTCGATGGTGGTGCGTCGATGGTGCTGTGTTGATGGCGCTGTGTTGATGGCGCTGTGTTGATGGCGCTGTGTTGATGGTGCATCGACACTCTCGTCGAAGCGAAAGCAAGATAATGACCTCGGACCCGCCGATGGAAGCTAATTAAAGGTTGCCAGCCGCTCAAAAAACCAAAACGTTGCGAGGACACCGACGACATAACCACTCAATCGCTGGGTCGCGGGGCCCGATAGATCAAACTTACCGGCAATGGTTTTTTGAAGAATCCAGACAAGTACGATTAATGCAACAATAAACAGCAATTGCCCGGCCTCAACGCCAACGTTAAAGGCAAACAACGCCATCAGTGTATCGTTCATCGGCAGGCCGATTTCTTTCAGCACACTCGCAAACCCAAAGCCATGTAATAGCCCAAAACCTGAACTAACAGCGACAGGATAACGCCAACTTAACGATGCCCGGTTCTGCCGAGCGAGCTCCGCGGCGACAAAGATGATACTGAGTGCAATCAATGCTTCTGTCGGCGCTATCGCAGGCGTGACGACACCCAACGCAGCGAGCCCCAGCGTTATCGAATGCGCAATCGTAAAACCTGTCACCGCCAGCAGGATTCTTTTAAAGGTGAACGCTAACCAGATAACGCACAGTAGAAATAGCAGATGGTCGTAGCCACCCAGAATATGCTCAACGCCCAGCTTCGCGTACTCTGAAAACAGACTGTTGTCATTGATCGACCGCGGAATCTTGATCAGCGTCACACCAGGACCAGCGTGCAAGAACCTCGATGGAAACCCGCTTCGTTCAACACGCACAATACTAGACAACGAAGGGTTGGTCCGCGGGAAATACAAGCCTATCTGTAGTGAAACCTCCCTGTCTAAACAGGCATAAGAACGCTTCCCAAGGAACCCCGTCGTGACGGACAGTTCCTTTTTTTCGTCACAAGGCCCCTCCAGGTAAATAGCCGGTAAATTCAGGGGCTCGACGGTAGAGGGGATGCGCCACGCAAGCTCATATTCAGTATCGGAAAGTTGGTTGACCTCAAGATAAACCGGCCTGCCATCATGGCTACTGGCTACACCGACTTGAAAAAATAGTAGAAAAGCAATGAAGATACGAGTCATCAGGACATTTAGCGTTCGGAAGCGCCCTCAAATTCTGGACTGATCCTAACTTCAAAGCCACCGATAATCTGATCGATCGCTTGCTGTTTCCGTTCAACTTCACGGCGACGCTGGAGTTCATTCGCCAACTGATCACGGACCTCTTCCAGGGCAGGAATCCTGGCCGCCTCGGCACGCGTTAACAGCACCAGGTGCAAACCAAACTCTGAACGAATCGGTCCTTGCCAGCGCTCCTTATGCGGGGCAAGGCTAAAGACCGCCTGCGCCATCGCCGCCCCAAAATGACTCGCGACTTCTTCCTTCGTGCGTTCGACATAATTGAGCTGGTAGGGGAACCTTTCTCCATAGCTCGGCGCTTGATCAAATCGAACCCGGTTATTTATCAAGACACCAAGCGTTTCCTGCGCCAGCTCATCCACCGCTTTGCCATGCCGATCATCGCTAAAAAACACATGCGTGAATGTCACCGCAGCGGGCACTTTGTAGTCTTCACGGTGCTCCCCGAAGTAAACCTCAAGTTCGCTGGTTGTCAGTGATGTGATCGCTGGCGTTGTTCCCTCGGCGAGAAACTCCATCTTCTGAACCATACGCCGCTTGATGACATAATCATCCTTGGCCATGCCATACGCCATCGCCTGGCGATACAACGCTTCCTCCTGAATATATTGAGCAACAATGTCGGCTAGCGCGTTGGGCGACAGACTATCTAGCTTCTCATCGGCATTGTCCATAAATGACTGAGTGCGGAACTGAATGAATCGCGTGAGCGAATCACGATCGACGCTAATCACTCGACTATTGACGTTATCGTCAGGGTTTAGCCAACCGTAAGAAAAATAAAGCCCTAAACCCAAGACCAGAAAATAACTGATTGGCTCGTGTAATATCGCACGAACCCATCTCGCTAATATCACGGCGTGTACCAGATAGGCGAAGTGTAAGCGCGATCCTGAATACTCGCGGGCGCTTCTTCAGGAATCTCGACGTCGAAATATGCGGCATCGTAAGTCGTCCAACGAGGCACCGGGATTTCGAGCACTCTCACGTAATAAAACGCCCGTTCTTTTCGATCAAAATCCGGGTCCTGCCATACCGTCGCAAGACTGGCGGTACCAATAGTGTTCCTGTAGGTGGCATTTTCTACGTCGACGGTGTTACCCACCGCGGGCAACTTACCCGTGTCAGGGTCGATCTTGCGATGACCGGACCAGGCAACATCGTAGACTTTCTCATGAAGCTCACCGTTCTTGTCAAGCCAACCTTTTACGACCTGCGCTCTGTCAAGGTTTGCGCCATCCGGATCCTTGACGGCTGCAATCATGAACGACGGCGCGGTGTTCTTTGGCGCTTCAGTCAAATCGCCACCCATCGGCACACCAGCCCCGTATCCACGGTCAAGATAGTTTGGGCTGTAGATATCCTCTTCCTCAAAGGTCCACCCGCCAAAGAATCGAACCTCTATTCTTGAGCCCGTCGTTGCGTAGACTTCTCGCCGTTTCATCGCGTCAAAAATTGCTTCCCGGGTGTTTTCTCTGGCCCAGACAGCAGCATAGCCAGAGGAAACAATACGCCAGTTCTTCCACAATTGATCGGCGGCCATCGCGTTTTCCATACGCTCTGGCCCCGGTTCTGATTCAGGAAATTTACCGAAGAAGTTGTCTTCTTCGGTCGTCGTAATAGTATTGTGTCCGTCTGTACTGGCGATCAGACCAACCTTGAAGGGGTTAACCCCCAGAGCATTTTCGTATTCCAACCCCAGCTTTAAAGCACCGCGGGCGTACTCGTGTTTTAACATCCAATCTTCTTTCGCCTGGGTACGACCAATGTTATCCCAGTCCCAAGTCTCAAAATCTGCAAACTCATCATCCGGGGACAGCGTAGGGTGTGCTTCACCATCACCCTTCACCTGAGAAACCTCATAAATTGGCTCCCATCTAGCTCTTAGCTCAGCATAGGCCCGATTGATTTTCTTACCATCGACGGAAACACTGGGGAACATCATGCCATTGGAAATATTGCCGTTGTGCGCAATCGCCATGACCTCTCCTCCGGTAGTTTCCTCATAACGTGCTAACGCTTTCCAGAGTTCACGTGGGTCCAGGGAGTCCTGACCTGAAAAAGGTGGCAGTTGTGCCGTCTTATCTGCGCCATCTTTATAAACAACAACACGATGCAGATTATTGCCTTCAATCATTGAGGTCCACTCGTAGCCAGTGAACGCCGTAAACTTGCCGGGCTTATTGTGTTCATCTGCCGTGATGGCGACATCTTCCCAGATGAGTCGACGAACTTTTTCAGGAAACGAGTAATTGTTTTCCGGGTCGGACATGCTGGCGGTAAACGCGCCAATCAATTTCGTTGGGTTTCCTTCTGCCAGATAACCCTGCCACTGCTTTCCAGCGGCTGTACCTGTCACAAGCGGGTCACCGACATTAAACCGATAGAAGCCAGCCAGATATTCGGCATGATCTGAAACAACAAGAAAATCCAGCGGACGACGGAGTTGCACTCGCATGCCGTTATGAGCGATCAGTTCCTGACCCTGAGCAAAACGAAAGGCATCAGCGGGCGTCAAATTCATGTTACCCAGTGAATAGGCATCCGCTGAATTACGCGTATGCAAGTGCGTATCACCCCAGTAGACGCTTTTTGGGTAATCCGCATCAACGGGAATAGAATATGGCTTCTCGTCAGACTGGGCCGCTAGAGCGTAGGAGCTTGCGCAGAACAATAGAATCAAATTTCTGACATTCATCATAAGACGGTTTACCTTTTGAAGTTAGGGGGTGTACCAAATGGGTGAAGTGTACGCACGGTCCTGAATAGATACCGGTGCACCTTCAGGAATTTCCACGTCAAAGTATGCAGCATCGATAGTTGTCCAGCGTGGCCTGGGTATTTCCAGAACCCGCACATAATAGAACGCTC
>Ga0206130_10001335_pt1 | contig 36384 bp, 30 predicted proteins | sample Helgoland_Spring_9_FD_148637 | JGI IMG/M metagenome (GOLD analysis project Ga0206130, IMG submission 148637) | Pelagic subsurface seawater microbial communities from Kabeltonne, Helgoland, North Sea - Helgoland_Spring_Bloom_20160512_1 | ecosystem: Environmental > Aquatic > Marine > Epipelagic ...
CATAGTGCTGACCCGTATGTACTAGTCTGAATATTAAACTCCCGCCATTTCTCTGACTTTTCTTTATCGCATTTATAATGGGTGCGACCTTCATAAAATTTGGTCGAGCACCTGCAATTATATCGATGAGAATCATCTTTGATTAGTCGCAATTTCTATGCTTACTTTTGCTATTTCAAAAATCTCTTCAATCGGTATGGGAGCAGTCGTCTTTCCTTTTACAGCGTTCAAAAAAGCTGAAGCACAGTCATTTTGGCCCTTATCCTGTTTCCATAGATTCATTTTAGTAAAGCCTGGCCAGGAAAAACCTTTCAATTTACGAAAATTATCTAATTGAAGTGCTCTCCCCTGAGAAAAAATCTCTAATCTTTCTTTAGGTAAAGATTTCGGACCATTTGCGAAATAATTAATCGCCCCGATTGAACCATCTTCAAATTTTAACCCTATTGACAGGGTATCTTTAGAATTCGAGTTCATTGAGTTTTGATTCCAATCAACAATTGGACTATCTGCTAAGAAACGAAGTAAATCAATAAAGTGACACGCTTCCCCAACAACTCGCCCTCCTCCCACGTCATTGTCCTGCGTCCAATGATCTTCATCAATATGCCCTGCATTAATATGGAAAATGAAAGATTTGGGACCAGATGTGCCCAAAAGTAATTTTTTTACTTTTTGTATTTGAGGCGAAAATCTTCGATTGAAGCCAACCATGATAATAGGTTTGGTTTTCGACTTGTCGTAGGCTGCCTTTATCTCGTTCAATTCTTCTTGCTTGAGGCATAATGGTTTTTCTACAAAGATATTTTTGCGAAAGTCTATTGCCTTAATCACAAAATCAGCATGGCTATTGTGTCTAGTTGTTACTACGATGGCATCTGTTTTGGGGTCCTGAAAAATGGAATCATTATCAGTCGTAGTTTTTTCGAATCCAAATTTTCTTCCAGCATGCATACCGCTAACTCCATTTGCAGAAGCTACATTGATGAGTTTTGCACCAGATTTTTTAAACGCTGGCATTAAAGAACGAGTCGCATAATTTCCAGACCCGATAAAACTAACACCGGATTCCTTAGTTGAATCAGAACAACTTGGATAGCTTTTAAAATTAACTGACCTTGACTCTTTGGTAATTTTTAGACCCGGATATTCTAACAAAATTCCTAATGATGGAGAATCTCCACTGATTAATTCATAAGCATACTCAGCATCATAAATAACAAAGCGATGGGAAATAAGCGGCTTAACATCCAATGATCCTGCAGCCATCATATCCAAAACAGCCTCAAAGTTGCGCTGCTCGGTCCACCGTACAAAACCTACCGGATAGTCTTGCCCCTTCTCCTCATAATTAGGGTCATATCTTCCAGGACCATAAGAAGCCGACACTTGAAAAGTTAATTCCTTTTTAAAAAAATCATCTCTGGACAACTCAAGACCAGTTACCCCTACTAAAACGATACGACCACGTTTGCGACACATCAATGCTGCCTGGTGTATTGGCTCACTGCTCTTTGTCGCTGCAGTTACAATAACTGCATCCACTCCCCTGCCCCTTGAATATAAATTGGCAACTTCGAGAGGATCTTGGCTAGCAGATAGGTCAACTACCTCAGCACCAAATTCCTTGGCCAATTGTAATTTTCCCTTATCAAAATCAATACCTAAAACTCGGCAACCATTTGCCAGGAGTAATTGAACTGTCATCAATCCAACTAAGCCTAAGCCGGTAACTACAATCGTTTCCCCCAATGTTGGCTTAACTAATCGGATACCTTGCAATGCGATTGCTCCCAAAACTGTGAATGCAGCTTCTTCGTCAGAAACGGCATCAGGTACCTTTGCACAAAGATTGACTGGAACTGTTACTGCTTCTGAATGCTTACCATTTGAAATCACTCGGTCTCCTGCTTTAAATCCTGAAATTCCATCTCCAACCTGATACACAACACCCACATTGCAATATCCGACGGGCAAAGGCTGATCTAATTTGTTAAAAACAGTATCTAATGTTGGTTTAAGACCATCTGTTTTAATTTTATCTAATACCATTTTTACCTTATCAGGTTGCTGCCTTGCTTTTTCAATCCATCCAGCCTTGCCAAAATCAAGTAGCATCCGCTCAGTACCGGCTGATATGAGTGTTTGCGAAGTCTGAATCAATAATGAACCACGAGTAATTCTCGGAACAGGGACATCAGCTATTTCGGCAGTACCATTTTTAAGTGACTGTAGGATTTGTTTCATTATTTAATTTAATGGAAATTCGATCTTTTTTGCTTTTTTGGGATGCCGATTGAACAAAAGTTTTTCGTGCTAGACCGCAAACGCAGTAATCACGGAATGGGTGTTATCCATTACACAGTTATTACATATTTGAAATCTTCTAATATTCATGAGTTTTGTGAATCATAAGTCTCTCTTAAAAACGACCAGGTTTCATTTGCGCATCGCTGCCATGAATATTTGCTTGAGAGATCTAAAACCCTTTGTTCGCTTACTTCTCTGAGTTTCGTATTATTAAGTAAAGATTCGACTGCGTCTGAAATAGACAAAGGGTCTTCAGGATCAAAGTAAACGCCAGCATCTTGCAGAACTTCAGGCATTGGACCACGATTGGAACATGCTACAGGAAGGCCGCTCGCCATGGATTCAAGTAGGGTGTTGGAAATAGTTTCGCAACTCGATGCGAACAAAAATAAATTTGAATCAGACAAAAGAGCAGGTAGCTCTGAGTTGTTAATGTGACCTATTTGATTAACAAACTTTAAATCTGGGTCACAATCATTGATCGCTTGGTCTAAGAGTGCCTGAGCTCTTCCGCCATCAGTTCCTCCGGCTAAAATCAATATTAAATCAAACCCTTTTTTACGTAACCTTGAAATTGCTCTTACCACATGCCACTGGTGCTTGTAAGGAGCAATATTAGAGACATATGTTACACGTATTCCCTTACCATCTCTTGGCCAAATTCTCTTGGACGGCCTTCTAAACTCATCGCCTACACCATGTGGAATAACTCTATAATTCGTCAAAGAACCAGTTGATTGTTGAATTAAATCGGCAATATAATTTGTTAAGAATGTACAACCTTCAGCTGACCTCAGAGAACTATTTTGGATAACCTTAAGTAATAATAACCTAATTCTAGCAAAGCTTAAACCATATCGTTTCATCTCATTCGCTTCATAGGACAATGCTTCGCGACTCATAGTAACACTCGGTTTAAAGCGAGAGAATGTTGCTGCACTAGTATTTAAAATAATGTCACAACCTGTTCTCTTTGCAAGATAAGGAAAAACAAAAATTTGCCAAAATACTTGTGCGAATAAATTCATCTCAAGAAAAGATGAACTATGCTTCAGAATCCAATCATTTTGCGGAAGTAAATTTAACATTTTGTTATGCGACCAAACATGAACTGCCTTAATGCCATGTTCCTCTATATTTCCTGCATTCAGGATTCCAATAAGATGTGCGAAAGCCCCACCCGATCGACTTCGAGAGGCGTCAATTCCTACAACAATTTTCATACATTTTTTTTCATTTAGACTCTAATTTTCTAGGGTAAATTTGCACACAAACTAGCGACTAGAACTTTATAGAAATTTATAATCTAACTTTTTTCGTTAATTTTTTAGGTTAAATAATTGGCAGAGATTTAAAGCTATAAAACTTTTTCTCTGCTAGGCATTGCAATGCAAGTCAGCGTCGAATTACTCATTTGCCACATCCATAAGATCAAACCTGTGATTAACCAAAAATGGATCTGAAATTGAACATCACCCCAATATTGATGTCCAACGAAAAACATGGCTAAAGTACAGAGGTGGTAAATTAGAATTAGCATACTCGCAGCGAGCCAGCGTGCTCGATGCCTCACTTTAATCATCACCATTAAGTCCATTAAAAAAAGGCCGCCCCACAATAAGAACATTTGCATTAATCCCAGAAGCCCAAACTCCAACCATACTTTGAGTGGCCCGTGTTCCACTCCGAAATAGCCTGCGGAGACAAAATCATCTTCAGTCAAAACATAATGTACACCCTGTGTCGAAGTACCTGCTCCTTGGCCGAAAACCGCTAAATTAGATGTAATTCTATTTAGTTCGGCATTCCAAAAATAATTATGTGAAGTGTTCGCTCTAGCAAAAAAGCGTTCCGCAATTCCATGTTCCAACGCATAAATAACGAAATCTGCATAAAGCCTCATTTTAGCACTAAATAAAAACATAAAGGTCATTCCGAGAATAAGCAGGATTATTGCTGTTACCATCTTATACTTAATCCTTCTAAGTGGACAACTCTGCCGGTACTTCCATTGTGTGGAATATCTGGTAATATAACCAGCAAAATGCATGACAATTGGAATCAAGAGCATAAAAACTATCCACAATAAAATCGGAAGACGCTTGGAGGAAATGAGAAGTATTATTCCGATCAGTCCGGACATAATTAAAACGGTCCGAACTCGACCCACATTGAAAACGACATGAATCAGCCACAACCAGATAAAAATATTAAAAAGATTTCTAGTTAGTTTCCCTACGCCACTAAACATTCCGAAAACATAATCAATAAAGCCATCATGAAAGGATCTTGATTCGTGAAGATTGTGACCCTCTTCCCTCAACCCTGAAAAACCCGGAACACTATCCAAAATCTCAGGAAAGGAAATTTGAACCCAGGCAACAAGGCTATTAACGACTGCCACCCATGTAAAGAGGGAGAATAAAATATTGGGAAACCGTGACCACCTAGAAGCATAAAAGAAAGCAAAAACAAGTGGCACATAGAAAAGATCTGCGCGAGCACCAATTATAGCGGCACCAAAATGTCTTTGGTGACCGGATAAGGAATAAAAATAGATTAAACAAGTCGCCAAAAAATAAGCAAGCAAGGGACCGGTAATCCGAGGCACCGCAACCGAACTTGAAAATGTAAAAATTGTTCCCATTGCAAAAACGCCATAAAGCAACAGCAACAGCAAATCCTTCAACAGAAGCCACCCGCCACTACCAATAGGAAATAAGGACCTCAATAAGTCCTCAAAAAAAACCAACGAAATTATCACAACCAGCAAACGCCCTACCAGTATAGGGCTCAACAACGAACTACTGCGGTAAATTTCGCGTCTTGAGACCTTAGTAATTTCCATTGGAATTAAGTCCTCGTGAAGAAAGTATTAGCTAAATTAGACACAAACGATACGGACAATAAAAACACTTGAAAACAACTTACAGAATTAACTATTAAGTTGTGGGATAAAGAAAGTATAAATTAAATAAGATCATATAATACAAATGTTTTTTTAATCTTTTTGCTGGGCAATGTTCTAGAATTTGGCATTTGAAAAGTATTTTCATACAATTTATTGGTGTAACGAAAAAGCAATTGAGCATTTAGCTCATTGAATCTATCAATATTATATAATTCGGGGCCTACCTTCGTTCGTTTCGTATTATCAAAATAGTCCTCGTGAGAATATCCGATCACATGGGTAAAACCTGCCTGCAAAAGTTGCTCTCTATATGTTTGAACATCAGGGATTTTTGCCCAATCCACCCAACCCTGAAAATAAGGACTCGGATAAAATTGTTCCCTCTTCAAGTAATACTGACGGTTACCGAACAAATGGAGAACCTTCGCATCTTGAGGCAGTGTATGGTTTACATTCTGATAATCACGCCACATCGGGCGGACGCGATCCATAAATGCTTCCCGCTTTTCATACCCAAGTGTAACTGGGATGAATGTTTTTGTAAAGTAACCCGAAATAAGCACCTGAAATGATATTCCTCCAACTAAAATAAAGGTACAGCAATATTTGATTAATACATGAGCTGCACCGTTTTTCTTGCACATCAACAAAGCTAGTACAGTTCTTCCTGTCAACATGCTCAACATGGCGAACACTGGCAATAAATGACGACCTCGTTGAAAAGCAAAAGTAAACCATAGAATCCAAAGTAAAATAACAAACCAACTTATTACACTCGCGGTGGAACAATTCGGCATGAGTGCCGACATTCCGCTTTTTTTGACTTTGCAAATCAATGACCAAAGCAAAATTGGAAATAGTGCCAAATAAATGAAACCGTAACCTGTTCTCCCGGCGTTGAAGGGCTCGCCATCCACCGTAAGCCGCCACGGAGATAAGAAAAGATTTATAATCCCGTCACCAGCAGGTCGTTTGTGGGCATCGAAATGAGTCTTGGCCAAATGGGCCATCTCTGTTGACCAATCACGACCTCCAAACAAGTCAAACATTGCAGGAAACAATGGATTTCCGGTCATAACCAAGTTTTTAATATAAAATGGCGATCCAAATAGTAAGACTCCTAATGAGAAAATTGTAAGGAGCTTTAACGTCGAGGACCAAGAGGACTGTCTAAAAAGAATTATCCCCGCCAAAAGGAAAGCAACCGCCGCTGCAAACAGACCATAATATTTGATTCCACAAGCCATTCCCATGAACATGCCGGAAGCAAACATCCAACGATATCTCTTTATTCCGAGCCCATTGAGCCCATTTAACATAGACCAGATACCTAACAAAATCATTGCCGACAAAGCTACCTCTACTCGGCCTGATATTTTCATGTAGGAAATCATAGGGGTAGATAAAATAAGTAACAGTGCAAGTAGAGCCACTTGACGATTAAAAAAATGCTTTGAAAAATTATATATTACGGCAGTAAAAAGTATTAAAAATATAAAATAAATAAAATGTCCTCCCACATCCCCTGCACCTAACAGAAAAGGCACTGTTACGAGCATTTGCGTAAGGTGAGGCATATTAAACGGAGCAAATGGAGAATACACCAATTCTTGGTTTACCACATAATCGTAGGGTATGCGAAAGTGGTATGAAAGAGTGTCTTCGGTTGTAGCAGGTGCCAACGCTTCGATAACGGCAAGTATTAAAAGTAGAAGAATTATCAAGCAGGCAATTTTTTCCCATCTCCTATCAATTTTGAAAAAGCTATTCTTTATTGAACCAACAGCCCCTAACATATGTTTGGATTTATAAACTAATGATATAAGACTCAGGGGTACCAAAATCATGAGAACTGTAAATTGATTCAACATTCCTAAACTTGCGAAAGCTAAAATAAGGTAACTTAAAAGGGCCAAGCCAATACACAGTTCAAAAACCAAGGAAGGTTTGTATGGTCTAAACAAACAAATCCAAACCAAGGAACCTAAAGAGGAGGCTGAAGCAATTAATAAAAAGGTTGAAAGTAGAGGCAAAAAGATTGTCATGAATTAAATCTCATAATCCTTTCTTTTCCCGCTAAACTTAGTTGTGTTTCAGAATTTTGCTGAAATAGAATTGCGTCATCGTCATGATCGGGATGATCTTTGATAAGCATTCGAACAAAATGTACTTTGGCATCATCTAAATTCAAGGTTTTGCCTGAAACTAAATGAACGCAAATCCGACCTTCCGGTAGCTGCTCTCCCTGAACTGAATATATATTGGGATAGCTTTTCATAATATGAACTATCAAAATACCACTTAATACTAGAGGTTCTCCGTTTCGTGACCTTAGCGTAAAAGATTCCTGAACTCTGCCCTCCACCCTATTAATTCTTAATAGATTGTTGCCGTGAATCAATGATGGAGACACAACATCCTCCGTTCTGTAGTTAATAAGTGGAAACATTCGGTTGCTAATGGTCGTAACTTTAAGACCATTGCCTTGCTCCACTCTGCAGACAAAAGAATCCCAAAAGATCGGCATGTCAAAGGTCTGTTTACGAGAATATGCAATCACCCCGGTTTCAGCCATTCCATACTCAATCGCAACAGGTTTTCCAAAAGCTTGCCGCATTACCGTGACATCACTTTCCGAAACCGTTTCCGCCGTCGGAATGACAACCTTCAACTGATTGCCGATTGATCCCTCCAATTCATAATCTACAATATAACGAGCAAGTTTGTATATCGAAGATGTGTATCCGATGACAACTATGGGTTTAGTTTTTTTGACAACTCCATAGTAATCAGCGATAGTCTCAGGTCGCATATCGTAAGCATTTAGTCGAACCGTATTGATCATCTTGTCTTTCAGTCGGCGCTTGAATTCATTGACCCTCCCCTTCAAACCACTTCCAAATAAATGTGAATGACCCCACAAAGATACCATTCGGTCAAACGGCTTAATCCCTGACCATGCACGCCCCAAATACGCGTCAGCATAAATATTTAAATAATCATCATTATGAACTGGGAAGATAGTTGGCTCACCCGTGCTACCTCCGGTGGAAACGGTCCGACAACCTTTAAATTGACCAAAAATGATATCCCGACACTTGTTCAGATCTTGCTTTGTAAGTTCAGGGAAACAGTCAATTTCATCTAACGAAGAGATCTGATCAGGCAATTTGTTATCCTTTTTCCATCTCTCGTAAAAAATAGTATTCTCATAGGCATACTTCCACACTCTATTGAAACTAAGACATTGGGATTTGCAGATTTCATCGGGATCAAAAATAGTTTCATACTTCGCCATCTTGTCACGAATGAGACTTAATCGATCCGCAAAAACGGTTTTACTCAAGAGTGGTCCTAGCATACCTATTAAACCCTCCTGGATTTAAGCACTCTACTTGCCATGCTCACCCAATAAAAAAATGTATTAACGGTCCGAACAAGTGCTTGAATTGGACAAAATATGTGACAACAACGACCCAGCACCAAAAAAAGAATGTCAGACCGCAAAGAACTTCCATCCATTTCCCAGCATGTCTCTCTGCAAGCGTTGAACCGCTAAAAGTTCGTTGGTACTTGGCAGCCATAGCCTCAACAGTAAATTTTTCCCTAACATGTTCAATCGCAGCATTGTGCTTTTTCTCCCAGATCTCTGGGTTTTCACAAACAAGTCTTATCCCATCCGCCAGCGCCCTCGGCTTTGCAGCTGGCACGAGCAAACCACAATCTTCAGTTACGACTTCATAAAGACCACCTACCTCACTGGCAATGACAGGAAGACCTGCTGCCATGCCCTCAATGGCAACAATACCGAAAGATTCGCTTTCGGAGGGAACTACCATTGCATCATACTCAACCAATTTTTCACGAATGTAACGGTTATCCGACCAACCAAGAAAACGGATTCTTTCTTCCAACCCGTAGCGGATCGTCAAATCCTTAACTGTAGTCAAAAATATCCCTTCTCCGAAAAAGGACATCTCATAATTTCGAGGTAATAATCTCATCGCCTCGACAGCATATTTTTGACCTTTAACTTCCGAATAAAAATTTGCCACACAAACTAGGCGGAAGAGCTCTTTGGGAGGCTCGTCATTCCTTGTATGACAGTTGTTGGAAATCCCATTCGGGATAACGGATACATTGTCGATTGTAGAGATGTGATGATCCACAAGTTTATTCTGAACAGCCTTGGATGGGACAATAATCTTTGAGGCTCTCATAAAAACAAAACGAAGGATCGCTGCGCGCCACCACTTGAATGCGGATTCTAATCCATGAACACTTGGGAACCATAAAAGCTTGGTTCCCCATGCCGTTAAAGCACAGATTACATTACTGGCAAAATCATATGAGACAACCTCTTGCGTTCCGCCTTGCCTTATGATTTTTCTCACATTCAACAAAAGTCGTATATCCAGTTTCCGTTTTCTAGAACAAAAGAGAATATCATGATTTCCAGCTTCTAGACTCGAAAGAAGATCTTCCTCAACATATTCATCACTTAGAACCACGACATTGGTTCGCAGATCAGAATTGGAATTGATTAATACTTCGGTAAGAATTCTAGCTGGACCGCCTGCCAGTGAACTAATCACATGGGTTGAACAACTCTTCGAAACAATGCTCAATTTCCAATCTTTAGTTTAACTAGATAATTTTCAATAGCCAGTACATCAACGGCACCTTCTTGCAAAGCCCTCAAAGCATCTTGAGGAGAGCATATGATTGGCTCTTCATGTAAATTGAAACTTGTATTAACAATGCATCCAATTCCGGAGTGTTTTTCATAGGCTTTCAAGATCTTGTGATAGGAAGGATTTACACTTTCCTTAACAACTTGTGGGCGAGCCGTGTTGTCTACATGAACAACCGCTTCGATTTGCTCCACCATTTCGGGAAAAACATCGTAAGTAATCGTCATATAATCAGCAGCATAATGGTCTTCCCGATATCCCTTAAAATAATCTTTGGCCCGATAATCCAGAACACTAGGTGCAAACGGCATAAACTCAGAACGTCTAAGTCTCTCATTTACAGTATCATTAATTCCTTTTTGAGTAGGACGTATTAAAATGGAACGATTCCCAAGTGCTCTTGGTCCCCACTCCATCCGACCGTGAAACCGACCAATTATTAACCCTTGGTGAAGTAACTTACCCAATTCCTGTTCAATATCCGATGACTTTTCCCAAAAAATTAAATCTTCAAATTCTTTGAATGCATCTTCAATTTGGGAATCGCTGAAATCCGGTCCCAGATAAGCATGGTCAAGGTATTTAAAACGAGTAACATTTTTTTGATTTTGATAAAAACTAAGCTGGGCTGCACCAAGAGCCAACCCACTATCCCCCATCGAGGGTTGAACATAAACATTATCAACTTGCTCGATATTTTCTCGTACACGCTGGTTAATTTTTACATTGGCAAACAGACCGCCAGCAAGGCATATATTCAATGATTCATCACGGGAATATTGGTTCACTGCATTTGTACACAATTTGACAACCCATTCTTCGACAGCGTTCTGAACTGCAGCAGAAATATCTTCTCGAGAAGCACCTTCAAATTTTCGCTTGAACCATTTTTGTAACTTTGCAGCATTAATTTCGTAGGGCAGGATATCGGGATGATTTGCGAGTATTCCAAGTCTATCCTTAATAGTTATTCCGGCGGCCCAGTCCTCAATGTATTCCAAAGCATCTGAACGTTTTATTACCATCCCAATTTCATCAACCAAATCAGAAAAGGCATGGTTGCATATTTGAGAGTTCCCATATGCAGCAAGACCAGTGATTTTGCCCTCATGCCTATTGGGACGAAACCCTAAAAATCGAGTTACTTCAGCATAAATCTGACCAATTGAATCAACATCGGACTGACGAGATAGTTCCGTTAAAGTTGTATTACATCCTTCGTAAATTGTGCCGGAACAACCATCACCTTTCCCGTCCTGGGTTAAAATTAAAGAATTGGAAAAGGGAGAAGAATAAAAGGCTGAGGCAGCATGACAGGCATGATGGTCAAAAAATTCAACTTGAGCGTTAATGAAACCAAGTTTTTTTATTTCCTTACGCAGAAGATCCGATGCTTTATCAGTTGAATAAAGGGATTTTCTAAGCTTATCGGATTTTAAGAATCCGGCAGCTGCCGTAGTCATTTTTAACTTAAGATTATTTTGATTATTATCAAGTCTACCACGTAAAACATCTAAAGGTAGTTCTTTTCCAAGATGCTTACCGGCAATAGATATAATATCTACCGATGACTTTGAAATTCCGGCATTCTTTAACAAATAAATAATTGATTGAGCTGGATATCCGGAATAGTTCTTAATTCTATTGAACCTTTCTTCCTGAACTGCACCAATTAAATTACCGTCTTGAAAAAGAGCGGCAGCACCATCATGCCCTAAGTGAATGCCTAATATATTAGTACTTGTATTATTCATGTTCTATGATGCAATAATTTAGAGAAAAATAGTTTATATAAATTTACATCAAAAATAATTATGTCTCTGAATTTTATTTCAGTATGATTATTGAAAAAATTAAAAAGTATTATGAAATTTATAAAGTATGCAATACTTGTAGCGATAGCTGCCCCAGCGAGACCGTATAAGGGGATTAAAATAAAATCCAAAGTTATAGTCGTGACTAAAGAAGCAACTGCACCATATGATTGGATTTGAGGAAGCCCAATAGCCGACAGATGAGCTGCTATGACTCTTATTAAGCTTAAAAGAATCATCCCAGGCATGAGAAAAATAATTATGCTTTTAGCGTCGCAATATTCATCAATAAAAAATGTATCAATAATAATCGAAGAAGATAATATCAAGAGTAATCCAGTCAAAAGAGAAAAATATAAAATAAAGTTTAAACTACTCTTGGTCAGGTTATCATGTTTTTCATCTGTTGATGTAATATATGGAACAAGAATTGCAGACAATGAAGAAGCAGCAAGTGTTAACAATTCTGTTAATGCAAAGGCAATTGAATAAATACCAACATAAATTGTGCCCATTAAAAAATTAATAAATAAAAAGTCAACCTTGTGATTTATACTCCAGAATACTCTTCCAGGATGACCCTTTAGACCATAAAGGAAAAGCTTTTTCCAAATAGCATAATTTCTTTGGAGTGTAAATTTTTTTAGAAACATTTTAAGTTTATACCTTAAAAAACAATACTTCAAGCACTCACCTAATAAATATAAAATAACTGAGTTTTTCAAATTAAGATTACCACTAAAATAAAGAATGGAAAACAAACATAGCATTATAAATGTTGGTACAACCGAAGTGAAATTATAGTCGTTTATTTTCTTTTTTGAGATTAAGATGTGTTGTTTAACATTGTTAACATTAGAAAGTAAGATAAAAATAGTGCCAATGATAACATACATAAAAGAAGATAAACGATTACTGAAATAAAAATTGCAAATTATAATATATAAAATACAAATTAAAATTGTAAGTAAATATGAAAGCGATATTGAATGCCAAGGATTAAATTCAGGATCTCTTGCTGAAAAAAAAACAGTTGCACCTGGTAAACCTATAGATCCTATCATTGTAAAATAACCTATAATAAGAAAGAATAAACTGAAATAACCTTTTGCCTCTGCACCCAAATTATTTGATATAATTATAGTAATCGAGAAACTGATAATTAAACCAAAGATTCTAAATAAGAAATGCCTTACAGAATCACCAATAAAACTATTCACCTTATTGTATGTGTTATATGGTTTACTATGTGATCAATAGCCGGCTCTACTGCATTGTCAAAAGCAGTCTGACTTGCGTTGCTACTAATCTGCTGAGCATCAAAAGAATTTTCAATAAAATTTGTAATACACTTAAAATACTCTTCAGGAGATCCCGTTCTGGTTATAAAGCAATTTTGACCATGATTAAAATGTCTACGATTAGCTAAGGGTGGGAAAATACAAATTAGACCTCTTGCCATCATCTCCCAACCGGTGCGACCGACACCGATTCCAGTATTGCGATTCGGCAAAACATACAAATCTGAATTATCTACAAAATCAAGAAATTTACTACCATGATGAATATTGCCGCATAAAATAACTTGATCACTCAACCCAGCATCATCAATAAACTTCTGAAAAATACCCCTACACGGACCATCACCTAAAATATTCCAGATAAAATTAAAGTTGTTAATTTTTAAAAAACGAGCACATTCTATTATATTGTTGATGTCTTTCTCAGGACTTAATCTGAAAATTGTAAGGATCTTTGTGAAATCTTTATTAATAATATATATTTTCTTAATTACATCACATTGCTTGAATGATTGGAAATGTGCTTCTGTATTATTTTTAATTAAAGAGTATTGGTCGCGTTGTTGTCCTTTAAAAATACCACGGTAAGCACCTCCAAAAGATAACTCTTTATTTGAAAGATAAGAAATTGTTAGTTTATCTACAAAGTAGTATAAAAATAAAAGTTTGTATTTTAGGTTTAATATATCCTTAAATTTTTCATCAATTTTTATGCATCTGACCATATCTCCAATAATGAAAAATATGGATTTATTAGGAAAGTATCTGGAAATATAAATTGCAAAAAAACTGGGAACTTCAAAAATAATTTCATCAATATGATTTTTACTCAAATACGATTTAACCTTTTTCTGGACCTGTCTTATAATTCTGAATTTATTAATAAATGAGCAAGATATGTTACCAAGATCAACGAAATTTACATTATTACTAAAAACATTTAAAGTTGAAATATTATTCTCCTCAAAAACCTCAATGACTTCAGCAAATATCGTTAATTCTTGACAACGGGTTGCAAGTTCGTTGATAGGCACAACCCAAAAGGGATAACAATAATATTTGTTTTCATAAAAAAATATTTTATGATGGTAATGATAACCTAAATTATTAAATACTTTTTTTGTTTTTATTAACATATAAAGATGGAAACTCTATGTTTGTGTAAATTTTAATAAGTTTTGCATTAAAGATTTTATAATATTCATCTAAAATATTTCTTAAATCTTTTAGTATATCCCAATCAATATAACTGTTCTTATCTATTAATTCCTTGGATATATACCTCCAAGATGAATGATATTTAATTAATTCTTGTTCATTTCTATCGGGATAATTAATTGATCTAACTTCCTCGTTATCTCTTAGGTAATGTTTTCCCCAATATACATCCTTATCTAATAAGGAATGCTTTTCTTTTCCTGCTGGAATACTATTTTTTCCATAAAAAAATATTGGTCTATGCAAATTATCACGTAAATCATTCTCTTGAAGTAATTTTGCTCTTTCTATTGAAAGATTAATAGTTAACGCCGAGTAACCTCTATTCGGTATACCAATGCTTTCTTTTGTTGATATTTTTTCAGATCCTATAAAGTGTTCAATATTACTTAATATTTCACCCTTATTCTCTTTGAAGTCTTCATAGAAGTAAGTAAGAACTTCATCTCTTTCAAAATTTTCATAAATAGTAGTGATCATCTTACCGTAATCAAGATTTAGTGCATAAAGTTGTGCATAACCATTCTGATTTCTACTTGATGTTGGTTTGTAAAAACTTTTTGTATCTTCAGAAAAACAAAGGAAATCTTCTACACTTTGATAGTGGTGCTCATGAATTGATTCTCGATAGCATGAAAGCAGCCAATCTGTTTGATATCTAAATGCCATGATTATTTTAGCTTCTGGAAAACATTGCTTCAATAGTGCAATACTTTCATCCCAATACTTATAGGCACTAAAGAGATTCCCAGAATATGCTTCTCGAGACAGAATGATAGTTTTATTGGGATTTTCTTTCTGCAATCTTTCTCTTTCTTCAACAACCTTTGGGAGTATTTCTTTTTTGTCATTTCCGAATGCTTTTAGGTAATCCAAAACATATTGATCTAACTTTTCAGGATTATAAAGAAATTTCGATTTGTCCAAAAATGGAAAAGCATGGTGCTGAAGATACTTAGTTGCAGTTTTATGTAAACCAATGTGTAGAACGATTTTATTCATTTATTTTTATATTTGGAAAATTAACTAAGACGCCCATCCCTTTCTTTTGAAAAACTACCATGCTTCCTAATGCCACAGCAGAAGCATTAGAACTTATGACAACCTTGTTAATATGATCAGCATGCCCAGCACCGCCATGGGCAATAACAGGGATAGAAACAGCGCCAGCAACTCTTTTTACTAAATCATAGTCAAAACCATTCCATGTACCCTCATGGTCGATGGAAGTAAGCAGGATTTCGCCAGCACCTAAATCCTCTAGTTCTCTTGCCCAGTTAACAGGATCCTTTCGAGTATTTTTCTTCCCACCTAAAGTATAAACTTTTTTTCTACCAAACAGCGTTGCCTTGACATCAATAGAGGCAATAACGGCTTGACTGCCGAAGTGTTTACTTAACTCATTTACCAAGTGAAGGTTTTCGAAACAACTGAAGTTGACTGCAACTTTCTCAAAACCAATATCGAAAACAGCTTTTGCATCGCCAAAAGTTTTTATGCCGCCTCCATACCCAAGTGGCATAAAGCACTCATCTGCAATATCTCTTAAAACTTTCAAATTAGGACCGCGTTTTTCTCTAGATGCTGAAATATCAAGAAATAACAACTCGTCCACTGCAAGCTCGTTGAAGATACGAACGGTGTTAGCAGGGTCGCCGACATAAGTGAACTTTCCAAAACCTACTGTTTTGACAAGACTTTCATTTTTTAAAAGTAAAGCTGGAATAATTCGTGTGCGAAGCATTCCTACAAATCAGTGAAATTTTTCAGAATCTGCTTTCCAAATCGATGGCTCTTTTCGGGGTGAAACTGAACACCGTAGATATTGTCTCTACCTATCGCTGAATCAAAGTCGACCCCATGATGTGTTTGCATTAAAGAATGTTCCGGATCTTCCACTTTCACTAGGTAAGAATGTACAAAATAATACCTAGGTTCTCTAACTATTCCAACAAACAATTTATTTTCATTACTAGGCAAAGCCACATTCCACCCCATATGAGGTACTTTCAATCCACCTTTTATAGGAAACCGAGTTGTTTGGGCAGGTATCCAACCCAATCCTGGTAACTCACCTTCTTCACTTGAAAGAGTGAGTAATTGCATTCCCAAGCAAACACCCAGAATAGGTACCTTCTCAACATTAGCCTTTTGTTCCAAAATCTCTCGTAAACCAGATGAATTATTTATTCGGGACATAGCCGCATCAAATGATCCAACACCAGGCAATATGAGCTTGTCTGCAATTGCTAATTTATTGGGATCTGATTCTACTAAAACATTAACACCAATACGCTTGAACATATTCTTCAATGAACCAAGATTACCCATGCCATAATCAACAATAGTGATCATGAAGGGGCTGTAGATGGAAAGCAGTACTTGAGGTAAAAGCTCATCGGGACAAGATTGGCTTTTGCGAGAATTAAAAACATAGGACGCAAGAGCTCAAATCGTTTTTTATATGTTGGATATTCTGTCCAGTTTTTGGGAGAAGCATTCATGATCTCTTCATATTTCTCATCGCTTAGATCGAGACGCTTTTTGAAATAACTTACAAGACCATCCTCAGCTTTCGGAGGCGTGTTATAAAGAGACCATGCCTTCTCACGAGAAAGTTTTCCCAATCTAACAAGAGCCGAAAGTGTATTATTTCTAAAATCCATTCCGAATTTTTGTGGCGCGTAAATTCCATGAAAAAAAGCTGTCATGCGATTTTCAAGGTGGTGGCCTCCGTAGTATTGCCAGTCATACTTTTTTTCCAAAAATGCCCTAGCTTTTTCTTTGTCGTAATCAATGTACCAGAAAGGTCGTATTTTTCTAACACGAATAATAGTAGTCCACCAAAGAAACCTAAAAAAGGTCATGAGGGGATAGGACTTTATCTTCATAGTCCCAAATCGTCTATGGATAGATTTTATATAACGCCCATCGAAATAGTTTCTACCAACCGGAGTTATTCCTTCGGTAATAAAAGAATGACCTTCTAGAACATACTTTACTTTAAACTTTGCTGCAGCACGATACATCACTTCAGCTAAAGCAAGATCTGTTGAAGCTTCTATTTCAGCTACACCCGCGTAAAAAAAAGACCTAAATATATCGTCTGATTCTTTGTTGTTAACGACATGAGTGTAAAGATCGACATCTAATGCTCTAAGTACTTTCTCAATATTTTGGGTAGCTATTGCTGAGTTCCATGTATTGTCATAGTGAACGGCAAGAGGTCGTAGTCCTGCTTTTTTGGCAAGGTACACCATGAAAGAAGAATCGGTTCCTCCACTTACTCCAACTATACAGTCATACTTCTTGCCACGACCTGCACTTTTAATTTTATCAACAATCTCATGCCACTTTTTCTCTCCAACAGGAGAGCCTGTTGAATATAATTTAGACAAATGGTCTATCTGGTGACAATAATTACAAATTCCATTTGAATCAAAAGAAATTGATGCCACACGCTCGTCGTAAATACAACGGCTACAAACTTTCAAATCAGTTTCTAGCATCAACTCTGAGTCCTCCGATGAAAAAATCTTCCAGAATAACAGGCATCCTCTTTGTGGAAATATTTGATCAGCATACCATTTGACTTAACAATTTCTTGGACTTCAAATTCGCTGAATCGCTTTGCGTTGCTAGGACTGTACCAATCAAAATTTGTCGCTAGTGAAGTATCATAACCAAGATCTTCATTCCAAAAGCACTTCATGAAGTTCCAATATATGAATCTCTGAATATCAATTTCTCCTCCCTTTATTCCGAGTGAAGGGACTTCAGGACAGTCAAATTTAAGCTTAAGTTCTGATAATTTTTTTCCAAGAATTGTTAAATCTTTAGACATTTGCCATAATTCATCATTGCTCATATCGGAACATTTTATGCGAAAGTGATCGTCTAGTAGTTCTCTTGGTAATGCTTTCTTAGCGTAGAAGTAACAGGCGAAATCACCTGCATCTTTACATGTAATTCTAGCAAGTTCTTCAAAGGTTTCCTCTGGCCTTTCGGTATGCATGATAACTTGGTCACAACTTGTGTAATCAATCGAGCCAGTAATTAATCTAGTTTTCGCAATATCTGCCTGTATAAAATAAAGATTACTTATATGTTTATAACATAATGCAGCTTCCCTTGCAGCTTCAGAAAAGTCCATCCCAATAACCAATGAATCTGGCGCAAGTTTGGCAAACCAGGCAGCCTTGTATCCAAGACCACAACCTGCATCAAGGATTACTTTCTTTGATGACAGAAATTTTGCCAAATCATCTTCCGTATCAAAACCATACAATTTTAGATACCATTCACGCTGAAATTGATAGAGATTCTCTTTTTCACCACTTTTATTATATTGTGACCATTTCTCAGAAAATACATCGTTCGTTTGATTTTGCCTTGAATCTGATGATGAATCGCAAAGTCTAACAAAGTTTCCAACTATTTGAATCGATTGAGAAAAACAATTTTTTAAAATTTTAGAGTTCAATTTTGATTTGTGTTAAATAATACAATAATAAGGAATATATAATCGGCTATATCTGATCTGAGACAACAAATAATCAGTAAAACCGCCCTCCACCATTAAAAAGCTCAATAATCTCCAAGTAAGTGTAGGTTTTATTTCTAAAAGAAATTTCGTTCAGTATAACAGATCCTTTTCCGCAATATACAGTACATCCATCGTGTTCCATGACTGCAAATCCAATTAAAGATTCGTTTACTTTTTCGCATAAACTCACATCCCAAATTATTACTTGCTCACCCTCCCAAAATGTAAAAGCACCAGGGTAGGGTCTTGTTTGAGCTCGAATAAAACGATCAATAAATATTGAGCTCATACTCCAATCAATCTTCCCATCCTTAGGCGAACGCTGAGACATTACTTTACGTTTCGATTCATCTTGCAATTGTAATTTCATTTCGCCTGAGACAAATAATGGCAATGATTCTAGAAGAAGTTCTAACCCACGCTCTTCAATTCTTTGATATAGAGTGGCTATTGTATCATTTATTCCTATTTGCTCTTCTTTAAATCCAACAATTGGGCCAGAATCCACTCCAGCATCCATTTGAAATAAAGTGATTCCAGTTTTAGTTTCACCATTGATCATGGCCCAAACAAGTGGAGCACCTCCACTGTAATTAGGTAACAGTGAAGCATGCAATCCGTAGGCAGGAGCTACCCTAAGCCAAGATTTTGGTACTATATGATACCAACCGACCACAAGAAAAATATCTGGATTCCACTTTGATACTTCTTCTAATAAGCATGGTTCATTCATTGAGGATTCCATTATCTTAAAAGGGATAGCATGTTGACTGGCAAAAGAGTCTACTCCGGCATGTAGTACATTCTTAACCCCACTCTTATTGTAAGAAATTGAAAATTCTTTTGGTGAAGTGACAACTCCAACAACTTTTATTTCAGCAAACTTTAGGCACTCATTAAGGCAACGTAAACCGAACTTACTAGAACCAAGAAAAACTAAGTTCACGCAATATCCTTCAATAAAAAATCAACATTCATTAATGACCAAATTAATAGCCTTCGATTTTTTTTGCCGCTGAGATGTTGATCAACCAATAATTTTACAGAATTAAAATCCAAAAGGTCGAAAAGGGGAGAACGATCATTTAGGAGAGTGCGTCTAACAAATTCAATACTCTCCCCTTTAAACCAACTGGCATCAGGCGAGGAAAAGCCCTGTTTTTGGGCCTGAGTTATTTCCGATGGGATATAACTCGACATTACATCTCTCAAAATTTGTTTCCCGTCACTCGTTTTCTGGAAATAGCGATTTGTTTTTCTACCTTGTCCTAAATCATTCTCGTTTAATCGAACAACATCCCCGAGATTGTTAAGCTTTAGGTTGACTGGACACTGCATAGCGAAATCTACTAAGTCATTGTCCATAAATGGAACTCTAGTTTCAAGAGAGTGAGCCATGCTAAGCTTATCCTCGACAACAAATAGTCCATGGAGAAATGTCTTGGCTTCAAAATACAATGAATGATTAATATAATCTTCAGGTCTCTCTAATGAATTTGCGTGGTTTGAAAAGACAGATTCAAATATATCTCTCGTCCAAACATCTTTAACATCGTTCCAAATTGGAGCAAATACTTCTGATATTGTAGTGTTTGAAAGCAATCTCTGCCAATATAGATAATATTCATCTATGTATTCATCGAAGTTTTTCGCAGACACTCCACGGTAATACCTCCACGGATACCCACCAAAAAGCTCATCACCACCGGCACCGGATAGAACTACTTTGACAAACTTACTCGCTAATTTAGCAGCATAAAAATTTGGGTAACTCTGACCAACACGTGGCTCCTCCAAGTGCCAAGCAAGTCTTGGCAAGCATCGCTCCATATCCCCTGCTTTCAATACCATCTCGTACTGCTCTGTCTTAAACTTGGCAGACATCGCTTCCGCCTTAGCCCTTTCGTCGAATGCGAGCTCCATACCAGAAGCTGAGCTGAGATCAAAACCACATGTAAAGGTTTTAAGGTATGGGAAATTGGATGCTGCGATTGCGGTAATGGAGCCAGAGTCCATGCCCCCACTTAAGTAACTGCCAAGTTCAACATCGCTGACTAATTGGCGGTTGACTGCTTGTTGAAATAGACGATCGAGCTCTTCTTGATATTCTCTTTTTGGTAAAGGCTTTTCAGGCTCAAAGAAATGGTAATCCCAGTATTGAACGAACTTTAGTTTCTTGGAATTATTTAAAAGATCAATGGTTGCGTAGTGGCCAGGTTGTAAAAGATGGATGCCATCTAAAAGTGTCTGATCAGTGAAAATATTTTGAAAGGTAAAGTATTCCAGTAACGCCTTTTTGTTGATTACCCGATCAAAGGAAGGTTGCTCCAGAATTGCTTTTTGCTCGGAACCAAAAACTAGTTTCTTATCATTCTGGAAATAATATAAGGGCTTTATTCCATAACGGTCACGAGCAAGTAATAATCTCTTTTCTTTGCGATCCCAAAAGGCCAAAGCAAACATACCATTAAATTTGAACAAAGCATCCGTTCCCCATTCAGCTAAAGCGGAAAGAACGACTTCTGAATCCGTCTCAGAACGAAACCAATACCCTTTTGCCTCCAATTCTGTCCTTAACTCACGAAAATTATAAATTTCGCCATTGTATGTGAGTACATACCTATGATCAGCAGATATCATGGGTTGGTGACCCGCAGGAGAAAGATCAATAATAGATAGTCGGCGATGACCAAAGCCAATATTTTCTTCAATCCAATGCCCTTCCCCGTCCGGACCACGATGCTCAATAATATCGGTCATTTTTTTCAAAACGACCGGAGATACTGGACTGTTGTCAAAATTTACCTGACCAACAATTCCGCACATTAGCTTTTATACTCCAAAACTTTTTCGATAACAAAATCCTGTTCTTGTTTGGTCATTCCGTGAAAGAGGGGGAGAGAAATGCTGCAATGATCAGCAGCAAATGCGATAGGGAAATCTTCGGGGTTCAATTCATATTTTTCTTTGTAAAAGCTCAACATATGTACCGCATGAGTAGCTGGTCGAGTGGAGATACCTTTTTTCTGCAAATCGTCCATCCACTCGTTACGCTTGATATTTCTTTCCCTAATAGAGTTAGAGTTGCTTCCATTTGGCATGAACATACAGGGATAACTTTGATAGCCATGCTCGTAATCCGAATGCTTAAATGGTGTGCGAAGCCAATCGAGTGCTGCAAAGGCGTTGTCGTATCTTTGTGCCAAGTTCTGACGCTCTGAAACAATTTCCTTTGCACGATCCATTTGAGCGGAGCCAAGAGCTCCTTGCAAATCGGTCATTCTTTGGTTGTAGCCAGCGTCTGGATGATCAGCCAAAAGGTAAGGACGGGCACCCAAATGTCTTTGCAAATCTGTCATGGCGGCTCCGTGGTCTCGCAGTCGACGAATTTTTTCGGCAAGATTGGAATCATTCGTCGTTACCATCCCTCCTTCACCAGTAGTAATAGCCTTGCGAGGGTGAAAACTGAAACAACCAGTATCACCAAAAGTCCCGACATGCTTACCCTTGTACTTTGATCCAAACCCACAAGCTGCATCTTCCACGACAAATAAATTATATTTGCGAGCCAAATCAAGAATCGGATCCACATCCGCAGAAAGACCAAATAAGTGAACAGGAAAAATCGCTTTCGTTCGATCGGTTATCTTTGATTCAATTTGATCTACATCTATATTAAAGGTCTTCAAATCAATATCGCAAAAAACTACTTTACCGCCCAAATGCTCAACCACATTCGCGGTAGAGATCCAAGTAAAGGCCGGAACGATCGCTTCATCTCCTGGACCAAAACCTGAGGCCGCAAGAGAAAGGTGAAGTCCATTAGTGCACGAGGTAACAGCAATAGATTGTGCTGAACTTGTAAAGGCTGACCACTTCTCTTCGAACTCTCTTACTTTGGGTCCTTGTACAAGCCATCCTGACTGCAACGGTTCGAGAACAGAATTAATTTCTGCTTCGGTAAGGTTTGTTTTAGCAATAGGTATATTCAATGGTTTTCAGGGCTATGAGTTTCTCGCCAATCGATCAACCTTTGTAGACCGGTTCGTAAATCGTATTTATAATTGAAGTCTAAATCTTCTGAAGCTTTCTTTGGACAGCCTATACGATTCTGCACAAGTCTTCGTGCATCATCAGCGTTGTATGGATTATATGTAACTTCTAATTCGGACTCTTTCAAGTCAAGGATAGTATCGCATAATTCTTTGATACTCGTCTGTACGCCTGTACCCACATTAAAAAATTCATCAACAGCATCAGACTCTAATGAACATATATTACACCTAGCAACATCTTCGACATCAATGAAATCATACGCCTGAGTGCCATCTCCATTAATGGTCGGCGCTTCATTTGCATCAATTTTATTAAGCATGATTGGAATGACTCCCGTGTAGGCAGCAGTTTGGTCCTGGTGCGGACCATAGACATTCATGTATCTGAGTCCGACATAACTTAAATCGTATCGATCATAGTATGCCCGGCACATAGCCTCGCCAGCAATCTTAGTCGCTCCATAAAAATTCTTATTATTAAAGGGATGTTCTTCAGTCATCGGCACCTCTGATGCATCTCCATATACGGAAGCGGATGATGAGTAGACCAGTCGTTTAATCTTGTTTTTTACGCATGCTTCCAAGACATTGAATGTGCCTTCTATGTTTACATGAAAAGCGGTGCGGGGAAAATCCTTGCAGTGAAGTAACCACATCGCCGCCAAGTGAATTACTGCATCACATCCCTGCATCGCGTCATTTAAAGTATCAACATCGCGAACGTCCCCACCGTTAGGATAAACCTGACAGCGGGAGTCATTTATATTATCCGATACATTTGAAAACTTTCCTCTGGCAAAATTATCGTAAATGACAACTTTTCCGACATTCGTTTTGAGCAATTCGGCAACAACGAAACTTCCGATGAAACCAGCACCACCTATGACTAAGACTGAAGAATTTTTTAATATAAACTTTTTTTCCATATTACTTTTTTACTATTAATTTTAATTTTCTTAGTACCTCAGTACCGCAAAATAATGAACCCAAAATACCTAAAGTCCAATATGCTAATATTGTATATAAAAAAGTAGCACATAGTATAGCCTCTATGTTGTAGGAAGGTAGGAAATAAACAAATGCAGAATCGCGAGTTCCTATGCCAGAAATCGAAAGAGGTAATAGACCAATAAATATTGATAAAGGTGAGTAAACTATTGTCTCAATAAGGGAGATGTTAACAGAAGCAGATTGAAATAATAAGTATAGAATTAACATTACGAATGACCACGAGGCAATACTGCATAAAACTCCTAAAATCACATATCTTGGAATGACAGGTGAATTCTTAAATAGATTAAATGCAGATTTTAACTTAGTGTTTACGAAAGGGAATGAACCTATTGTTTTGAATAAAAAAAAAATAAAAATACATAACATTACAGGAATCATGCTAAGAAATATAATTAGCTTGTTGTTAACTATTAAAGCCGAAAATAAAGCAAATAAAGATAGAACTGTAATATCAACAAGTCGCTCGAGTATTGTTACTCCAATAATAGATGTATATTCATTTTTTTTTTCGGATAGAAAAAGAGCTTTTATGATGTCCCCCCCTCTAGCGGGAAGTAGAATATTTAAAGATAAAGAAGCAAAAGTAGCTTTGTAGCATCTGTTATAATTTCTTTTAATGTTAAATGATAAAAGAAAAAAATAAATCCTTAATGAAGTAATGAAAGGAACAATTAAAACTATTATGAATGCAAAAAATAGTTTATTAAAATCTAGATTACTGAAAGAAGAATAAAAACTCTCTCTATCAACAAGATTCCAAAATAAAAGGAAAAAAATTGATAAACCTATAAGAGAAAATAAGAGTTTTAGCACTTAAAATGACTAAGAAGGTTTTCTTGCAATAAAAAGTTGATTCACAAAGGTAAAGTTAAAGAGTTTAAGGTTTAGAATAATTGAATCAAGTATACCTGCAAATTTTACAGAAACTGGCATTTTAAGATATGGTAGAAAAGCATATGGAACAAACATAAATGGTTTGTACTTAATAGGTTCGAAACCATTCTTTTCGCTTAATTCGCAAAAAAGGTTCCATCGAAAATCTGTATTATGAAATTCTTCTTTATGTAAACCAACCAAACCGGATAGTTTATCCCAAAACGGATTAGGACAACTTGCTACAAATAGACCAGACGGTTCAAGAGCTTTGTATGCTTGTTGAAATACAAGTGATGGGTCGGATATGTGCTCTAGCAAAGCAAGTGCTGTAACCAAATTAAATTCACCATTCAAGTACTCTCTCTTTAAATTGGTAACATCCCCTTGTTCCAAACGACATCCACTGGACAACTTACCACATGAATCTATTAACTCTTGAGTATACTCGATACCAACGGATTGATGAGCATTGCTCAAATTATGGAGTAAGTCCATGGTTAATCCGTCAGCACTCCCCAGATCTAAAATTCGAGGGCTATCTGTTTGTCCAAATTTTTTTAATGCCCAATTTGCATTATGTGCTCTAAGTTTGAAACGAAAACTGAGGTGCGGCTTTTTAACTCGATCAAGAGCGTAATCTTTAAACATTACGCCATCTTCTTCATTTTTTTTATTCATTATAAGTCCTTCATGAATGAGGATCGTGACCCGACCCTCTAAAATAACTACGCGACCAAGTAAAAAATTGATCATCTTTTTGTAAACTTTTCAAATCGGCGTCCTGCCAAGGACACAAGCGGGATTCTTGATGAGTCAATGAATTTGCCACATATATACTTGTAGCATCACTACCAATACTTATTCGCTTAATTGGCATATTAACTGGAAATTTATCCTCAATACTAATCTTATCATTTTCAACAGTTATAGAACGTGAAAAACGGTATGGAAGTTTAGGTTTACCTGTAATTGCCATTTTCTGAATAATTGAACGGGTCAAATTAGCGTTATATCTACCAATCACTAACAACCACCCCCGCAATAGGAGCTGTTTAAAAACACTCATTAAGTTGGGTTTTCTTCTGCAAAAGTCACCTTCTACCGTAAATGAGAATGAATTAGATTCAAAATTATCAGGCACCTTAATTGCATTATCGGATTGAACCAAATGAGCCACGGCTACAGTCCCATCCTTCAGCTCAGCAATTAATCCGGTATCACTGGCAATCGGACCCGTTGAATCAAACACTTTACAAACACCACCTTTGGAAAAGTTTGTAATTACATGCCGACCACCCTCTGGCTTAGATTCATTCCCATTCCAACTTACTAAAATTTTAGCATCCGGAAACCATTTAACTTCTGACTGAGTTCTAACTTCGTTGATAGATTTAGGTCTATCAGGGTAGTAATCCTCCCATGCCTGCAAGAAATCATAAACATAATGAGCAGTCATTCTATCATCGTCATTATGGTATCTTTTATCTCTTGGAACTGCAGAAAGAAAAGCATCTGCTATTTGGGATGCTTTTTCGGTATATGGTCCCATTAATTCAAAGCCATGGGGATAAAAATGGTATGTATTACGAGAACCATATTCTCCCCCATAAGAACCATCCGGGTGCATAAAATTCCAAGAAAATTCCACACCACGAACTAAAGACTTAGTCATGGTCTCACTATGATTTCCTTTTGCGGACATCTTTTTATTTAGTTTGGCCAAAAAGTCTATGGTACAAGTATGATAGCCAGGGTCTGCTCCCTCATACTCTTGATACCATCCTTCATCCTTATTCTGCCATGAAAGAGTTAAGTCAATTCTGTCTTCTGCTATTTTACGGGCTTTGTCATCTCCAGTAATACAATAAATATTGTATGCAGCCAAAGCAGCGAGAGCTTGGTGATTGCTCAACCTGCCAGTCTCGTTTTCAGCCTCGAGATGTTTTACCCTGCGAAGAAATAAATCCAGAACTTCATCATCCTCCATTTTCAATATCTGATAGGTTTCAGAAGCGGAGTATAAGCTAAATACCAATGCTCCCATAGCCCTTTCATAGGGGAAATAGTCATCACAGGTACCGTCTTGGTGGCTTGATTTCAGAAGATACCTAACCGCAGCTTCAGCAATTTCTCGTACCCGAGCGATATTGTGATAGCGGTTGTTTGGATACTTATTTGCATAGACCAAAGCCAGTGGCAGGACCATTTCCTGTGACATACCGCAAGGAAAATCCATTGTTCTGTAATGCCAAAATGCACGATCAAAACAACCATAAGTTTTGGAATATGGATTTTGGTCAACCAAATGTAAAAGACGTGGGATATAAGGTAGTGCTAAATCTAGATAATTGTCTTTCATTTTATAAAAATATCTACTTTTGAAGCCTTCTATTAATCAGATCTGCAAGCATACCAATTGCTAATAACTGAATAGATCCTACAAATATTACTGTAGCTGTAACACCAAAAGCTTGGTTAAAGAAAATTCTGTAAAGTACCAAACCCAGAGCAGTTAAAAACATAAAACCACTTACAGGCAGAAAAACTTTTAATGGCTTAAATAATAAAATGGTTCTTATTATCAATTGGGTAAAGTTTAATGTGTCGTAAATAGGCCTTATTTTTGAAGAACCTGCCCTGTGAAAATAATTAATTTTTTCATACTCAACCCTATAATCATTGGTAAGCATGGCTAAGGTTATAGTAGTCGTGAAGGAAAATCCATTTGGTAAAATATGAATGAAATCTTGGACCGATTTTCTTTTCATTATACGCAAACCAGAATTTAAATCAGGAATTGAATAATCCGCCAAATAATTAGCCAGTTTATTAAGAACCCATTTGGGCGGTTTACGAATTAACGGAATTTTAACCCCCTTACCAACCCTTGCTCCAACTAGCATATCTAAGTCCTCTTTCTTTGTTTTACTCAAGAACTCTGGTATTCTTTCATTAGGATAGGTTTCATCTGCATCCGTTATGCAAATATAATCAAATACTGAAGATTTGATTCCTGTTTTCAGTGCTGCACCATAACCTCTGTTTTTTTTGTGACGAATGAGTTTATAATTATCACCTCCAGAAAGAAACTTATCTAGTTTTTCAGAAGTGCCGTCCATTGACCCATCATCAACAAATATTACTTCCATTGGGAAATCCCTACATTCTAAAAGCTTTTTCATCGCCTCGATTGTGGACTTAATTCCAGCAACCTCATTATAAACAGGTATAATTATAGATAAACCGATTTTATTCATATTATAAAAAATTTAGTAAGACTAAGATAGTTGGTTATTAGAGTTTAGATATTATCTCGATGATTTTAGATTGATCTTCTTTTTTTAGGTATGGGCTCATAGGTAAACTTAGGCATTCATTTGCTACTTTTTCAGCAACTGGGAAATCTCCTTCCTTATGTCCAAGATTTTCAAAAACAGGCTGCAGATGGAGAGGTACTGAGTAATAGGAAACCGATGGAATATCATTGTCTTTAAGGGAATTTTGAATCTCTTCTCGTTGCTCAGCTAGAATCGTATACTGGGCATAGACCGAGATGTTATGCTCTCCAATGCTCGGGGTTTCCAGATCCTTTAGATGAGCTAAGCCTTCTGAGTAGGTTTGGCCAAGATTCTTCCGCTTTTGGACTTCATTAGGAAATACTTCCAAAATTTCCAAAAGGATGGCTGCCTGGATGGTATCCATCCGTCCATTTATTCCCAAGATGGGGTGGTGATGCTTACGTTCCTGTCCATGTACCCGAATCCAACGGAACTTTTCGACCAGTTCATCATCGTTGGTGAATAAGGCACCCCCATCACCATAACAACCGAGTGGCTTGGATGGAAAAAATGATGTGCTGCCGATAGTTGATAAATTACAGGATTTTTTACCTTTGTATGTAGCACCAAAGCTCTGTGCGGCGTCTTCGATCACAGGTAAGTGGTATTTCTTTGCGACCTCGTTGATGGCATCCATATCTGGGCATTGTCCGTATATGGATACAGGCATGATTGCTTTGCACTTATCGGTAATGGCAGCCTCCAATAGAGTCTCATCCATATTCCAGGTATCTGGACGAATATCCACAAATACAGGTTTGGCTCCCAGAAGAGCAATGACCTCTGCAGTGGAAATCCAAGTGTAGGGAACGGTGATGACCTCGTCCCCTGCCCCAACGCCCAATGCCATAAGTGCTGTAAGCAAGGAATCGGTACCACTAGATACCGTTACACAATGCTTGGAACCGGTGTATTGAGCCAGTTTTTCCTCCACCTCATGAACTTCTGGACCCAATATAAATTGGCCATGTTCCATCACCTGTTGAATACGGGTATTAATCTTATCTCCAATGAGTTGGTGTCGAGTTTTTAGATCAATGAATTGCATAAGCTAAAGTTGTCCGAGAATTCTTTTAATATAAAGGCGATCAATTTAAGTTTTTCTAGATTAAATACTCTTTCGTGCGTCTTCGCACATGCTCTTTATTATTTGTTCAAATGAAACAGATGGTTTCCATCCAAGTATATTTTGAGCCTTGGATGAATCGCCACAGAGTTGAACAGGTTCATTTGGACGAACAAACTTGGGGTTAATCCGGATGTGTTTTTGATGATCGAGCCCAAAATATTCGAAAGAAAGTTGGAGGAAATCGGAAAGCTTGTGCGTTTTTCCAGTAGCTAAAATATAATCATCAGCTTGTTCCTGCTGGAGCATCATCCACATGCCCAAAACATAATTTGGTGCATATCCCCAGTCTCGTTCTATCTCCAGGTTACCAAGTTCTAAAAATTCAATCTTTCCTTGGGCGATGGCAGCCGCACCCCGAACAATTTTTTGGGTAACAAAGTTTTCTCCACGGCGAGGGGATTCGTGGTTATAGAGAATACCATTGGATACATGCATACCGTAACCAGACCGGTAAATCTTACCCATTTGCACAGAGAATGCTTTACTGACCCCGTACGGAGAGGTTGGGTTAAACGGAGTCTCTTCTGTCTGAATGGATTCATGTGCATGACCAAAGATTTCTGAGGAACCCGCGAGGTAGATTTTGGGCGGTTTTGCCTGATCCCGGCAAATCTCCAAAAGTTTGAGGGTCGCATTGGCGATTTCATGCGCAGTAAGCTCAGGTATCTCAAAGCTCAATGCCACATGGCTTTGTCCTGCCAAGTGATAGACTTCATCCGGATGTACTTTGAAGAAAATTCGGCGGAGGGATGCATCATCGGACAAATCCGCATAATGTAAAAACAGCGACTTACCATAAATGTTTTCATCTTGGACTAGGTGGTCGATCCGCCAACGGTTCATCGAACTGGACCGCCGAACAATCCCATGCACCGAATATCCTTTTTCCAAGAGCAATTCTGTAAGATAAGAACCGTCTTGCCCGGTAATACCTGAGATGAGAGCGGTTTTCAAATCTCAGAAAATTTACTTAGTTTCTTTAAAATCATCATAAGATTTTGAACCAACAGAAAGTTTATCTGGAAGTGGTTTACCCTCTTCAAGATCAAGACATCTTACCATTTCCTCTACCTTTTCATATCGATAGTTGGATTCGGGACATATAGCATAATTGGAATTATCAAATTCTAGTTTATGGCCGTGACGGCTCATGTAGCCAGATAATTTGCCAGGGTTACCTAATACCAACCCGTAATCTGGTATATCTTTTGTGACTACAGCACCCGCACCGATAAAACAATAGCGACCGAGGCTAATGCCACAGACTATGGTGGCATTAGCCCCTATCGTTGCCCCTTTCTTGATCAGGGTTTTTTCGTAAAGTGATTTGCGGCTTACCTGCGAACGGGGATTGGTCACATTGGTTAGAACGCAGGATGGACCAAGAAAAACATCATCTTCTACGGTTATCCCTCCGTAAATCGCCACATTGTTTTGTAACTTTACATTGTTACCCAAAGAGACTTTGTCTGCGACGAAAACATTTTGACCGAGCGAACAACTATTTCCAATAACTGCACCTGCACAAATATGAGAAAAATGCCAGATGGCCGTGCCGTCACCAATGACTGCTCCCTCATCCACAACTGCGGATGGATGAATTTTTAATGAACTGGAGTCACTCATAGTGAAACGGGTTCTCCATTTTGCTCAATGCTCTGCTGGCATGCGTGCAGAACTTTCAATACATCGATTCCTGATTGGGCATTAGTTAACGGTTGTTTTCTGGATTGGATACATTTCAGGAAATGGTTGCACTCTTCTCGAAGAGGCTCGGTATTTGCATGCTCCACAATTTTGGCGTCTTCTTTTTTGAGAATGGGCATTACCCCATCGAACTCGACATTTTGTGGGTATAATTGAAGTTTTTCTCCAAAAGGAGTGACGTCATTGAAGATCGCCATTTTTTTATCTCCCACAACCACGAGACGTTGCTCCTTGAATGGGTGTAACCAACTGACAAAAATATGAGCCCGGGATTCGTTTTCGAACCTTAGGTTGGACAGAGTGGTATCTGCAATTCCGTTTGTAAGGTAGGATCCACCACATGCGGAAACTTCTACCGGTGCCTGTCCCATCAAACGAAGAATCACAGCCACATCATGGGGAGCGAAACTCCAAAGGGCATTTTCCTCTGTCCGCACCTTCCCAAAGTTCAAACGGTTGGAATATATATAATTGATTTTGCCTAACTCTCCCGAAGCAATCAATTCTCGAAGTTTAAGAACCGCAGGGTGGTATTCCAGGAGATGCCCAACCATAAGAATGCGTACTGTTTCCTCCGCTACCTTCTTCATCTTTTCGGCATCTTCTAGGGTCAAGGCCATGGGCTTTTCGACAAAGACATCTTTGCCTGCCTGCATGGCTTGGATTGCTAAATCGGCATGGGTCTCTGCTGGTGTCGCCAGGGCAACGCCATTAATTTGATCATCGCTCAGCACATCATCCAAGCTATCGGTTATTTGGACATCAGGAGCAATGGAGCGGGCAGTGGCTTGTCCGTTCTCAGTAGCATCGACCACGTAAGAAAGAGCGCCAAAAGCATGAAAACACCGACAAAGGTTTTTGCCCCAATATCCACAGCCTACCAAGGCAATTTGTGGAGTGGTACTCAGACCTGCACCTCCTTGAGCCAATGACGATTGTCCATGTAAAACTGAACAGTCTTTTCGAGCCCTTCATCAAGTGAGAGTTGGGGTTCCCAACCCAATAAATTTTTAGCCTTGGAAATATCTGCCCAGGTCTCCATCAAATCGGCTACATGAAAGGGCTTATGATCAATCTTTGCTTTCTTACCCAATAACTCTTCGAGCTTTGAAATAATGGTATTTAGGGAAACAGGGTTCCTTCCACCACCCAGATTGATGAGCTCATATCCGACATCCTGAATAGCAGCAATGGTTCCTCGAGCTATATCATCCACATAAGTAAAATCGCGGGATTGAGATCCATCCCCAAACATTTGGATGGTTTCTTCCTCGGCGATCCATTTAATGAATCGATAAGGTGACATATCAGGACGACCGGCGGGTCCTAAAACAGTAAAATACCGCACCACGGATACATCCATTTGATAAAGTTTGTGATAACTGTAAGCCATCAATTCCCCTGATTTCTTGGAAGCGGCATAAGGAGATAAAGGTTCATTCACAGCCAAGTCCTCGGTGAATGGCATTTTTTGACCGGCATAGAGAGAAGATGTGGAAGCAAGGACAAGTTTCTTGCATCCTTGTGCCCGCATACACTCAAGCAGGTTGAGAGTACCCTCAGCATTTGTAGATAGATAGATATGAGGGTTTTCCATGCTGTAACGAACCCCTGCCCGTGCAGCCAAGTTAAGCACGGCATCAAAAGGTCCCTCTGCCTTAAAAAGATCGCTTAGCTTGGCTTGATCTTCGATATCCAAACGAGCAAAGGAAAAATTCTCTGCATTGGGGTGAGCTTTTAGTTGCTCTAGTCGCCAGTTCTTAAGCCGTACATCGTAATACTCATTGATATTATCCACCCCTACGACTCGTTCGTCTTGATCAAGCAATTGCTTACTGACTTGCGAGGCAATAAACCCCGCGGCACCAGTAATTAAAAATTTTTTACTCATGCTCTAAAATATTTTACTGGTTTATGTTGAATGCAGTTACGGGAATCCACAAGAGGGCAAGAATAACCACTGAAATCAAAAGTTTTATATTCGGTATGATCGGTGGACACCAAAATGAGGTCGTATGCATCCTCAATATCTACTGATTCTTTGCCGGTAAAATGGGCATGCTCCCTGGTAGGCGGGACGACAGGTACAAATGAATCATTATAATCTACCGTGGCACCCTTGGCTTCCAATTTCTCCAACAATACAAAACTTGGAGACTCCCGACAGTCATCGACATTGGCCTTGTAAGCAAGTCCAAGTATAAGAATCTTGGACCCGTTGATTGCTTTACCCTCGTTGTTGAGAGCATCCGCAACTTTTGATATTACATAATCTGGCATAGTGGTATTGATCTCGCCTGCCAGTTCAATAAAGCGTGTATGCTTGCCAAACTCTCTTGCTTTCCAAGTTAAATAAAAGGGGTCAATTGGGATACAATGACCACCCAAACCCGGACCGGGACGGAATGCCATATAACCAAAGGGTTTGGTTGCCGCCGCATCGATCACCTCATGCACGTCAATGCCCATGGCTTCGTAAACCACCTTGAGCTCATTAACCAAGGCGATGTTCACACTGCGAAAAATGTTTTCCAACAGTTTCGTAGCTTCTGCAGCCCGACAGGAGGATACCCGATAGATATTGTCCAATGCCTGCCCGTATAAAGCTTCAGCCAATTCCGCACATTTTTCGGTATATCCACCGACCACCTTGGGTATTGTTTTGACTGAAGCATCATCGCGACCTGGATCTTCCCGTTCAGGGGAATAGGCCAAGTGGAAGTCCGTACCTGCTTTCAACTTGGATCCTTCTTCCAAAACGATACGAAGTTCGTCCTCCGTGGTCCCAGGATAGGTGGTCGACTCAAGAGTAACAAGAACGCCTATAGGTAAATGACAGGCAATGGCACGAGCTGTTTCAAGAACAAAAGAAAGATCAGGTTCACGATGATCATCCAAGGGAGTGGGAACACATATAAGAATTGCATCCACCTCTGATAGGCGGGAGGGGTCAACCGTTGCCTCAAAACGACCTGAACTTACCTGTTCTGCTATACTTTCGGAAGAAAAGTGCTTGAGGTAAGATTTACCAGAATTAATGGATTCAACTTTTCGGGGATCAAGATCAAGCCCCAGTACTTTTACGCCTGACCGGGCAAACTGAAGGGATAAAGGAAGACCGACATAGCCTAAACCGATAACTGAGATTTTGGAGTAGGATTTATTCATGATTGTAACTTTTCAGAAGAAGATTTTAACTTTCTCAACAACTGAGCGAAGAAAACCGCAAAGATGCCCAGAAAGCCTCCACAAACCCCGCCCATGGCTACGATTAATTTTCGATTGGGCTTAGAACGGATTTCGGGAGCCACAGCGGGGTCGATTACTTCGAGGGCAAAATCCTCGTTTACATTGGCAAGCATCGCTTTCTGTTTTTCGGACTCGAGCAATTTATAAAGCACGGCACGCATGTCCTGAAGGGTCGTTTTAGCTAACTCCTGCTCGAGGTACCCTACCCTTTTTTTGGAATCGGCAATAGCCTGCTCCCGGAGTTGCTTATTCAGCTGCTTAACCAGATCATTCGCCCATTCAGCCGCTACTATTGGATCTTTCCAGGAAATGGAAAGGCTAATCAGACCCGATTTCTTGTCTTCATCGACAGAAAGGATTGATGCAAAGGATTTAACTGCCTTTTGAGCGGTCGGTTCATCTTCTTGAGTTTCTACTAACCATGCCTGAGCATCAGCATCCCATATTTCTTCAAACAAAACGGGTAAAAGTTTTTTGCTATCTATGTACCGCCGGAGAAATTCCCGGGACTGCAAGGTCGCTAATACCTGCTCGACATTAGAATCACTGGGTATGGAAATTCCGGCCATCGCAGCCAATCCACCAAACTGACTGAGAGCAGAGGAAGCACCTGACTTTTCCTCCGTTGCAGGAGCAAGGAGTATCTCAGACTTGAATACCTCCGGAGCATGGAGGGCATAGGCAATCGCCAAGCCAACGCAAACAACAATAATTCCCACAATTGTCTTCCATGCTTGTAGGAGAGTGCGGATTATTTCGAGAAGGTCGATCTCGTCCTCATCGGATTGGGGGCTAGACTCGACCATTAAATATTTGGTGGATAATTTGGGATCTTCGCTCATAGAATTTATTTCAATACGCTACCGCCCTTGGCCGTTTGCGACAAGCAAAGCCAATCGGAGGAAACCATTACTTTTTGTTTAATCAGAACTTTTTTGGGGCAAACGATCGCTCTTTCCAACGATCATCTTAACCCAGGGGAGCAAACGGCTCATCTGCCGGTGCCAACCCGATAAAGTCTCATGCCTGCGGGCTCCCCGCTTGCGGGCATCCACATCCTCTATGTTATTAACCAAGCTCTCGATTTGCTTGAGACGGGCGGTGCCTTTTTCGAGGTGAGGATCGGCCTGTTCCCGAAGAAAACCACCGACCAGTTTCCTCAACCGACTCTCTGCCATATATCGTTCCCTTCGGTCACCTGGAGCAAATACCGAAGAAACCGCACCCAATTGGCGCAAGGCACGCAGGCCCTGACTGGCTGAACCCTTGCTGATTTGGAGAAGTTCCATCACCTCATCCATCGCCAAGGGCTGATCCTGGCAAAATAAGAGTCCGTAAATTTGACCGTAGGACTTGGGCAACCCAAATGAATTGGCCGCGTTTAGAAAAAGATCAATCACCGCAACTTCCCAATCATCCAAAGTATCCAAGGTTTTACTCGTTGTTGGATCGGCGACTGAAAATGCATTCATTTATCTTTCTTCTGTCAGAATAGGGTCTTCAGTTCAAGTTTTTTTGAACAAACTGACTGGGGCTTTAAAATGAATCTTATTGTTCCTTTTATAGAATTTGAATGAAGAAGGAATCAGATACTAGACTGTGCTAATTAAGCGGGTGCATCTGTGGATCAGATGAGCCCATTTTTCCACAGCAAGATCCTTGATTACAATATAAGAATTCAACTCTCATATTGTAAAATTTGAAGTGGATACCTAGAAGGAATTAACTGCGGCAGCAGCCACTGCCAGTTGATAAACTATTTGAGTTCCGTAGGTTAAATTCTCCAGCCATCGGGTCTGTTTTAAGTCGATGGGGACGACAATGACATCGCCCGCAGAGATAGAGTCGCTTCCAGAACTCTTACCAAACCAGGCATTGCCTCCTTTGCTCATAACCGATCCATTGGCTTTAATCACAAAAGTTCGGCTCTTATCGGCATTCTGAGTGTAATTACCACTCCGATTAAGATAGTCATTAACATCTAAACCTGCTTGAAAAATGTGAGAGGATGGAAACTGAACCTCACCAGATACACTCACTGCATATGGAGTGGAAGGAACCAGAAGAGAATCCCCATCCTTGACTAACAAAGCTGTACCCTCTCGATCCGTTAGAATTTTAGATAAATCAATCACCAACCTGCCCTGAGACTTCTGGTTTCGAAGTCTCGATAACATCGTTTGGGCAGCAGATTGAGCTTGAAGAGCTTCCTGTGAATCAGT